>Ga0073934_10004449_pt1 | contig 23315 bp, 17 predicted proteins | sample LarsenN4metaG_FD_76834 | JGI IMG/M metagenome (GOLD analysis project Ga0073934, IMG submission 76834) | Hot spring sediment bacterial and archeal communities from British Columbia, Canada, to study Microbial Dark Matter (Phase II) - Larsen... ...
AGTAACAGATCCTGATCAGAACCTGAGAAGCAGGATATCTGAGACAAAGGATGCAAGGGAGAGCAAGAACTTCTTTAACATTGGTGATCCTATACCATTGATTAATACAAGGCAACCATCGATCACACCAAACGATGACATATTCGATACCAATCTAGGCAATGTGCTTAGGATATGGGAAGTGGGTGCTGGTGTCACTAAAGACGAAGGCGATGCGACTGTAAATGGCATCGATACTGCTGAGGGTGATGGGCATTTTATAAGATTTGATGCGGATGATGATGGCGATCTTACAGATGAATTTGATGGTGCTGATGCTAACGATGAGACCTATGAAGTCGGTACGGCTGATATCACATTTGTCTCAGGTGCATGTGACATCGATGTAGCATGCACGTTCGTTGATGATGCTGAAGAAAATGACTTTAGTGCAATAAGGTTCACACCAGCAGCTGACACTGAGGCCATAATTATAGACACAAGCCTAAGCCTTAGCGATATAGCAGTATTAGCAGTCGATGGCAGGGAAATGACTATTGGAGAGTTGCTAGCACAGATTAGGATTGATAACATACAAGATGGTACAGCTAACGATCTAGCAGATATCGATGATGCGATAGAAGATCAGGTAGAGAACTTCCTGATCAACATTGCTAGGATCACGGTAACGGAGGGCGACACTGACGCTGTTAATGAGGATGCTTGTGGTGACCTAGCTGAGGGCGATGTATTGGGTAGGACAGATCTCGGTGCCTCTACCTCTTTAATAGACTTGGTTGATGACGATGAAGATTGTGCTGATACAATAGTAGAAGTTGATATTCCAAAATACAACCTGATACAGCTCGACACTAATGCAATGACATTTGACGGAGCCCCAGAACAATTCCTAGTTCAGATTCAAGTGATTCTTGATGACTGCATGCCTACTGATACAGATGATGACGGCCTAATATCAGACGAAACTGTCTTTGATGATGATACTAACGCATTTGATGCCGACCTAGATGATGATGGTACAGAGGAATTAGACGCCTGTGTTGCCGGCATACTAACTAATGCTGACGATGTTGCTGGCGAAGACAACCAACGTGTAGGAGCAACCCAGTTGGTAGACTTTACTCTAACTGCTGTGGATACAGTAGCAGCTCCAGATGCAAGCCCAGATACCGATGCTGCTATAGGTTCTGCTCTTACCGGTACTACACTAGATGACGACGCGTACACAGGTCTCACAGACCTATTAACTGCTGCCGCATCTACAGGCTACGACAGGGATTCCCTTGGTAGCAGAGATGGTATAGGTTCATTCAGGGTGCTAGATCTTGTTGATGTACTAGCAGATCCAGATAATGATGGAGATGCATCTGATGCCATCGATCCTGATGACACATTCATTAGGTTCACATTGCTCCCACTCGATGCTACTGATCAACCGGTTGAAATAACGGACGATCCGCAGACTCTGGTACTAGATATTCTAGGCTTGAACATGCTATTTGACCCACCATCAACGGAGGATAACTCGGACGCTGCGGAGCTTGATAGGGAAGGAACCTTCTCTAACATGATCTACAGGGTGGAGCTTGATGAGGCAGGATCCAATTCAAGCATATTCAGCGCAAGCGCTGACTTTCAGACAGTAACACAGTTCGATACAATATCAGATGTATTGAATGAAATAGTAACAATTGGCGATCCTGTCAAAACATGGCTACCAAACCGCTTCATACCTCCCAACAGACTGGCATTCACATACATTGATGAAGATATTGTTAACTTCTTCAGATCAACATCGGCAACATTCATCTATGAAACGATGGATGGGAAGATAGAGTGGGACAGACAATCCTACTCATTTGGACAGGATGCATTCATTACACTGACTGACGAAGATCTTAACAAGAGACCCGATGCTACAGAAAGATTCAATGTACCAGTTGACAACTTCATATACTTCGAGCTGCAGGATCTGCTGGTTCTTGGAGATCCTGAGGACGATCCAGAAAATCTCGATGGCGATGAGTCTATAACCGGAGGCTTGTCTAGAGGTGGCTTTACTGTCGACGCCACATTCCTCGAGACAGGACCAAACACTGGAACATATGTGGCACAGATAACTATGGGTAATGAGTTAATAACAGCAGGTGATGATAACGACCCAACAACGGGTGATGATAACGAAATAGTAGCAGTCCAGCAGCAGGATCTTGAAGCCAACTATGTCGATATCAGAGACAGATCATCAATAACATTCGCAACATTCAGTGATATTGCTAACATTAGAACCACGCTAGGTGATGTTGTTCTTGATAGAGCAGCATACCCACCAGGTGCAATAATGTATGTTGAGATACACGACAATGACTTTAATACTGATGTTGACATCAGAGAAAACCTTAACCTACTTGAAGTGGTAGCAGAAGCAGATAATGAAGATCTAGATGTTACCGAAGGAGACAGATTGGATACTGACGATGTAGATGCTATACCTGACGATCCATGCGATACCACAGGTGATTTGGCAGCCGATATAGAGTCACTAGTTGCGGGAGAAGCATGTGATGATCTAGCACCAATAGTTGAAATAAGCATCTTCCAGACTGGAGTAGGTAAATTGGTATCAATGCTACCAGTAGGACTGTTTGATGTTGATGAAGAAGGTGTTGACGCTGATGCTGCATTAGATGATAGATTCGGTACAGGTGTCACTGTTGGCGGAGTCGACAAGGCGGTATTGCCAATATTGAACAGGGATGGCGATGCAGTAACAGAAGCAGAGGAGACTGGTCCAAACACTGGTATCTTTGAGTTTGAGGTCCAGCTACCTGGACCGGCAGAAGATCCAAGTGCGTTCCCAGTTGTACTACCAACAGCACTAACAACTGGAGATGTTGACGCTCCAGTGATAGTATCAAACTTGCCAATACAGGTGACATACACAGACCCAGCAGATGAATCAGGAGAAGCTGAAGATGAGGAAGAACTTGCAACCTTCCTTACCAACACTGCTAGACTGAGATCAGACAAACTAGAGTATGGTCTCGGTGAGAGTGTTACACTGATAGTTGAAGAACCAGATCTTAATTTGGATGGAAGAGGAATAGATGAAATTGAACGAACACTGTTGGATATAATCACAGACAAGGTAGATACAGAATTTGGTGACGATCCAGCTAACTTGGACGAAGCATTGACAGACAAGGGTGTAAGCACAGATCTGCCAAGATTCAGAGAGACTGACTTTAACACAGGCGTCTTCCAGCTCATACTCGAGGACCTTCCAAAGGATCTTATCGATAGGGGAGAGACCGCAAGGTTGCTCTACTTCGACAAGACACCATCAGGAAGCGGTACCGAGATAAGAGTACAATACACATTCCTGGTAGTAGCGATATTGCCAGAGATTATATTCGATAAGGAAGAGTACACGCCATTCGACGAAATTATAGTCAGCGTCATAAGCCCCGATAGCAATGAAAACCCAGATGTGATCGAGGCAATAACGCCATTGCTCTCATCATCATCGGAATCTCTAGGAACAACGAGTCTCCCAGAGACTGGTCCAAACACTGGTATCTTTGAAGAAGACTTTAACCTGACACCAGATCCAGATAGATTCCCAGGTCAGCTCAGAGCAGTAAGAGAAGATGGTGTTACCGTTGAGTTCAGGATTGACTCTGAAACGGTAGCAACCAAATCAGTGTTCATCAACTACCACGTTGGACAGGTGATGTTCGACAAGGACGCCTTCAGACTGGACGAGAGAGGTGTTCTCAGAGTAATTGACCCTGATGCCAACACTAACCCAGATACAATTGACACAACCGATGTAAGATTCTGGTCAACAACTGATCGTGGAGGATTGCTAGTTGTGTTGAGAGAAACTGGAGACAGAACTGGTATCTTCGAGGAAATAATAACATTCACGCCAGATGAGGAATCAACCGGTACAAGGTTGAGAGTAACAGAAGGTGACACCATAACTGCCAAGTACACAGACAATACTTTGCCGGCTCCAGCAGCGCTGGACGCTGATGAAGTATTCACTGTCGAAGTGGAAGAACTATTCGCATCAGCATTGATAGGTGCAAGTGTGCCTCCATTGGAGAGAGCAGTAGCATCAGAAGCAGAGTTAGTAGATCAGACAGGTGCAACAGTAACAGATGTGTCTGTAGGTTCGCAGGTGCTTATACAGAGCACTATAACGAACTCGCAGACAAAGAAGCAGCCGTTCGCTTACATTGTGCAGATAAAGGATGCAAATGGAGTTACGGTATCTCTATCGTGGGTAACAGGTGAACTGCCTGCAAAGGAGTCACTTGCAGCAGCCCAGTCATGGATACCTGAAGCATCAGGAGAATTCACAGCAGAGATATTCGTGTGGGAGAGCGTAGATACGCCTACAGCTCTATCACCAGTAAGAACTGCAACAATAAGTGTCGCATAAACACAAAACCCCCCTTTCCTTTTTGTTTTTCAATGAATTAATGCAAATTATCTGAACAATAACGAATGTATCAATCAGTATTGGTTATAATGTTTTTATGGAGCAGTTGAGTGTGATGTATAATAATAGGGTGATGAGTGGTGTATAATCTGAACATTAAACATACTTTAGCAATTGCGCTTGCGTTGATGTTCCTATCACCATCAGTATTTGCTCAGGCACTTACTGCAGATACGGATCAGAAATCATATGTACCCAAAGATTTGCTTGTCGTAACTGGCAAGACCTTCCCCCAGGACGCAATATTGGCGACCTTATCAAACCCGCAGGGGAGGCAGGTTTTAACGCCGCAGCAGATAGATGTTGGTGCTGATGGAAGCTTCTCCAAAATAATTATGCGGTGGCCAGAAGAGCCCACAGAGGATCTGCCATTTGGAACATACACATTAAAGATAACCTCAAGTGCCAGCAAGCAATCCCTCTTCCTTGTCTTCAGATTCGATAAGGTTGCAACACCAAATGGAGTAGGCGAGGAAAGAAGGCTTGAATTAACAGTATCAGTACCTCCATCTATAGGAAGGGAGGAAACGGGGAAGATAATAGTGGAGGTTTCACTGAATGGCGCACTTGTGAAGGGAGGTGTGGATACACTGAGGGGATCACGCATATACTATCCTGATGGAAGTGTGCTTCCGATAACAAACTTTACAGTTATTGATGATGGCATATACGTAGCAGATTTCAAGAGTGAGCAGATAGGGCATCATATCATACATATTCAGGCATTTTCTCAGGGATTGCTGGCAAATAATGCTGTAGGCGTCTTTGTTGAAGAAGGTGCCATACTTTCATTGGGAAAGGAGATAGGCAAGGTGAATGATAACCTGGAGAAGCTGAGGGATGAAACGATAAAGAGGAACGATGAACTTGCCAGTGCTGTTACCCAGACTAGCAACGCTGCTGGACAGGTAACCTCTCTACTCCTGCCCGTAATCGGTCTCATTGTTATAATCCTGGCACTGCAGGTCACACTGCTCTCAAGAAGGCCCAGAATTGAGCATACGCCAGAGAAGTGACAGATCAAGGCAAGGGAAATTTACACCTTTGTATGCAAATAATAGCTTAGCACCTTAAGTTTTAGGTGAACGTTGTTATCTCCATGAAACTGATACCGGTTCTGGCACTAACGCTAGGCGTAGCGCTTCTCCTATCCACGTTGTCCAACGCATCAGTATCCTACGCATTGGACAGTTCCATAAAGGTATATGCAAAGGAGAAGCAGGGGATGATCATGCTGATTGTCAAGAACGGAAGGAATGCAAACATACAGCAACTAGCACTAACATCGTTAGATGGTAATGTAGATTCAGCAACAAGCATAGGATGGAAGGTAACCAGGGATTCCTCCAATAAAATTACAGTATCGTCAACAAACCCGATTCCTCCAAATGGAAGGGAGGTGTTCATGATAAAGACAGATAACATTAATTCAATAATTTCATGGATTGCAAAGGACAGAAACGGTTCAATAGTTGCCATGGATCATGCTAGAACAGTGATAAAGCATACTGTTATCAATCCAACAGGTTCTGAATTGGCATACATAGCCAATGCAAGGAGTGTCACAGTTACAACAGATAAGGTGATCTATAACAAGAGCGATAAGATGTTCATCTCAGGAGCACTGGAGCCAAACTCGAAGATAACAATAACAATCTACACACCTTCAGGACAGAAGGTACTGATGGGACAGAAGACAGATGTTACGGGCAACTTCAAGGCATTGCATGTTCTCAGTAATGCGGAGAGTGGAACCTACATTCTCAGGGTAAGTGAGGCAACCGCATCTGCTGAAACCACATTTAGAGTGCTCTAAAATTTACTAGTTTCATTACTTTATATCGCTAGATAAGAATAAAAAATGGGCCGTATGCTAAATCAGGTGTGTATATTACGTTTAAGAATAAGATAATTTCTCTCATACTAATCTCCATCCTTGCTGGCGCCTTTCTCCAATACGCACCCAAAGCATATGCTATCTACGAAGATGATGCTTTAAACAATACAGTACCATCCGATTTTCAACTTGGGATAGATTCACAGTTGCTTGATCTTTCACAATCAAGGGTGTCATACAATCCTGATGCTGTAAGGGTGATGATCAAGGGCAAGAGTCTGGAGGGTATCGATGATAAAGCAAATCTCTTGCATAGCATAAAGACCAATGATGGGTATATTGCATTCGCAACCACAACGATGGACAATATACCATTGTTGAAAGCAAATGGGCTGGAGGTTGTTAATGATGTTAAACTGGAGTTTGATGAGGTTAGAGACGCTTCACGCCTTGGAGCGATACTGGGATCGGAGGTTGTTGCCAGTGACTTTGGTTTCACCGGGAAAGGAGTGAAGGTAGCCATTACTGATACCGGTGTTGATTTCTCAAACAAGGATCTCATGCATGCTGTTGCCAGGGATGAAAACAGGGTACCGATAATGCTGGATGCTGATGGGCAGGGTATAGTGTTAACCAAAACAAAGTTCATTGCAAAGATTACTCCGCAGGGACATTTGCTCAATACCACACTTCCAGCAGATGCCGATGAGCATACTGGCAATGTTTATCTTAATGATAAAGGAGTATTTTTGAATCTTAACAGGGGAGGCAATGGGACCAAGTTTGATGTTTACAATTCAATATATCCGTTGATCTCTCCTCTTATCCTTAACGCAACGGCAAAGAATGACTGGAAGATTGGGGATAGCAACAAGGACTACATCAGATCTATGAACGGAGAATACCGTATGGGCTTCGTATTGCAGATAATGTTCCATCTCGGGAGGGCAGGTCTGATCATCATACCGGTACTCTTGGTTGATAGTGAAAAGGCAGGCGTGTATGATACTGTCATTGCAGATATGTCATCTTCCTGGGCAGACTTTTCCAAGTTCGAGCTGAAGAAGACCGATGTTGAATTTGATTACTCATTTGCCGATGAGAAGAAAATAAAGCTTGGAAACGGGGAAGAGTTTCTCACCTATGATGCTGACAAGGATGGAAATGTTGATCTGAGCGCCGGTATAGTCGGTGCTTCTGTTTTGGATGTCTGGGGTGCCTTGAAGAAGGAAAGCAAGGCAATGATAGACAATTACGTTGGCGCAGTTAATGGCACCTTGCTCAAGCCTCTAGATCCGGATGGCAACTACTTTGGTGTAATGTTTGATTTTCTTGGGCATGGAACGGGAAGTTCTGCAAGCGTAGCATCCAAGGGTCAGGATCAATATGATGTTTACAAGAACTCCACAAAGTATAGATTGAGAGGTGTTGCGCCGGATGCAAAGATAATTCCTGTCAAAGCACTCTGGTACGGGGATGTTGTGTATGGATGGCTCTGGTCCTCAGGCTTCGAGCAGGATCTGAATGGGAATTGGAATTATACGGGAAGGCACAGGGCAGATATCAATAACAACAGCTGGGGTATATCCACATTCCCGGTGCTGGACTATGGAGCGGGATATGATATCCTGAGTTTGCTCTCCAGCATACTAACCGTTCCCGGTGCCATACATCCTGATTTTCCAGGAGTGTTGATGGTCAACTCTGCTGGAAATACAGGCTTTGGCTATGGAACCCTGGGACCCCCTGCAAGTTCTCCATTGGCATTGACAGTGGGAGCAACAACAAATAATGTCTTCGTCGGGTCAGATATGACCAGGAAGGAGCCAAGGTTTGGCAACAGCACATCCTTCTATGATGATGTTGCAGAGTTTTCCAGCCGTGGCCCAAGCATACTTGGAGATGCAAAACCAGAGGTTATGAGCATAGGAGCGTATGGCTTTGTGCCACAGCCTCCAAACCTCAAGCATGCAATAAACTCCACAAATGCCTTTGGATTGTTTGGAGGTACAAGCATGGCAGCACCGCTGGCATCTGGCGCAGCTGCCCTGGTGTCTGAAGCACTGAGGGGTCAGAATATGAGCACAGACCCGTTCACTGTTAAATCAATACTGATGTCCACCGCGCAGGATATGAGGAGCGATCCATTCACTCAAGGTTCTGGCAGAGTAGATCTTGTTAATGCGGCTGATTTCATAAAGGGAAGAGATGGAAAGTTCCTTGTCTATACCACTGATACATATCCTACATTTGCCAGCATGCTAAACCAGACTATCAGCAGGTATTCAATCCAAGGCTTTGGAAACTATACATTATCATTTCCTGATAAGGTATTGCAGGATGCCAAGTGGTATGCAGGGCTCTTGAATAATGGAGAGAGCAAGGAAGCAACCTTCACGATAGTTAATCGCTCAGATAAATCGTTTACCGTTAATATCGAGCCAACGATGCTTCATCTGATTGATCAGAAGAGCATCAATGGTACTACCGAGGTAAGGGTGAAGGACCCGGTATTAAGTGCGAATAACACTGGATATGCGCCAAACTATATCAATCTCAAGCAGAAGATGAAGATCCCTGAGGATACTGAAATAATTTATGTAAAGGCGTACTTTCCCTTCTAATCCTTCCTTAACCAGACAGAAGCCGTTTACGCCGATTCTCTACGCATAGCATCCCTCTACTTCTACGACTGGGAAGATAAGAACAAGGATAACGAGGTTTCCTTTGACGAACTTGGCCTGGTAAATAGAGGCGGTGCATGGGGCACTGTGCAGGAGGTTACTATTAGAGATCCGCTGGACAGGATCAAGCATACGCCTCTCATAGGGGTTTATCCGGTGCCAACAATATTCTCCTACTGGCAGGGACTTACCAAGCAGAACAGCACTGCATTGAACTACACATTGACAGTAGGCTTCTATAAGAAGGAAAAGTGGGATATGATCTCCGTTGATCATGAAACCATGGACATTCCGGCAGATAGCCAGCTAACCTTCCGTGCCAAGGTTGCCGTGCCAGAAGATGCCATGCCCGGAATCTATCAGGGATTCCTGACCGTAAGGAATGGGAACCATACAGCGAATGTACCGGTATCATTTGCTGTTCCTGTAACAGTAAAATCAAAAGATGTTCCACTGGTGGTCTCCGGTGAGTCTAGGGGCGATCTGCTTTACGATAATGCATCCATAATGGGTTCATTCGATATGTTATCAAGGTATAATGCCGGAGACTGGAGATACTATCACTTTAACATCACAGACCCAACGGTGAATGCAATGAATCTGAAGGTAAGTTGGAGGAACAACTGGACAAGCGTCAATGCGATGGTAACAGACCCTAACGGCAAGATAGTAGCCTCTTCAGTACCTGCAGGTGTATTCAAAACTTTCATCGGCTGGGCAAGCAACGACTGGCTCGGGACAACCAGATTCAGCGAGGGAGGGGGTTTCTATCCTGCCGCAAACGAGGGACCAACTTCTGCCGTGCTCTATGTTCCAGTCAACTCTACCGGTATATACTCCTTAATGTTGCATACAACACTCTTCCATGCAAAGACTTTGGAAGAACCATTAACGATTGAAACCAAGTTCACCACTTTGCTTCCTGATACAGAACCTCCAGTGATATCTATTGAGGTTCCTGAATATGTTAGGGGCATAGTGGAGATACCAGTTAATACAACGGAAGAAAACCTTGCAAGTCTTACATACACAATAAACGGCTCTGAACCAGTAAGCGTAGGTAATAATACTATAACAATAGATACGACGGAACTGGTTGAGGGATATCATAGGCTAAGCGTATCCGCTTCCGATACCGTTGGTCATGAAGTTGACAGAGATCTGCTCTTTGCAGTTGATAACACAGTTCCAGAATTGACCGTAAGGAACCCTCCAGATGGCAGCGTTATTTCCGATAAATTTGATGTAACGCTGGAGGTTTTCGACCCGACCTTGAAGAGTTTCAGCGTCACACTGCCAAACGGAACCAGCATTGAAAACACCAAGAACTTCACTGTGGATACCAGCGATCTGGAGGACGGTCAGTATAGTCTAACGATGAGAGCGGAGGATGGTGCTGGTAATGTTGCAGAGAAGACTATTGCATTTAGCATTGATAAAACAAAACCATCAGTTGTAATAAACAGTCCTGAGGAAGGTGATACACTATCTGGAATCGTTAATGTGAATTATGATGCTAAAGATGCTAACTTGGAGAGCGTTACACTCTCGATGGGCGGTAAATCTATAGAGATTGGCACAGAAGGCTCGTACGCATTGGACACAACAACACTGTTTGATAACACATACACTATGGAGATAATTGCAAAAGACAAGGCAGGAAATGTGGCATCATCAGTGATCAATGTAGCAACTGCAAACTTTGGCCCATCACTGATAAATGCGCAGTTGATAGGTATTCTGATAGGTCTTGCCATAGGTGTTGGAATAACTGCAGGTGTTTTGGTAGCTAAATACAGAGGCAGGAATTCCAAAAGCATTGCAAATGTGGATCAGCCATAGAGATAGGCTAACGTTTATAAATTTAATTTTTTCAAGCTATCTTGATCATCATGAGCCAGCAGCCTTCCGAGAAAGGTGCAAAGCTCTCTAGACGTGATTTTCTAAAACTTATTGCTGCTGCCGGTACGGTTATGTCATTCACCCCATTCATAGACTGGGGCAAGTTCATGCCAAACCCTGCAAGTGCCAAGTCTGAAAGAGCCAAGGTGATACTTCCAGATGATACACATGCAAATGTAAAGACTTTTAGCATTAATCATTCCGAATCCATCATCTATCCTGCTACAGGAGACAGGGTGCTGGATGCAGAACCGTTCAGAAGGTGGCAGTTGATTCGCCTGCCTCCAGAATATGGAGGAGATAGAAATGATGCTTCAGCGTTCAGAGCATATAGCATGGTTTGTTTGCATCTGTGGTGTTTGTGGAAGTACTGGCCCGATGAGAAGAAGAAGAGGGGAGAATGTCCATGTCACGGGAGCATGTATGATCCTCGAACTGGTAAAGCAATTGCTGGCCCAGCTGCATTACAAGCACCTCCCTCCAATGTGTTGCCGAACCTTAGTTTGGAGGTTGACGCAGATGGCTTTTTATGGATCTTACCTGCGGTATGGAATGTAAATGGTAATGGGATAGTGGGGTATGGCCGTTTCCTTAAGCAATAAGCATGGCATTGTAAGGTTCTTCAAATGGCTCTGGGAAGGGCTAGAGAGAACTCTCTTCCTTGGAATAAAGTTCACAACTCCCTCCAGATTTGTCAGCCCGCTGGGTTTCTTGGGCATGCTTACATTCATCACCTTCATCATTTTAGGAATTACCGGAGCGTTGCTGATGTTTTACTACGAGCCAATACTGGACAGAGCATGGGACAGTGTTGAACGCATCAATAACATAATACCTTATGGATTTCACATAAGGAACTTGCATTATCATGCATCAAATGCAATGGTCTTCCTTGCCCTTTCACATATGTACTATCAGTACTTTAGCGGCAGGTATAAGATCAGAAATGAAGTGCTATGGGTAACGGGAATTATTCTTGGAACGGTAACTATACTTGAAGCATTTACTGGCTATGATATTCTTTACAATGAGAGAGCGGAATTGGCAATCAGCATTGCTGCATCGCTAACCAATTCAATACCGATCATGGGCCCAGATATACGTGCAATGATGTTTGGTGCAGGCTTTGCTGATTTCGTATTGAGGTTCTACGCATTGCATGTATTCATACTCCCAATAGTGATGCTAGGCTTGATGGCGGTTCACTTCCCCCGTCTCCTTGTGTTTGATGTACCTATGGTTATGGCAATCTCCGGTGCAATATTCATCACTGGTGGTGTCTTTCCAGTTGAGCTGGGTACAAAGTTCGAGCCAACAAGCCCTCCCGGTGTTACAGTGCCAGAATGGTATCTTACAGGACTGTATGCCTTCCTGAGAACACAGTACGATAAGTTCGTGACTGGAGTATTATGGCCAGGGCTCTTGATAGGCGCATTAGCACTGATACCCTTCATGGACAAGTACAAAAAGTTCTCCTGGAAGGATAGACCGATGATAACAGCAATTGGAATAACTAGTTTAGCGCAGATAATTGTCACAACATACTGGGGATTCTGGATAGATCCTGACATAGAAAAGGCGTTGACGGAAAGATTGGTCATAGATCCAATAGTGTTCTATACAGTGATGCTGCTGCTTGTACCGCTATCCTTCGGATTTTCCTATATGATGATAAAGATTGCAATACATGCAGAGCATAGAAACAAGTTGGAGGAAGCGAAGAGGAAGGAGAAGGGAGAGACGAGACAGGGAATTAGCCTCCCCCAGAACTGGACATGGGCCATTCTCTTTGCATTGCTTATATTTCAGGTGTATCTGAACATATCGGCATACTATGCAGGTGTCGCAGGGTTCAAGAATGTAGAACTGTTCCTGGCTGGTTTGGTACTGATAACATTTGCGGGTATATTCCACATATACAGATATGCTGTACAGCAGGCAAAGGAAGCCAAGGCAGAAGTTCCCTCTCCTGTACCGGCAGAAAAGGAAAAACCTGCAGAGAAACCACAGCCAATAGTTATCGAGGTACCTCAGGTAGTTCCGCCAGCAAAAGCGGTAAATCCAACTTCACCTCCAGCGAAAGTTACTCCAAACATTAATCCTGGAGAAGTTGCTACAAACTTGGACGTTACAAAGGCGGACCTGCGCCCTCAGGAAAAGTAGATTCTATATCTTTTGTTACACTTGCTTTCCTATCCTCAAATTCGATACATGGTAAAATTCTTGTATCAACAACTCCCCTTATCACCTGTATCTTCCGCATAACAAGTTCGTAGATGCCCTTGAAATCAGGCGCCTCTACTGCAGCAAATATATCACATTTGTCAGAAACAGCATATGCCTCTATCACACCTTCGATCTGCCTGATAAACTCTGCCGAGGCTATCACATCCCTACCCGGTTCTATGTCGATTTCAACATATGCTCGCATGTTTACTGCATAAATTAATATGCTGTAGAATAAAAGCGTAAAGGCTGAAAAGTTTCATCCATCACCATATGCAAGGCATAACGAAGCTTTATAAGGGAATTTTTCAGAATGGAAAATTGATGGCTAGCGCGCCCAAACACAGTCCCTTTGGTATAGGTGTCGTAGCCTTCATTTTGGCTATTGGTGTTAGTATAGGGTTCTATCAGTTTGCATACCTCCCATACGTTACTGCCAAACCCCAGATCCCACTAGAGATACTCGAACCGGAGAGAACAACAGAGATCAAGATCATTCTTGGATCGGTAGATGTGGAGCAGCAGGATAACTATGTACCAAAACATGTTGAGGTTCAATTAGGATTTGATAACAGGGTAGTGTGGATCAATGAGGATACCATTGGGCATACTGTTACTACAGATAATGATGCTGTCGATAGATACAGTGGTCTTTTCGATTCTCTGGACACAATAGGTCTCATACAGCCTGGTCAGACATACGAGTTTCTCTTCACTCAGGAAGGGAAGTTCCCATACCATTGCTCACCTCATCCTTGGATGAAGGGTACAGTGAAGGTAATTAAGCAAAAGTTCTAACCTCATCAATCTCATATAATAAAATTCGTCAAACATGTGAGAATTGCTTAGCGAATCATTTATTATTCAGGGTTAGGTGTAAAATCCATATGCGGTATCCGTTAGCAGTTGCGTTTTTGTCAATAATTCTGATAGCAAGCAGTTTTGGTCTTAACGGGGCAAGTGCCGTAACTGGAACGGTATTAACGCTTGATAATCTTGCAGGTTTTCCTGTCACTCAGGGGGAAACGATCATCTTTAGCGGGAGGTTGCTTAGGGCCTCAGATGTGACTGGAATTGCAAACGCTACCGTAAACATAGTTCATAATATAGCATACAGGAATAATGAAATACTTGTTAGCGGTACCACTGATGAGGCTGGATTTTATTCTATCCCATGGGTGGTTGACGTGGCTCAGGTTCAACCTGTATCAGGAGGATCGACTGGTTCAGAGCCAACGCAGACAAGGGAGAACCGTTTTCAGGTGAAGGTATTTGCGCAGTTTGATGGTGATGATGCATATGGAAAATCCGTAAGTGTTGCACAATCGTTTGAAGTGAGACTCAACAAGCTGCAGATATCTGTAGAAAGAAAGACTACCTATTATGCATTTGAGAGTTTTACCATTGGAGTACGTATCAGCAATGTGGACAATAACCCAGTTGATCCTGATAAACTAACAGCATTATTTGATAATAATCCTATCACACTTGTTCGCGATGATGTAGGAAAGTATTCTTTCGCAGTAGCATCATTGCAGCCAGGTCAGCATTCACTGAAGATCACAGCAGATAAGGTTGGTCATTTCTCTGATGAACAGCTAGTTACAGTGGAAGCGCTTAAGCGTAAGACCGCTCTGGTCATAAATACTGATAAGGCAGATTACGAGCAGGGAGAGACTGTTACAATAACAGTAAAATTGCAGGATACTACAACAGGAAACTTTGTTTCTGGCAAAACAATAACAGCCTCCCTTACCTCTCCCCCTCTTAAAGTTACTTCACTAGTTTTCATTGATGGGACAGCAACCTATCGACTTTCAAAGTTGGATGCCACAGGAACATGGTCAATATCTGCAAACTTTGCTGGTGATATTGCTTACTTTGCTTCCTCCAGCTCCGCAATATTCACAGTTGAAAAGGAGAGCGGTGCAGTCACGCCTCCTCCTGTAGTTGAGGAAAAAGTTTCTCTAGGAAAGATCAATCTTGTTGATCAGACAGGTTCAAGGTTGCGTGAAGTATCAGTTGGCCAGCAGGTAATGATACAGACAAGGATGACAAGTAACCTTGCCGGAACGCAGGAGGTAGCATACATCACTCAGGTGAAGGATGCAGATGGTGTCACTGTTTCCCTCTCATGGGTTGTCAGCACTGTTTCTCCAGGACAAACATTGGAGCTTGCAATATCATGGGTGCCTGAGAGTTCAGGAGAATATACTGCAGAAGTATTCGTTTGGAAGAGTGTGACAGAACCTGAACCGCTATCAACCGCAGTGAAGCGTTCAACAATAGTTGTAAACTAAAAAATAATCAGTCAAGCACTTTTACTTCGTTTGCTTTTCCCTTGAACCCAATTTTTGCATGTAAGCCATCACAATTGGGCTTATCATTTGAAGCACCGCATCTACAAAGAGCAGCTACTGTCTTCCCGTCAACTATCACCAGATTCGGCCCATTCTCAAGCACTTTGATAACTACTTTTACCATCGCCTTTACATCAATACCATACTCTATAAGTTTTAAGTGATACAACTGGGTTGCTGCTGAGTTATGCAATGAATCGCCCCTAGACCATATACCAGATCATTACAATCAATACCAACCACCTTTCTATCTAGAAAGCACTTTTGAATGATGTCCAATGCTTTCTGATCATTTTCATGTCCAAAGACTGGAACAAGAACAACCTTATTCGCAATATAGAAATTCGCATAACTTGCAGGCAGCCTTTCCTTTGCCGTTCCTACAAATCCCGGTGTTGGAAGTTTGATTACCTCGAATTGATCTCCATCCTGATCCCCTGACTGAAGAAGTATCTCATAGTTTTCTTTTAGATACTGATAATTTGCATCATCTTTGTCCTCTTCATACGAACATAAGATCTTTCTCTGATGAACAAAACGTGCGATATCATCAATATGTCCATCGGTATCATCCCCAACAATTCCATTCTTTAACCAAATTACATGATTCACACTCAAATACTCCTTCAAGTAACTTTCAATCTCTCTCTTATCTAGATGGGGATTCCTATTATTGTTCAGCAGTGCCTGTTCAGTCGTTAAGAGCGTGCCTTTCCCATTCACATCAATTGCCCCACCTTCCAAAACAATTCCCGGTCTAAAATATCTCAATTGCATCTTCTGGTTTATTATAGAAGGAATCTGTGTATCTTTTATCAATTCTTCATACTTTTCTCCCCATGCATTGAAGATCCAGTGCACCATACCCAACTCTCCCCTCTTTCTATTAATAACAAAGGTGGGACCGTAATCACGAATCCAGACATCTGCATAATCAGATACAAAAAATTCTATTTTCTTCAGATCAACAGTATTATTTTCTAACATCTTCTCAACCCTTTCCCTCATACCCTGATCCTTTACGAAAAGGCTGATCCTCTCATTCTCGAGTGCTTCTATAATCTTTACATACGTATATTCTACCCTTTCAACTCTATCTGGAAATGTTGTGGGATCATGGGGCCATGCTAGCCACGTTGAATCATGCTTCTCCCACTCTGCAGGCATCATATATCCTAGTTTACTTGGTGTAAAGTCTAGATTGTCAAGCTGCAACTATTCCACCTTCACATTTGTATCTGACAGCAAACCATAGGTATCCGGTCTTCTGTTTCTCAGGAATCCCCAGCTTTCCTGAATTCTCCTATTTTCGTTCAAATCCAATGTTGCAACCAGAACCTCTTCCTTTTCATCACTTGCTTTCTTTAACACCTTGCCAAAGGAATCACAAATGAAGGAGCCTCCCCAGAATTTCAATCGCCCCTCCTCCCCAACTCTGTTCACCGCTGCAACATGAACACCGTTGGCAATGGCATGTGCACGCTGAATAGTTTCCCAACCATCTCTCCAGTCTTCATCTGAAGGCATATCTTTTATCAAGCCTATAGCAGTTGGATAGAACAAGATATCTGCACCTTTCAGCGTAGCAATGCGGGCCGCTTCAGGAAACCACTGATCGTAGCATATGAATACTGAAAAGGTAGCATATTTGGTCTTGTACACTTTATACCCGGCATCACCTGGTTTGAAGTAATTCTTTTCATAGAATAATGGATCGAAAGGCACATGCGTCTTGCGATAAGTGTCCATCACCCTTCCATCAGCATCAATAACCACCGCTGAATTGTAATAATTTCCATCTTGCGATCTCTCGAATACAGGTACAATGATAACAATACCTCTCTCCCTTGCTATCGTTGAAAATATCTTGGTAGAATCTCCAGGAATGGTTTCAGCCAGTTTACCGATATCCTTGCTCTCCTCCTGCGGAAAATACTTTGTTCTATACAGTTCCTGAAGGCAGACTATCTTGGCTCCTTCATCTGCAGCATCGTGCACTTTTCCAACGGTCTTGTCCATATTGGAAGAAATATCATCAGAAACGCTGGTTTGAACAAGCCCAACTGTTACGGAATCCTTTTTTTGTGTTATTTTCACTTGGCGATCTAAATCTGGTTTCTATATAAAAGTAGTTCTAGTATGTCCTTATCACATCATGGATGCCAGAGTGATACGAACCTAACTGTTAGAACTTTACCCGGAACAACATTAGCGGATAATTTCACATCCCAGACCTTATAGGAAGCATTGTACTCATTATTCTGGTAAGTAAAGACAAATTCTGTAGTACCATAAATATCCTTTATTCTGTTAAGGAGATGTTCAGATACATAGACCTTGATAGTGTTTGCGGTTTCAAAGGTATAGGCATTACCAACCAATGATGATCTATGCGTTCCAAACTTTGTATTGTACACATCCAAATCAACTTCGATTGTGTAGGCACTAGCGTTCATGATATTCATTAACAATAATGATGTCAGCATTATAGCGATGGAATACGCTTTCATGCATGCGAATTACGATCCTATATAATATATAGCTATGATCAAAGTCTCAATATTTGTGAGATAGTTCAATCTCAATCTTCTTCAAACCTTTCAGGAGGTCAGCAAGTGCCTGTTCGGTTGGGTTTAACTTCCTAAGTTCTTTAACATTCACGCCTCTTCGCTCCAGTTCGGCATAAATCTCTAGATTCAAGGTCAGGATTCAATGGTAACCATATTTAATAAAATTGACGTAGCAATGTTACTTTATTGTTCTCTATGCAAGCATATGTTTGAAAATTATGGTACACATTATAGCAGCAAATAAAACATCAAACATGCTAAATATCAGTAGTTCAAACCTACTTTGTGTTAACCAAGCCTAGACAATTCGATATTGATTTGTTAGTAAAGGAAGGGTTCCAAACTGCAAGCCCAAGGGCACATGGAGGTATCTATTATCATAAGAATATCAAAGACAACATAATAGATTTCAGCACAAACGTAAATCCACTAGGCCCCTCGTCTAAAGTAATCTCAACCATAAGAAAAAATTTGAAACTTATCTCCTCCTATCCAGATCCTGATGCAAAGGAACTGAAGGAAGCTATAGTTGAATATGCTGATGTTGACAGCGAGCATATAGTGGTAGGAAATGGAGCAAATGAATTGATCCATTTGTTTGCAGATGCATTTGTAAAAAAGGGCGATAAGGCCGTTATACCAATACCAACATTCTTCGAGTATGAGTTTGCATGCGACAAAAATTCTGCGAGCATAACTTATGTAGAGCTGAACGATTTCATGTTCAGCAGCGATTCTATGATAGATGCGATAGACAATGGAACAAAAGTTGTCTTCATATGCAACCCCAACAATCCAAGCGGGATGCTTGCTAATAGAGATGATATTGAAAGGGTGTTGGAACATGCATATAACAATAATTCATTGGTGATGCTGGATGAATGCTTTATGGATTTCGTTGATGATTCTGAGAAGCATTCATTTGCTAAACATATTAACAGATATGAGAATCTTGTTGTACTGAGAACATTAACCAAGGTATTTGGACTTGCAGGTTTACGTGTTGGCTATTGTCTGGCAGGAAAGAAGATTGCCAAAATTTTGAACAGAGTGAAGGTACCATGGAGCATTAATGCTCTTGCACAAAAAGCAGCAGTAGTAGCATTAAATGATATCGCATATTTGAATAGAACAAAAAGTTTGATCAGGAGGGAGAGGAAGTATTTGTATAACAATATAGCAAAGATGCATCAATACAGGCCATATAGAACTGATACAAACTTCTTTCTCATCAAACTTGTGAAGAGCGATTCATTATCAGTGCAGGAAAGGTTGCTTAAGAAACGTATGCTGGTTAGGGATTGCAGTACATTTACTGGCATGAGCACAGATTTTATCAGAGTTGCAGTGCAGAAGCACGATGCAAACAAATTGTTGATAAATGCGTTGAAGGAGATCTGAATGGTCAAGTTTCTGATGATACAGGGAACATCATCAAACGCTGGCAAGAGTTCCCTTGTGGCAGCGTTCTGCAGGATTCTTTCTGATGCAGGATATAGCGTAGCACCATTCAAGGCTCAGAATATGTCATCAAATCTATACATCATGGAGGATGGGCGTGAAATGGCAAAGGCTCAAGCAATACAGGCTATAGCAGCAAGAACAGAACCAGATCCATGCATGAACCCCATTCTGCTAAAACCGATGGGCGATTATGTGAGTAGGGTTGTATTACTGGGCAAAACATACAGGGATATGCATGCCAAGTATTACTATAGCAAATTTGTTCTCAACAGGGGATTGCAATCTGTAAAGAAGGCAATTGAAAAATTATCAAAGTATGATGTTGTGGTAATAGAAGGTGCGGGCAGTCCGGCAGAGATCAATGTAGCAGATTATGATATTGCAAACATGAAACTTGCAGAGATGCTGGATGCTCCCGTTCTCATAGTAGCGGATATTGAACGTGGAGGATGCTTTGCGAGCATTGTAGGTACGATGCAATTGCTGAAACCAAAGCACAGGAAACTGGTAAAGGGGTTCATAATCAACAAGTTCAGAGGTTATGAAACCATATTGGAACCAGCAATAGAATCTGTTGAAATGATAACCAAGAAACCTGTCATCGGTGTTATACCATTCATTGATAACATCTTACTCCCAAATGAGGATTCATTGGGAATCGATTTAGGAGCATTAAAGCATAAAATGATAAATGTCGCAATCATAAGGTACCCAAACGCAGTTAATATCGCAGATTTTGAACCGTTGTTATCCTCATCACACTCCCTGAACGCATATTATATTACTGCAACCAACAAACTTTCTAACGCTGATCTGGTATTGCTCCCATCAAGCAGGAATATTCATGATGACCTAAAGTGGTTAAAGGAAAATAAGATTTCTGATAGCATCAGATCATTAAGAAAAAAGAATGTACCAATTATTGGCATATGTGAGGGATTTGTCATGCTGGGCAAACGTATACAACTTAACGGCAAGATAATTGATGGGTTGGGTTTAATCGATACAACAGTTTATTCTGGTAGAAAAATTGAAGGTCCTGTAAATCTGAAGGTTGCAACCAAGAAATCAATTGTTTATACAGATGGGAAGATAATGCATGCATATTTGCGTGAGCATTACAGGATAGTAAATGGTAAGAATGCAAGTCCATTATTCCATATTATGAAGTTTAATGGGAAGAAATGCAAATTTGTTGAGGGTTCTATAAGTAAGGATGGTTTAGTTCTCGGGTGCTCTCTCTATAGTCTTTTTGATACTCCCATCATGAGAGGGAGAGTTATTGAATACTTGGCAAGTAAGAAGGGGATCAAAGTTAGGATGCACGGTATGGATGCAACAGAATTTTATGATGAGCAGATCCGGAAATTCAGTAAAGTAGTAAAAAATAATACAAATATGAAGAAAATAATGGAGTTGGTGGGGTTTGATTGAGGAGGTTATTCTGATACTTGTCGCAGCAGTCGCATTGGATTTCATTGTAGGCGATCCATCAAATAAGGTGCATCCAACAGCATGGATAGGAAGACTTGTTAGTGTTATAACACCAAAACTAAGGAGCGGTTCTGCCAATGTTGAAAAGTTCAAGGGAACAATAGCTGCAATCGCAATAGTTTCTCTAGCAGCATTATCCACATTTTACTTTCTGCATGTAATAGAACAGTTGCTTGGCATCATCGCACTGGTAATTGTAAGCATAATCATGTTGAAGAGCACCATTGCGATAAGGGGGATGGAGAACCACGCTAGAGTTGTGATGGATGCGTTAGCAAAAAATGATATTGTTACTGCAAGGCAAAGACTATCTGGAATAGTTGGAAGAGATACCTCAAATCTTGATGAGCAGCATATTTTATCAGCAACGATAGAGAGTGTAGGGGAAAGTACAGTAGACGGGATAGTTTCTCCAATATTCTACTTTGCACTATTCGGGGTGCCAGGAGCATTCGCATATCGTGCAATCAACACTTTGGATTCAATGATAGGTTACAGGGATGCTTATCATAAAAACATCGGATGCTTTTCCGCACATCTTGACACAATTGCAAACTACATACCTGCCAGAATAACTGCATTTTTGATGGTTATTGCATCGAAGATAGTTGGAGCGGACTGGAAGAACTCCTTGTATATAATGAGTAGAGATAGGTACAAGACTCCAAGCTTGAATGGAGGCTGGCCAATGTCCACAATAGCTGGAGCGTTGAGAATAAGGCTTGAGAAGATTGGATATTACTCATTGGGAGAAAATTATGAGCATTTAACACTGAAGCATTGTGAGAAGGCTGTCTCTATAATGAAAGTTACATCATTACTATTCTGCATCATATTTGCAGTGCCAGCAATTATACTCTCAACATTGTTCTGGTGAGAAGTTTGGATCAGATCAGATCACTGATATCATTTCTAACCATCCTTCCAATGGGAAAGGATTACGATATTCACTATATTGCAAGGCATATGTTCCTCTTCCCTGTTGCCGGTGCAATAATAGGCTTAATGATAGGCTCATTTGCATATGGGCTATCATTTATTTTACAGCCATTATTTGTTGGATTGATTGTCAGCGGTGCACTCTTCATACTAACCGGTGCACACCATACAGATGCATTATCGGATTTTGCCGATGGATTGATGGCTAAAGGAGGAAAGGATGCGAAGAGAAAAGCTATGAGCGATCCAAGGGCAGGCTCTGCTGGCACAGCTGCATTGATTTTGTATTTTGCAGGAAGTGTAATTGCAATATCCACATTAACTGGCATGGGGGGATTCAAGTTATTGATGGCACTGATTGCCAGCGAGGTTATTGCCAAGTATGTTATGGTTATGCAGGCGCACAAGGGAATTGCTGCATGGGAAGGTATAGGCTCTCCTTTTACAGAGGCAATGAAGAATAACGTAAAGATTCTGGCAGCAACAGGTATAGTGATACCAGTATCTTACTTCACCACAGGTTTTGTTGGTCTTTATGCATTGCTGGTTGCTGCATTTCTTGCTTTTATTCTGGTAAGAATCTCAAACAAGAGTTTTGGGGGAGTATCTGGAGATGTGTTTGGAGCATCAAATGAGATAACCAGACTCTCCTCATTGATAATTTTCGCATCTATGTTGTTATAGCGTCTTTTGTTAAAGCATACTCTGCCGCATCCAGAAATTCATCAGCCTTCTCGAGATAGATTTTGTATTTTTTCTTATCAACTGGTTTTGGCAATTACAATCATCTCTTTCGGATCTTTTCCATGTACAAGAAAATATGATTCCAAAATCGTTCAAGTTTCTTATTATGCTTGCTTCTAAACTGCCCTTTATCCATAATGAAAGGTGATAAGGCGGTTCCGAATGTAGAAAGTGTCACATCATTTGCTTTAGCAACACATTCAAATGTATCATTGATGAATGTGTAGTGTTGGAAGACGAAGAGATTCCCGAAGAAGTGATAAAACATATGAATGTAAAATATACTGATGAGAAATGTCCATTTTGCAACAGCAGAATAGATGAGTTTGGTTATTGCGCATGCGGAGCAGCAGCAGGATGATCTTGTGTTTTGGTTACTATCAATAAAAGTTCTTACACTGATGCGGAGATACTTATAGTGAAGGATGTTCTCGACGCATTTGTCAATCAGATAACTGGATAGGTATTTCTTTTCATAACATCTAAGTCAAGTGGAGAAATCACTTCTATAGCATAATTTTAGCTTATGATCGAGATTGTTAGATAACAATACTCATTGATCTCCCGCTAGCATATGAGATATGC
>Ga0073934_10004454_pt1 | contig 23299 bp, 21 predicted proteins | sample LarsenN4metaG_FD_76834 | JGI IMG/M metagenome (GOLD analysis project Ga0073934, IMG submission 76834) | Hot spring sediment bacterial and archeal communities from British Columbia, Canada, to study Microbial Dark Matter (Phase II) - Larsen... ...
CCTGCGTTGCTCTACCGCGGGCATCCCTGCCCGCGTCGGCTGCCCGGTGCACGCGCCGGTCTCCGCTCTGCTCCTGCCATTTCGCCCAGGCCTTCTCGGGGCGATGCTCGGCAACGGCTCGAAGCCCGTACACGGCCGACGAGCCGAATCGTTCTTGCAATCTCTCGAGCAACGCTCGCGTGCTCTCTTCGAGCGGCTTGGCCTCGAACAAATCGCCGCCTTTGTACACGGCGGGCCGGAAAACGCCGCTCCTCATCCGGATGGCTACGGCCGGAACGGGTAAGCGGCGGCGTTCCAATCGATCCTCGACGAGCATGAGCAATCGCTCTCGATCGAAGATGGGCTCCCGCAAGTCGAAGCTTTCGACGGTCGGAGGTTGATGCAAGTGCACGAAGGCGAGCTCGAAGCCGCCGATCGCGGCATGCCGTTTCCGGAGCTCCGCACAAAGCTCGTCGAGGAGTTGCTCGACGGCTTCCATGAAGATGGCGTTGTCGACGCTTTCCTCGCCTAGCTCGACGACGGAGCTCCAAGCCTGCGGCGTTTCGAACCCGGCGCGTAAATCGGCAGCTCGGCCGAACGCTCGATCGAGCTCGAGCAAATAGGAACGCCCCACTCGACGCGCGAAGCCGTCGCGCGGCAACCTCGCACAATCGCCGACGGTGCGAAGACCGAGCTCGCGCAGCAACGCTTGCACCTCCGCCGGCCAATGCGTCACTGCCAATGGCAGCGGCGCCAAGCGCCCGGGCAATTGTTGCCACTCGACGACGTCGGCCGCCGCGGCTCGCGCCAACCACAACGCGGCCGTGGCCGTGGGCGCCGCACAAAACCGAAAGTCGCGGTGACGCCCGGCGAGCTCCTCGCCGAGCACGCCCTTGATCGCAGCCAGCGAGCCGAACAACCTGAGGCTGCCGCCGACCTCGAGCAATAAGCTATCCGGCGACTCCACGCTGACCAGCGAAGTCAGCGTCTCCGCCCACGCCGCCAAAGACTCGAGGCACTCGCGCTCGCGGGACGGCGCCCGCTCGAAAACCTGCAACGAAGCTGCGAGCGCCATGGCCGTGCTGAGCTTCGTGCCGGAAGCGATACCCGCTTCGGCCGCGGCGGAGCTCGCTGCTACGACGTGCGGCTGTCCGCGCTCGAGCTCGACGACAATGGCCGGCAGAGCCGAATCGACGGCTAGACATTCGAGCGCGAGGCTCGGCAGCGCGACGGCGAGCCAAAGTTGCGGTCTGCGCGGCGCCGGCCGGCGTTCGATGCGCGGAGCTTCGCTCGGGCCCGGAGCGAACAACTCGAGAGATTGCAGAACGCGCGCCATGCTGGCTCACGATCGCGAAACCCGGACGGCCGCGGGAATGACGCGCGCGAGCTCGGCCAATTCCACGACGCCCGGCCGACCGCCCCGACATTTGAGTATCTCGACGCGCGTCGACGAGAGCGTTTGCGCCAAACGAAGCCGCAACGCGGCCGGCGAGCGCTGTTGCCGCGCATCCGACGGCCGAAACAGCAACACCCAGCACCCTTGATCTTCGGCCGCGAGCTGCAGCCGCCGCAAAATGACGTCATCGGCCGCGGCAACCCAAGCCAACACGCCGGCGCTCGACCCGGAACGCACGACTTGCTCGGTCGCCCATAGCCGGCTTTTACCGCCCGGCGTGGGATGAATCATGAGCAGACGATCGACTTCGACCCCGTGTTGCTGCAGAGCAGGCGCATAGGGCACGAACGGCGGAGCGATCCAGGCGATCCATTTGCGCGGCTTGGCGGGATCGGCTCGGGTCAAGGCCGACAGCGCCGGCATCAACAAACCGAGCTCGCCGATGCCGTAACCGTCGACGAATATTTCGGTGATGGCCCCTAGCGGCCAACCGCCGCCGGGAAGAGCGCGATCGAGTGCGCGAAAGCCCGTCGGCAGGACGGCACGAGCGACCGAGGCGGCGATGCCTCGCCAAACGCGCGCTTGCCAATCGATCGTTTCCACGAGCTTGCCGGCGACACTAGTAGCCTGACCCTCACTTCATCGAGTCGCGGACGACGCCGACGACGACGCCTTCGATGGCCAAGGCTTGCTCGCGCAGATCGACTTGAATCGGCGAAAAGTCCGGGTTTTCCGGCATCAACCAAACGCGGTGCCCTTCTTGTCGATACCGTTTGACGGTGACCTCGTTGTCGAGACGCGCGACGACGATTTGCCGCGCACGCACTTCGGGCGTGCGATGCACGGCGACCAAATCGCCGTCGAGTATTCCGGCATCGCGCATGCTCATGCCATGAACGCGCAACAAGAAGTGCGGCGGTTTCTTGAAGAGATCGGGATCGATTTGATAGCGCGCTTCGACGTTTTCTTCCGCGAGAATCGGTTGCCCCGCAGCGACGCGCCCGACGAGCGGCAAACCGATTTGCTCGCGCAACGAATCTTTGAGTCGAATACCGCGCGACATGCCGGGCAGGAGCTCGATGACGCCTTTGCGCTCGAGCGCACGCAAATGCTCTTCCGCCGCGTTGACCGAGCGAAATTTCAACGCTTTGGCGATTTCGGCGCGCGTGGGCGGCATGCCGGATTCGTGCATAACTTTTTGAATCAACATCAAAATTTGACGTTGCCTCGGAGTGAGATCGCGCATGACCGTACCTGTATATAAGCTCAGTCTGATACTATATACAGCCGGCCGCGCAGGCGAGTCAAGAGCTCGAGCGACGACGATCGAAACGCACCGCATGCGTCACGAATTGCACAAAAGACGTGCACGCATCGTGTCTGCAAACGACGACGCACGGCGCTTTTGAAATTGCAGTAGCCAAAGCTTTAGGAAATAATGCCTGCGTCTCGGATTCACTCACTTCAGTTCAGGGGTAATCAATGGCCACAAAAATCCAGGCTGCTCTGCGGGCAGCGGCGCTCGTCGGCGGCTTTGCAATCGTGACCGGCTGCGCAAGTGTCACCACGGAACAGCTCGATGCAGTCCGTGCGACTGCCGAAGCCGCGCAGAACGCGGCGAACGCCGCACAACGCACGGCTACACAAGCACAACAGGCTGCCTCGGGTGCTCAGAGCACCGCGAACCAGGCTCTGCAAGCGGCGCAGGCGGCTCAAGCCTGCTGCGATGCGACGAATCAGAGACTGGACCGCATGTTCGAGCAGTCTCAGTCGAAGTAGTCCTAGCTTAGCTACGAAGAATGCGGCTCGCTCGACGAGCCGCATTTTTTGGAAACCGTCACTCGCTGGCGGTTTTTTTTTGGCGTATCGACCGGCCCCGAGGCGCCGGGGCAGGCGGACGAATCGGCGTCAGTCGCCCGACACCGGCGATGCGGCCGCGACTTCGGTCTCGAGCGGCGCGACGCTGCCCGCGACAGAGATGGCTTCCGGGACACCTCTGCCCTGCTGCGCGACGCGCTCGGCCGCGTCCCAGTCGAGCTCGATGCGCCGCTCTTCCGTGACCGCGACGTAGGCGCGCATCAGGCTCGTCAGCGGCGACTCGTGGATCGGCTGCTCGACCGCCTCGGCGGCGGCGGCTTCCGCGGCGACGTTCTCGCCGTCGACATCGCTCTCGGGCAGCGCCGGGTGCGCCTCCAAGTACAGCGTGCCGTCGGCGGCCCAGCCGAGCTTGACCGGCTGATTGACGATATTGACGATCGTGCCGACGGGCACGGTCTTGTAGAGCGCTTCGATGTCCTCGGGGAACATGCGCACGCAACCGTGCGTGACACGCATGCCGACACCCGACGGCCGGTTCGTGCCGTGAATCAAATAGCCGGGCAAGCCGAGCCGCATCGCGTGCAACCCGAGCGGGTTATTGGGCCCCGGCGGCACGACCCGCGGCAAGATGTCGTTGCGTGCCGCGTGCTCGTCGCGGATCGACTGCGGCGGGTACCAGCTCGGATTCGCAACCTTGGCCGTGATCGTGGTGACTCCGAGCGGCGTGGACCAATCCATGCGGCCGATGCTGATCGGGTGCGTGATGACGCGCCGCGAGCCCGGCGCGACCCCCTCGGGCACCGGCCCGGAGTCCGCCGGAAAGTAGTAAAGCCGAAGCTCCGCGACGTTGACGACGATGCCGCGCTGCGGCGCGCGTGGCAGCACGTAGAACGTGGGAATCGTGATCTTCGTGCCTTCACCGGGCAGCCATTCGTCGACGTCGGGATTGGCTTGCCGCAGCTCCTCGTAGCCGACGTTGTAGCGGCGCGCGAGCGCCACGAACGTGTCCTCGTGGCGCGCCTCGATGACCTGCGCGGCGCCGAAGACCTCCTCGCCTTCGGCGATCCAGAACTCCGCCGCCTGCGCCTCGGCAACGCAGGTGAAACCGATGAGGGCCGCGAGGGCTAGGCGAGACATAGCGCGCATTATACGGATCGCCGCCGCGAAGAATATGAGCGCCAGTGCACAGCGGGAAGGATTTCAATAACGTACGAGGCTCGCGCCCCACGTGAATCCGCCCCCGAAGGCCTCGAGCAGCAACAAGTCGCCGCGCTCGATGCGGCCGTCGCGGATCGCCGTATCGAGCGCCATCGGCACCGAGGCCGCCGACGTGTTGCCGTGCTCGCGCACCGTCAACACCACGCGCTCCATCGGCAAGTCGAGCCGCTTGGCCGTCGCGCTGATGATGCGGATGTTGGCCTGGTGCGGGATGAGCCAGTCGATCTGGCCCTTCTCGAGATCGTTCTTCGCGACAACGTCGTCGACGAGATTCTCGAGCGTCTTGACGGCCACCTTGAAGACTTCGTTGCCCTTCATGCGGAGCGCTGCGACGCCGCCCGGCTCGCGATGGCGCGTCGACACGCCGCTCGAGGCGTAGAGCAGCTCGCGATAGCGGCCGTCGGCGCCGAGCGTCGAATAGAGAATGCCGGGGCTCTCGGCGGCCTCGAGGACGACCGCTCCGGCTCCGTCGCCGAACAGCACGCACGTCTCGCGATCGGTCCAGTCGATGATGCGCGACATCGTCTCGGCGCCGATGACGAGCGCACGCCGCGCCATCCCGCCGCGGATGAACTGATCGGCGACGGCGAGGGCGTACACGAAGCCCGAGCACGCGGCTTCGAGGCTGAACGCCGGACAGCTCTTGATCTTGAGCTTCTCCTGCACGAGGCAGGCGACGTTCGGGAAGATCAGATCCGGCGTCGTCGTGCCGACTAGCACGAGGTCGATGTCGTCGGGCGTGAGACCCGCGGTCTCGAGCGCGGCGAGTCCGGCCTTGTACGCGAGATCGCTCGTCGCTTCGTCCTCGGCCGCGATGTGCCGCCGCTCGATGCCGGTGCGCGTTCTGATCCACTCGTCCGAGGTCTCGACCATCTTCTCGAGATCCGCGTTGGTGAGGACGCGCTGCGGTAGATACTTGCCGGTTCCGGCGATGCGCGAGTACATCAGTGAGGTCGATTCTCGACGAGTTTGCCGATCTGGAGTGGTACGCCCTTTCGCGCTTCGACGATCGCCGAGTTGACGGCGTTCTCGAACGCGAACTGGTCCGCGGAGCCGTGGCTCTTCAACACGATGCCGTTCAGGCCGACGAGACTCGCTCCATTGTAACGGCGCGGATCGAGCCTCGAGCGCAAGGCGTGCAGAGCCGATTGCGCGACGAGCCCCTGTACGCTGCGCAACATGCTGCGACGGAACTCCTCTTTCAGGAAGGAGCTGATCAGGCGAGCGACCCCTTCCATGGTCTTCAACGCCACGTTGCCGACGAACCCGTCGCTGACTACGACGTCGACGTCGGCGTGAAAGATCCCGTCCCCTTCGACGAAGCCGACGTAGTTGAGCCCGCTCTTCGCGAGCAGCTCGCCGGCCTCGCGGACGGTCTCGTTGCCCTTGATGTCCTCGTGGCCGATGTTGAGCAGACCGACGCGCGGCCGGTCGACCTCGAGCATGTCCTCGGCCACGACGGATCCCATCAGCGCGAACTGAAGCAGGTGCTCCGGCGTGCAGCCGACGTTCGCGCCGAGATCGAGCATGTACGTGGGTCCGCCGATGCCGGGAACGGCGGAAATGATGGCCGGCCGATCGATGCCCGGCAGCGTCTTCAGCACGTAGCGCGCCGTCGCCATCAGCGCGCCCGTGTTGCCGGAGCTCACGCACGCGTCGGCCTCCCCGCTCTTCACGAGCTCGATCGCGACGCGCAGCGACGAGTCCTTCTTGCGGCGCAGCGCATCGGCCGGCGGCTCGTTCATCGACACCACCTCCGTGGCCGTTTTGAAGCCGAGCCTCGAGCCGTAGCGGTCGCCGGCGCTCCGTTTCGCTTGCTCGAGCACGTCGGGCAGGCCGACGAGCGTCAAGCTCACCGAGTCGTCGCGCTCGAGCGTCGCAAGCGCCGCAGGCACCACGGCCTCGGGCCCACGGTCACCACCCATGGCGTCCAAGGCGATTGTGACCTTGCGAGTCACGCGAGGTTAGGGCTGCGGCGACTTGCGCACTGGGGCAAGCCAGCGACGCTGTCTCGAGCGGCTACTCTTGCTCCGCTTCCTGCGGAAGCTCGAACACCTTCTTGCCGCGATAGAAACCGTCGGCCGTCACGTGGTGACGCCGGTGCGTCACGCCGGTCGTCGAATCCACGGACAACGTGGGGCCGGTCAATGCGTCGTGGGCGCGACGCATGTTGCGCCGGGAAGGCGTCTTGCGGCTCTTCTGAACTGCCATGATGAAATCTCCTGGAACGAAACCAAATCCGGCTCTTACGGCCGATGAGCCTGCCCGGCGATCCGCGCCAAGCTACCACAGTCCTCGGCGCGCTCGTGCTTGGGCACCAACGGAATCGCAACGATCAGCTCGTCCTCGATCAGCTCCGCGGGCTTCAATCGCCCGTCCGCAAGCTCGAACGGCTCGAACCCTTCCGGCGTCGTGGCCGGCAGCGCAGCCGCGTCGGCCATGACGACATTGACGCTGTCCGCGAGCTCGTGCCGAAACGGCTCGAGACAGCGCTGACACACGAGATCGACGGCGGCCCGATAATCGAGCTTCGTGCCGAGCCAGCCATCGCCGCGCTGCCCAAACTCGAGCGTTGCGCTTACACTGCCGGCGTCCGAGTGAAGCAGGTCCCTGAGCCGCGTCAGCGACCCGATGTCGAGCTCGCCGCGCAACGTAACACCCCGATCCGCCAACGATTCCAGATCGCCCAGACTGTACCAAGCGTGCAGCGAGCCGGACATAGGCCGCGCATCATATGTGAGCAAGTTTCTGGCGTCAAAACCGTGAGTTACGAAGACCCCCGCCCCGTTTCCATCGCGCCGGCGCTGATTCTCGCGTCGACGTCGCGCTACCGCCGGGACCTTTTGGCCCGGCTCGAGCTGCCGTTCGAGGTACAAGCACCGGCCGTCGCCGAGGATACCGTGGCCGGAGAAGCGCCGGCCGACATGGCCTCGAGGCTGGCGCTCTCGAAGGCGCGCAGCGTCGCGGTGCCGAACGCTCTCGTCATCGGCTCCGATCAAGTCGCCTCCCTCGACGGGCAGGTACTGCGCAAGCCCGGCTCGGCCGACGCCGCCGTGGCGCAGCTCGCGGCGTGCCAGGGCAAGTCCGTGCTGTTCCACACGGGCGTGGCCGTCGTCGCCACGGACTCGGGCGAGACGCTGACGCACGTCGACCGGACCGAGGTGCGGTTTCGCCGCCTCGACCGCGCCGCGCTCGAGCGGTACGTGCGGCTCGAGAGTCCGCTCGACTGCGCGGGGAGCTTCAAGTCGGAAGGCTTGGGCGTCGCGCTCTTCGAACGCATTTCGTCCGACGATCCCACGGCGTTGATCGGCCTGCCGCTGATCTTCGTCGCCGAAGCGCTGCGGCGGCTCGGCGCGGATCCGCTCCGTCCTACGCGCGCCTAGCTTCGAAGGCCGTCAGCACGGCTTTCAAATCGTCGGGCAGCGGCGCGCTCGCATTGAACGGCTCGCCGGTATCCGGCCAGTCGAACGACAACGAGTGGGCGTGCAAGAACATCCGCGTGAGACCGAACGTCTGCAAGTACTCGTTGAAATCCTTGTCGCCGTAGCGCTCGTCGCCGGCCACGGGACAGCCTACGTGGGCCGCGTGCGCCCTGATCTGATGCGTGCGGCCCGTGTCGATCGAGACCTCGAGCAGCGTGGCCTTCTTGCCGAACCGGTCGAGGACGCGGAACGTGCTGCGAGCGTCCTTGCCGGCCTCGTCGACTTTCACGCGAGCCTCGCCTCCGACGCGCCTCGTTACGAGCGGCGCATCGATTTCCGTGGTTCCGTCGGGCCACCGCCCTTTGACGAGGGTCAGGTAACGCTTGTCGACCTTGCCCTCGCGCAGCAGCTCGTGCAGGACGCGCAGCGCGCTGCGCCGTTTCGCGAGGAGCAAAACGCCCGAGGTGCCGCGGTCGAGGCGGTGGGCGAGCTCCAAGTCCCTGGCCTCGGGCCTGAGCAGGCGCAGGGCTTCTATGACGCCCAAGCCGACACTGCTCCCGCCGTGCACGGCAAGCCCGGCCGGCTTGTCGAGAACGAGGATCCGCGCGTCTTCATGGACGATGCGCTCGCCGAGCCAGTCCAACCGGTCCGGCGCTGCCGCGACCTCGCGCGGCGAACGCGTGCCGACGGGCGGGACGCGGACCCGATCGCCGGCCTTGAGACGGTAGCTCGGGCTCGTTCGTCCCGAGTTCACGCGCACCTGCCCCGAGCGAATCAGCCTATAAACATGGCTCCTCGGCACGCCCTTGAGCTCGCCGAGCAAGTAGTTGTCGAGACGCTGTCCTGCCCGTTCCGTATCGATGTCGCGATGCCGAACGGCGGATACCCCCGCAGAGTGCGGGGAGCGTTTTTGCGGTGGATTCAACGGCGTACGAATTGAGCCTTAAGAACCGTATGTTATAGTACCGGCACGGAAAGCGGTCTGTCGGGGTCGGTCCCCGCGCGCTCCCGAACCTTATTCTGGCGGTAGCTCATGTAGCCGAGCTGCCAGTATTAAGAACATCACTACTAGGCGGACCGGATGTTCGGGTCCCGCATCTGCGTAAGGCAATGCCTCTCCGTAGCCAATCTAACTCCCTAGATAAAGTCGCGGATCGAGCAGCGCCTTTGCTTTTCGCATCGTGCCGAGCCGAGCAGGACGCCCGCCGCACGCGGCCGCAGAACGCGGTTTCGACCCGAGCCTCCGTGCACGCCGCTTTGGCACCGAGGATTTATGAAAAGAATGCTGGTGAATGCAACTCAGCGGGAAGAGTTGCGTGTGGCCATGGTGGACGGCCAAAAGCTCTATGATCTCGACATCGAGGTACCGTCACGAGAACAGCGTAAATCGAACATCTACAAGGGCCGCATCACTCGGATAGAGCCGAGCCTCGAGGCCTGTTTCGTCGATTTCGGCGTGCAACGCCACGGTTTCCTGCCCCTCAAGGAGATCTCCTCCGAGTACTTCATCAAGCAGCCCGAGTCGAGCGATCGAGTCCAGATCCGCGAAGTCTTGCGCGAAGGCCAGGAGATCGTCGTTCAGGTCGACAAGGAGGAGCGCGGCACGAAGGGCGCGGCGCTCACGACGTTCATCAGCCTGGCCGGACGGTTCATCGTCCTGATGCCGAACAACCCGGGCGCCGGGGGCGTCTCGCGGCGCATCCAGGGCGAGGAGCGCGATACGATCCGCCAGTCGCTCGAGGACCTGCAAATCCCCGAAGGCATGGGCTGCATCGTGCGCACGGCCGGCATCGGCCGCACGACCGAGGAGCTCAAGTGGGACTTGGACTACCTGCTTCGCGTCTGGGAGGCCATCAAGCAGGTCGTCGTCACGCGGCCGGCGCCGTTTCTGATCTACCAGGAAGGCAACGCGATCGTCCGCGCGCTGCGCGATTACTTCTCGAACGACATCGGCGAGATCCTGATCGACAACCCCGCGATCTATCAGGAAGCCGTCGAGTTCATGGAGCGCGTGCTCCCGCACAACCTGAAGAAGCTCAAGCTCTACGACGACGACACCGTCCCGCTCTTCACGCGCTACCAGATCGAGAGCCAGATCGAGTCTGCCTACGGCCACAAGGTGCAGCTGCCGTCGGGCGGCAGCATCGTCATCGACCGCACGGAAGCGCTGACGGCGATCGATATCAACTCGGCACGCTCGACGAAGGGCGAGGACATCGAGGAGACCGCGCTCAACACGAATCTCGAGGCGGCCGACGAAATCGGGCGGCAGCTTCGGATCCGCGACTTGGGCGGCCTCGTCGTCGTCGACTTCATCGACATGGGGCCGCAGCGCAATCAACGCGAGGTCGAGGAACGCCTACGACAGGCCGTGCGCCACGATCGCGCGCGCATTCAGATCGGCAAGATCTCGCGCTTCGGACTGCTCGAGATGTCGCGCCAGCGCTTGCGGCCTTCGCTCGAAGAGTCGACACAGTCGATCTGCCCGCGCTGCAGCGGCGCGGGCAACATCCGCAGTGTGGAGTCCCTGGCGCTCGCGATTCTGCGCCTTGTCGGCGAGGAAGCGCGCAAGGAACGCACCGCGAAGGTCATCGCGCAGCTGCCGATGGACGTCGCAAACTACATCCTGAACGAGAAGCGCGACTGGGTGCAGACGCTGCAAGAGACGAACGGCGTCACCGTGGTGCTGCTCGGCAACCCGGACCTCGAGACGCCGAACTACACGCTGCGCCGCGTCCGCGACGACGAGGTGAACCTGCCCGAGAACGCGGCCACCAGCTACAAGCTCGTCGCGCCGAAGCCCGACATCTCCGTCGCCTACGAGGAAATCAAGAAGACGCCGAAGGTCGAGGAAGCTGCCGTCTCGAACGTGCTGCCGGCGACGCCGGCGCCGACGCCGGCGGTCCCGCCGCCCCCGCCCCCGCCTCCGGCCGAAGAACGGCCGAGCGTTGCCGCGACGCGCCCCGGCATCTTCAGGCGCCTCTGGGCCTTCTTGTTCGGCCCCGGCGAAGCCCCGGCGCCGAAAGCCGCCGAGGACGGCGGCGACCGGCAGCGCGGCGCGCGCCGCGACCATCGCGAGCGAGACCGCGACCGCGATTACCGCGGGCGCGGCGAGCATCGGCGCGACCGTGACAGGGAGCGGGATCGCGGTGCGGCGCGCGGACGGGACCGCGAACGCGATCGCGACCGCGAGCGCGACCGCAACCGGGAGCAACGACCCACGGCCGACGGCGCTGGAAATCGCCCGCGGCCCGACCAGAACCAAGGCGGAAATCAGCCGCCCAATCAAGGCGGTCAGGGTCAACAGCCGCAGCAAGGCCAAGGTTCCCGCGAAGGTCGAGGCAGCCGGCGCTCGCGTCATCGACGCGGCGGCGGCCAACGGCACGAACAGGGTCAACAACGCGCTGCCCAAGCGAACGGCGGGCAGCCGTCGGCCGATGCGAATGCACTTGGCGACGCGGGGCCGGCGCCGGCGGCGAGCGCCGGCTACGGTTCGGCGGACGACAGAGCGCCCGCTGCGGCGCGTGGCGAGCCCCAGCGGGAGCCCGAGCGCGAGCCGCATCGCGAGCCCGTGAACGAGCGCCGCGAAGCGCCGCCCGACCGCGCGTCCGAGGCGCCCGCCGCGCAGCCGGCTTTCGTCGAGCCTGAACGCGGACGGGCAGAGTCGGCCGATGGCTGGGCCCCACCCGCAAGGGAAGAGCCGCGCGAGCCGGACACGCGCACGATCGACGGCGAAGAAACCGTCTCGTCGGACAAGCGTCAAGCAGGCTGACCGAGCTTGCGGGGGCATCGCGCCACCGGCCACGGGGCGGTACGGCGCATGCGCGTCCCGCCCGCGGCCTGTCGCGGCTGCCCGAATCCTCGCGCCTACAGCCGGCCGGGCGTCGCAGCGCTGGGAATCCACCGCGGCGATGACGCCTGCGTCTCGCTTTTCGGACGGCTTTTCAGGTCACCGGGACGGCGATGGCCACTCGGCGAACGCCGCGGTATGAGCCGGCTACGCGCTCTTCGGCGTATTACGCAAGTGCTCGAGCAGACCGACGGCGGCCTCCTCGACGAGGTCGAGCACGTGCTCGAATCCCGTGCTGCCGCCGTAATACGGGTCCGGCACCTCGCGGTACGAGAGATGCGGGGCGAACTCGAGCAACAGCCGCACCCGGTGGCGATACTCGGGCGGGCATATTTCGAGCAGGAACTCGCGATTCTGCTCGTCCATCGCGAGCACGAGCTCGAAACGCTCGAAGTCCTCCGGCGTCACGCGCCGCGCGCGCAACGGCTTGAGATCGATGCCGCGGCGCTCCGCCGCACGACAGGCCCGCGGATCGGGCGGCGCTCCATCGTGATACCCGTGCGTGCCCGCCGAATCGATGTGGATCTCGAGCTCCGGCGCCCGTTCGGCGAGCACCTTGCGAAACACCCCCTCCGCCGTCGGCGAGCGGCAGATGTTGCCCATGCAGACGAACAGGATGCCGCGCGACGCACGCGACTCCTCTTCGTTCTCCGAAGCCCTTCCAAACGATCGTTTCAAGTTTTCGAGCAGCGTTCTCATGTCGTTCATTGCACCGAGCGCGGCATGCGTTCGACCAAACGTCGCACTTTCTCGAGCTCCTCGGGCGTATCGACTGCCGGCGACGGCGGCTCGGCGGCCGTCTCAACCGCGATCCTAAGGCCAAGCCACAGCGCGCGCAGCTGCTCGAGCTTCTCGACTTGCTCGAGCGCGCACGGCGGCGAGGCGCTCAAGGCGCGCAAGCCGCCCGCGCGGTAGGCATAGAGCCCGATGTGCCTCATGACGGCGGGCATGCCCCCGTCGCGCGGCCACGGTATCGGCGCGCGGCTGAAGTAGAGCGCCCAGCCGTCTTTGTCCGTGACGACCTTCGCGAAGTTCGGATCATTGAACTCGGTCTCCGACTCGAGAGGCGTGACGAGCGTCGCGATGGCGGCCGTGGGATGCGAATCGAGCAGGCGCGCCGTTTGCGCGATGCAGACGGGCGAGATCAGCGGCTCGTCGCCCTGAACGTTGACGACGATCTGCCCGTCGGGCCATTCGAAGCGCCGCGCGAGCTCTGCGATCCGATCCGTGCCGCTCGCGTGGTCCGGCGACGTGAGCTCGACGCTCGCGCCGAACGCACGGCACGCCGCCGCGATGCGCTCGTCGTCGGTCGCAACGATGACCTTCTCGGCGCCGCTCTTCGCGGCCTGCCGGTAGACCCACTCGATCATCGGCTTGCCCGCGATATCCTTCAAGACCTTGCCGGGTAGGCGCGTCGACGCGTAGCGCGCGGGGATCACCGCGATGAATCTAGCCGTCACGCGCGCGCTCCGGCGTCACGCAGGATCAAGCGCATGAGCCGAGCCGCCGTGTCGGCGTCGAACTCGAAATCGACCACGACGCACCACACACCGTCCGGTTGGAGATGCTCGCATTTTACCGCGTCCTTCTCGGTGATCAGAACGGCGCCCGGCTCGTCGAACGTGAGATCGTCGAGCGTGATCTCGGCGTGATCGTCGAGCGGATGGCCCTCGACGTCGAGGCCCGCGTCGATCAGCAAGTCGAAGAACCGCTGCGGATTGCCGATGCCGGCAACGGCGTGCACGCGCTCGGCGCGAAACGACTCGAGCGTGCGCTCCGTGCCGCCTTTCAAGCCGTAGACCTTCGTGACGACGGCCTCGGCGCGGAACACGCCGGCGTGGCCGAACCCGGGGCCGTTCACGACGATCGCGTCGACTTCCTGGAGGCGCGACGGCGGCTCGCGTAGCGGCCCAGCCGGCAAGCAGAGCCCGTTGCCCATGCCGCGCGTGCCGTCGACGACGGCGATCTCGAACGCGCGCGCCAACCGATAGTGCTGCAACCCGTCGTCGGAGATCACGACGTCGAGGCGATGGTTCTCGAGCAGCGCCTCGACGCACGCGACGCGATCGGGGCCCGCGACGACGGGGCAGCCCGTGCGGCGCGCGAGCAGCACGGGCTCGTCGCCGACCTCCGCGGGGTCGCTGTCGCGCGTGACGGCCTGCGGCCAAACGGTGCCCTTACCGCGATAGCCGCGAGTGACGATGCCCACCTTGCGCCCTCGCTGCGTGAGCTGCCCGGCGAGCCAAATCACGAACGGGGTCTTGCCCGTGCCGCCGACGCTGACGTTGCCGACGACGATGACGGGCACCGCAGTCTCGACGGCGGGCCGCCAGCCGCGTCGATACGCCGTCCGCCGCAGCCGCGCGAGCGCGAGATAGACGCCGGAGACCGGCCACAACGCCCAACGCAGCGGGCTGTTGCCGTACCAGATCCGGTTCAGAAGGGTGGCAACGGAAGGCATCGATCACTCGGGGAACTGCATCGCGTGCAGCGAGGCATAGTAGCCGCCGCGCGCCAGGAGCTCCGCATGCGTGCCCGTTTCGACGATGCGGCCTTCGCGCAGAACGACGATGCGGTCGGCGCGCTCGACGGTCGACAGGCGGTGAGCGATGACGAGCGTCGTGCGTCCGCGCATCAGCTCGGCGAGCGCGGCCTGGATGCGCCGCTCGGACTCCGTGTCGAGCGCCGACGTGGCCTCGTCGAGGATCAGCACGGGCGCGTCTTTCAATAGCGCGCGCGCGATCGCGATGCGCTGCCGCTGCCCACCCGAGAGCAGCGCGCCGCGCTCGCCGACGCGAGTGTCGAGACCCTGCGGCAGCGCGGCGGCAAACTCCGTGACATAGGCCGCCTCCGCGGCGCGCTCCACGTCGGCGCGCGAACGACTCGCGAGGGCGCCGTAGGCAATGTTGTTCGCGACCGTGTCGTCGAACAGCACGACGTCCTGGCTCACGAGCGCGATCTGCCGGCGCAGGTCGCGCAGCGTGTAGTCGCGCACGTCTCGGCCGTCGAGCAGCACGGCGCCCTCGTCCGGATCGTAGAATCGCGGCAGCAGGCTCACGAGCGTCGATTTGCCGCTGCCGGACTGGCCGACGAGCGCAATGGTTGCGCCGGCCGGCACCTCGAGGCTCACGCCTTGCAAAGCCGGATTCTTCCCCGCTTCGTAGCGGAAGGAGACGTTTCGATACGCGACCTCGCCGCGAGCGCGATCGAGCGCCGCCGTGCCGGTATCTCGCTCTTGCGGCTGATCGAGAATCTCGAACACGGCCGCCCCGGCGGCGATACCGCGTTGCACGACGGCGTTGATGTTGATGAGGCGCTTCAGCGGCGCGAGAAGCATGCCCATCGCGGTGATGAACCCGATGAACGACGGCGCGTCGAGATCCGCAAACGACAGATACATGACGACGGCGACGCCGAGCGCCACGGCGTACTGCGTCAACGAATCACCGAGCGCCTGCACGGCCACCAACCGCGTGTTGAGCCGAAAGTTGCGGCCGTTCACTTCTTGAAACTGGCGCCGCTCGTACTCTTGACCCTCGAAAACCTTGACGACGCGCTGGCCGTGGAGCGACTGCTCCGTCAGCTTCGTCACGTCGCCCATCGAGCTCTGTATACGCGAGCTGTAGCGCCGGAATGCGCGGCTCATCGCGCCGACGAGGAGCGCAATGACGGGCGCCACGACGGCGATCGTCATCGTGAGCTGCGGGCTGAAGTACAACATCACCACGACGAGCGTCACGATCGCCAACGAGTCGCGCATGACGATGACGACTGCGTTTGAGATTGCCTCGGATACGAGCTCCGTGTTGTACGTGAGCCGCGAGATCAACACGCCGGACGAGCCCTGGTCGAAGTAGCGCGCGGGCAAGCCGAGATAGTGCGCAAAGACTTCGTTGCGCAGGTCGCGAATTACGGACCGGCCTACCCACGCCAGTCCGTACACCATCAGGAAATCCATCGCGCCGCGGACGAAGAACAGGATCGCGATCAGCGCCGGGATCTGCCAGGCGCTCAGCATGCTGCGCGCGCTGTCCTGAAGCTGCTCGATGACCTCGCCCATCAAGAGCGGCACGGCCGTGCCGACGACGGCGTAGATGGCAGCCGGAACGATCGCGGCGAGGACGATCCACCGGTGGGGCTTGAGATAGCGCAGCAGGCGCCGATACGTGGCGGCGGCGCTCGGCTCAGCGTTGAGCATGGCTTCGTCCTACGCCTTGAGTCGGGCGGTGGGCGGCCACGATGCGGGACTCACTGCGCGTTCGAATCCGGAGGCGTTACCGTCGCGATATTGAGCTTGATGAACCCGAGCTGCCCCGCGACGTCCATGGCCGTGACGACGGCTTGATGGGTGGCGTCGGCGTCGGCGCGAATGAAAACGGGCATGCTGCGCTTCTCGCCGACGAGCCGCTCGATCGCGGCGCGCAGCGTGCGCCGCTCGCTGTTGACGAGCTCGCGGCCGTTGACGAGATACGCGCCCGCTTCCGTGATCATGATCTCGAGCTTCTCGGCGGGCTCCTGCTGCGCACGCGCTTCCACGACGGCCTCGGGCAGGTCGATCGAAATCTCGGTTTCGCGCAAGAAGCTCGTCGAGACCATGAAGAACAGGACGAGAACGAGCAGCACGTCGACGAGCGAGATCACGTTGATCTCAGGCTCTTCGCTTGATCGGCTTTGCAGCTTCATCGGCTACTCCGAAGGCCCCTGTCCTCTGCTGATGCAGCAACGCCTCGATGAAGCGCATCGACTCCTTCTCGATCTTGATCACCAGACCGTTGACGCGGCTGCGCAGGTATCGATACGCGATCAGCGCGGGAATCGCCACGATCAACCCGGCTGCCGTCGTGACGAGCGCCTCCGAGATGCCGCCGGCGAGCACGGTGGGATTGCCGACGCCTTCGGTCGTGATGGCCGTGAACGAGCGAATCATCCCCGACACGGTGCCGAGCAGACCGAGCAGCGGCGAGATCGCAGCGATCGTGCCGAGCGAGCTCAGATAGCGCTCGAGATCGTGCACGACGTGGCGCCCGGTGTCCTCGATGACTTCCTTCAACACGTCGCGCGACGCGTGGCGGTACGCGAGCCCGGCCGCGAGCACCTGGCCGAACGGCGAGCTTTGATGAAGCTGTTGGAGCTGCGCGACGTCGAGCTGATTGTGCTCGGCGAGCTCGCGGACGCGATTCGTAACGCCCGGGGGCAGCACTCGTTTCTCTTGCAGCGTCCAGAGCCGCTCCAGAACGATCCCGGCCGCCACCACGGAGCAGGCGATGATCGGCCACATCAGCAAACCGCCGGCCTGGACGATCTCCAGCATGCGTGCGTTCCGCTCCTTCAGAAAGTTGCCGCGAACTATAACGCGCTGAGGCCTGATTCACCATGAAAATCTGGCGCCGTACCAATAACGGTGACGAGCATCACGCTCCGTTGAAACCGCAACGCCGCCAGGCCCGAGCTCGACCGTGATGGCGCCCGCATCGCCGGTCACGAGGACAGCCGCACCACTCCCCTCCCACCGCTCGCGCACTTCGGCGCGCGGGAATCCCCAGCGGTTCGCGTGCGCGGCCGAGACGATGGCGTAACGTGCAGCGACGGCCGCGACGAAGGCCGGCGAGGACGACGTAGCGCTGCCATGATGGGGCACCACGACGACGTCGGCGGCGAGCGGTTGACCGAGCACGGCGCTCTCGCCGCGCCGCTCGATGTCTCCCGTGACGAGCAGCGAGCTCGAGCCCGCTTCCACTTTCAATACGCACGAGCTGTCGTTGCCGAGCGCCGCGAAGTCGGGGCCGGGATGCAGGATGCTGAACCGCACGCCGTCCCACTCCCAAGCCTCGCCGCGCACACAAGGGCGGCCCGGCAGCGCAACGTCGGGTCCCTGCACGACGTCGGCGCGCGGAAACGCCGCGACGACGGCCGCCGCGCCTCCGGCGTGATCGTTGTCCGCGTGGCTCACGACGAGCCGGTCGAGCCCCCGCCGGCCGTGCGCGCCGAGGGCCGGGACGACGATCTCGGCGCCGCTATCGAAGCCGGAGCGGGCCGTCGGGCCCGCGTCGAACAACAAGCGCGAGCCGTGCGTCTCGACGAGCACGGCGAGCCCGTGGCCGACGTCGAGCACGACGGCGCGCGCGCTCCCGATCGGCGGCAAGCGCAGCGCGGGCAGCCACATCGGCACGATCGCGAGCCACGCGAGACGGCGGCCCGGCAGGCCGGCGCCGCAGACGGCGAACGCCACGCCGAGCGCGGCAACCGCGAACGTCGGCCATGGAGGCAACGGCAGGGCGAACGCGGCGCCGCGCAGCTCCGCCGCAGAGTGCAGTGCGCGCGCCGTGGTGCCGGCGACGGCGGCCGCCGCCTGCACGAGCGGCGCCGTCCATGCGGCGAGCGCATCGGCCGACACGCCGAGCGACACGAGCACGGCGAGCGGCACGAGACACGCGTTGAAGAACGGAATCGCGACGAGGTTGACGATGGGCCCGACGAGCGAGATCTCGCGGAAGTGCCACGCGGTGAGCGGCAGCAATGCGAGGCCGATCCACCACTGCAGACGCGCGAGCTCGAGCACGTCGCGGGCGGCGCGGCTTGCCCGGCCCACGCGTGGACGGGCCAGCGGCCGAGGAGCGGCGAACGCGAGCAGAACGGCGACGGCGACGAACGACAACCAGAACGAAGCCGACAGCGGCGCAAACGGATCGAAGACGAGCACGGCGAGCAGCGTCGCGGCGAGGATCTGCGCGGCTCCGAGCCGGCGGCGCGACGCGAACGCAACCAACGCGACGGCGATCATGACGAGCGAACGCTGCGCCGGCACCGCAAACCCCGTCAGCGCCGCGTAGTAGGCCGTCGCAGCCACGCTCGCCGTTGCCGCGAGCTCGAGATCGAGGCTCGCAAGCGGCGCCGGCAGGCGCAGCGACGCGCGCCGCACGACGGCGAACACGACGATGCCGAGCAGCGCGACATGCATCCCGGACACCGCGACGAGATGGCTCGTGCCCGTGCGGCGGAAGTCGGCCCAATGCTCTTCGGTGAAGCGAAAGCGCTCGCCGATCGCGAGCGCCGTCAAGAGCGCCACGCCGTCGACGTCGTCGCTCGCCGCGGCGATCCGCTCCGCGAGCGCCGCGCGAAACGTAAGCCACCTTGCCGCAATGCCGCTCGCCGCGCCGCGCACCTCGCCGCTTCGCACGTAGCCCGTCGCGCCGTAACCGTTCACGAAGAGCCACTGCTCGTAGTCGAAACCGCCCGGGTTCCGCGCGCCGCGCGGCGGCCGGAGCCGCGCCGTCACGGCGAGCGCGGCGCCGGGCCGCACTTCGCTCGGCGCGTCGTACCACGTGAGCCGCACACGCGGCGGCACGCCTTCGGGCCGCGGCTCGGCCACGTCGAACGCGAAAGTGATCTGCTCCGGCGCAGCGCTCGGGAAGCTCGCCACCGTGCCGGTCAGCTCGAAGTCCGTGCCCAGCGCTGGGAGCGGCAAGCGCTCGTCGAGCCGCGCATCGGCACAAAAGCACGTCCACGCCGCCGCCGCAGCCGCGACGACGAGCGGCCGCAACGCGGCGCAGCGCAGAGCCGCAAGCGCCGCGAGCGCCAGCGGCACGCACCAACCGGCGCGCGGCAGCTCCGGCAGCTGGTGCAGCGCGACCGTTCCTGCGAGCCACGCTGCGCCGACCCAAACGATCGGCGCCGGAAGCCAGCGCGGCGCGGGCGCGACGTTGTCTAGGCGGGCCTCAATACGCCGTCCTTGAGCTCGAGCACGCGGTCCATGCGCGCAGCCAGATCGGGATCGTGAGTGACGACGACCAAACTCGTGCCGAGCGCCGCGTTCAGCTCGAGCAGGAGCTCGAATACGCGCAGCCCCGTCGGCCGGTCGAGGTTGCCCGTGGGCTCGTCTGCGAGCACGGCAGCGGGCCGCGTCACGAGCGCGCGCGCGACGGCCGTACGCTGCCGCTCGCCGCCCGAGAGCTGGCTCGGCCGGTGCTCGAGCCGCTCGGCGAGGCCGACGCGCTCGAGCAGCGCGCGCGCCTCGGCCGCCGCCTGCTGCGGCGCCGTGCCGCGAACGAGCAGCGGCATCGCCACGTTCTCGAGCGCGGTGAATTCGGGCAATAGATGATGGAACTGATAGACGAAGCCGAGCGCGCGATTGCGGAGCCGCCCGCGCTCGGCATCGCGCAGCGTGCTCATCGACTCGCCGACGACGCGCACCTCGCCGGCCGTCGGCTGGTCGAGCCCGCCGATGAGCTGCAGCAGCGTCGTCTTGCCCGAGCCCGACGTGCCGACGATCGCGATACGGTCGCCCTTCTGCACCGTGAGCTCGACGCCGCGCAGAACTTCGACGTTGCGGCCGGCGTCGCTGAACGTCTTGACGAGCCCGTGCGCCTCGAGCACGGGCACGGCGTCCGCCGCCGCTCCCGGTGTCGCGGCGCCGCCGGCGTTTCTCGGGCGCTCGTTCGCGGCTCGGCTCGCGTCATTCATAGCGCAGCGCCTCGGCCGGCGGCTGACGGGCCGCGCTCAAGGCCGGATAGAACGTGGCCGCGATCGCGAGCGCGAGGGCCAGGCCGCCGATCTCGAGCACCTCGAGCGGCCGAACTTGCGTGGGCAGGTCTTCCAAGTAGTACACCTCGGCCGAAAGCAGATCGACGCCGAACCACGCCTGGAGCACGTCGACGAGATTGCCGAGCTGCCAGGAAATCAAGAGCGCGAGCAATACGCCGAGCAGCGTGCCGATCACGCCGATCAGCGTCCCTTGGCTCGCGAACAGCGTCATGATGCTGCGCTGCGTCGAGCCGAAGCTGCGGAGAATCGCGATGTCGCCGCGCTTGTCGCGCACGACCATCATCAGCGTCGAGACGATGTTGAACGCGGCCACGGCCACGACGAGCGACAGGATCACGAACATCATCGTCTTCTGGAGCTGAATCGACCGAAAGAACGTGTAGTGAGAGCGCGTCCAAGGGTCGACGTAATAGTTCTCGGCGAACCCCAGGTCGACGAGCTCGCGCGCCGCCGCCTGCGCCACGCCGAGCGCATTGTAGAGATCCGGGATCGCGAGCCGCAGGCCCGACGCTTCGCCGTTCGTGTCGAACATGCGCGCCGCGTCGCCGAAGCTCGTGAACACGAGCCCGCGGTCGTACTCGTACATGCCGGCGTCGAAGATGCCGCTGACCGTGAACGCTCGCGTGCGCGGCATCAAGCCGGCCGGCGTCACGATCTGCTTCGCGAGCACGAGCACGATCTCGTCGCCGAGGTCGACCTCCAAGGCCCTCGCGAGCTGAACACCGATGACAACGCGGTAGCTCCGGTCCGTGAGCTCGGCCAGATCGCCGGCCGTCATGACGGAACGGATCGTCGAGACGTCGGCCTCGAGCTCGGGATACACGCCGCGCACCGTGACGCCGGCCACCGCCTCGCCGGCCCAGGCCATGGCCTGGCCCTCGACGAACGGCGCGGCGGCCTCGACGTCGTCGCGCGCGAGCACGACCTCGCTCGCCGCCTGCCAGTTCTCGAGCGGCTCGCCCTCGGGCCAACCCATGATCGACGCATCGGACACCATGCCGAGAATCCGCCTCTGCAGCTCGTACTCGAAACCGTTCATGACCGACAACACGACGATCAATACCGCGACTGCGAGCGCGATGCCGACCATCGAAACTGCCGAAATGAACGAGATAAAGCTGTGAGTGCTGCGCGTCCGCAGATAGCGAGCGGCGATCGACAGCTCGTAGGGTTGGCGCATGCGGGCTAGTCGTACCGCAGCGCGATGGCCGGCGCGATCGCGGCGGCGCGGCGCGCCGGGTAGAGCGTCGCGAGAACCGCGAGCGCGAACGCCGCGAGCGGGACCGCGACGGCGTCGAAAAGCTGCACCTCCGAAGGCAGCGCGGTCACGTAGTAGACGTCGCCCGGCATGATCTGAAAGCCGAACGTTCGCTCGAGCCAAGGCACGACGACGTCGATGTTGAACGCGAGCGCGAGCCCGAGCCCGAGCCCGAGCAGCGCCCCGGCGAGACCGATCGCGGCGCCTTGCACGATGAACACGCGCGCGACGCGATTCGCCTCGAGCCCGTAGGTTCGGAGGATCGCGATGTCCTTCTGCTTGTCGATGACGACCATCATCAACGAAGCGACGATGTTGAACGCCGCGACGCCGACGATCATCAGCAGGATGATCGACATCATCAGCTTCTCGATCCTCATCGCCGTGAAAAGATTGCGGTACTCCGCCGTCCAGTCCGAGTAGCGCCACGACGGATCGAGCGCGCCGCGCTCGGCCGCCGCGAGCTCGCGCACGAGGAACGGATCGTCGAACCGGAGCGCGACGCCTTCGGCCGCGCCGTCCAACCCCTTGAGCTCGCTCGCGTCCTCGAGGTGCACGAGCGCGAGCGACGTGTCGTGATCCGGAACGCCGGCGTCGATGACGCCGCCGACCGTGAAGCCCCGCACCCGCGGCAGCACGCGTCCGTCGACGACGCGCGGGACGAGCAGCCGCACCGGGTCGCCCGTCACGACGCCGAGATTCGCCGCGAGCACGCTGCCGAGCAGAATGCGGTGCTCGCCCGGCAGCAAATTCTCGAGGGCGCCGCGGTCGATCAGGCGCGCGAGATCCGACGACGCGCCCTCCTCCTCGGGCAAGATGCCGCGCACGACGGCGGGCCGCAGGCTCGCTCCGGCGGCGAGCATGCCCTCGAGGCGCACGTACGGCGTGACGGCCGCGACGCCGCGCGCACTCGCAAAGCGTTCCTCGAGCTCGCGCCAGTCGGCGAACCCGTCGGGCGAGGACACCGTCGCGTGCGCGCTCAACGTGAGCAGCCGCGTCCGCGTCTCGGCCTCGAGCCCGTTCAACACGGACAAGATGACGATCAACGCCGTCACGCCGAGCGCGAGCCCGAGCAGCGACGCGGCCGTGCGGAACGACACGAGCGCGCGCCAGCGCCGCGAGCGCAAATAGCGCAGGCCGATGAACCACTCGAGCGGCTGAAACATGAGCGGGGATTAAACCATAACGGCCGAGGCGCAGGTCGCCGAGCCTGCAACGGCGCGGGTTCCATGCGCGCGTGCGCGAAGTGTGACCCCCGCCACAAAAGGCCGCCCGCGAATTTGTCGGTCTCGTAGCCGGTGCTATATTCCGGGGCAATCCAGGGAGGATCGCGTCATGGCCAAAACGATTCCGACGACGTTGGCGCTGCTGCTGCTCGCGGCACCGGCCGCGCAGGCCGACACGCTGCTGCTCGACGGCATCGAGGTCGATCGGCAGACGAGCTCGCAGCGGCCGCGCGCCGGAATGTCGATGACGCAGGTCGAGTCGACCTACGGCTCGCCGGCGCAGCGGCACGCCCCGGTCGGCGGGGCCACGGCCGAGCACCCGCCGATCACGCGCTGGGATTACCCGTCGTTCTCGGTCTATTTCGAGCACGACCGCGTCATTCACTCCGTGGCGCGTCGTCAATAACGCCGGCTCGCCGCTCGGGCTTCTCGTTTACGCGACGCTGACGTAAGGTGCTTCCCTCTTCCGGGGTCGGAGTAGGAATGCCCATTGCTGAGCACCCCCTCCACAGATCCCAGCGTGCGCAGTTAACGCACTGGGCTCTTCCCTCAGGTTCTGACGCACAGGCGTTGCTCGGGATACGGATGGAC
>Ga0073934_10004455_pt1 | contig 23297 bp, 21 predicted proteins | sample LarsenN4metaG_FD_76834 | JGI IMG/M metagenome (GOLD analysis project Ga0073934, IMG submission 76834) | Hot spring sediment bacterial and archeal communities from British Columbia, Canada, to study Microbial Dark Matter (Phase II) - Larsen... ...
GATGGCCAGAACCAGTTGACGTTCGCCAGCACCAAGTTCCGACGCGTGGCGCATGAGACTTAGAGCGGCGAGACTTTGCATTCCGTCGCCTTTGTGACGGAGCAGTGTCGGAGAACCATCATCGACAATGATCTCGCATGACGTGCGAAGTGCGCGCGACCTGGTCTCCTGCGGGATCTGTACCGTTACGTTCCTCACGTCCGGCAGGAACACGGCTAAAGAGTCCCGGATCGTTTCGGATATGCGTGCGAGGACGGGCGCCTGGATCTTCGCGATAGATTCAAGTGCCTCCCGATATGCCGCGTCTCGTTCCTCAAGGGCGAGAGCACGGGACACGAGGTCGTCCACGACCTTTTGGGCGGCGGCAGCTGTCCGAACTGCTGGGATGTACTCGAGGTCTAAACGCGTAGCGATGAAACGCGCGATCGCGGCTGACTTCTTCGACAAGGCGGGACCTCCGGGTCCCTTCTTCACCACCTTGAATTGGGCACTCAGATCGGGAAGGAATGTGATCTCAATCGGCAGCGTGCCGGTGAGCTTGCTCTTTACTTCAGCTCTAAAGTCTCGCAGTTCGTCGTCCGTGAGCTGAAATTCAAGGTTGAGAACCGTCCCTCGCTCGGGCTTTGTCTGCTGGAGGTTCACAGGAAAGTCTCTCTCCCAGTCGTAGTCCGCTATGCGTCCGGCTGAGGGAATGCGTGCGCGAAAGATCGCACCTGATCGCCCGAGTCGAGTGAGCATTTCCAGAACTGAAACGAGGGCTCGAACTAGGTTGGACTTACCCTCGTTGTTCGGGCCGATAATCACGGTCATAGCCCGCAACGGGACCTTGTATGCCTTGGTGATGCTTCGGTAGTTCTCCACCGAAAACGACGCTAATTGCACTTTCCTCCCCTCGCTTACTGCCGTTCAATCTCTTCCAGCTGCCGATAGGCCGTTCTGCTCGCTCGTTAGCATACGTTCTCCGCCGCGATTTATCACATACGGTTATGTCAGTTTTCCTCATCTGCTTGGGTCGACCTCGGCCCGCTATGGCTGCGGCGCACACAGGCAAGGCGTCGCCACAATTCCGGTCGCCTTGAGTATGCTTGCACGGATGAGCGCGGAGCGGCTGCGCAAGCGAATCGACTCAGCGTCGTTCTTTCCCGACGTTGGTACACGCAGGCGCTGCTGACGCCGGCGACGCTCGACGACGCGTGCCGCAGCTACTTCCTCGGCGGGCCTGCGGCCTGACTAGCGATCCTGGACGGCGTAGAGGCGCCATTCACCCGGGACGCCTTTGAGATGGTGCGCTCCGCGCTCGGCGAAGTTGAGCTGCGACCCGGCAACGAGATCCTTCACCGTCCCTGACACCAGCACCTCTCCCGGGTTCGCGAGCGCAGACACGCGCGCGGCGATATGCACGGCGATGCCGCCGACGTCATCATCATCGATCAGCTCGCACTCACCAGTGTGCACGCCAGTCCGGATCTGGATGCCGAGGGCGCGGACGCGGTCACGAATGGAGCAGGCGCAACGAATGGCGCGGGCGGGGCCATCGAAGGTCGCGAGCACGCCGTCGCCCGTGGTGTTGACTTCCTTGCCACGGAACGTCGCGAGCTCCTTGCGCACGGTCTTGTAGTACTCGGTGAGCAGATCCTTCCAGCGATGGTCGCCCAGCTCGGATGCTCGTTCGGTGGAGCCGACGATGTCGTTCATCATGAGCGTCGCGAGGACGCGATCGGGCTCGGGCCGCGTCCGCGCCCCGGTCAGGAACTCCTCGACCTCGTCCAGCATGTTGTCGAGCATTTCCTGGTCGAGCGTCTGGATGAGGTGGTCTTCGCCCGGCAACTCGACGTACCTCGCCCCCGGGATGTGCTCCGCCAGATACTGTCCCGCCCTCGCGGGGACCATCGAATCGTCAACTCGATGGAAGATCAGCGTGGGCGCGCTGATCGTCGGCAGGATGTGACGGACATCGATCTCGTAGTTGGCGCGCACGAGCGAGACGATGGCGCCGGGCGTGGCCGCCGCCCTCTCGAGCTGCGCCCACCACTTCACGAACGCCTGGTCATCGACGCGGCTCGGCGCGTTCAGCATCACAAGGACGCCCTGGCCCCAGCGCCGCTCGATCCGGCCCAGCGCCTGTTCGAATACATGCGGGGGCAACGCCCATGGCTCCTCGTGCATGGAGGCGTACGACCCGACCAGTACGAGCGCAGCTGTCCGTTCGGGGTAGGTGGCGGCGAACATCAGCGACATGGCGCCGCCTTCCGACCACCCGTATATGGAGGCGCGCTCCGACCCTATGGCGTCGAGAACGGCGAGGACGTCGCCGGTGCGCTCCTCCAGTGTCTGTTCGGCCACGCGGTCGGACAGACCCTGCCCCCGTTTGTCGAAGACGATGACGCGCGCGAAACTCGCGAGTCTCTTCAAGATGTACTGGTTCGCGGGAAGATCCCAGAAGAGCTCAACGTGAGAGACGGTGCCAGGGATGAGGATGATGTCGCGAGGCCCCTCGCCGAACACGCGGTACGCGATGTAAACGTCGCCACTCCTGGCGTACTTCGTCTCAGCTTCCACGCGTTCCTCCGCATAATGATAGGCGCGACGGCGGCGGCTGCATACCTTCTTCGCGGCAAGGGGCGCCTTGCTTCGGCTTGCCGGCGTTCAGGGATCCGAGGGTCGTTCTCGAATTGGGCGCACGCTGACGCGCGAGCGCAGGGCCCCGCGCCGCACCATCGCTCGATGTCGCGATGAAGCCGCGCGGCATATCCTTCGCGCATGAGCCGAGCGTTGCTGAGCGAGAGCATCGAAGACGCGGCGTGGTTTCCGGAAGCCGCCATCGGCATCGACGCGGGGCTGACGCTGACGAAGGTCGCGCTGCGCCAGGGCGATGCACTGTTGCTGACTGCGTGGCTCACGCGCTCGATTGGCGATGCGGTGAGTATTGTCCAGCGTGGCGGCGAAACGGCGCCCGCCGTCGCCGTCACGGGCGCGCGGGCGCACCTGATCGTGTCGACGGATGCGGTACCCGTTGCCGAGATCGACGCCGGCGCGCGCGGGGTGTCGGCGCTGCGCGCGCTCGAAGGCGAGCCGCCCGCCGAGCCGTTCGTGCTGGCGCTGATGGGGACCGGCACGGCGTTCGCGCTCGTGCGTGACGAGGCGGTAACGCACCTCGGCGGCACGGCGATGGGCGGCGGCTCGTTCGCGGGGATCGCCCGGTGGTTCGACGCCACGCTGACGTACGAGGAGATGATCGGGCGGGCGTCGCGCGGCGACAGGCGCAAGGCGGACGTCATGCTCAGCGACGCGTACCCGGAGGGCATCGGACGGCTTGGCGCCGGCGGCGAGCTGACGGCGGCGCACCTCGCGAAGGACGGCGGATCGCTCGATGACGCGCTGGCGGCGCTGCTGAACATGCACGGCGAGAACATCGCACAGATCGCGGCGGGCCGCGCGCTGGCGGCGGGGGCGCGGCGCGTCGTGATCGCCGGCGGGTTCGTGCACGGCAACCAGATGCTCACCCGGTCGATGTCGGCGATGATCCGCATGTTCGGGCTGGAGGCAGAGGTTGCGCCGCATCCGGGCTTCGCGGGTGCGGTCGGTGCGGCGTTGTTGGCCCATGAGCAGAGGAGAGCTACGGCATGAAGTTCGGCGTCGTGTTCCCGCAGACGGAGATCGGCAACGACCCCGCCGTTATCCGCGACTACATCCAGGCCGTCGAGGACATTGGGTACGACCATCTGCTCGTGTTCGACCACGTGCTCGGCGCGGATCCGTCGCGGTTCGAGGGGCGGTTCCGTCCGCCGTACACGCACGAGACGCCGTTTCACGAGCCGTTCGTGCTGTTCGGGTACGCCGCGGCGATCACGCGACGGATCGAGCTGGTGACGGGTGTGCTGGTGCTGCCGCAGCGGCAGACGGCGCTCGTCGCTAAGCAGGCGGCGCAGGTCGACGTGCTCACCGGCGGGCGATTGCGTCTCGGCGTCGGCATCGGCTGGAACGACGTCGAGTACGAGGCGCTGCGCGAGAACTTCCACAACCGCGGCCGGCGCGTCGAGGAGCAGGTGGAGGTGATGCGGCGGCTGTGGCGCGACGATCTCGTCGACTTCCGCGGGCGGTACCACACGATCGAACGCGCGGGGATCAACCCGCGGCCGGTGCGCGGCGATATCCCGGTGTGGATGGGCGGGGGCGCCGAGGCCGTGCTGAAGCGCATGGCGCGGATGGCGGACGGCTGGTTCCCGCAGTTCCGTCCGGGGCCACGCGCGTCGGAGACGCTGGAGCAACTGCGCGGCTACATCCGCGAGGCGGGGCGCGATCCGGCAACGTTCGGGATCGAGCCACGGATCAGCATGTTCAACACGCCGGAGGCGGAGTGGGGCCCCGCGATCGAGGCGTGGCGCGATCTCGGGGCGACCCACCTGACGTTCAACGCGATGGGCGTGGGACTATCCGCGCCGGAAGGGCACCTGGATGCGATCCGGCGGTTCAGAGAGGCGGCGGGGTAAGCCGAGGAACGGACCATAACCGACAGACGACAAGCGCAGAGAGGAAAGGGCGGGGATCCGAGAGAAGCAAATCCGGGCCAGCAGGCGCGGAATCCAATCTCCAAGGACCAAGAACCAGGGAAACCAGGCTGATGGTAGGCTCCTGGTGAACTGCATCGGGAGGTGGCGCTGATGGCGTACTTTCTCGCGAAGACCGACCCGGAGACGTACTCGATCGACGACCTGCAGCGGGACGGGGAGACGGAGTGGGACGGGGTGCGCAACCCCGCGGCGGTGAACGCGATCAAGTCGATGAAGCCCGGCGACAAGGTGATCATCTATCACTCGGGCGGCCAGGCGGCGGTTGTGGGGCTGGCGGAGGTGGTGTCGGAGCCGCGGCCGGACAAGAAGGACCCGAAGAGTTGGGTGGCCGACTTCAAGTTTGTGCGGCAGGCGAAGCGTCCGGTGACGCTCAAAGAGATCAAAGAATCGCACGCGTTCGACGACTGGGCGCTCGTCCGGATGGGCCGGCTGAGCACGATGGCGGCCCCTGACGCGTTCTGGACGTGGTTGCAGAAGCAGGGGGCGTTTTAGGGGGCTGTCGCGGATAGCGTCAGCGGCCAGTACTCAGGACAGCAAACGACCTCGCTGCGGGTGCGACGAGGTCGTTTGCTCCCCCATCGGGGACTTGTCAAGCGTGCCGGGACGGGCGCGGGCGGGCGCGCCCATCCGGCGGGGCACGGCTTCGCTATTAGCATCGGCGGTCCGGGCGCGATCTGTTGCGGGCGTCAAGCATGGCCGCGCGGGTGGTGGATGAGGCGATGTAGAGGGGCGATGGGGGTGTGGTTGCCGGACTAGGATTCGAACCTAGATTCACGGCTCCAAAGGCCGCTGTCCTACCATTAGACGATCCGGCATCCGATGGTCATCTTATCGAATCAGCGGCGGCGGGTAGCTGGAGGGTGCAGGGTGGAGAGTCGAAGCGATGTGCGCGGAGGCGCGTTTACCAGACACCAGAGACCAGGCACGTGACACCAGAGGGCAGGCGTCAGTGCGGCGTTGCAGCGGCGGCACTCGCTGCTAGACTGCGGAACATGACAGAAGAGCGAAAACAGCCCGTCGAGCGGGACGTGCCGTTCGAGACCTCGTCGGGGCGGCCGGTGAAGGAGGCGTACACGCCCGACGACCTCAACGGCTTCGACTATCTCGAGCGGCTCGGCTTCCCGGGCGAGTATCCGTTCACGCGCGGCGTGCAACCGACGATGTACCGCGGGCGCTTCTGGACGATGCGCCAGTACGCGGGCTTCGCGGACGCCGAGGAGTCGAACCGGCGGTACAAGTACTTGCTGTCCCAGGGACAGACGGGGCTCTCGGTGGCGTTCGATCTGCCGACGCAGATCGGCTACGACCCGGACGACGAGATGGCCGAGGGCGAAGTGGGCAAGGTGGGGGTGTCGATCGCGTCGCTCGAGGACATGGAGACGTTATTCAAGGACATCCCGCTCGAAGAGGTGACGACGTCGATGACGATCAACGCGACGGCGTCGGTGCTGCTGGCGCTGTACGTGGCGGTGGCGAAGAAGCAGGGCGCGGACCTGTCGAAGGTCGGCGGGACGACACAGAATGACATCCTCAAGGAGTACATCGCGCGGGGGACGTACATCTTCCCGCCGCGCCCGTCGATGCGGCTGATCACCGACATCTTCGCGTGGTGCAGCGCCAACCTGCCGCAGTGGAACACGATCAGCATCAGCGGCTACCACATGCGCGAGGCGGGCTGCACGGCGGCGCAGGAGGTCGGGTTCACGATCGCGAACGCGATCGAGTACACGAAGGCGGCGATCGACCGCGGGCTGAACGTCGATGACTTCGGGCCGCGGCTGGCGTTCTTCTTCGCGTGTCACAGCAACTTCCTCGAGGAGATCGCGAAGTTCCGGGCGGCGCGCCGCATCTGGGCGCGGGTGATGAAGGAGCGCTTCGGCGCGAAAGACCCGCGGTCGATGATGCTACGGTTCCACACGCAGACGGGCGGCGCGACGCTGACGGCGCAGCAGCCGGTCAACAACCTCGTGCGGACGGCGCTGCAGGCGATGTCGGCGGTGCTGGGCGGTACGCAGTCGCTGCACACGAACAGCTACGACGAAGCGCTGTCGCTGCCGAGCCAGCACGCCGCGGAACTGGCGTTGCGGACGCAGCAGATCATCGCGTACGAGACAGGCGTGGGCGACACGATCGACCCCGTGGCGGGCTCGTGGTACATCGAGCACCTGACCGACGAGGTGGAGAACGACGCGCTCGACTACGTGAAGCGCATCGACGAGATGGGCGGCGCGCTGGCGGCCGTCGAGCAGGGGTTCCAGGCGAGCGAGATCCACGAGAACGCGTTCCGCATCCAGCGCGACATCGAGGCGCGGCGGAAGATCGTCGTCGGCGTGAACGAATACATCGACGAGGACGCGCCGCTGGAGCACATGCACAAGCATGACGTGACCGTCGGCGAGCGGCGGGCAAAGCAGATGCGGCGTCTGCGGGCGGAGCGCGACGGCGCGGCGGCCGAGGCCTCGCTCAAGCGGCTGGCAGACGGCGCGCGCGGCGACGACAACATGATCCCGCTGATCATCGAGTGCGTCGAGAGCTACGTGACCCTCGGCGAGATTTGCCGCACGCTCCGCGAGGTCTGGGGGGAGCAGCGCGAGCGCCTCGCGCTGTAGCTCCATCTCGACCGCGAACGACCAGACAAACGCATGCATAAACCAACTCCCGATCGTGAGCTGCTGGCGTGGGGCGCCGCGGCGTTCGGGCTGGTCGCGTCGCTGGCTGTCCTGGTGTACGGAGCGAGCGAGGGAGACGTGGTTGCCGTCGGCGGCGCGATCGGCGCGGCGTGGGCGATGTTCGCGCTCGCGGTGCACTTCTTCAGGCCCGAGTTGCGCGTGCGGGAGGCGCAGGTACACCGGCTGGCGGGCGCGGCGCTCATCTTCGCGCTGGCGTTCGCGGTGGACGCGTGGCGACAGATGCTGTACCTGCTGGCGGCGTACCTGGTGGCGTTCGAGGTCTGTTTCAGCATGGAGCGACGGGGCCGATCAGGCGGCGCGGCGCTTCAGCGCGATCCAGCCGCCGACGAGTAGCGCCGTTGCTGCGGCGAGCGATCCACCGACGACAAACCAGTTGCCATTCGACGATCCGCCGCTTCCCGTGTCCGGCAGCGTGACGCCGGCGCGGGAAGGCGTCGCCGTGGGCTGCGCCGGCGGCGTTGCGCTGACTGCGGGCGATGCGGCGGGCGTGGCCGTGGCGGCGAGCGGCGCCGTGCAGACGTCCGCTTCCCCGTCGTTGTCGTCGTCGCGGGTGAGGTGGAGGACCGTGGTGGCCAGCATGGCCTTCGTCACGTTCGTCGCGAAGGGGAGATCGAGCGTGTCGAGCGTGTCGCTGGGCTGGTGGTAGTTGGGGTTGCGGAAGTTCGCCGTGTCGGTGACGAGCAGCGCCTGGTAGCCGGCGTCCCAGAACGGCGCGTGGTCGCTGCGCCGCGTGTCCGGCGACGATTCGCCGTTGCCGGCCGCCGTCAGCGCGACGATGGGCAGGTCGGGCACGTACGACTTCGCCTGCTCGACGGCGTTCAGCAGCGGCGCCGACGCGTCGTTGCCGATGACGACGATGAACTCGGAGCCGATCGCCGGGTCGGTGAAGCCGATCATCTCGAGCGACATCATGCCGGCGATCTCCGCGTCGTTGGCGGCGGCGTCGCGCGCCATCTTCTGGCTGCCGACGAGGCCCGGCTCCTCCATCGTGAATCCCGTGAACCAGACCGTCGCCGGCAGGTCGACGTCCGCGAGCACCCGCGCGATCTCGAGCATGCCCGCAGTGCCGCTCGCGTCGTCGTCTGCCCCCGGCGAGCCCGGGACGGAGTCGTAGTGCGCGCCGACGACAAAGATGCGTTCGGCGCACTGGAAGCCTTCCTTGATGGCGATCAAGTTGTCGGACGTGACGTCGTGGTCCGCGTTGCGCCACCTTCCCTGGAAGCGGACTTCGTCACGCTCGACGTCGTAGCCAAGATCACCCAACTCGGTGAAGAGATAGTCCGTCGTGGCGTGGAGCTGCGCGATCTCAGCATCGAAGATGCTGCGCGGCTCGTCGATGGCGGCGATGTGCTCGCTGATGCGCCGCTGATCGACCTCCGCGACGAGCGCGGCGACGTCGAGTTCGGGCTCGCCGGCGTGCGTTGAAGCCGGCAGGAGCACGGCCGCCGTGAGTGCGAAGACCCCGATGACGGCGCGGCAGACGTTCATTCCGAGCATCCTGCACCATTTGCGTTCAGCCGTCCATGCCCGCGCTTTCGCGCAGGGGGGCGTACGGTATAAAGCGCGCGGATCTGGCCGAGATGTGAGGACGACGCGCATGAAGCTGGGCGGGAATTTCTTCGAAGACCTGGGGCCGGGGCAGGTGCTGCGGAACCCGGTGCCGCGCACCGTGACGCCCGGCGATGTCGCGCTGTACATCGCGCTGACCGGCGACCGGAACCCGCTCTACTGCTCCGACACCTTCGCGCAGGGCCTCGGGTTCGAGCGCTCGCCCGTGGCGAACATGCTGGTGTTCCACATCGTCTTCGGGCGGACGGTGGGCGAGATCTCGCTCAACTCGCCGGGCAACCTCGGCTACGCCGACCTCCGGTTCGAGCGGCCCGTCTACACCGGCGACACGCTCCGAGCCGAGACGGAGACGCTCGGCTGGCGCGAGACCTCGAAGGGAGACACGGGCGTCGTGTGGGTGCGGACCACCGGCTTCAACCAGCGCGACGAGGTGGTGCTGCGCTTCTACCGCTGGGTCATGGTGAACAAGCGCGATCCCGCCACGCCCACGCGCGCCGACGACGCGCCCGAGATGCCGGCCAAGGCGTCGCTTGATCATGTCGACTTCCCGCGCATCAAGCGCTTCGACCCCGTCGCGACGGGGAGCGCAGCGGCGTGGGAGGACTACGAGCCGGGACAGCGCATCACCCACCCGCAGGGGATGACGATCGAGGAGGCGGAGCACCAGCTCGCGACGCGGCTGTACCAGAACACGGCGCGCGTGCACTTCAACCAGCACCAGCAGAGCGCATCGCGGCACGGCCGGCGCATCGTCTATGGCGGGCATGTGATCTCGGTCGCCCATGCGCTGTCGTTCGACGGGCTCGAGAACCTGCTCGGCATGGCGGCGTGGAACGGCGGATCGCACACCAACCCGACGTTCGCCGGCGATACGCTGTTCGCCTGGACGGACGTACTCGAGCGGATCGAGCTGGGCCGCGATGACATCGGCGCGCTGCGGTTGCGGCTGGTGGCCGTGAAAAACGTCGACCCTTCGCGCGACGAGGTCACGCTGAAGGAGACGGACGCCGAGTCAGGGCGCGAGCGATACTCGCCGAGCGTCGTGCTGGATCTCGACTACGTGGGGCTGGTGCCGCGGCGCGCCGTCATCGCGTAGGCTTCGTCTCGTCCGGCTGGCATCCAGTGTCTGGTGTCTCGTGTCTGAAGCGTCATGAGAACCCGGCTCTGGAATCAGGACACACTCGATTGATGTGAGCCACCTGATCGTCGATGCGATGAACGTGATCGGCTCGCGGCCGACGGGATGGTGGCGCGATCGCGATGGGGCGGTCGTGCGGCTCGTCGAGGGGCTGCGCGCGCTCGCCGACGCGGACCGGATCGACGTGACCGTCATCGTCGACGGGCGCCCGATCGAGGGTCTCGGCGAAGGGACGCACGGGCGGGCAGAGGTGCTGTACGCGCCCGGCGGGCGGAACGCGGCGGACGACCGCATCGTCGCGCTGCTCGAGGCGCACGACGATCCGTCCTCGCTCGAAGTGGTGACGGCCGATCGCAATCTGCGGGAGCGGGCCGAGGCGCGCGGCGCGCGCGTGAGCGGGCCGTCGGCGCTGCTGGCGCGCATCGACCGCGCGGCAGGATGAACATAAGGCCCATCGCGCGTATCCTGTGGCTGTTTCACTACCAATAGGTTCATCGGTGAGAGATCCGGGCTATGACGTCTGAGGCATCTTCGAAGACCCTTGCCGGAGCGCGGCGGCTCGCCGAAGCGGCGCAGCAGTTCGCCGCGGCCGCTATGAAGCGGGCGTCGGAGCTGACGGACGCAGGCGCGCGCATCGACGATCACCAGGTGATGTGCGAGCGACTCGCCTACATGGCGACCGAGGCTCGCGCCGCCCAGGAGTTGGTCGCCTACGCGGAGCGGCTGGCCTCCGAAGGTCGCGCGGACGCCGTGGTCGAGGACCAGGCGCTCGCCTACGCCGCAGACGTCATGCTGCGGACGAGCGACGTCTACCACGCCCACCCGTCGCACTTCTCTGAGGGTGCGGAGCTGACGGGCGACGTGCTCGACCTCATCCGCGCGGGGCTCGATGACGGGCGTATACGGAGCATCGGCGAGCGGGTGATCGAGTCGCGCGGCGTCAACAACACGGAGCTGTTCGATGACGGGGCGGCGCAGACGCGCGGGTTCGCTCGCCAGTTCGCGAAGGGCGAGTTGCTGCGCGAGGAGGACGGCGTCGCCATCGCCGACCGCGTGCACCGCGAGGACCTGCTGGTGCCGGAGTCGTGGATCAAGCAGTTCTCCGAGCTGGGCTTCTTCGGCAGCTCCGTGCCCGATGCCTACGGCGGCACGGAGATGGGCTATCTGACGATGATCGTGCTTACCGAGGAGCTGTCGCAGGCGTCGCTGATCGCGGGGAGCCTGCTGACGCGGTCGGAGATCCTGTCGCGCGCGCTGATCGAGGGCGGGACGGAGGCGCAGAAGCAGACGTGGCTGCCGAAGCTGGCCTCGGGCGAGGTGCTCGTCGGCATCTCGGTGACGGAGCCGGACGTTGGCTCGGACGTGGCATCGGTGCAATGCAGGGCGACGCCTGGTGAACGCGACGGCAAGCAGGGATGGCTGATCAACGGCGCGAAGGCGTGGTGCACCTTCGCCGGGCGCGCCAACGTGCTGGCGCTGCTTGCGCGCACGGACCCGGATATGAGCAGGGGCCACGCGGGACTGTCGCTGTTCATCGTGCCGAAGGAGACGTTCACCGGCCACAAGTTCGAGTACCGGCAGCCGGAAGGCGGCCTGCTCACCGGCGAGGCGATCCCGACGCCGGGCTACCGCGGGATGCACTCGTACATCCTCAACTTCGAGGACTACTTCGTGCCGGCGGAGAATCTCGTCGGCGAGGAGGCGGGCCAAGGACGCGGCTTCTACCTGACGCTGGGCGGCTTCGCCATCGGGCGGCTGCAGACAGGCGGGCGCGCGCTCGGAGTGGCGCAGGCGGCGTTGGAGAAGGCGTGCAACTACACGACGCAGCGCGTGCAGTTCGGGAAGCCGATCTCGGAGTACCAGCTCACCCAGCACAAGATCGGCTGGATCGCGACGAAGATCGCGGCGGCGCGCCAGCTGACGTACGCCGTCGCGCGCACGACCGACCCGAAGGGGCGCGCGCCACTCGGGCCGGCGATGGCCAAGCTGTTCGCGTCGGACGTGGCGGTGCAGGTAACGCAGGAGGCGCAACTGCTGCACGGCGGATGGGGCTACGCGGAGGAGGACCGCATCAGCCGCTACGTCGTCGACGCGCAGGTGCTGCCGATCTTCGAGGGCGTGAAGGCGACGCTGGAGCTGAAGGTGATCGCGCGGGCGCTGCTCGCGCAATAGGAATGGGGCGCGGGCGGTCGCATTGGCTCCGCGCAGTCAGGGGAGGCTGTTCGAGGCATGTACATCCTGCAGAAGCTCAACCGGATGGTGATCCCGCGGACGGAGCTGACATATCCGGCGCACACGCTGAAGATGAACGAGAAGGCGGCGCAGGCGAACACGGACCACGTCATGCCGGACTTCGAGGACGCCTGCCCGTATGAGTTCAAGGGCGACAAGAGCCGCGCGGTGCTCGTCGAGGCGCTGAACACGCTGGACTACGGCGGGAAGGTCATCGCCATCCGGCCGAACAACATCCGCTCGAAGTACTTCCTCGGCGACATCCACGCCATCATGCGCGGGGCGCCGGATAAGTTCCACGGCATCATCCTGCCCAAGACGGAGACGCCGGAGGATATCGTCCACCTGTCGCGGCTGCTCGATGCGCTCGAGGAGGAGGCGGGCTGGACGACGCACGTGCAGATCGAGGCGCTCATCGAGACGCCGCTCGCCATCGTGAACGCGTACAAGATCGCGACGGCCTCGCCCCGCATGGCGGGATTGATCTTCGGCATCGCCGACTTCAGCGCGGCGATGGGCGTGCGCGAGATGATCGACAACCAGAACCGGAACTTCCACTACGCGAAGCAGGCGACCGTTGTGGCGGCGAAGGCCGCTGGCCTGCACGCGATCGACAACGCGTTCCTGCGGCTGGTGCGGCCTGACACGCCCGAGGACGAGGCGAGGACGATATACGCGCAGTTGAGGAAGAAGAACGAGGAGTCGCGCGACCTGGGGATGGACGGCACATGGGTGATCCACCCGCAGCAGGCGGAGGTCGCGAACGAGGTCTTCATGCCGACCGACGAGCAGATCGAGGCGACGAAGCGGTCGCTGGAGGTGTACCACCGGCTCGGCGGCGGCTCGATCGCGGACCCGGAGACGGGCGAGTTCTACGACGAGGCGACGACAAAGGGCATGCTCATGCAGCTCGCGAAGGCGGCGCAGGGCGGCAAGGTGTCGTACGAATATGTGCAGGAGCTGGCGGCGAAGTCGAAGGAAGTGTCGGGCTACGACATCCTCGAGGTGATGGGTCGGGTGGCGTAGGACCCGCGGGCCTTCCGGTACGATGTAGGCGGGATGAACCGAAGGCTGACCCTGAGCTTGCTCCTGGTGATTGCCGCGGTCGCGTCTACGGCGTCGATCCTCGCGACGATCCGTCACGCCCTGCGTCGCGATAGAGGGGTGTCGCCGGAGGAGTTGCGCGAGGCTGAGCGGCGGCGGATACGTGAAGGGATGGGCGATCTGCTGGCGGAGCCGCTTGATCTCAGTGAGTGGCCTCCACACCTGCGGCCGAGCCCCGACCTGCCCGATCGCGACACGCTTCGGAATCAGATGCGGCGATTCGATCGCCCCGCCTGGATGGATCTCCGCGAGGAACGAGACGCAGGCCCATAGCCGTACTTGCCAATCAACGTCTGGGACACAAGCGCACTCGCGAAGCTCTACTTGCCCGAGCGTGGATCACGCTGGGCAAGTTCGGCGGCCCGCGACGGCGTCGCGGCCTCTACCCTGGCGGTGGTCGAAGTGGCGTCTGTCCTCGCCCGCCGATAGCGTGAAGGGCAGTTCAACGACGAGGAGCGGGATCGCCTGTACCAGCGCTTTCTCGATGACGCACGGCGCTTCGAGTTGATTGGCGTAGCCACGAAGCTGTTGGCGGATGCAAGCACGCTGACGCTCGAAGCACCGCGGGGCGTGCCTCTGCGCGGCGGCGACGCAATCCACGTGACCGGAGCCCTTCAATGGTTCGAACGCGCGCGCGCGCTTAACATAGAGCCCGGCGTGTTCGTTGTCGCCGACCGGCGGCTGAGCACCGTGGCCACGGCGCTGGGCCTTCACGTGGAGAATCCAGAGGACTACGAATGAGGTTCTACGAGTACGAGGCGAAGGCGGTGCTCGCGAAGAGCGGCGTGCCGGTGTCGAAGGGCGGGCTGGCGACCACGGCCGACGAGGCCGCGCGCATCGCCGCCGACGTCGGCGGTGAGGTCGTGATCAAGTCGCAGGTGCTCTCCGGCGGGCGGATGAAGGCCGGCGGCGTGAAGTTCGCGTCGTCGGCGGAGGAGGCGGGAGCGCACGCGCGGCAGATCCTGCAGCTCGAGATCGGCGGGCAGAAGCCGCGTGGCGTACTGGTCGAGTCGAAGCGGGCGGTCAAGAACGAATACTACGCGGGTGTCATCTACGACGCGATCGCGAAGCTGCCGGTGGCCATCTTCAGTGACATGGGCGGCATCGACATCGAGGAAGTGGCGGAGAAGCACCCGGAGCACGTCGCGCGGAAGCACTTCTCGACGTTCCAGCCGTTCCAGGAGTTCCGCATGAAGGAGCTGGTCGCGTCGCTCGGCATCAGCGGCAACGAGTTGACGGCGCTGACGCGCATCATGTCGCAGCTCGCGCAAGCGTTTCTGCGGCACGGCATGACGCTGGCCGAGATCAACCCGCTCGCCCAGCTCGAGGACGGGTCGTTCATCGCGCTCGACTCGCACATGGACATGGAGGAGGAGGCGCGCGACCAGCAGAAGGCGCTGCTGACGGAACTGGGCATCGGGGCGGAGGAGACGCGGCAGGCGCGCCCGCCGACGGAGTTCGAGATCCGCGGCGCGGAAGTCGACGCGTCGGACCATCGCGGCGTGGCCGGACGGGTGGTCGAGTTCGACGGCAATCTCGGATGCGTGATCGGCGCCGGCGGCGGCAGCCTGACGATCTTCGACGCGCTGCGGAAGCACGGCGGCCGACCGGCGAACTACTGCGAAATCGGCGGCAACCCGAGCGTGAAGAAGGCGTGCGAGCTGACGAAACTGATCCTCAGCAAGCCGGGCGTCGATAAGATCTGCGTGATCATGAACGTCGTCAGCAACACGCGCGTCGACATCGTCGCGCGCGGCGTGATCAAGGGCGTCGTCGAGTCAGGGTACGACCCGGCGGAGAAGATTGCGATCTTCCGGATCCCCGGATCGTGGGAGGAAGAGGGGTTCAAGATCCTCGAGAAGTACGGCGTCGACTACGCCGACCGCACGGTGCCGATGTCCGAGGCCGCGCGGCGCGCCGTAGAGAAGGTAAAGCGGTGACCCCGGGCAGGCGCCAGCATTATCTCCCTGCGACCTACTTGGCGACTTTTTCGGCAGAAGTTGGAATGCCGCGAAGGAAACGCAGAATTGCTGTTGCAGACAAGCATCGGCGTCGCTGTTTTGTAGCCCGGGCAGAGCGCGTAGGGCTCATCAAGGACTTTTACACTGCCCACCGGCGGGCCGATCCGGCGCATATCGACCGACAATGGACGGACATTGAAGCTCGATTGGCTAGTGCCCTCGACGCTCTCATTGATGGCAGCATTGACGGCCTAACTTGGGCAGGTACGCTCGTTCCGTTTATCGCGTCTCTATTCGTTCGGGGGCCTGATTTCAACGAGCGATTCGAGGATCGGTCAGAACAGATCATCGGCGATGCCCCGTGGATTCCAGAGGGCAACACCAATTCGACACGCCCGATCGAATTGCAGCGGTTACTTGCACCTGTGCTTGCCGCACACTGGATTGTCGCGGAGGTTCAGGGATCGGGAACGCTTGTCACGAACGATGTGGGCTTTGTGGGATTTAAGGCATCGACAGTAGGCGCGATTGGTGTGGCGATACCGATAGGCCTACGGCATGTACTTCAGCTCGTGCCTTCGCCCGTCAGAGCAGTGTCGACTCTCCGAGATGGAATCTGGATGCCAAATATTCAATACCTGGGGCTTTCGGATGGGAACCACCTGGAACTAAACAAACTGATGGCAGGTGAAGCGCGTCGCTTCGTATTTGGCCGTGACGTCGCGACTGTCGAGGCACTGCTGGATGCCGCGGATGTTTCGCGGGCTCCGGTCCCTGAGCCGGCTATGCTCGGATTCGCGTCGGGGCTCCGAGCGCGTTTAAATGAGTTTGCGTGGCACTGGTTAGTCTCAATCTTGAGTAAGCCAGCCACTGACCGATCCGCGTGGTCGGAAATCGACTGGAATGCGGTTGCACGAATCTGGAAGACGACCGTTATTTTTCCGCTGAATGTTCCGATGGCGCTGCCGGCCTTAACGAGAGTGGGTGACACCATCTTCATCGACCTTGAGTCCGCTGTCATGATCCGGGAAGACGAACACCATGTCTATTCTGATTGACGAGAACACGACGTTCATCATCCAGGGGATCACGGGCCGCGAGGCGGTGAACATGGCGCGCGAGTGCCTTGACTATGGCTCGAAGCTCGTCGGCGGCGTGACGCCGGGGCGCGGCGGACGCGACGTGCACGGCGTGCCCGTCTACGACACGGTCGCCGAGATCACGGCGAAGCAGCGTGTCGACGCGTCGGTGATCTCGGTGCCGCCAGCATTCGTGCGGGACGCTGCGTTCGAGGCGATCGAGAACGGGGTCAAGCTGCTGGTGATCGTGACGGAGCGCATCCCGCGGCTGGAGGTCGCGCAGCTGCTGGAGCTGGCGCGGCGGCACGACGCGCGCGTGATCGGGCCGAACTGCCTCGGCATCCTGTCGCCGGGGAAGTCGCGTGTTGGCGGCATCGGCGGCGCCGCGGTGGCGGCGCGGAAGGCGTACCAGCCGGGGCCGATCGGCATCATGTCGCGATCGGGCGGCATGACGACGGAGATCGCGAACACGCTGACGGCCGCCGGGCTCGGGCAGAGCACGGCTGTGAGCATTGGTGGCGACGCGATCGTCGGCTCGACGTATGCGGAGCTGCTGCCGCTGTTCGAGGCGGATCCGGAGACGAAAGCGATCGTCATCTACTCCGAGCCGGGTGGGCCGATGGAGGCGCAGCTCGCGCGCTATGTGAAGGAGCACAACACGCGGCTGCCAATCGTCGCGTTCATGGCCGGGCGTTTCATGGACGAGATGCCGGGCATGCGCTTCGGGCATGCCGGAACGATCGTCGAAGGGCGCGCCGACACGACGAGCGAGAAGATCGCGCGGCTGCTCGATGCGGGCATCTCGGTAGCGGAAGAAATCCAGGACATCCCCGGTATGGTGAGGCAGCGGCTGGCGGAGGTGGGCTGATGGCGTCGGCAGGGTCGGGCATGTTCATCCGGGTTGAGGTCGACGAACCGACGGCGTCCGACGCTGAGGCCGCGCAGAAGCTGGCGCAGGTATGCCCGGTGGACATCTTCGCCGCAAGTGACGGCCGCGTCGAGATCGTGGAGGCAAACGTAGACGAGTGCATCTTGTGCGGGCTGTGCCTGGACGTCGGACCGACAGGCTCCGTGCGCGTCGTCAAGCTGTACGACAACGATGCGCTACTGGCGAAATCGTAGACGGTTGCGCGTGATCGCGTAGCGACCGGCTCGTCGGCCTGCGGTTCCATCAGCGCGTTCTCTTTACGTCTCCCATCTCCGCAGCGTTGCCCCTAGTATGAGCGCCATGGACCTCGACGCCGCCGCGGCCGCTTCACGAGCCGGCTCTGCTGAGCAGGCTGTGGCGCCATCAACGAAGCTGGCGCGCGCTTCCATCCGGCAGTACGGCATGCGGCCGCTCGTCTTGCTGTTCGTCCTCAACGCCGTGGACGAGTTCGACCGCGCGGTGCTCACGGTCGCGCTCGATGATATCCGCGTGCACTTCGGCCTCTCGGACTTCACCGTCGGGCTGCTGCCGCTCGCCGTGATCTTCATCGCCGGGATCCTCGCGCTGCCCGTCGGCAACTGGGCCGACCACTACAACCGGGTGAAGATCCTCGCGGCCGGCGCGCTGATCTGGGGAAGCTCCGGGCTGTTCGCTGCGGCATCCCGGTCGTTCGTGCAGCTCTTTTTCACGCGCGCGTTGCTCGGCGTCGGCCAGGGCACCATCGGGCCGACGCACTTGAGCCTGCTCTCGGACTACTACCCGCAGAGCGTGCGTGGTCGCGTGATGAACTACTGGCGTTCGGCGAACGCGCTGGGGTCGATCGTCGGCGCCATCGTGGGCGCCGGGATCGTCGCGGCGGCAGGCTGGCGCTGGGGGTTCACGGCGGCCGCGATCCCGGGCATCATCTTCGGCCTCGTGGCGTTGACGCTGCGCGAACCGAGGCGCGGGCAAGCTGAATTGGACCAGGCGATGGTCGACAATCCGATGCTGGCCGAGTTCCTGAAGGAGCCCACGGATCGCAAGGGCTTCTTCGAGAGCCTGGGGACGATCCTGCGGACGCGCACGCTCCGCTACATGATCCTCGCCAACGCGGCGATCGGCTTCACGCTGATCGGCGTGATCGTCTGGCTGCCGACGCTTTTCGAGCGGGCGTATGACTTCGAGACGCAGGAGGCAGGCGCCGTGTTTGGCGTGCTGGCCGTGGCGGCGTTCTTTGGACAGTGGTTCGCTGGGCCGTTCGCCGACAACCGGATGCACCGGGGGCTCGGGTATCTCGGGCGGTTGAGCGCGGTGGCGGTGGCGATCCTGCTCGCGACGTGGGTGGTGGCGTTCGCGGTGCCGATCGCGGCCGTGACCATCGTCATGCTGCTCGTCGGCGGGTTCGTCGCATCGCTAATGTCCGGCGGGTTGATCCCGATTGTGGCTGCGTGCTCGCCGCCGCGTATTCGGAGCCAGTCGTTCGCGGCGTTTGGACTATCGCTGTCGGTGCTCGGCGCGGCGATGGCGCCCCTCGCGGTCGGCGGCGTGTCCGAGCTCTTCCAGCTGGGCGGCGTGAACGAAGCGGACGCGCTGCGCTACTCGATGCTGCTGGCGACGGTGACGGTAGCGACCGTCGGCGTGCTGTGGGTGTGGGAGGCGGCGCGGAGCGCTGAGGACGACGCACGCCACGCGTTCACGACGTTCCTGTCGGAGAGCACGGCGGGCCGCATGTAGGGATGTCGCCAGCGGCGGCTCAGGCGTAACGCGGCTCAAGAAGCATGTCAGCGCGAGCCCATGTGCCAGATGCCGATGACGTTGCCGGCCGGATCGCGGAAGGTCGCGACCCAGAGATCGCCTTCGCGATAGGGCTCGCGGGCTAGCTCGCAGCCGTTGGCGCGGATCCGGGCGATTGCGTCGTCGAATCGGTCGACGTAGATGTACGGCAGGATGCCCGGTTCCCGCGCGATGTCGCGGCGGGTGACGAACGCGCCGAGCAGCTCGCCGGCGGCGTCCTGGAAGCTCAGGTGGTCCGGGTTACCGTCGCGGCGCGTCGTCCAGCCGAAGACGCGCTCGTAGAAGTCGGCCGATCGCTCGACGTCGAGCGCGGGTATCTGCATATACGACAGCTTGCCGTCGCGGGCGAACGGGTTGTCAGGCATGCGCTCCGCTCACGCTACGCGGTGGCGACGTGAAGCTCAAGAAGACGCATCCCCCGGCAACGTTCAGCGTTCGTGGTGCGGAGCGCGCACGCACCATGTGCGATATTCGACCTCAGCGCTGTCGCCGCCCACCTGTCCAATCGCGAAATTGGCGATCGCACGCCCGCCGTCCGCGCCGTCGGACGCAGTCCAGAAGGGCACACCGGTGATGCCAATGAAGGGTGTGTTGCCGGGGATCTTTGGAGATGTCGAGGATGCCGGATACACGAGCGTCGATAGCTCATCCACAGTGGGAAGGCGCCAGCCCATCCGTCCGCCTGTGGTGATGCTGCTGCAGTGGTATACAGCGTCATTCCACGAGTAGCCGGATCCGCCCGGCGTCATCTCCCATACGAGGCCGGTCTCGTTGTCGAGGACGGCGGCTGCCCCCATGACGCAGGTGAAGCGCTGTGTGTTGCAGGCGTCGTCGCCGCTGTCTGACAGCAGGCGGTGCCACGAGCCAGGGATGTCAGCCAGACTCTTCATCGTCGAGCTTGGAGCGCCGGGCGGGTCAAGCTGCCCTCCGCTGACGGCGCCGGCCCACGAGGCCGTGAGCACGACGCCAAGGACGCCCGAGACAATCCAACCGGCATGAGACGAAAGGCGGCGCATACACACTCTCCTCAGACGCCACAACGTTCGGCGCACGGGTTCATTACGAGCTCGCAGGCGGTGTCAACAGACATGGTCCCCCCGGCTCTCGCATCTTCGCGCGCCTAGATGAAGACGGGGGTCGGCCTCTTCTCACGCTCGGCCACGCCGTCCTCGATCGCCGCCTCGGCCACCGCCTTCGCGACGTTCCGGAAAACGGTCGGGTGGAACACGCTGGGGATGATGTACTCGGCGCTCAGTTCGTTCTTGCCGACGGCGGCGGCGATCGCCTCGGCGGCCTTCACCTTCATGTTCTCGGTGATCTGGCGCGCGCGCACGTCGAGGACGCCGCGGAAGAGGCCGGGGAAGCAGAGCACGTTGTTGATCTGGTTCGGGAAGTCGGAGCGGCCGGTGGCCATGACGGCGACGTGCGGGCCCGCGACTTCCGGCCGGATCTCCGGGTCCGGGTTGGCCATCGCCATGACAATGGGGTCGCGGTTCATCTTCTTCACGTCGTCGACCGTGATCATGTTGGGGCCGGCGAGGCCGAGGAAGAGGTCGGCTCCCTCCATCGCGTCGCTGACGGTGCCGCTCAGGCCCTCGAGGTTCGTGTGCTCGGCGAACCACTCCTTCATGAAGTTCATGTTCTCGGTGCGGCCCTTGTGGATGATGCCGGCGCGGTCGCAGCCGATGATGTTCTTCACGCCGTAGGACATGAGGATCTTCGAGCAGGCGACCCCCGCCGCGCCCACGCCGAGCACGACGACCTTCAGGTCTTGCGGCTCCTTCTTGACGATACGCAGCGCGTTGAGCAGGGCGGCGAGCACGACGACGGCGGTGCCGTGCTGATCGTCGTGGAAGACGGGGATGTCGAGCTCCTCCTTCAGGCGGTCCTCGATGTAGAAGCAGCGCGGCGCCGAGATGTCCTCGAGATTGATGCCGCCGAAGCCCGGCGAGATCGCCTTGACGATCGACACGATCTCGTCCGGGTCCTTCGTGTCGAGACAGATCGGCCAGGCGTCGACGCCGCCGAACGCCTTGAAGAGCATCGCTTTGCCCTCCATGACGGGCATCGCCGCCTTCGGGCCGAGATCGCCCAGCCCGAGGATGGCCGTGCCGTCGCTGACGACGGCGACCGTGTTGCCCTTGATCGTCATCGAGTAGGCGGCCTCGGGATCCTTGTCGATCGCCAGGCAGACGCGGGCGACGCCCGGCGTGTAGACGACGGAAAGGTCCCGGCGGCTCGTGACGGGCACTTTGTTCTGTATCTCGATCTTGCCTCCGCGGTGGCTGAGAAACACGCGGTCGGCGACGCTCTTGATCTGGACGCCCTTGATGGCTTTGACGTGGTCGACGATCTCGCGGGCGTGCTCGCTGTCGCGGGCCTGCACGCTGATCTCGCGCATGATGCTCGTGCCGGTGCTGCGGACGACGTCGATGTCGCCGATGTTGCCGCCGCACTCGCCGACGGCGGCCGCGATCTGGCCCAGCATGCCGGGCTTGTTCGGATACTGGGCCTGGAAGCTGAAGGTGTAGGTTGCGGCGGGAAGATCTGAAGCGCGGCTGCCGTTCTTTCGGGCCATCTCGGACACTCCTCTGTGCTGCGCGAGCGCACTATTCTAGGCTCGCGTTCGCGTTATGGGTAATTGACGTTCGGCCCGATCTTCTCGTCGGAGCGTTGCACCTGAACGTGGATCGGGCGTACTTTCAACACAATCAATAGCAGCGATTGGAGGTTCGGATGGCTGAGCTGCAGACGGGGCGCGTGACGGTCGAGGAAGGCATCGTGTTCGGCCGGGGCGGCGGGCGCGACCTGAAGTGCGACGTGTTCATGCCGCCGCAGCAGGGGACTGAGCGGCCGGGCGTGCTGTTGGTGCACGGCGGCGGCTGGGTACGGGGCGACCGCTCGCAGTTGCGCGGGTACGGGATCCTCCTCGGTCGGCTGGGCTACGTCTGCGTCGCGTGCGAGTACCGGCTGGCGGGCGAGGCGAAGTGGCCGGCGCAGATCCACGACGTGAAGGCGGCGCTGCGCTGGATGCGCGCGAACGCGTCGCAGCTCGGGATCGACCCACGGAAGATCGCCGTGGAAGGCAATTCGGCGGGCGGGCACCTGTCGCTGATCGTCGCGGGGACGCCGAATCTTCCGGCGTTTGAGGGCGACGGCGGCAACCAGGGCGTGCCGACCGATGTCGCGGCCTGCGTCGCGTTCTACGCGCCGACGCAGTTCCGCCGGCCCGGCGTCGACATGTCACAGCTGCGCGACGCCGTGGCGTTCTTGTTCGGGCCGGGCGTGAGCGAGGAGACGGTCGACCTCGCGAGCCCGATCACGCACGCGAAGCCGGGCTTCCCGCCGACGATGCTGCTGACCGGGAACAAAGACCAGCTCGTCGACTACCGCGAGAGCCTCCGCATGCAGCGGGCGCTCGCCGACGCGAATGTGCCGGCGGAGCTGCACGTGTTCGATGGCCTGCCGCATGCGTTCGACGCGCTGCCGGACTTCGGGCGGCAGTGCGCGTCGTTGATGGCGCTGTTCCTCGACCGCGTGATGGTCAACCCTCGCGCCATCGTCGTGCCCGGGCAGGCGGAGACAACGCCGGTCGCCTCGTCAGCCTGAGTACGTCCAGCCCAGGTCGTCGTCGCGCAGCGGCTTTCCGTGGTTGATCTGGCCGCCGTCGGTGACGCGCGCGACGACGAGCGTGTGGTCGCCGGTGGGGATGCCGCCCTCGACCTCACATTCGAACCAGGCGAGCGCGGCGCGCAGGATGGGGCAGCCTGTGGCCATGGTCTTGTGCTCGACGCCGGCGAGCTTGTCGACGACGAGCGGCTGGCCATCGACGTTGCGGCCGATGATCTTGCGCGGGTCGGACGGCTGGAGGAACGAGGCGACGAGCTCGCGCGACTCCTCGCCCTCGCCCATGATGTTGACGCTGAAGACGCGCGTCTCGCGGATATTGGCGAGCGTGCGGGCGTCGTTCTCGAGCGAAAGGGCGACCATGCGCGGCTTGAACGAGATCTGCATGAGCCAGTGGGCGGCCATGACGTTCATGCCGTGCGGCCCGCGCGAGCCGATCACGTACATGCCGTAGTTCATCATGTCGAGGGCGGGTTTGGCGTTCTCTTCGGACATGCTGTACAGGTGACAGGTTACAGGTTTCGGGCGGGACATGCCGTGACGCGGCGTCGGTCAAGGAAGAGCGACGGAACAACAGACGACAGACAACACAGGGCCGACAGCAGAGGGCGGTGAGCGGTGGGCA
>Ga0073934_10004457_pt1 | contig 23289 bp, 29 predicted proteins | sample LarsenN4metaG_FD_76834 | JGI IMG/M metagenome (GOLD analysis project Ga0073934, IMG submission 76834) | Hot spring sediment bacterial and archeal communities from British Columbia, Canada, to study Microbial Dark Matter (Phase II) - Larsen... ...
AGGAGTTCGGAGAGTTGACTTATGAGTAAAAAAAATCGCATTCAAGATGAAGTCTTGGATGAATCAGCCGAATTGAGGAGTCGTCTCGAAGAGACAGAAGAGACGCTGCGCGCTATTCAGGAATATATGGTGGATGCCTTCGTTGTGAATCGTGAAAGTGGGATCCAGGTAGTTACCCTGAACGAATCCGAGATTCCGTATCGCATGATGGTCGAGTCGATGAACGAGGGAGCGGTCACGTTGATTCCCGATGGGACGATCTTTTACTGTAATTCCCGTTTTGGCGAAATGATCGCTATGGACTGTGAAAAACTGATTGGCACATTATTTCAGAGTTGGATCGCAGCGGAAGAGCAAAGCACCTTTAAAGCATTCTTTGGGAACGCCAAACAGAACGGCCTGCGGGGAGAGTTTAACCTGCAAACAGCCAATGGAAAACATGTGCCCGTGCAGCTTTCTATTTATCGGCTTGGAACCGATGAGAACAGTGGTTTTGCCATTATTGCAACGGATATCCGCGAGCGGGTCGAGGCGGAGCAGAAGATTCACGCACTGGCTTCGAAGCTGGCAGCGGCAGAGCAGGAAGAACGGCACCGCATCTCTCAGATCCTGCATGACGATCTGCAGCAGCGCCTTTTCGCAATCAAAACCCAGCTTGCCTTTTTGTTTTTAAAGGAAGACACTGACGAGAATCAGCTCTCCCCCGATCTACAGTCGACTCTGGATCAGATCCAGGGCTGGGTATCGGACGCGATTCACATCACGCGCAGCCTCAGCATTAATCTCAGCCCGGTCATTCTGCAGGGCGAAGGCCTGTCGGAAGCGATCCTCTGGCTTGCGTCTCAAATGAAGGAGCAATATGGGTTGGTGGTGAACCTGACGGTCAAGCAAGATTTGCATTTTGCGGATGCGCATATTCGGGTCATGTTGTTCCAGGCTGTGCGTGAAGCGCTGTTTAATGTTGTCAAACATGCTGAGACGCTGCAAACGGAAGTTACCCTCGAACAAGTGAATGGACAGAGCCGCATCACCGTCAGCGACGCCGGCCGAGGCTTCGACCAGGAAAAAGTGTTAAACGATCCAACCGTGGCGCACGGCCTGTTGATTTTTCGGGAGCGTCTGAATTTGCTGGGCTGCCAGATGGAAGTCCGTTCAGAACCCGGCCAGGGAACGCATGTTATCATTGAACGACTCGCTGAAAGGACATCTACTTGACCAGGCCCTCTATTCTCCTTGTGGAAGATCATAAAGTGATGGCAGAAGCCCTTACGAACGTATTGCACAAAAGGGGTAACTTTGAAGTGTCAGATGTAGCTGAAACTGCCGAGGAGGCACTGGTCTGTTTATCAGAACGGCAGGTCGACCTGGCCTTGGTGGATGTTGTACTACCACATACCAGCGGCATCGAGCTGGTCTCGATGATCCATGAAAAATACCCCCACTTACCCTGCATGATGATCTCTGGTCGCAATGCCAGCCATTATGTCAAACGGTCCCTGGCGGCCGGGGCGCGCGGCTATGTGCTCAAGGATGATATCCACGATGTGATCAAGGGCATTCGGCATGTGTTGAACGGAGATATCTATCTAAGCAAGCAAATTAAAGATCAAAACTCCCCGTTGTAAGTGAACGACTGGAACGTAGCTCTCGTACACAAACGTTTTTCCTGGAACAAAATGCTCGCCGTCAGAGTGAGGGGGGCACCCTGATGACGAGCAACTATATTCTACACTGCTTTCCTGCTCACGTCTATTCGGGTGAGGCTTTCTTAAGTACTATAAAAGGCCACCCTAAGCGACTTCGAAGAACTCAGAGTCACACGCCCGGCAGGTACCTATCTCTCCGGACCGTGCGGCAATTCACACTCACTCGAAAGTAAGCCATCACTTTCTTTAGATATCATGGAATCTATTCTCTGGCGCTGTTTTGTTTTCCCAGGGCATGAAGCGTGCCGCCTGGTTTCACAGGACTCAAGCTGGTATCTAGAGGGAGCTGCAGTATTTTCTCACGAGGGGCAGGTTTGCCGACTCAATTATCAAATCCTTTGCGATTCAACCTGGCAGACCGTTTCTGCGAATGTGGAAGGCTGGCTCGGTAAGACAGTTGTCGACATCCAGATCAAAGCCAATGAGTATGGACACTGGTGGCTGAATGATGCCGAGCAGCCCGCTGTGATGGGCTGCACTGACATCGACCTCAACTTTAGCCCTTCCACAAACATCCTCCCCATCCGCCGCTTAGGCCTGGCGGTTGGCCAAGCGGCAGAGGTCAAAGCCGCCTGGCTGCGCTTTCCAAGCTTCAAGTTGGAGCCGCTCCCGCAGGTGTATAGCCGCCTGGACGAGAATATGTATCGTTACGAAAGCGCTGGCGGTCAGTTTGTGGCCGATCTTAAAGTGAATCGGGCGGGTTTTGTCGTGGACTATCCGGGGCTCTGGCAAGCGGAGTCCGCTGCTGAATGATGGGTGGAACATTTGCCCCATGGGAAGAAGCATGGAGAAAGGGTGGATCGATCGTTTATTGATGGAGCAAGGCTAAAGGAAATAGAAATGGATAGTAAAACTCGAAAGCATCTGGATAACCTGCACTCTGAAGAAAGAGAACTGCAAAACCAGGCTTTCTTCTATATTCTCGAGGCAACACAACAACCTGTTGACTGGGCATACGAGGTATGGGATCAGTTGGTGGAAGGCTTAAGTCATAAAGATAATCATGTGAGAGCTATCTCGGCACAGATCCTCTGCAACCTGGCCAGGAGTGATCCGCAAAACAGGATGAAAAGGGATTTCTCCAGGCTGATGGAGGTGACGAAGGATGAACGATTCGTGACGGCAAGGCACTGTCTGCAATCCATCTGGAGGGTCGGGGCGTCGGGCAGGGATATGCAAAATATAGTGGTTGCTGCGCTTGAAGATCGTTTCAAAAATTGTGCGGCAGAAAAGAACTGCACGTTAATCCGTTACGATATTATTCAAGGTCTTCGAAACCTGTACGATGAAGTGCAGGATGAAACCATAAAAGACAAAGCGTTGGAATTGATCGAGATGGAAGAAGACCTCAAATATCGCAAGAAGTACGCAACCGTATGGAAGTAAAATTCTGCTGGAGGAAAATCCATGACCTTCCCCTATGCTCAGCAAAATGATGTATCCCGCAGCCGCCTTGAAACGCTGGTGAGCGGACTTTCTGATGCGGACCTGGCCCGCTCCACGGACTACGGCTGGACCGTCGCGGCGCTTCTGGCCCACCTCGCCTTCTGGGATCAACGCATGATCATGATTTTGAAGCGCTGGAAAGAGGAGGGATTGGACGCCTCCCCCATCGACGCGGGAGCCGTCAACGACTCACTGCGGGTGATTTGTCATGCCCTGGAGCCGCGCGCGGCCATCGAGTTGTGCCTGTCTTCGGCGGAAGCAGCAGACGCCGAGCTCGCCAGGCTCACCGCCGAGGAGGTAAAACGGATGGAAGAGCACGCCGCAGCTACGAACACGCAATTCCGCATGGACCGCTCGCTGCACCGCAACGGTCATCTTGATGATATTGAGGCCCTGCTCAAACTGTAGGTCACGCTTGTAGCGTGACCTATACATCTTGTGCAATTTTCTAACATAGAGGCTGTCACTGGAAGAAAAAAGGTGTATTATGGCAGCCAAAAAACAAACGTCTGACCCCGGGCGCTGGACCCAGCATGTGATGGAGACCAGCAACGCTCTGGATCTGGAACCGGGAGTATTCACCTGGGATGACCCGCGCCGCATTGCTCTCTCGCTGAAGGAGTCTGCCGAACGCAGTCAGCGGCGCAAGAGCAGTCCATTTCGCTCGGCGATGTCCATGCTCACGTTTCATATCAATCGGGCCGGAAAGAAGCTCTCGAAGGAGCAGCGCGGGCACCTCGAAGCGGCCAAGGATGAACTGCGCGCTTTATATGGAAAAGAACGACAATCAAACAAGTAACCTAGCTTCCAGCTAGGTAGGAGGGTGATTTCTGGGATCCAGGATCCGATCGTTTTGGATGACCAGAGTTTTCTTTTACGCTGTCCGGGTCGGCTGTATCCCTCAGCAGCCCAAAACGTCTAGTTGTATATTACAAATATGTTCAAAAGGTGAAGGTGCTTATGAAAAACATTCTTTGTATCGGGGCCGGGTATGTGGGCGGTTCCACCATGCCGATCATTGCCAGCCATTGTCCAGAATATCGGGTCGTCATTGTGGATATCAACGAGGTGCGCATTGCCGCATGGCAGTCGGACCAGCTTCCAATTTATGAACCCGGACTGGACGAGATTGTCCGCCAGACAAGAGGAAAGAATCTTTTCTTCTCCACCGAGATCAACCGTCATATTGCGGAAGCAGATATTATCTTCGTTAGCGTGAACACGCCGACCAAGATGTTCGGTCAGGGGGCCGGCCGGGCGGCAGATCTCCAATACTGGGAAAAGACCGCGCGCCAGATTTTGGAAAACTCCACCTCCTCGAAAATCGTCGTCGAGAAGAGCACACTCCCGGTCCGCACCGCGGAAGCGATGGAACGCATTCTCAACTCCAACGGGAAAGGCCTGCACTTTGACGTTTTGTCCAACCCGGAATTCTTAGCGGAAGGGACAGCCGTGCGCGATATGCAGAATCCCGACCGGGTGTTGATTGGCGGACGGGAAACCGAATCAGGGCGCAAAGCCATCGAGAGTCTGGTCGAGATCTACGCTCAATGGGTCCCGCGCGAACGGATCCTTACCACGAATCTGTGGTCCAGCGAGCTCTCCAAGCTGGTTGCGAATGCGTTTCTTGCGCAACGCATCTCTTCGATCAACGCCATCTCCGCCCTTTGCGAAAAAACGGAAGCGGATATCAGTGAGGTGGCCGCGGCCGTGGGCCGCGATGAGCGCATCGGCCGCTACTTCCTGCGAGCCAGTGTGGGCTTCGGCGGTTCGTGCTTCAAGAAAGATATTTTGAATCTCGTGTATTTATGTGAGCACTATGGCCTGCCGGAAGTTGCCCGCTACTGGGAACAGGTCGTAAAAATGAATGAATATCAGGAAGCGCGTTTTGCCGCCAATATGGTCAGTTCCATGTTCAACACGGTCGCTGGCAAGCGGATCGCGCTGTTCGGCGCGGCCTTTAAGGCCCATACCAATGACACGCGCGAATCACCCGCCCTGGAAGTCTGCCGCGCACTACTGGAAGAACAAGCGGATATCGTGATGACCGATCCGTATGCCCTGGAGAATGCCTGCCTTGATTTAAAGGAAATGGCTACTCGCGTAACCTACGAGCCTGATCCCTATGTCGCCGCCAAGGATGCCCATGCGATTGACATTCTCACTGAATGGCCGCAATACACCGAGCTGGATTATGAGAAAATCTACCGATCGATGGTCAAGCCGGCCTTCATCTTCGATGGACGGAACCTGCTGGATCATAAGAGACTATACGATATCGGCTTCAACGTATATCCAATTGGCAAGCCGCCCCTCTCACGCCTGGTACAGCACGACTCTTAGGAAGATTCGTAACTGAAAGGACAGGAGACTGGCACCCACCAGTCCCTTGTCCTTCCGGGGTACGATTACAAATCCCCGGACCATCTGTAATAACGCTCAAGCCGCCCGCCTTCGGCGCTGGCGGCATTTTTCCGGCAATTTTGCGCTCCTATGGAGGCGGAAGTCGGATTGGCAATCCGACCTACTTCTGGCTCTCCAGGAGTTGCCGTGATCTACCGCCAAATGTAGGGCGACATTAATGTCGCATTACGCCAGATCTGCTGGGCTACCACGGCGATTTCCAATGAGCCTATGGAGTAGCGCAGCCAGAGGGTAGAACTTTAGAGTATGATTGATAGACTTAGCTTGAAAGGATTGCATGTCTCGTAAGCGAATACTTCTTGTCACGGTTGGGATCATGCTCAGCCTGTTTTTAGCCTCGATGGAATCGACGGTGGTCGCCACCGCCATGCCGACCATTGTCGGTCAATTGGGCGGACTGGAACATTACTCGTGGGTCTTTTCGGCCTTCATGCTGGCCTCGACCACGGTCGTGCCACTCTACGGCAAACTCTCGGACCTGTATGGCCGCCGCAAATTGTATGTCTTTGCCATGGCCCTGTTTCTGACCGGTTCTGTCTTGTGCGGGCTGGCCAATAGCATGACCGGCTTGATCTTTGCCCGCGCCCTGCAGGGCATTGGCGCCGGCGGACTCATGCCACTGGCGTTTATCCTGATCGGCGAGATGTTCACGCTCGAGCAACGCGCCAGAATGCAGGGCTTCTTCTCAGGGGTCTGGGGAGTCTCATCGATCATCGGCCCGCTTTTGGGCGGCTTCCTGGTCGATCAACTTTCATGGCGCTGGATCTTTTACATCAACATCGTGCCCGGTCTGCTAGCCGCAACGCTGGTTGCACTCGCCTGGCGCGATCAGCAGCACCATGGCCACGGACGGCCCGCCATCGATTACGCCGGTGCGGCCCTGTTAACAGTCAGCGTCGTGATGCTGCTGCTCGGGCTTATGGGGGCCGGCGCCTCCAGCTGGATGCTGATCGCGGGCGCTGTGGTGCTTTTCGGCCTGTTGTTGTGGGTGGAACGCCGCGCGGCCGATCCGGTCCTGCCGCTTTCTCTGTTCCGCGACCGTCTGTTTTCTACTGCAACCCTGCACGGCATTCTTACCGGCTGGGCTTTGTTTGGAAGTATTTCTTTCATCCCGCTATTTGTGCAGGCGGTGTTAGGGACCAGCGCCACGCAGGCCGGCATCACCATCACCCCCATGCTGTTGGGCTGGGTGACCGCCAGCATCATCGGTACGCGCTTGCTGCTCACGATCGGCTACCGCAAGCTCGGGCTGATCGGTACGGCTGCCTTTACGGTCGGTGCGTTTTTGATGTCGCGGGCCGGGCTGAATACCAGCCAGCCCAGTCTGATGGTCTTTGTCTCGTTGATGGGCATCGGCATGGGGCTTTCCATCCCGGCCTTTTTGATCGCTGTGCAGACGACCGTACAAAGGCGGCAGCTCGGCACGGCCACTTCCACTCTTCAATTCAGTCGTTCGATCGGGGGGACGCTGGGTGTCAGCGTGATGGGCGCGGCGTTGAGCGCGCGTCTCACAACGAACTTGCTCGCTTCTGGCCTGGACCTTGACCTGGTGAGGCAATTGCTCGATCCTTTGCCCGGTGCACAGGTGGTCATTGCAGAGGGAGCGCGCGCGGCTATGGCAGATAGCATCCATCTGGTGTTTTTGATCGCCTTTGTTGCCGCGGCGCTGGCCATGATCACGGTCTTGTTCACGCCGCGCACCGAGCTGACAGAGCGACTCTCTGAGCGCGAACGTTCAGCCGTCAGCGCGGACTGAGCGAGCCGCACGCACTTCCCGAGGCGCTACGCACCCATGTAGACACCAGGAGCGATCCTGTCAGAAACGTCAGGATCGTAGCTTCATTGACCTATATGGATTTACTCCTCACCACAGAACGCCTCATCCTGCGTGACTTCATAAAATCTGATTGGAAGGCCGTATTGGCCTATCAGCAGGATCCTCTCTACTTGCGCTACAACGAATGGACCTCTCGGACGGCCGACGAGGTCCGTCAATTCGTTCAGATGTTCCTCGACCAGCAAAAGCAGGCGCCCCGCATCAAATTCCAATTTGCCGTCACGTTGAAGCCAACCGGTCAGTTGATCGGCAACTGCGGCGTCCGGCGCGACTCGCCGGAGGCTCTCGAAGGAGATATCGGTTATGAGCTCGATCCCAGGTTCTGGGGCAAAGGATACGCCACAGAAGCCGCGCGGGCCGTTTTGCGTTTTGGCTTTACACAGCTGAATCTACACCGCGTCACGGCCTGGTGTATCGCGGAGAACGTGGGGTCAGCACGGGTGCTCGAAAAGATTGGCATGCTCCAGGAAGGACGATTACGAGAACATCAATACTTCAAGGGCCGCTGGTGGGACACGTTGTTATACGCCATTTTGTACGATGAGTGGCGAGCGTAGTCAGGCAATGCTCAAGCCGCCCGCCTTCGTCGGCGACGATGAGGTCACATAAATCATATCCATGTTTTGATAAATTGGACGCCTCCCTCCATACCGTTTTGGTGTATTATTAGTGAAACTTATTGATCAATTTATTCACGGAGGAGAGACATGAGCGTCGTGAAAATCTCGCAGGCCCAGGGACGCGTCCCGGTGACCATTTTCCAATTGCAGGACCGCGTCAATTTGGGCAACTTTGCCGAACTGGAAGAAGCTGCTCAGGAAGCCTATGACAATGGCACGCGCGACATGGTCATAGATCTGAGCCAGACCGTCTCTCTGACGAGTATCGGTATCCGTGCCATCGTGATCATTCACAAAATGCTTTCGGCAGATGGGGAAAAACACATGAAGATCGCCAACCCCATGCCTTATATCCGCGAGATGCTGGATATCTCAGGCGTGACCGGATATATTGAGATCTACAACACGGTGGATGAGGCGGTGGCATCTTTCTGAGATTGAAGATCCGTCAGCCACTTACAGGAGAGATGCAAACAATGACGCCTATCAGTAGATCTGCTGTCCTGGAAGAGAAAGAAAAGCTGCGACGCAATGTCAATCTATCGAAGGAGCTGGCAGAGAGAATAGCCGGAATGAAGGGGGCGTTTGAAAGGTTGTATCAGCAACTTGCGTTGGCCCAGCAAGATACACAGACTCACAAAGAAGAAATAAATAAACTGGCAGCAGAACTGTATCTAGAGCAAATTCCAGCCAACAGCCGCAAGAAAAACCCTGGTTGAAAATTCCAGGGTTTTTCTTATGTTTTATACTTCTACCTTTACCCTCTGCGCCCGATACTTCTTCAACGCACTCCACCCCACCATCATCTTTTCCTTTTCATCCCATAAGCGGAAGAACAGCGACTTCAAACTATGCTGGACCGTCAGCGGCTGGATCTGGAATTCGGGGTTATCGTTGTGACATTGTTCCAATTTGTAATTGGGGATCTTCGGGCTGAGATGATGAATATGATGGAAACCGATATTGCCTGTGAACCACTGTAAGAGCTTTGGCAGTTTATAGAACGAGCTGCCGTCCATGCCAGCGTTGAAGAATTCCCACTCCTGGTGTCGTTCCCAGTAGGTCGGGTCAAAATTGTGCTGGACGTAAAAGAGCCAGACGCCTGACCCGCAGGCCACTAGCAGGATCGGGATTTCAACCAGCAGAAAAGCGGCCCATCCAACTTCTAAGATCATCCAGCCGACGACAGCCGCAATGGCGATGTTCGTCCAGATCACGCTGCTGCGCTCGCGCTTCCCGGCGCCTTTCTCCCAGAAGCGATGTGTGAGCGTAAAGACAATGAACGAGCCAATCGTGAACAGGATGAGTGGGCTGCGCATGATGCGATACCCCACCTTCTTGTACCACGGCGCGGCCAGATATTCCTCCACAGTCATGGTGTACACATCGCCGATGCCGCGGCGGTCCAGATCGCCGGCCGTGGCATGATGGATGGCGTGGCTGTGCCGCCACTGATAGAACGGCGTCAACACCAGCACGCCGAGCACCAGTCCGAGCCGATCGTTGGCTTTCATGCTTTTAAAGAACGAACCATGACAGCAATCATGGAAGAGAATGAAACATCTCACCATGAATCCGGCCGTGGGCACAGAAAGAAGCAGCGTCAACCAGTACCCAACTTCGAGGCTGCGGTACATCAAGTACCAGCCCACAAAAAATGGGATCACCGAATTTACGATTTGCCACACACTGCGCCAGGTTTCTGGATACGCGTACTTCGAAACAATCCCCTGCCACTTAAATTTTTGAGTCGTCATAATCTCCTCCGATCGATTTGGCGACTTTATTTTACTTTATTCAATAATTCCTGCAGGGGCAGATCGGCTAATGACTTTAATGTGAGGTTAGCATTCTCAATCGATAATAAGGATGTTACCGCGTTTGGGACCGCGACCGCGAAAATCCCTGCGGATCTTGCAGCTTTGATGCCATTTGGGGAATCTTCGAACACGATCGCTTCGTTCGCCCGGACCTTGAGCCGTTCCAGCGCCAACAGGAACAGGTCCGGGTTCGGCTTGGTGCGGCCAACCCCAACATCGTCCGCGCAGATGACTTGATCGAAATCATGGAAGATGCCGATGCGTTTCGCGTGCGTATCTACCCAGGAGTGCGGAGAGCTGGAGGCGATCGCCAGCTTGAGCCCGAGTCGCTTGGACTCGTGCAGGTAATCCATCACGCCCGGCAGGATCGGCTGCAGGAGATATAGTGCAGCGCTCTCCGAGCGGTGACGGTCGCGCAGGGAAGCGGAATCCAGCTGTCCCTGCAAGAGGAGCGAGAGGTGTTCCGCCGCGTCGAACGCCGAGAGGCCATATCCACCGATGATCTTCCCCCACTCGTCGTGCGGCAATTCGAATCCATGCTCCCGATAGATGTTTTGCCACACCTGATATTCGGGCGTCTCCGTATCGAGGATCAGCCCATCGAAGTCAAAGATAAGAGCTTTTATCATCATAGCCGCCAAATTATACCTGAGCAGAGGAAGTGCTATACTCTCGATGCGTCTGTCATTGCGAGGAGGAGCGCGGCGACGACGAAGCAATCCCCTGCTTGGGCGAGGGGGATTGCTTCACCACTCGCTACGCAGGGCAACTTACGCCCGCTTCGCTCGGGCTCGCAATGACGGGAAGGAGAGAATTATGGATAACATCTATTATTCCGACTACATCGAGCTCGATAAGATCCTGAACAGTCAACATCCAAAAAGTTTTGAGTCGCTGGAGGAAGGCAACGATGAGATGCTGTTCATCATCATCCACCAGGTCTATGAGCTCTGGTTCAAGCAGATCATTTTTGAACTGGACCTGGTGCGGAGCATCTTTGTCCGCGGCCACATCAACGATAACTCCGACGATATGAGCCGGGCCGTCCACAAACTGAAGCGGATCGGGAAGATCCTTGAGCTGATTAATCAACAGGTCAGCGTTCTCGAGACGATGACCGCGCTCGACTTTCTGGAGTTTAGGAATCTCCTGCTGCCCGCTTCGGGGTTTCAAAGCAGGCAATTCAGGCTGATCGAAGCGAAGCTGGGCCTGAAACTGGAACAACGACACAAACGGGAATACTACAAAACCACGCGCCGCGGCAGCCTGTCTGAAGCGGATTTGCAGAACATAAGCAAGGCCGAGAGTGAAAGCACGCTGAAGGAACTCATCGTCCAGTGGCTGGAACGGATGCCCTTCTTCGATGAGTCGTACTGGCGGGAATACAAGCAAGCGGCTGAATTAAATTCTGAGGAGCGGCATAAATTCTGGGTCGATTATCGTAACGCATACGAGAACAGCCTCTCGGAAAGTGAGGGCAGTCGCCTGGCCGAATTCGATAAAGTATTCTTTGAGGAGGGTCGAGGCGATGTCTCCCCTGCTGCAATGCGCGCCGCGCTGTTCATCACCATCTACCGCAATTTGCCGATCTTCCATCTGCCGTTTGAATTGCTCAACACTCTCTCCGAAATCGATGAGCTGCTCTCGAACTGGCGTTACCGTCATTTCATGATGGTCCGCCGTATGATCGGCCTGCGGGTGGGCACCGGCGGCACTAGCGGAGCCGGTTACCTGGAAGGGACATTGAGTCAACACTATGCCTTCCGTGAGATCACCGAGGTGGCTACGTTCTTGATCGAGAGGAGCAAACGGCCGGCGCTGCCGAATGAGCTGAAAGAGAAAGTCAGCTTTAATTTGTGAGGATTTCGCCACGGATCACACAGATGAGCACGGATTTATTTTTAAGTCTCGGCGTGCCAAAGGATTGAGAATGCATAGAAGGATATTTCTAACCTCAGAGGCTACAAAGCTGGCATTATTTCGGGAAAGGTGCTTCGCGGCCTGGATGGCAGTCTTTTTATACCTAATATCAGCCTGTGTTCCCAATCAGCCGCAACTTTCGACAGCAACGGTGATTCCGCCTGCCTCACCAACTGCCACGCTTCCATGTGAGCAGGAATTGATCCCACCTCAGATCATGGAAATTCAGCCCGCGGAACCTGCAGCGGGAAGCGAGATCAAGATCATTGGTTTTGGAGGTTACATCCAGGATACTTGCGGTGGTTATTTCGAAGGAGCACGAGAATTCAAGCTGCATCTGGATCGTGAGCCGATCGGCGCTCTGTCATGTTACGTCAACCGTTGTGAAGGAAGCCTCACGCTGCCGGCTACCTTGACAAGTGGGGCGCATTGTTTATCGGTGGAGCCAGATACATGTGAGTTTGAATTTCAGGTAGTAATAAAGTGAGTAATATTCTAATTGCAGAAAACGATATTAAGGTCCGGCTTCGTCCCTAACAATATTTCAAGTTAGGAGAAGACAAAAAAGATTTCATTCACATTTTCGGAAACATTACGGAAGGCAGAAGCATCGAACAAAAAGCAAACCTTTCCAGAAGAATTATTGAGCGGCTAAATGAAATGTTTCCTGATATATCAATTCTTTCCATTAATATACGTGAGTTTGAAAAGCAACATATAGCAACAAAGCTTTAGTTCATCCACTTAACACAACAAAGAACAGACACTTTGACATTAAAAAGCAGGGCAAGGATATTCACAAATCGGTTTAATTTATTAAAATCAGGGAGTGCCTGACATCAAACACATAACTTTCCGTCATTGCGAGCCCCTCGCGCTGAGTGCTATGCAATCGAAGCGTAGGGCGAAGTAATCTCACATCATTCGGTGCGTCTATGAGCAAAATCAGTGGTTTCATTCACGTGGCTGTAAAGAAGGTCAAAGGTATATGCTCTTCAGCGATGAAAAGCCCCGCTGGGCACCAAAAGTATCGCAAACCAAGGTTCGCCTCCTGTATGATAGAGATGCTCAAGGCATCATAGATTTGGAGTTGATTGATGAGGTCGGATGGGCCCTCTGGGAACGTTGTGACAGTATTTTGATTGTTACGGCTGCTCATAATGGACGTGTGCTTTGCACAATTTGTGGCACTGTTATTGAACGACAGAACCCCTGGTCAGCAGATGAAATCGTCGAATGTGCAAAGTGTGGCTGGCATATTCTCTGGGCGACATACCACCAGAGTTATTGTAGCAAGCAGCTCTTTGGCGCGAATGCTGTGGAGGTGTTTGAGACCTATCATGAGACGTTTCCGCGCGCACAGACGACACAGGAGAAAATGGTGCTGATTGACCGGCTGATCCACGCCTTTCACATTAGTCTGAAGGCGGATATCGGCCGGCCTGTCGCTGCGAATCTCATTGAAGGATCGCTAAAGGATATTATGCATTTCCTGGATAAATTGACAAGTGGCGAGTTGAGCACCACTGGAATTGGCGACTCGAGAACAGTTTGGAAGAAAACTCTCGCAGCCGCAGACTGGTCTCAAGTGTTTATCGAGAACAAGGACGATACCGATTAGGATATATCAAAGATTATGAACGATTTTTCAGCCGCTGGCAAAATCATCGTCATCAATGGCCCGTCGAGTTCTGGAAAGACAACACTGGCCTTCGCCCTGCAAAAGCAGTTCGATATACCTTTCCTGCGTTTTTCATTCGATCTCTTTCTGGATAGCAAGGCTCTCCCCATGGAGCAGATCCGGAGCGGCGCGTTTCCATGGGAAACTATGAAACCATCTGTGATCAGAGGCATTCAACAGTGTGTACCAACCCTGGCGATGGCTGGCAATCACGTCATCTTCGATCACATTATCGAGACAAAATCGTTATTGAATCATTTCCTTCAGTCGGTTTCGATGCTGGATGTATTCTTTGTCGGTTTGCATTGTTCTTTACCCGAGCTTCAACGACGGGAAGGCCAACGCGGCAATCGCCGCACCGGTGATGCGCGCGAAGATTTTGAAATCGTTCATCAGATCACTTCTTATGACCTGGAGCTCAACTCAGAAAACCCACTGGAACAGAACGCAAAAATCTTGATCGACGCGTGGCATAAACGCAAACGTCCCGGTGCGCTTGAGAAAATGATCGAGGAAATGAATCGTGCACCCTAGCCATGCCGAACCCAGCTAACTGAAATTGGCTGGCTTTCATCCCATTCCATCACCGCACATGCAAGAAGCCAGGTGCTGGTCATGAAAACATTCTTTACTTCTGACACACACTTCGACGATGAATATGCAATTCAGTATTTCCATCGTCCATTCAAAAGCGTGGACGAGATGAATGCTGCCATGGTCGAAAAGTGGAACAGCATATTGACCGAACATGATACGGTCTATCATCTTGGAGATTTCACACTGGATGATATTGGTCATTTTACAAAATGGGTCAGCCGGTTGAACGGAAACATAAAGATTCTCCCTGGCAGTCATGATAATCCCTGGCTAAAAGATTTCGTCGCCAGTGAAAGAGTGCAGGTCATTGCCCCGCTGGTGTCTGTAGAATTTCCAGAGATCATGACAGGAGGAACTCCTCAGGTGATTGTCCTGTGTCATTATTCCATGCAGGTGTGGGATCGGTTCAATCAGGGCTCGTGGCATTTGTTTGGTCACAGCCACGGAAAGCTCAAGGGGGTCGGTTTATCTTTTGATGTCGGTGTGGATTGCACAGAATTTAGTCCATTATCTCTGGAAGAGATTGCTTCAAAAATGAAGCAAGAAAAGGAATTATGAGTCCAAAAATCATCTTCGATCTCTCAGAAGTCTTAATTTTCGGACTGGTTGGAGTGGAAAAGAATCTGGCAGCGGTTTTACAGGTTCCAGAAGCCGAAATCCTAATGTGCTTTGCTGGAGATGGATTGCAGGCAATCTGCCGGGGAGAAATCTCTGAAGATGCCTACTTGCAGAAAATATTGACCATGCAAAAATGGAGTCTGTCAACGGAAATCTTGAAAACCAACATAAGAAACAATTTTCATCGGGAGGTCGAAGGGACACGCTCCATCTTGATGCATTTGGCAAAGAAGTATGAAGTTGTTTTGCTGTCGGATCATGCCCGAGAGTGGATCACATATATCAAGTCCGTACATCCATTTTTGGGCGAATTTAAGCGGACATTTTTCTCCTATGAACTGGGCAAAACAAAAAAGGATCCAGAGACATTCGAAGAAATTCTGGAGAAGTTATCCTGTAGTGCAAGCGAATGTTGGCTGATCGACGATAGCGCAGAGAATATCCGAGTAGCGGCTTCGGTAGGCATAAACGGAATACAATTTCAGAACGCAAAACAATTGCAGGAAGAATTAGTCAATTGCTCGCTGTGGTAGGCACAGCATAGTACTGCCGGTGGATCATGACCGGTTTTCTTAACTCTTGACATATACCCATATGGGTATATAATTTTGACAATGGCTCGCATCCCCACCACCCACGATCCCTTCAATGCAGTGGCCGAACCTAAGCGACGCAGAATTCTCGAAGCGCTGGGGCCGGCTGAACGCTCCGTCAACGAGATCGTCGAAACGCTCGGGTGGCCCCAGCCGATGGTCTCCAAGCATCTGGCGGTGCTGAAAAAGGTCGGGCTGGTACACGAGCGACGAGAAGGTCGTCAGCGGCTGTACCGGGTCAATATGGAGAAGCTAAAGCCTATTTACGACTGGGTCACCCCGTTCCAACGGTACTGGAGCGAGCGCTACGACCGCCTCGACGAAGTCTTACAGGATATGCAAAAAAAGGAGAAAGGAAATGGCTGAAAAAAAGAACAAAACCACAATTACTGCCGAGCCCGGCAAACAGGAGCTCTTCATCACCCGTGAGTTCGATGCGCCGCGTGAGCTGGTTTTCCGCGCTCACACGGACCCGGACATTTACGTCAGGTGGCTTGGTCCGCGCGATCTGACAACGAAACTCGAAACCTTCGAGCCTCGCAATGGCGGCCGCTGGCGCTTTAGTCAAAAGGATAAGGATGGCAATGAGTATAAGTTCCACGGCGTGTATCACGATGTGACCGTCCCCGAACGCATTATCGGCACCTTTGAATTCGATGGGCTTCCTGAATCGGGGCATGTGATCCTCGAAACGACTCGTTTCGAAGCGCTGCCAGGTGATCGGACGCGGGTGATCACGCAATCAGTCTATCAATCGGTGGAGGACCGCGATGGCATGGTCGCGGCCGGCATGGAAAGCGGCGTGGTCGATGGCTTCGAGCGCCTGGACGAGATTTTGGAAAACATGAAAAGGTAGGGCAGGTTTGCAACCTGCCGATATCGAGTTCGTCACGCTACCCCACAGGGGCGCTCCGCAGCAAGCGTGACCTACATCAGAATAATTTAGAGTTAAGGAGAAAATATCATGTCCCCCCAAAATAGTTCTACATCTTCAGAGATCGAGGAGCAAGCCCAATATCAAGCGGCTGTGCCAAACCCTGATCTGCAAAGCCTTGACCGCCTCGTTGGCACGTGGAAGATCTCGGATCCCAGCAGCAAAGGTGAGATCAGCGGGCAGATCTCGTATGAATGGGTGGAGTGAAGTAAGCAATTTATGATCCAAATTTTACCGGTAGAAGGAGTTCAAAATGGCTATTACAGTTAAACCCGTACATTCGATATCTGAGGCAGCGATCCGTGTCATCCTCGTCGCAGCCTTATTATTCCTCGTCTTGCTCGCTGCATTGCTCATCCTCAAACCCGAGATCGATCCTGCCTGGCGTTTCATCAGCGAATATGCCATCGGACGACACGGCTGGTTGATGAGCATCGCCTTTCTCTCGATGGCGGCTTGCTGCGTGGGCGCGGTCCTTGCGCTTTGGTCGCAACTTGGAATCGGCGGACGGATTGGCGCTGGTTTCCTATTGATCGGCGCGCTGGGTCTGACGCTGGCGGGCATCTTCACCACAGACCCCATCACCACATCTATGGATACACAGTCGACAAGCAGCCAATTGCATGGACTGGGCGCGATCTTGGGCGATGGTGTCCCACTCGGTGCGACGATCATCACGTTGAGTCTGCTCCGTAACAAGGCGTGGCGCGCGGCACGTGGCTGGCTAATCGCAATTCTTGCGCTTATGTGGATCGTCTATGCATGGTTCATGATGAGTATGCCCGCAGACGGTCACTTTGGACCGGAGGTAGCCATTGGTTGGCCAAGCCGCATGTTGATGGTGTCGTACTGCCTGTGGTTCCTCGTGACAGCCTGGCAGGCGCTCCGATTGCGCCGACAAACTGCATAGCCTGATATGGCAAAGGAACATTTCATGGGAAAAGTTGTGTTCAACATGACCATGTCGCTGGATGGGTTCGTGGCAGGACCCAATGACAGCCCTGAGAAGGGGCTTGGAGATGGCGGCGACGCGCTCTTCAACTGGTACTTCAGCGGCGATACCGAGATTTCAGTTTCAGAAGGTACCCCCATGCTCAAGGTTTCGAGACAGAGCGCCGAAATCCTGAAAGCCTCCATTGAAAACTCCGGCGCAGGTGTGTGGGGACGAAAGACGTTTGACATTGCCGGGGGATGGGGCGGTCATCCCCCGGGCTCCCCTTGTTTTATCGTCACGCGCACCATCCCGCAGGAATGGGTTTACGAAGGCTCGCCGTTCACCTTTGTCACCGATGGTGTGGAAAGCGCCATTCGCCAGGCCAAGCAAGCCGCAGGCGATAAGGATGTTGTCGTCTCCACGGCCAGCATCCTTCAGCAGTGCCTCAACCTGGGGCTGATGGACGAGATCCATGTGGACGTCGCACCGCTTTTGCTCGGAAAAGGCGTGCGCCTGTTCGATCATCTGAACATCGAGCCGACCACTCTCGAGAGAATCCGCGTCGTCGCAGCGCCGGGCGTTACCCACCTGGGATTCCGAGTCGTGAAGTGACGATACGAGGAAAGTGAACATGAGAAAAGTAACCGCACAATTTACAATGTCGCTGGATGGTTTTATCGCCGGGCCGAATGATGAGGTCGGAACCCTCTTTCACTGGTACTTTAGCGGCGACATAAATTTTCAAGTTTCAAGCAAAGACCCTATTTTTAAGATCTCCCGCGCCAGCGCCGAGCTACTGCGCGAGGAATGGGATCGCCTTGGCGCGATCGTCACCGGACGGAGAGACTTCGAGGTCTCGGAGGCATGGGGCGGCAACTCCCCTTTGGGCGTGCCCATTTTTATCGTGACACACACTCCCCCACAAGAGTGGGTCAGAGAACATTCGCCGTTTACATTTGTCACCGAGGGTGTGGAACGCGCGATAGAAAGAGCCAAGCAAGCTGCAGGTGACAAGAACGTTGGCGTGGGCGGCTCTACCATCACACAGCAGTCCTTGAAAGCTGGACTGCTCGACGAAATACAGATTGATCTCGCGCCAATCCTGCTTGGCTCCGGCATCCGCCTGTTCGACCACCTGGGTGAATCGATCGAGCTTGAAAAAATTAGAGTGGTCGATACTCCAGATGTCACCCACTTGCGATACCGTGTTGTGAAGGAAAGGTCTGCATGATGAGTAACAGTTCTCCAATCCCAGGACAGCCCTCCAACGCCGCGCTCGAACGGCTACATGTATTTGTAGGGGAATGGGAGCTAGAAATCACATCCATGTCGTTTGAAGAGGATAAGACCGCGGTTGTGCGCGGACGCGCTTCCTTCGAGTGGATCGAAGGAGGAGCTTTTCTCCTTGAGCATTCTGAGGTTGCAAATACAGACTTTCCCCGCCCTGTCTCGATCATCGGCCCCGATGATTCAGCGGAAGCTTATAGCATGCTCTACTTCGACTCACGCGGCGTTTCGCGGATCTATCAAATGTCTTTCAGTGAAAACGTCTGGAAGCTATGGAGAGATTTCCCTGGCTTCTCACAGCGCTTTATCGGCAGCTTTAGCGCTGACGGTAACACGATTGCCGCCCGTTGGGAAAGATCAGATGATGGCTCAAATTGGGAACTCGACTTTAAATTAATGTATAAAAAAGTCCGTTGAGCGGAAACAGATTTTAGGAGTTTTAGATGAAAACAGTCACTTCAAAAGACGGTACAACGATCGCGTTCGATCAATATGGGAGCGGACCATCGGTCATTCTCGTCGATGGGGCACTACAATACCGGGCCTTTGACCAGGGCATGAAGCCACTGGCAGAACAGCTCGCAGAGCATTTCACTGTCATCCACTATGATCGTCGCGGCCGAGGCGAGAGCACAGATATGCTATCGAATGGATTTGACCGCGAAGTAGCTCTTCAATGCGAAATTGACGATATTGAAGCCCTCATCGAGGAAGCCGGTGGAGCCGCGTCTTTGTACGGCATCTCCTCCGGCGCTGCCCTCGCGATGGAGGCGGCTATCAGGCTTAGTGACAAGGTCAAGAAACTGGCAATGTATGAGGCGCCCTACAACGACGATAATGCGTCACGAAAGGCCTGGAAGGAATATACAAAACAACTGCGGGAGTTACTGGCAGCGGGTCGCAAGGGGGATGCAGTCGGGCTTTTTATGATGCTGGTCGGAGCGTCCGCCGCGGATGTAGAAGGAGTGCGTCAACATCCCACGTGGCCGCTGTGGGAATCCGTCGGACCCACTCTGGCTTATGACCATATCGCCGATCTCCCTGAAGATGCTTCTGTACCCGTCAAGCGAGCCGCTAAGGTTTCTGTACCCACACTCGTGATGGACGGGAGTACGAGTTTCCCGTTCATGCACGAGACTGCGAAGAAACTTGCGGAGGCGATCCCGAACGCACAACATCGTACTCTCGAGGGACAGACGCACGAAGTCACCCCAGACGTCCTGGCCCCTGTGCTGATCGAGTTTTTCAAGGCTTGAAAGTTGACAGTCATAGTGCCCTGATTGTCAACTTTCACTTTAATCGAATGGAGGAAAAAAGGGAACTTGATCTAACTATGCAAACCGGCCTCATGTGGCCGCGCGTTCCCGGGTCACCGTACGTTCCGATTTAAATTGAGATCTCCAGATCAGCGCGAGCGAGAACAGCGTTGCCACCGACATAAATAGCGTGGTATAGAGTGTATGGTCCGCGCCTCTGAACATGGGAGATGTAAACGATCCCATCAGATTGGAGACAAAGTGGAGCAGCATCACCGCCGGGACGCTTCCGCCGCTGCGATAGAACACCCAGGCAATTAGTAACTGGAAGGCGAAGCTGAAGATGAAAACATCGAACCACGGGATGTGCCCGTAGAGAAAGAGCGGCAAATGCCAGATAGATCGAAACACACCTGTGGCCAGGGCGGCAATCAGCAAGCCATTGGGATGATTACCAAAGCGTTCCTGCATCCTGGGTAGAAGATAACCACTCCAACCGGGTTCTTCCCACTGCCCGCCGAGGAACAGGAGTTGAAAAAATATCCCCAGTGACATGACGGGCGGACTGACCAGCTCCGCGCTGGACAATAAAGTCAATACAAAGCTAGCCGCGTGATAGCTGAGAATCACCAGGGGCCCCGCCAGGTACCAAATGACGGGCACGCGCCAGTGAATGACTCTGCGCCAGAATTCCCCAAGTCCCTGCCGGCCGGCTGTCCATGCTAAAACAATGACCGCGGCCAAAAAGGGTCCATGTGGAATGATCGGGCCGCCCATCAGCGGCGCGGACCACCAGCTCAACGCGTACGTCAGCAGGAGGAAGAGGGGCAGCTCATACTTTGCAAAGAGACTTTGCGATTTCATGACAGACTCCTTTCGCGACCCGATCAATTTCCCGTTAATGGATCTCGTCGATCTCTGCTTCATTTTTCTGTTCTTTAAGCTAAAATGGGGTTTTTCCTGTCCTTATTATCATTTTACCGCTGGTTTCATCATAGTGAGCACTCTCGACGTTCTGTACGCAAAATACTCTGTTTGCAGCACTCTGTAGAAGATGAGTGTCAGGGAAGGGCAGGAATTTATCAACGTGATCTTTGCCATAGGTTTCCCTGTTGCAAAAGGCGTATAATTTAGCGGACACATATGAAGGAATACACACAATTTATAGGCGAGAGAAGGCTAGCGGCGATCATGTTCACGGACATGGTCGGTTTCACCATGCTCACTCAGCGGAATGAGTCGCTTGCCCTGGAGCTGCTCGAGGAGCACAGGAGTTTGATCCGATCTTTTCTGGAGAAACATCAGGGTAGAGAGGTGGATAGCATTGGCGATGGTTTTCTCGTGGAGTTTGCGAGCTCATTGGATGCCGTGCACTGTGCCGTCGAAATACAGTCTGCGCTGAAGCACAAAAATGCGCAGCGTCCTGAAGAGGAACGGATCTGGATCCGGATCGGGATCCATCTGGGAGATATCATCCGCAGAGGGGCCAAAGTCGTTGGAGACGCGGTGAACGTCGCCTCGCGCATCGAACCGTTAGCCCCGTCGGGAGGCATCTGCATCACGGCGCAGGTGTACGCCAGTGTCGTCAATAAGGTTGACTATGTGTTCAAATCGTTGGGCATGCCAGAGCTTAAGAATGTGATCACGCCCATCGAGGTCTTCCGCGTGTCGGGATTTGGAGAGAGCGTGATCCGTCCTGCCCAGATCAAGATGATGATGCCAACGGATCGAGTGGCCGTGTTACCTTTTGCCAATATCAGCATGAACACGGCCGATGATTACTTCGCAGACGGTATGACCGAAGAAATGATCTCCTCGGTTTCCAAAATGAAAGGATTGCGAGTCATCGCCCGCACCTCCGTGATGAGATACAAGGGAACACAAAAATCCATCGCCGAGATCGGCAGAGAGCTGAACGTTGGCAGCGTGCTCGAGGGCAGCGTGAGAAAGGCCGGGGATAAGATCCGGATCAGTGTCCAGCTGATCGATACCTTGAATGAAGAGCCGCAGTGGACCCGGGAATACGACCGGGAAATCAGCGATGTCTTTGCCGTCCAGAGTGACATTGCCCACCGTGTGGCAGAGGCGCTGCGAGACCATCTACTGGGCGGTGGAATCACCGAGCGCGCCGAAAAAAGCACGACTGATAATTTCGAGGCGTACACCAATTATCTGCGAGGCCGGCAGCAGTGGAGCAAACGGACAGAGGAAAGCCTGAAGAAGTCCATTGGCTTCTTCGAGAACGCGTTGAAACACGATAAGGAGTATGCCCAGGCCTACAGCGGACTGGCAGACAGCTACGCGACGCTGGCATTCCTGGAGTTCATGGCACCTCACCAGGCCTACCCCAAAGCCAAAGAGGCCGTGGAGCGCGCTCTCGCTCTGGACGCGAAGCTGGCCGAAGCGTATACGTCACTGGGGCTGATCCGGTTCCAATACGACTGGGATTGGAAAGGAGCCGAGGCAGCGTTCCGAGAGGCGATTCGCCTCAATCCGAATTACGCGCCCGCCCATCACTTCTTTGCCGATTACCTGAAGGCCATGGGAAGGTTCGAGGAAGCACTCACAGAGATCGAGAAGGCCCAGGAACTGGATCCGCTTTCGCTCGTTATCAGCACGGGCGTTGGACACGTGCTTTATCTATCTGGAAAGTATGACCAGGCGATCGAGCAGTATCGGGAGGCGGTGGAGTTAGATCCAGGCTTTATGCTGACGCACGTCTGGTTTGGGAGGCCCTACCTCGAGAAAGGGATGTTCAAGGAGGCCATCGCCGAGCTGCAAACGGCGGTCAAGCTTTCGAGGGAGAGCACGCTGGCCCTGGCGATGCTGGGACATGGTTTTGCGTCGGCAGGGCGCACGGCCGAGGCCATGCAAATTCTTGAGAATTTACAGGAACGCTCCAGGAACCGCTATGTTCCCTCTTACTGGATCGCGGTTATCTATAACGGATTCAAAGACCGAGAACAAACCGTTGCCTGGATGCGCAAAGCCTTCGAGGAACGTTCCAGCTGGCTGGTCTGGTCCAACGTGGAGCCAAGGTTTGCCTGGCTGCGAGAAGACCCAGAATTTGCTGCGCTAATGAAGGCGATGAAGTTCCCATATAGTGCTATGGTTTAGAAAGATCTGCCAGTCCATAGCGAATGGCCAGAACCGCGGCCTGTGTACGATCTTCTACCTCAAGTTTCTCCAAAATCGAGCTAACATAATTCCGTACGGTCCCCTCCGAAAGATAAATCCGCGTCGCGATCTCGGCATTGGAGCAGCCTTTGGCCAACAAGCCGAGCACTTCCTTCTCACGCTCATTGAGCCGGCTGGTAAGAGCAGTATCGGGGGCGACCATCTGTTGAGTCACATGGGCGAAGAGTTTACCGGCCACCGCCGGATCCACCGGGGTTTTTCCAGCGGCGGCATCTTTGATCGCCGTGAGCAATCGGTCACGGGGAGTGTCCTTTAAGAGATATCCACACGCTCCCGCTCGGATGGCATCAAACACCCATTCATCCGCCTCGTAAGTAGTCAAGACCAACACTTCGATCTGTGGATATCGCTGGTGGATCTGACGTGTCGTCTGGACACCATTCAGGATAGGCATCTTTAAGTCCATCAGCACCAGGTC
>Ga0073934_10004459_pt1 | contig 23283 bp, 27 predicted proteins | sample LarsenN4metaG_FD_76834 | JGI IMG/M metagenome (GOLD analysis project Ga0073934, IMG submission 76834) | Hot spring sediment bacterial and archeal communities from British Columbia, Canada, to study Microbial Dark Matter (Phase II) - Larsen... ...
GCAAACACACGGTTTTTTTCAGGTGCAAGGTTAATGACACAGTTCGAGATAATGACATCCACACTGCCGGAGTCAACCGGAAGGTCTTCGAGATACCCCTGACGAAATTCCACATTCTGGATGTTCAACCGCTTCGCGCTGGACCGGGCACGGTCGATCATCTCAGGGGTCATATCCACGCCGATCACGTGTCCTGTTTCGCCAACCTTGTTGGCGGCGAAGAAGCAGTCAATACCAGCGCCGGAGCCAAGATCGAGAACGGTTTGTCCCAGCTGCAGGGAAGCAAGGGTGATCGGGTCACCGCACCCGTAACTGACGGACGATTCGCCTTCGGGCAGGGTGGCAAGCAGATCTGCCGGGTAGAGGTTGTTGTCGGTCGAGCAGCAGTCGGATGAGGATCCGCAGCAGGACGCGTTGTTTTTGATCCGTTCGGCATAGTGCTCGCGGATCGTCTCATGGATGGGAGTGGGGGATGGGTTTGTCATCATATCTCCTTATAAACAGGTTTTGATATCGTCGCCTTGATCTCTGCGGCGTTGCCGTATGTCGAGAATGGTTTCTGTTGATCGGGTGAGTCCGAACAGGACCGCGATGGATGTCAATAACAGGATCATCTCCATTTCTAAAATACTCCTTTCGCGAATGGATTTCAATGCAGCTTATAAAACGAACAGATTGTAGGCATATCCGAGAATGATGGATCCCAGCCAAAGAGTGCCAACAACAATGGCGATCACACGCCAACGTGCGATGGTGAGCGCACCGCCAAGGGCGCCGATCGATGTTCCAGCGCCGGTGATGAGGAAAGCCAGGGCGGCTCCCTGACTCATTCCGCCATCCAACATGGCACGCACCAATGGCAGCGATGCTTCGGTATTGATGTAGAAGGGAAGCCCCAGCGTGGCAGCCAGGGGGATGCTGTAGGCATGTCCCGAACCGAACAGGTTGGTGATCCATGTTGCAGGAATCAAACCGTTGAGTAAATATCCAACAAATGTGAACCCGAAGAAAAGAGGAAGTAAACGTTTGCTGACGTTGAAGACCTCCAGTGCGAACATACGAGCTGTGACAACTGTTCTCTTTGCTTCAGTTGTTTCCGCTGTGCTGCAGGAACACTGTGCAGACTCGGGTGATGGTTGTGTGAGCATGGGCAGTTCCATTGGAGCCGGCGCACCCATGATGCCCAGCGACAATGCCGGCGCCTGGGATGCGACGCGGGCCTGGTTTTTCAGCCAGCCGCGGTTTTCGGCAAAATTGGCAACCGCTCCACCCATTAACCCAAGCAGGATGGATGCGACAAAAAAGGCGATGGCAAAATCCCAACCGAATAGCCCGGCGCTGTAGAACAATTCCTGAGGCGATGTCAGTGGAGATGAGACCATGAACGCAACGATCGGTGCCCACGGGATCGTGGATGCCATCATGCCGAGTACAACTGCTGTGGTACCGCATGAACAGAACGGGGTGGTTACCGCAACGCCTGTGGATATCAATACGCTGTTTCTGGAGTTTCGGCGCAGGAATCGCGCCACTGCATCCTGGTTAACGTATAGCGTGAGCGCAGCACTGATCAGGATGCTAAGCAGGAGCAGGAACCAGTTGTGTGAAAATGTTTCGATGACTTTATTGAATGAGTATTGTAGAAGAGATGTAATGTCCATTCTAACCTTCAATGGCAGGAAATTTTTTGATGTTCGATAAATAGAAGATCGTCTATGTAAATCTACAAAAAAATTACCGATAAATCCTCTCTGTGACGTTCATACGCCACAGAGACCGTTCATTAGCAGCAACCTCCGCCACCGCAGGAGCAACTACCTTCGCAGTCTTCACAACCGCAGTTATTGAAAACGGTCAATTTAGTCACGGATCTCACCTCCTTTCATATAGACGCTTGTCTATTGATGTGGGCAAAAAAATTGGAGGCAGCGCACGCCAGCCATCCAATCTTATTGGTTGATAACGTTAACCAGTTTTTCAGTCGTCTCTGTTTCAGGAGCGAATTTGATCATCAATTGACCACAACACATCACGATATTTTCCTGGTTCAGTGAATAGAAGGTTTGCTTGCCTTCCTCACGAACGTTGACCAGGCCCGCGTCGCGCAGGACGGCGAGGTGATGCGATACCGTGGGTTGGGAAATGGGTTGGGCAGCGTTTAGCTTCTCGACAATCTCGTTGACGGACAGCCAACAGCAACAGCACTCGCTCATGATCTTCTGGCGGGTCTCATCGGCTATCGCTTTGGCAAACTGAACAGGGTTAAATTTCATATTGATAACCTTCTATTTGATATTATATAGATGTTTGTCTATTTGTCAAGAGAATGACATTAAGTTGCTGCAGGGATCGTTTTCTTTTGACTGGAGGAAAAACGCCCTGGAGATGGAAGGACACTTTCCGCCAAGGTTCTTGTCATGCTTCGATCTGTTCCCGCGCTTTCGCATCTTTCGTTTCGGCTTCCAACCAGCCCAGGATCTCCTCTTTTGAAGGGAACCGTCCCACACAGACGAGTTGCTCTCCGATCATCAAACTGGGAAAGGCGATCACCGGCGTGAACTGGAGCATATCTGCGGCTGTGATCACTTCCTGTACCTCCAGCTTGAGATCAGGATGTGTTTTTTCGAAGGCCTTTTGTGCCTGCGTCAAAGCACGCCAGATCGAATAGCGTTGTGAGCGTTTGTAGCCAAGGATCCGGACAGGTATTGTTTTCATGGGCAACGAATGAGCCCGCGTGCCCACAAGCAGCCGCCGCAGGTGGGGTGGACGTTGCCAAAACAATCTTCAGCGTTTTCACTTGCCATCTCGCAGCTGTTGCAATATGTGCATGGGGAGAAATCAAAATCCTGAAGTCTTTTTCTCAGCTCTTTATAAGCGCTTTCGTTCCAAATATCGGACAGATCGTTTTCATGAACATCACCAACAAAATGTTCCCTGGACGTGCGCTCTCGTTCATCCAGGAAGTGTCGATGTGTGTACAACAAAGGCAGGCACGGGCTGACCTTGCCGTCCCAACGGACTGCCAGACTGCCGCGTTCAATAAATGGACATTGGGCTGTATTTCGGTTGAGTGTGCTGCCGGTCCATTCCAGTCGGTACAGGTCTTTCAACACTTCTGCCAGCGACTTCATGGTGTCGGGCTGCATGTCCATGAGAGGCAGGTGGATCAGCGGACGAAATTCCTGCCCGGCGACCTGATCCAATGAACGCATGTACAGGTTTTCTGCAAGCAGTTCTGTGTTGTGGGCCAGTACATTACTGATCGAGAATTCGATGGCCCCCAGGCGCGTTCCCAGACGGATGACTTCTCTCAGGTCATGAATATTGCGCCGCATGGCGACAAATGCGATTCCCAGTTTGGGATGTCCGCTCCAGTTTGAGCCGCCAAATTTTTGATATTTTTGCGTGCGCAGTTGGTTGAGGTTTGTCAGAACAGTCGGCAGGGCATTACCCAGGCGCACATCGGTATAGCATTCAGGGGACGCACCATCGAGGGAGACCCACAGCATATCGAGGTCCAACTCGATCAGCTGGCGGATCATCCGTTCATTCAACAGGATGCCGTTCGTGATCAGCGAGACACGATGCCCGTGTTGTTTCGCGCGTTCAATGAGACGGAGGATGCCGGGATGTGAAAGCGGTTCCCCGTATCCGCCGAGGAAGATCTCCGGTTTATCGGCAACAGTCTCCAGCCCGGAAAGGATGCGCTCGAATGTCACTTCGGACATATGCCCATAGTTCACATCCCAAACATTGCGCATACAGGTGCTGCAGGTCAGGTTGCATTTGTTCGTTGCCTCTACATATACTCGTTTGAGCATGTGAATGGCCGGATGCAAGTGCAATCCGCTTCCATCTGCCTCCACTCGAATCTCATCACCGGGAGAAATACCAAGGGATTTTGCGATATGGGGCGGCAGGACGATCTCTTTGTTTTCGTTGACACGGGCGTAATGGATCTTTGCCACAGTAGTGTGTCTCCGCTGGGATGAATGGGAACTGTCGTGATTTTTATGCTGTTTCGAGTGCGCTTGTCACGAAGGTTGTGATCTCAGCTTCTGAGGGGATGCGCCCGTAGGAGACCACTTTTTCATTTACCACCAGACCCGGTGTGGAGAGAATGTTGTAGGAGGCAATGTCGTTGTAGTCTGTCACTTTTATGATGTTGGCTTCGATTCCCAGGTTTGTTACAACTTTTCGGGCGATCTGTTCCACACGCTTGCAATTGGCACAACCGGAACCAAGGACTTTGATGGTGAGCATACGATACTCCTTTTTGGATGGTGATCAATGTACTGTTGCCACGTTCTGAATGTTGCGACGATTGACGAGCCACAACAACCCAGAAAGCATGGCTAGAAAGGCGAGAAGATACAGGGCGACAAAGACGATGCTTGTGCCGTCGATCCAGGCGCCATAGATGAGACCTGCCAGCGTGCTGAAGAGTGCCACCCAGGCAACATAGGTCCATGATTTTAGGCGCCCGATGATCGTTGAAATGATGAGAATGCTTTGCAGGCTAAGTTCAGGGTCTGCCATGAGATATGCAAGCAGCGGTCCACGGTGCATGCCAAGGCCGAGGAACATCTGAGCGATGGGCACTTCCACGAGTGTGGGGAAGTACATGAACACGCCAAAGACCACGCCTGCGAGATTACCCAGTAACGTATTTTGCCCGGCCAAGGCCTCGATCCATTCCGGTTTGATAAGCACGCGGATGACACCAACAGCGAAGACGCCGATCACCAGCAGGGGGAAGATCTGTTTGACGAACTTCCATGATTCCCATAAAAAGTCACGGGTTTCATCTTCGGTTAATTTGTTTTTGAGGATCCAGCCCAAAACGATGAGCGCGATGAGTACTCCGAAGAACTTTCCGTTGATTAGGATATCAAGTCCGCCTGCATGCGGTGACATGCCAACAGCGGCGACTAAAAGTGTGAGCGCGACAAGACCGAGCGATATCCATGTCCAGGGATTGAAACCATCAAAAATAGTTTCCATTCCCTTCCAGGCAGATACACCGATCAGGACCAGCAACCCGATGAGAATAGCGCCCTGGGCAGTAACACCCTCCTCGCCTCGGGCAGGATCGTAGGGGATCAGGTTGTAGAGGAACTCCTGGAACTTGTCCATGCCTGAGAGGGGGATCGTAAGTGTCGTGTATGTCTTCGTCAGCAGGTCGATCTTGAGCGTGCCTGAAAGCAGCAACGCGACCAACAGCAGCAGGAAGATCAAGTTCATACGACGCATTTTCCCCTGTGCAGCGAACATGGCTTCGGAGGCCTTGTCATGTTCGACATCTTCGTGGCGGAAGATAAGCGCCATGATCATGCCGATGCCGATGCCGAAGGCAAGCGAGAGCGTGAGGCGGGCAATCGCTAGGTCGGCACCGATGATTCCGCCGGTATAGATCAACGCCAGAATGTTGGCGGCAGGGGCGAAGAACAGGAACGTAATGGCGGGACCAATTCCCGCGCCTTTTTTGTATATCCCGGCAAAGAGTGGGACGATGGTGCAGGAACAGACCGCCAGCAGCGAACCAGCCAATGCAGCAGCCGGATAGGAAATAAATTTCGGGGTGTTCCGTCCCAAGAAACGAGTAACCGTTTCTTTTGGGATTAGAGCGGTCATTGCTCCGGCGATATAAAAAGCTGGGAGAAGACAGAGCAGCACATGTGCCGCCAGATAAGAAGCCAGGTTCCCGAGTCCGCCCCACAGTAGTTCAAGAATTAAGTTCATTGTGTATGTTCTTTGCTCACGCATTGGTGATCTGCAGGATCTCCCTGCTGGTTTTGACATTGCATTTTGGGCAGGGACATTCGGCCTTTGCTTGCTTCTGCATGGGAAGCTGGACAGCGTTACCGGTAATGCTGCCTACCGTATCCAGGATGCTGAACACTTCTGATTTGAGCGCACGGTAATATAAGTTCAGTCCGTCTCTCCGCGCTTCCACCAGCCCGGCATTTTTCAAGATCATCAATTGCTGGGAAATATACGCCTGTCGCAACCCTAAAGCTGCTTCCATGTGGCAGACACATTGCTCGCCATTGCGCAGAATGTCGAGAATTGCCAGTCTTGTCGGGTGGGAGAGCGCCTTTAGGAACTCGCTCTGGGTTTCATAGATATCCATGTATCACCTATATTCAGAATTCTGAATATAGTATAGGCGAAAGAAGGACGCAGGCCAACGACCCTGCGTCCTCAAATGTATATGACAATCATCATGATTGTTCTGCTAGCCAATCCTTGATCTTTTCTTCGATCAAGTCGCGGACCTCACGGAATGTTGCCAGCTGGTCTGCCTCTGAACCTTCCACTGCGGCAGGATCCTGGAAAGACCAGTGCATCCTCTTGTTCATGCCGGGCCACACGGTGGGGCAGTTCTTGTCTGCATCGTCACAGACGGTGATCAGATACTGAAAGAGCGTTTTTCCAAGATAGGTATCGACGCCCTTGGATGTTTGACCGGAGACATCGATCCCAATTTCACGCATGACCTTTACGGTCAGAGGGTTTAATCCCTGCGGGTTCAGTCCTGCGCTGTGAGCTTCGAACCGATCATCTGCATATTTGCGAATGAATGCTTCTGCCATCTGGCTTCGTGCAGAGTTGCCGGTACAGAGGAAGAGTATCTTTTGTTTTGTCATTATGCCATCCATCGATCAAGATGGATGTATTGTATATGGATCGAATTAACAAGCGTTTAACGAACTGTAATCGCTTCTTTAATTGGTCAGAGCTTCCAGCCGGTCCACGTATTCCTCCAGAACGGCGAACGCATCTTCGATGGGTTGTGTGCTGGTCATATCCACCCCGGCGGTCCTGAACACTTCGATGGGAGACTTCGATGAGCCCGCCTTGAGGAAGTTGATATGATCGTGTGCCGCATTGGGTACACCGTCCACGATCCGTTTGGCGATGGCATTTGCGGCGGAGATGCCGATCGCATACTGGAAGGAGTAAAAGTCGATGTACAGATGCGTGGTGAACGTGCCCCAGGTGATGCCAACCCGCTCACGATCCAGATTCATTTCACCGCCAAAACCCTCGCTGAACAGGTCTGCCATCAGCTCGATCATGGAATCGGCGGTAAGTGCCTGTCCTTTTTCGATGCGCTGGTGGGTTTCCAGTTCGAAGCGGGCGAGAGTGGGCATGATGAAGAAATAGCGATGGAAGTTTCCCATGGCTTCCTCCAGCAGTGCCACTTGAAACGATCTGCTCTTTTGGGTCTTGAGCAGATGCGCACGCGTCATCGCCTGATTGAAATTGGACGCGGTCTCGGCAACGATGGATGGATACAAATAGTAGAACATTGGCTGGGCGCGGCTGGCGTAATAGGCATGCATCGAATGTCCCAACTCGTGCGAGAGCGTGCTCATACTGCCGATGCTGTCGGTGTAGCTCATCATGATAAAGGGATGTGTATCCTGCGGGACACGCGTGGAGAAGGCGCCCTGCCTCTTGCCGGCATTGGGAGCCCAGTCCACCCAGCGATCCTCCAGACATCCCCTGCGCATCACGCTGACATATTCATCACCCATCGGTTCCAGCCCTTCGCAGATCCAATTCACTGCCTGTTCGAAGGGGACGTTGTGTTTCTTGGTGTTGAGCGGCGCCCAGACGTCGTATGGGTGCAATGTTTTTACGCCCAACGCCTTGCGGCGAACCTTCCAATAGCGATGCCACAACGGCAGTTTTTTCTTGAAGATCTCAAGCAGGTTGTGGAACATCTCCACCGGCACATCGCCGTTGAACAATGTCGCTTCCAGTGATGACTCAAAATTACGCGCCTTCATTTGGAAGACGTTCTGCTTGATGGATGTGGCAAGGTTTCCCGCAAGTGTGTTTTTGAATTCCAAATATTTGTCGTTGTAGTTTTCCCACGCGGTGCGGCGCGCTTTGCGGTCGGTGCTGCCCAGGATGGCGTTGTACGTGCTTTGGGTCAGCTCGGTCTTGTTGTTTTCACGATCGCGCGCGGGCTTGAATTTGAAATCGGCATTGGTCAGCATAGACGTTGTATTGCTTGTGCTGCTGAATGGATCGCGCAGCATGCCCAACAGTTCCTCCACTTCGGCGCTGCGGACATGGGTTTGTTTGCGAAAGAGGTCGTTGAAGTAGTGCTCGTATATCTTCATGCGCGGGTCGTCTTTCAGCCACAGACGCAACGTATCTTCGCCGATGCTCAACAGTTCGGGGTCGATGAAGGATGTGGCCGCGCCCACTTTGGCAAGTGCACTGCCAGCCTTGCCGTTCATGGCTGCCGCAGCCTGATCCGTTGCATCCACAGCGCTGGACATGGTGGCATAGACCCGCATTTTTGCGGCCCGCCTGGAAACGTCCTCGATCAGGTCTATGGCCTGCAAAAATGTGCCGGGACCTTCGCTGAGTCGTCCTTGAAATGCCTTGATGGCGGGGAGCATTTGAAGCAGGCTGTTGATCTCGGCGTCAAACAGGTCGGGTGAAGAGAAGACGCTTTCTGAATTCCAGGTTTGGTTCTTTCTTACGTTTGAGCGTAGGAGGGCGGTAGGCATGAGCATATCCTTTATCTGGAGTGATGATCTACTTGCTTATGAAGCGCAGGCGTCTGGCGATGATGCGGTCAACAACTCGTTTTGGCAGCCGGTCTTGAAGGATACGGCGGAACGAACTGCCCGGGATCACAGCGTAGCGCACGCGTGGGTTGGGCGCCGTCAATGCGTGCAGCGTGACCTCGCCCACTTTTTCCGGGGGATATCCCCTCCGTCCATCTTCAACCATGTATTTTTGCACGCGCAGCGCGGCTTCATAATATTCAGTATTTTCATAAGGGGTTGTATCCATTTGTTCGGCTTTATCCCAGATCGGCGTGGCGACCGAGCCGGGTCCAATGATGATGACATCGATGCCGTACAACATCAATTCGCGGCGAAGACTTTCTGAGAACCCCTCCATTCCGTGCTTGGAGGCGCAATATGCTCCCAGGAACGGTCCGCCGTTTTTTCCGCCAGCGGAACTGATATTGATGATGCGCCCGGGATCTCCGCGGAGTGAACGGTCTGCGCCGAGCAGCGGAACGAATGCCTTGGTGACGATCAACACACTGACCAGGTTTACTTCGAGCTGGTGACGGAATTCATCGGTCGCTAAATGGATCAACGGCCCCGGGACCGCAATACCTGCATTGTTGACCAGGCCGAAAAGTTTCTCTCCATCCAATTTTTCACGCACTTGTCGGGCTGCGGCCTCGACGGCCGCCTCATCTGTCACGTCAAAGATCAGGGGCACGAAGGTATCGCCAAATTCCTGCAGGAGCCGTTCTGAGTCCTGTTGCCTGCGCACACTGCCGAAGACGCGAAATCCGTTCTGGATGCAGACCTTCGTGATCCCCCAACCAATTCCTGTTGACACGCCGGTTATAACGATACTTTTCATGAGCAGCTCCCAAAGATGATATGGATACTTTGTCAAATTATATGCCCGACCGTGCGGTTGGAACGTGGAGCCGCGCCTGCAAAAAAAATGCCCCGAATATTCGGGGCATTTTTTTCGTTTTTCTTTAGTTGCCGATCGCCGGGCTGGTGAAATATTTTCCGAGTTGATTCCTCACCAACATCCAACCGGAGGAGTATCCATTGACTGCCGGATAGAGGTGGACCTTTACCCACACCTTTCCCTTGCTGTCGGTGTAGACGGAGCCTGGATCGTATAGCCACGAGCTGTTGTTACGACCTGATGCGATGATCTTACCGTTCGGCTCCACGCGGACAAAAAGACCATACTGATAAGCGATCTTCAACGTGGAATATGAATCCAACGGAGAAGATGGCGGCGGACAGTTACACGGCGGGGGAGTCGGGGGGATGTATGGAGGCGGAGTAACAGCTCCGGTCGGCAGATAGATTACCTGCCCAACATAGATCACACTCGGGTTGTAGATCTGCGGATTTGCCGCGATCAACGAGCTCAGTGTGCATCCCACGCGCTTGGCGATCTTGCCCAATGTATCACCGGGTTGGACAGTGTAGGTCCCGCCATAGGTGGGCTGCCCCGGAGTATAGCCTCCCGGCATGGTCAGTACCTGACCCGCATACACCCACCAGCCGAGTCCCGGGTTTGCCGCGCGGATGGCGTCCATGGTGGTGCCGCAGGTCACAGCGATGCCGCTCAATGTGTCACCCCATTGGACGGTGTAATAACCTCCACAGCTTCCTGAAGCGCCCGCCGTGCCAGCCATACCTAACGATGTTGCCAGGATCGCGGCGACCGTCAACAACTGGAACATTCTCTTTGTCATGACACTTCTCCCATTTCGTATTTAATGCGAATAGCCTATAAAAAGGATACTCAGAATTAAGGCGTTGTCAATAGACTTTAATGAAAAAATCGTTGCGGATGGCAGATCGTTGAGCCTGTGCTCCCTACCATCTTGCGTGATGTTCCTCGGCAAAGCCGATCAGGTCATGGATCTCCAACTTGCTTCCATCATCCAACACCACAGATCCGTTGTAGCGTCCGAACATCTGGTGCACCTCGCTAAAAATGATGCCAAGATTGGTACGAGCCATGCGGTCTTTGAAGGGGGTGAAGGTCAGGTCCAGCCGTTTTTCATCGTCGCTGAAGTGCCATGGCTGCATGTAATCGCCTGATTTGTAGTCGAACTTTACTGCGCCGAGCTTGTGGACCCGGCCGTTCAAAATGACCGCATTCTCGGTGGCGTTGCTCAGGTCGCCGAATCCTTGTGCAAGGTTCAAGCCAATCGCCTGCCCGCCTGGCAGAAAGCCGGAGCTGCTTGCCCAGATCCCATAGCTTTGATACTCCCACACACCGCGCCCCCAATCGAGTGAGCCGATGCTGGTGTCAGGTTCAAGGTCTTCACGTTGATCGCCATATTGGATGAACCCCCGTGCAGGCATGCAGTTGATCTTGGTATTGTCGTAAAACTTTTTTGCGCCGATCGGGATAATGATATTCATCGACTCGTGATGAGGCAGGGCGCGCAGAGCGATCTCCGCGTGGATGCCGCGTCCATCATGGAACCCGGTCCAATCGACGTTGACGAAGCGCTGTTCTCCCTCCACTTTGAAATGCAGTGAGACCTTGTCGTTCTTGAAGGAAGCTTCGCCCGCCTCTGGATTCCGTTCGAGCGTGATCCCGTTACCGAAGGGAATGACCAACCCCTCTTCATGCAGTTCGCCCGTCGTGAAGTCGAGCGTGTACACAAAAAGATTGCCGGCATAGCCGAGATCGGCGATGGTGGCAGAGAAGAATCGGTTCGGCGTGAAGACCGCATAATAATCCCAGCGTTTGATGCGGAAACGGTGGAAGCGCGCGTTCTCGAGATTGCAATCCAACAATGGCTTGCGCGACCAGCCGACTTGAGTCAATTTGCCGTTCGCATCGAGCAATGGACCAGGTTGCGTGAGTTCGTGTTGCATCGTGTGCCTGCCTTGTGTGGATGATGATTGGGCGATCTTACGGATGTTTTTTTCCCTGCAGGATCATGATCTCGTAAAGCGCGGGACCGCGCTCAGTGGCAGATAATGTGTCGAGGGTGATCTGCAGTTCCAGCTCGGCGTTGAAGCGGAAGTAATACGGGTTGGCGAACAACCGTGCAAATCCCCGCTGCCATTTGGGGAGCATGAGCAGCAGGCTGGTCGCTTCGATCAGTTTCGGTTTGCGCAGACGCAGGTGGATCGACTCGTGCCCGGATTTCCAGGCGAAATCCACTTCGCGTGGATAGTTGTATCCGCCTTCATGAGGGACAAAATCCCGTGTTTGCATGGTGAACGGCGCGCTGTCGCCGGTAATGATCTCGGTCCCTTTGGCAAGAAGGAAGACGGGCATATGAACATTGCCATATCGGTTTGAAGCGATCTGGTCCACGAAGATGAGCGTATATTCGCCGATGTGAGCGCGCCCCCAATACCAATGATCCATCACTTCATTCAGGCCGACGTTTCCCCAGTTATGGTCGTGATAGCCTGTGCCTTTTACATCACGCGTTTGCCCATCATAAGTAAGCGTGCCCTCGACTGTGCCGTAGGGGATGGATGGAAGCCAGCCGAAGAAATGATCGAGATCACCGAAGTAGGCTTTTCCTGCGCCGGGCCGCCAGGGCGGGACAATGCCTGTGAAGGTCAGGTGAGCGGCGAGACCGTCGCCTTCAAAATGGACTTCATAACGGTGCAGGTCGCCGCGAGTCCAGTTGGAACCGATGCGGACATCGCACGATTCTTTCTCAGCCTTGAATTGGTCTGCGGGGAAGGGCAGGACGCCGATCGCCTTGGTTCCGTCGGGGCGCGTGATCGTCAGCGAGACGAATGGTTTCAGTGGACTATTCCGTTCGATGAGCGGCTTGGTTCCGAAGACGATCACTGCGGTGGAACCGTCCTCGAAGTGTGCATCGTAATACCACCATTCAAATGACCCGCGTCCTGTATCGATGCGCAGACCGTCTTCCCACAGGGCGATGGTTTCGCTGAGTCCATCGCGTTGGATGAACTCTGGTGTAACAGCGAAGATGACCGGTTTGGATCTCATGGAACACCCTTTGATGGGATTCGTTTCAATGATTATACGCCTGTCGGCTTATGCCTCGCCGTTGACCTGAAGGTCAAAGAATTCAGCCGATTCCACTTCATACTTGAACTGAAAAAAACATTCCCCGCCATCCATGACGAAAACGAAGTCCTTTTTCCAATCAGACTCCACACTATCGCAAAAATAATTGGCGTAGATGATCTGCTTTCCATCCAGAATGATCCCGATGTATTGGCGGTTGTACTCATTCAATCGTTCCCAGACGGGTGTTTCTGAATTACGAAAACGATCAGGGTTGTCCTGCAAGTAGGCGCCCAGCGCGTCTTCCAGTGCAAGGATATTTTCCTCCACGGGTGTCCAGTATTGGATGGGCTCATCGCCTTGAGCGAACCAGCTGCCGATACCCGACTCTTCAGCCTGTTTCTCTGAGAAGATCACCCAATGCTCGCCCTGCATGTTCTGCCCCGATGAGGAGCACGCAAATACGAACTGAAGAAGTACGAATAAAACAAAAATGGGGCGTTTGTTCATAAACATATCAACCTTTTACTGTCACATGTAGGCCCAAAGAAGTGTCATTACCGCTGCGATGGCGGTGATGATCAATGAGATAACAAAGGTCACGCGCAGCACGCTGGCCTCTTCGCCGATGCGGTCGATCGCGGCGGCTGCGTTCTGCAATTTGGCAGGGGAGATGACGCTGGCGAGTCCACCGCCGATTCCACTGGCAGCAGCGATGACGAGACCTGCTGCGCCGATCTTTTCTGCAATGGAGAGATGCAGGTTCGTGAACATGGCAATCGACGAGGCCTCCGAACCGCTGACGAATCCACCAAGCAGGCCGAGGAACGGAGCAATGAAGGGATACGCCCTGCCGAACGCCATTGTGGATGCGTTCGCGAGTACAACGACCATATTGTTATTCGGGTCGCTCAAGGTCCAATCCAGTCCTTTGCCGGAATGGTTGATGATGAATGCGATGGCGAAGAAGATCGCAGAGGCAAGCATTGGACGCGGCGCGCGCTTGATCCATTTTTGAAGCGAAACGCCCAGTTGCTCTCTGTTTGTTTTTAAGAACGGCAGTGCCAGAACGGTACTGACCAGGATCCAGAAATACGCCTGCCAGAATAATCGTACTTTTTCCGGCGCGCCGGGAATTACCTCCAGCGGCATTGCCCAGGTTGTGAAGGTCAGGTTGAAGAAAGGCAGGAAGGGCGCGTTGACGACAACTGCAAAGCCGGTCAGTATCAGCCACGGAGAGATCGCACTCCAAAATGAGATGCGTTTTTCCGCGAGACGGTCAGAGTCGCTTTGAACGCTTTTATCCCATAGAGGCTTGCGGGAGGCGAAAAGATAGACGAGCATGACCAGGATGACTCCCAGCCCGGCCGCGACTCCTGTCAGTGTGACCATGCCGATGGTGTTCATCGCGATGGCGATCAGTCCGGCGGTCAGACCCGAGAGGAGGGCGGGCAGGAACCCAACCCTGAGCATTTTCCACCCCCCAACGATCCACAACATTCCGAGGGCAATGCACGAACTGATAACCGGCATGTAACGGGCAAAGTATCCGCCAACTTCATTCACGGGTAATCCCACAAAATTGGCAAAGACCACTACAGGGATGCCGAGCAGGGCATAGGTGGTCAGCGCGTCATAACCGATGGCGGGAAGTGCGATGGCAATGAAGGATGAATACCCCATTGCCAGCATGATGGGCGGCAAAATGGAAACGGGAGTCGCTCCCAGCGCGGCGAGAAGCGTTCCGAATCCGATGTTGACGATCATGATCTGCACCACCTGATCCTTTGGCGCCACAGACTTGACCAGTGCCACCACGCGCGCGATCGCTCCGCTTTCGATCATAATCGTGACCTGCAAAATGGACGTTGCCACCATCAGCGTGATCGGGAACGAGGCGACGATCCCGCCCAGGCTGGCGGTCAGTGCGACTCTCAGCGGTGTCTGAAAATACAGGCAGGCGGCGAGCATGGCCACACCCCAGCCGATCAACCCGGCAATATCCGCCGAGGTGCGTTTCCATATCAAGAGGATGAGGACGATGAGAACGGGGAACAGGGCAAGGAGAACAGAGAGTAGATTCATAGGTACTCCATGGAAATGATCGTTGCACGCTGATTATCCCACCATCATTGACAAATTTCTTGATGAATTGAGCTACGGACTCGTGTTATTTTCCAACCAGGTTGCGATTGCATTTTGAATCAACCCGGGTTCTTTCATAATGAGAAAATGGTCAGAGTTTATTTCTATATAAGTTCCCAACTCTCCAACTTCAGTTACAAACTGGCGCGCCGCTTCGACAGGCACTCTTTCATCCTGTGTACCTTCAATGATAAGAACCGGGAGTCCCATTTCCCTGACATCGTCACCATTCATAAAGCCATCGATAAAAATGAGTCCGCTTAAGCCCTTTTCATTCTCAAGTTGACGAGCCAGGCGACCGATGCTGAATCCGCCATTGGAAAAGCCGCCCAGGTAAATGGTTTGTATCCCTCTTTTTCTCAAATACTCGAATGAACGCTGCAAAATCTGCTGACCTTCCGGCCGCCACCATTCGCCCGTCCACATGGTGGATGGACAGATCGTTACCCCATCAAGTTCTTTCACTGCCTGTGCGATGCCCCAGCATTGCGCGCTGACGTTGCCCATATAGCCATGGAGGAACACAACTCCAAATTGAGCTTTTGTTTCCGGTTCGATAATGACGGCATCGAAGCGGTCTGGTTGTTGCAGGCCGAGATAGGTGCCGACCACTGGCGATGAGAAAATGCCATCCTGCTGCATTTCAGAATAGACTCTTTCAAAAGCAGACGTGAGACCAGCGTGCTCATTATCTGAATCGCCGCCGATCCAATGGAAGATGGTTTCCCCAAAAATGATCGCATCCTGTTCATCGATGACATCACCCAGCCAGTGCGTTCCCTGTCCATCGGGCAGGGTGATCATATACAGGCGGGATGTTGAGTTTGATTCCCCCAGCATGATCCGCGCGGTGACGATCAGACTGATTCCAAGAATGCCGGTCAGGGTCAACAAGGAGGAACGTCGCATCCATGGTGCGAGGATCAACCCTGCGACAACCAGCGTGAGAGAAAGAATGTATCCGATCCCTGAGATGGATGTAGGCAGAGTGAATGCCAGAGCCATGACTCCAAGGACAGGGATTGCCAGGAAAATTCCAGACAGGAGGAGAAGATATTTTGGGAGCATTGGTTAATGATCCATCATAGGTATTAGGGGTGACAGGTCAAAGCTTTGTTCTCTTTCCAGGAATTGCTGACGAAGTTCCGGTGGGTGATCATGTCCGTGTGAAGGTTGATGAAAAGACGGTCACCGTATATGTGACCGTCTTTTGAATGTCTGCATGGGCTACTGTTAATCCACAGTCAACGTCTTGGACAAATTCCTTGGGAAATCAGGATCGAAGCCGCGCATTACGCTCATGTGATACGAGAGTAACTGTAATGGCAGCACCGCCAGCAAGGCGCTGATCTGCGGATCGGATGGCGGGATCACAACCAGATCATCGCCATTGGCACGCAGACGACCGTCCTCCTCGCCGATCATGATCGTCCGTGCGCCGCGCACTTTGACCTCATTGATTCCGCTGATGATAAGCGGGACGTCGTTGGGTCCGGCAACAAAAATGATCGGGAAGCCTTTGCTCACCGCGGAGAGCGGTCCGTGCTTGAATTCGGTCGAGAGCATGCCTTCGCAATGGGCGTAGGTGATCTCTTTTAGCTTCAACGCGCCTTCGAGTGCAATGGGATACGTCGCCCCATAGCCGAGACAGTACATGTCGTTCCATTCGTTGATATCTTTGGCAATGGATTCGATCTGTGACGCGACCATGTCGAGAGTCTTGTCCATCAACTCAGGGATGGATGCCAGTGCATTTGTGTCCTTTCCGGCGAGTCGATAGGCGAGATATAAAAATGTCACCACTTGATTGGTGAATGTCTTCGTGGCGGGTACGCTGATCTCATAGCCACAGCACAGGGGCAGGCAGAACGATGTCGCTTTCGTCAGAGTCGAGCCGACCACGTTTGCCAGCCCGAAACAGGCCATGCCGCGCTTTTCGGCCGCTTCCAGCGCGTTGAGCACATCCTTGGTCTCGCCCGATTGGCTGACGAAAATCCCCACATCATCATGATCCACTGCCGGCGCGTATTGGGCGATGAACTGCGGAGCCAGCACGGGGATGGCGGCGCGCCCGGCGACCTGGGCGATATAGACCGCGCCAACCGAAGCGGCGTGATAGCTGGTGCCGCATCCGATCAAATACAGATGACGAGCCGCCTTCATTTTTTAGATCAACGGTTGCACTTCGGGGCTTCCATCCAACAAATGCAGCAGTTCACGCGCCACCTGCGATTGCTCGTGGATCTCCTTGAGCATGAAGTGGGCATAGCCGCCTTTCTGCACCGCATCCATTGTTTCGGTGATGAGCTCGGGCTTGCGGTCGATCGGCCGTCCGTCCTTCACGGAGCGCACTTCCACCCGGTCTGCCCACAAGGTGACGATCTCGCCATCCTGCGGGCGGATGACATTGCGGGTCAGCGGCAGGATCGAAGGCAGGTCTGATGAGACGCAGGTAAAACCTTCGCCCAGTCCCACCACCATGCCGGAACCTTTTTTGAACGCGTAGAGCTTGTCATCATTTGTGCGACCGATGACAAATGCGTAATCACCTTCCAGGTCGCCATATGCCAGACGAATGGCATCGATAAATTCATAGCCGCGATTGATATATCTTTCAACCGCATGGACACAGGTCTCGCCATCATTCTGCGAACGGACGGTCATGCCCTCAGAAATAAATTGTGCGCGCAACTCAACGTTATTCACCACGTTGCCGTTGTGCGCACCGACCATGTCGCCGTCTGAGTCCAGATGCGGTTGTGAATTGACCTGTGATGGTTCGCCGAAGGTTGCCCAGCGCAGCTGGGTGATGCCGCGCTGTCCGCGCATCTCGGCGATGTTGTACTTCGCCGCGACCGCATCCACCTTGCCGGTATCTTTGCGTAGATCGATCGTTCCATTGTTCAACGTCGCCGCACCGACCGAGTCGTAGCCGCGATAGGTGAGCCGCTTTGCTGCTTCGATCAGAATGGGTCCAAGTTCTTCTTCTTTACTGGTAACGTATCCGAAGATTCCGCACATGAATATGTATCTCCTGTAGGTCACGTTTGTAACGTGACGTTTGAATATAAAGTCACGCTTCAAGCGTGACGCATCGTATAATATTCGGATGAATTTTCGCCGTTATTATATCCCTGGTTCGGCGGTGTTCATCACACAGGTGGTTCAAGACCGTGAGCCCATTTTTCGCGATCCGCAATATATGATCCTATTGCGAGAAACCCTTCATGCTGTCAAAAAGTTGCATCCTTTTACCATGCTGGGATACGTTTTCCTGTTCGATCATTTTCATCTATTGATTCAACCAGCAGGCGGGAGCAATTTCAGTGATATTATGCACTCGCTCAAACCAAACTTTACGAGGGAATATAAAAGGACCTTGAAGCTGTCACCATCTCAATCTATGAAATTCTGGCAAAAACGGTTTTGGGATCATATCATTCGGGATGACAGGGACTTTGAAAATCACCTGCACTATATTCATTACAATCCTGTCAAACATGGATATGTCAAAGATCCTCGCAGTTGGAAGGACAGCAGTTATGGTGAATGGGAAAAACGTGGACTGTATCCACCTGCCTTTGGTTGGGATGAGCCAACTAATGTGGAGTGGGGTGAATAGGTCGGGTCTGTGACGTGAAATCTCTCGAACTGATATTGTCACGCTTTAAGCGTGACCTACGGAAACATCAGGAGAACCAAATGTCCATTCGTGGCGCATCCAAACAGATCGTTGATACCCTGCTCGCATGGGACGGCGTCGAAGCACACCCCCATCGCTTCGGCGGCACGGAATTTCGCATCGGTAAACGCGAGATCGGTCACATCCATGGTGACGCGCTTGTGGATATTCCCTTCCCCAAAAAAGTCCGCGATGAGGTCGTTGCGGCAGGAGAAGCACAGCCGCATCACATTCTGCCAGAGACCGGCTGGGTCAGTTTTTATTTGAATGAAGCCGGGGATGTGGAAAAGGCTATAATCCTGCTTAACCGTTCCTACGAAATCGCTTTGAAACAGAAAACAAGACCATGACGTCAAAGATCCGTGCTGTGATTTTCGATATGGATGGCGTACTCGCCAATTCTGAGCCGCTGATCAATGAAGCGGCTATTGCCATGTTCAACGAAAAAGGGCTGACGGTTCAGCCGGATGATTTCCTGCCTTTTGTTGGAGCAGGGGAGCAGCGTTATGTTGGGGGCGTGGCGGAAAAATACAACTTCCCGCTCGATCCGGTTGCCGGGAAACAAAGAACGTATGAAATATACCTGGAGCTTGTCCCCGCAAAGTTGGAGCCGTTTCCGGGCGTCCATGAATTGGTGAGCGCCTGTCGAACAACCGGACTCCGCGTGGCGGTCGCTTCGAGCGCCGACCGGGTCAAGGTTGCCGCCAATTTGCAGAAGATCGATCTGCCCATCGAAACATGGGATGCGGTGCGTTCGGGTGAACAGGTGCGATATAACAAGCCGGCGCCAGATATTTTTCTGCTCGCCGCCCAGACCCTTGGCATCCCGCCTGAGGAATGCGTGGTGGTGGAAGATGCGGTCAACGGTGTTCGAGCGGCCAAAATAGCCGGCATGCGCTGTGTGGCTGTGGCGCACACATTTCCGGCGGAGCGCCTGCAGGAAGCCGATGTTGTGCGCGAACGGATCGCTCAGATCCAGCTGTCTGACCTGATACCTCATTAATCCAATTTCAAATTACCATTTTCATCGAAGGCGAAGAACGGGTTGTAAGCCACTTCCCAGCGGTTTCCATCGGGGTCGGCAAAGTAGGAACTGTACCCGCCCCAGAATACCTTCTGTGGCTCCTTCACGATCTTCACGCCTTTTGATCTCAAGTCGGTGATGATCTCATCCACTTCTGATTCGCTGCGCGCGTTATACGCCAGGGTGAACCCTGCAAAGCCGGTTCCTTCCGGGGCAATGACTGCATCCTCCGCCAGGGCTTCACGCGGATAGATCGCCAGGATGACGCCGTTCACCGGAAAGAAGGCAATGTTCTCATTGCTGTTGGAAGAAGCCTTCCACCCGAGAGCCTGTCCGTAGAATTCAAACGATGCCTTGAAATCACGAACACCCAACGTGACGATATGCAGGTTCTGGTTCATCTTGACTCCTCTATGCTGGATTGTCCCACGGAGCGACCCCGCGTCCACGCCCGCCTCTTAACGACCCGTCGATGGTTTCCGTTAAATCGGGCAGCACCTCCGCTGTTGCCGCCAGCAGGCCGAAGCAGCCTGCGATCATCATATCGCCAAAGGGAGTGGCAAAATAAGGGCGCAGGCGGAGCGATGAAGGCTGGGTGGGTTGGAACATACTTCTGCGTGGACCCGTTACGACGATGTCAAATTCGTCCCTGCCAAATTCAAAAACTTCATCCGAATACATGAGAGCGCCATGCCCCATGTCGTCGAAGACATCCTGATGCTTGAGCGATCCATCGGCTAATTTGTAGATCAGCGACTCGAGCTTTGTCAGGTCGATCTCGCCGGTGTGATGCTCGAAAACTCCCTCGATTCCCCTTTCACCGAGACGAAACGCCAGGGTATGAAAATTCCCCACATTGCAGATGATCTTCTGCTTGCGCCGTGCAACCACCGGATCAAAATCCGCGCCTAACACAGCAGCCGGAGCAGTATCCATCACCAATAACGGGCAATCGAGATCACCAGCTGAATCAGCAACGGCTTGTAAGCGTGTCATGATCTTGGGAATTTCAGTGGAAGGAAAGATGAAGGAGGAAAGAGAGTTCTTTTCCCGAATTCTCTCATCAAGATAATCAAATCGAAATTGACGATCTGAAACTCCTGCCGGTGCATTACCATGATCGAACACCGCAACCGCAGTCGCACCTAGATCTTTCAGCGAAACGCCGTAATCATTAAAGGTCTTGGAGATCAATTCGAAATCGAAATCTTTCAGCTCCAATTCCTCCACATCTTTCATCTTTCTTCTTTCATCGTCGGAGACGATCTTTATCCCCAACGCCTCTACTTTATCCAGCTCGTCATTCAAAGTAGTCGCCGCAGACGGAGTCATATACACGGGGATGCCTGCCCGCGCGTATTCTTCGATCGCCCAGGCAGATGGTCCGCCGCCCATCTGGTGTCCCGTAAGCAGCAGCGGAGTCCTTGCTGCAAGCATCTGCTTCAGGCGACGATGTACCATCATTGTGGGGGAGGGCAGAATGAGTTTGAAGCCGTTCTCTATATCCAGATTGGAATCGTAAAGAAAAATATCCTGCGTGCCGGTGCCAATATCTACGGTTAAGATTTTCATGGTTTACCCTTTCGCGATTGGATAGGCTTCATCAAACCACTCGGCAAGGTCAAGGAATTTGTCTCCCCAGCCGCTGCTCAAGCTTACTTCCTGGATGGGACCTGTGGGAGCAAACAGAATATGGATGGCAGGCACAGAGCCTTTTTTCAATTTTGCGAGGATGGAGTCGAGCTCTGCCAGGGCATGTTCTCGATCTCTCCAGGAAGACCATGAATAGTCATTTTCTTCCCGCGCCAGATACGCCCGTGTTTCTTCCATCACTGAAATAAGTCTTTGCAGATCGCTCAATGGGTGTTTCCCTTTAATCGCGAAGGTTATACTTCAATGCCCAACCAGTTGCGAATGAAGAAACCGATGATGAACGAGAACAGGGCCACGCCCAGACTTAAACCAGCCATCTCCAGGAATCTTTCCTTGAACGGTTCGCCTTTGGCAATGGAGATGTAGTAATTGAAAACGGCGATGATGATGACCGCTGTGGCCAGTGCAATGACAAGGTCGAGATAAAAACGCTCAGGCATCAGCAAATACGGCATGACCAGCAATGTCACCGTGATGATGTAGGCGATGCCGGTATAGATCGCCGCCCGAACCGGGTGCTTGGTGGTTTTTTCGGAACGAGTGGAAAGATACTCGCTGGCTGCCATCGAAAGGGATGCGGCGATGCCCGTGATGAGTCCTGAAAGGGCGATCAATTTTCCGTTTTGCAGAGCCAGTGTCAGCCCCGCAAGAGCGCCGGTCAATTCGACGAGCGCATCGTTCAATCCCAGTACTACCGATCCCGCATATTGGAGTCTTTCTTCATCCAGCATATTAATGAGTTGCTCTTCATGAGCATCCTCCTCACGTTCATAGATCTCTGCTTCAGGGATCTCTGCGCGGATGGATGCGTAGTTTCCCTGGGCTGCCTCTTCCCCCATTTCCATGAGTTTGACGCCAAAGGTGAAGCCAAAGACGACGCTGACAAGATAATAGAACCAGACAAAAAACCAGCGTGGCTCCATGTCTTCTTTTGTGTATTCCTTCCACCCGTGATAATGGCGGAGTTCATCCTCAGCGATCTGGCCAAGGACCTTTGCGTTCTCGGGCGATTTGATCCGTTTGGCCAGTCGTTTGTAAATATGATATTCGGTGATCTCGGTTTGTTGAAAACGCAGAACCTGTCTGCGCACAGTATCTGAAAGCTGCATGATGTGCTCCTTGGTAGGGGATACCTGTATTTTAAGCGATTTTTACCCCTATTATTTCAGCGTCAAATATCATATCGGCTCTAGTAAAGACTCGTGACATATGTCCTGACAACTTCTGTGCAAAGTATTGTATTATCGGCTTTGGCTGACATCAAACCCATATTTCAGGAGGATATATGTATCGCAGCTTCGGCCCCAAACTGTTCGTCATTTTAGTAGTAGGTTCCATAATCCTGTCGGCGTGCTCCACCTTTGCTCCGACCCCCGTTCCCACAGAGACCGCAAAACCCACCGCCACCGTGACCAATACGCCGACCAAAACCCCACGCCCCACATCCACACCCAGACCAACCATCACTCCCAACCTGGCAGCAACGCAAAAGTATGAAGATTTCCAGGCGGAAGTCCAGTCGTTTGTGGATCTTGGATATCTTAACAGCACAGATGGAAACTTCAAGGAATATGAAGATTTTACCTATGATTGGGCGCAGCTGGGCTGGTATAACTGGCTTCCACTCGGTACTACCGTGGAAGACTTTATGATCACCTCCCATTTCAGGTGGTGGAGCGCCTACCGCAATGCTGATGACTCAGGTTGTGGGTTCGTGTTTGCAATTCAGGATGACTCCAGTCACTATGCGGTCTTCCTGGACCGAGCCAAGATCATTTTCCTCGATGCCAACAGCAGCTATGGCAGTTATTCATTGCCGGTCGGAAAGACAAGTGGAACGGGAAAGGTGAAGTTCGACAATCCGTTCGATCATCCAGTGGAGGCAGATTTCACTCTTATAGTCAACGGCACCAGCGCGTATGTGCTTGTGGACAAGGAATTGATCGGTCAATATACACTGGCGCAGAGCCGCATCCTGAAAGGCCAGGTAGGTCTGACACTTCTCTCCGGGACGAACAAGGATTTTGGAACCCGCTGTGAGATGACCAACACCCATCTCTTCATACCGAAATAAACCCAACCTGTAGTTGTAAGACAAGCCTCCATATTAAAACTGTGGAGGCTTTTTGATTCTCTCCCATTTCTTTCCGAGTGGAGGTATCATATTGCTCATTATCCATATAAGTGAATTGGAGCGGTCTGAATGTCGAACCCCGCGCTGACGGAAGTCCTTGCC
>Ga0073934_10004463_pt1 | contig 23269 bp, 17 predicted proteins | sample LarsenN4metaG_FD_76834 | JGI IMG/M metagenome (GOLD analysis project Ga0073934, IMG submission 76834) | Hot spring sediment bacterial and archeal communities from British Columbia, Canada, to study Microbial Dark Matter (Phase II) - Larsen... ...
CCGGTTTGGCACCTCGATGTCGGCTCATCACATCCTGGGGCTGGAGAAGGTCCCAAGGGTTCGGCTGTTCGCCGATTAAAGTGGTACGTGAGCTGGGTTCAGAACGTCGCGAGACAGTTCGGTCCCTATCTGGTGTGGGCGCAGGAGACTTGCGGGGAGCTGTCCCTAGTACGAGAGGACCGGGATGGACAGACCTCTTGTGTACCAGCTGTTCCGCCAGGAGCATCGCTGGGTAGCGAAGTCTGGCAGGGATAACCGCTGAAGGCATCTAAGCGGGAAACCCGCCCCAAGATAAGGTCTCCCAATCCGCGGGCGCAAGCCCGCGGGTACGAAGGGCCCAGGAAGACCACCTGGTTGATAGGCGGGACGTGTAAGCGCCGCAAGGCGTTTAGCTGACCCGTACTAATCGCCCGTTCGGCTTGACCACTTAACTTACTCCGCCCGCCCTCCGAATCCCGCAGCTGCGGGAGTAGGAAGGCCAGCGCTGTGCTGCCGATTTTGCGCTTTGTGCTTGGGTAGGGCGCGGTTTTAACCGCGCCGCTACCATACCGCCTCTGGAGGGGTTTTAACCCCTGAGGCCGCGTGCCCGTTTCAGTTTGCTTTCGCTCGTGAGGGCACGGCTTTAGCCGTGCCGAACCATACCGCCCTTCAGCGGGCTTTAGCCCCTGAGGTCCCGGAACACGGTTCGCCTCTCACGAGTCACCGATTTCCCGGTGACCATACCGCGGGGGTCACACCCGTTCCCATCCCGAACACGGTAGTTAAGCCCCGCAGGGCCGATGTTACTGGGCGGTTCGCTGCCTGGGAAAGTAGGTCGTCGCCGGGTTAAAAATCAAAAAGCCCGCCCTTGTGGCGGGCTTTTTGTTTTTACCCTGAGCGAGCCCGAAGGGCGAGTCGAAGGGTCTCCTCGGGCGGGGGGTTAATCCCCCGCCGTTTTTGTTTTACCCCCGGCACGCCTGCTTTCCGTGTAGGTTGAGTCCCGATTCATCGGGACGAAATCCCGATGCTTTCCAATCGGGATCGTCGCCGTTCCCTCCTGCGCCGGCCACCAGTCACGAGTCACCAGTCACTAGTTACCAGTCACCCTCCCCACCCACCCCCACAATGCCCTTCCCATGCGTCCGGACGCGTCTCCGGACGCATTTCGCCCCCGAACCCGAGGAGGAGCATCCCACTGTTTTTCTTTTGCTCCCCTCTCAAAGCTCTGGTAGTGTTTGCTCACCCTGTTGGCTATCCTTTGGAGGCGGCCATGCCGCGCGCAACCCGTTTTTGGCTCGCGGTCGGAACTCCGGAAAATTGGCACACTGCGTTCGACTACGGCGGCATTTGGGGTTTGAAGAACTCCCAGCGCCGTTTTTGGGAAGCAATTGTCGAAAACAGTGACATCGTCTTCTTCTACGCAACCACACCGGTTAGTGGCGTAGTCGGCCATGGAATCGTTAGGACAAAACTGCGCCAGGACAGCCCTCTCTGGCCCGACGAGCGGGCTCGAGACGAAATCATCTGGCCGCTGCGTTTTGAGTTTGACGTTATGGCCTGCCTGCCCCCCAAAGTCTGGCGAGAGCAAAGGATTGTGTTGTCTCTTTTGAAGTCTCGCGCAAGGTCGGGCTTCCAATCTGTTGAGGCAGACGTTGCCCGAGAGCTTCTGCGTTCTCTGCCGAGCGCAGTTCCTCAAGACCTGGTGCTGGCCAATCCCGTTGGCCTTCGGGCGAGGCCGGTAGGAATCCTCACACCGACGAGCTCCTCAGCAACCACCCCTCATGACCATGCCCAGTGGCTGCTGGCAGAGATAGGACGGCTCCAGCGCTTCGTCGCGGATACCGAATACCCCTTAGAAAACCGCCGTTTGGATGTGGTTTGGCGCCGCGTGCAGCGGTCGGTGCCCAGCTACGTCTTTGAAGTGCAGGTAGGCGGCAACTTGACAGAAGGAATGGGTAAGCTAAAACAGGCTCATGACCTCTGGAACAGTAACATCTTCTTGGTCGGCAAAGAGGAGCACCGAAAGCCTGTGAGTGATTTGCTTGGAGATACCTTTCACGAAGTCCAGCGCAAGCTGCGATTCCTCGAACTGGGTCAAGTCGATGAACTCTACCAGCGAAAGCGAGCTTATCGGGATTTGGAAAACCAACTGGGAATCCTAGCCTAGAAGCGCTGGTTCTTCACAGCTCCCGCAACGCGGCGGCGACGGGCAGGCGGGCGGCGCGGATGGCCGGGAACAGGCCTCCGATCAGCCCCATCAGCAGCGAATAGACGAGCCCCTGGACGAGCAGCTTCGGGGTCACCGCAAAAGCAAACGCCACCTGGGTGAACGACTGCCAGTTGATGGTCGAAGTGGTAAAGCCGTTGAAGCCGAAGTAGGCCGCCGCGCCTCCGAGCGCCCCGCCCGCCAGCGCCAGCACCGTGGACTCGAGCAGCACCGACACCGCCACCGGCGACCCTCCGAAGCCAAGCGCGCGCAGCGTGGCGATTTCCCGCGTGCGCGCGCTCACCGCCGAATACATCGTATTGAGCGCCCCGAACACCGCCCCGATCCCCATCAGCCCCGCCACCAGGTTCCCGAGGCCGGTCACAATCTGCCGCAGCAGCCGCGACTGCTCCCGGTAGAAGTCCGTCTCCCGCTCCACCATCACATTCAGCCGCGGGTCGGTGGTCAGCGCCGCCTTGAACTTGTCGAAGTCATCCGCTGAATTCAGCCGGGCGTAGACCGACTGGAACGTCGTGCGGCGGAAGGCGGGCAGCAACACTTCGGCGTCGCCCCAGAGCTCGGAGTCCGACACCGTGCCCCCGGTGGAAAAAACCCCCACCACCGTCCAGTCGGTGTCGCCCAGGCGCACCTGCTTGCCGATCTCGAATCCCGCGAACTCCCGCACCGCGGCCTCGCCCACCACCAGCTCGGCCCGGCCGAACTCGAACCGCCGCCCGGCGACGATGTCGAACTTCCGGCGCACCAGGAAGGCGCTGGCGTGCACGCCGCGCAGCGGCACATTGGCTTCGGTGCCGGTCGTGCGCTTGGGGAAGTCGGCGATCATGTAGGCCTCGGCCGACCCCGCCGGCCCGTCCGAGACGCGGGCGATGCCGGGGCCTTCCAGAATGACGCGGGTTTCGTCCCGCGAGAGCACGCTCATCATCTCGGCGTCGGTGCCGCCCCGCATGACGATCACCGTCTCGGGCGAGCCGGTGGTCGCCATGGTTTTCTCGAAGCCCTCGCCCATCGAGAGCACGGCCACGAACACGCCCACCACCCCCGCCACCCCCACCATGGCCACCAGCGAGGCCGCCAGGCGCTCCTTCAGCGTACGCAGGTTCAGCTCGGTCACCACCGCCATCTGGGCGAGCCAGTTCACCCTCACGCCCTCCGCACCGCGTCCACCACCCGCAGCCGCATCGCCTGCACCGCCGGCAACAGGCCGGTGAGCAACCCCAGCGCTACCATGAAGCCCCCGCCCAGCAACACGTCCTGCGGCGGGAGGAAAAAGATGGGCAGCGCCCCGCCGGTGGGGTCGCCCCGGCCGATGGCCCACCAGGCCAGCGTCAGCCCCAGCACTCCGCCCAGCGCCGCCAGCGTCAGCGACTCCGCCAGCACCAGCCCCAGCACCAGCCGGTTCGAGAAACCCACCGTCTTCAGCACCGCCAGCTCGGAGGTGCGCTCGCGCACCGACTGCATCATGGTGTTCCCGGCCACGAGCAGGATGGTGAAGAACACCGCGGTCAGGATGCCGCCGATGATGGCGCCGATGTTGCCGATCTGCTTGGCGAAGCCCTGGATGAAAGCCTTTTCGGTGGAGGTCTTGGTCTCGTAGAAAGAGTTGGCGAACTGGGCGTCGATGCGCCGGACGATCTCGTCGGCGCGCGCCGGGTCGTTGATGCGGATGATGTACCAGCCCACCTGCCCTTTGGCGAAGGCGCGGGCTTCGTTGAAGTAGTCGTAGTGGAAGAGGAACTGGGTGGTGTCGGTGGCGTCCTCGGCGCCGTCGTAGATGCCCGCCAGGTTGAACTCCCAGGTGCTCGAGCCGTCGGCCTTGCGCCACAGCGTCGCCTGGATGGGGATGCGGTCGCCCACCTTCCACCCGAAGCGCTCGGCGGTGTTGCGCCCGACGATGGCCGCCGTCCGGTCGGCCAGCCACGCCTGCTTCTGCTCCTCCGGCAGGAGGAACTCGGGGTAGAGACGCAGGTAGCCCTCGGGCTCAACCGCCATCTGCGGGAAAAAGTTTTTCGGCTCCTGGTAGATGCCGCCGAACCAGGAGGCGTGCGTGGCCTCGACCACGCCCGGCGTGGCTTCGATGCGCCCCGCATACGCCTCCGGCAGCAGGATGCTAAACGACACCTTGTGGCGCAGCACCAGCCGGTCCGCTCCGGTCACGTCCACCCCCAGCCGGAAGGCCATGTTCACCGCCGCCAAATAGCCGTAGAGCAGAAAGGCGATGAGAATGGAGAGCAGGGTGAAGAAAGTGCGGACGCGCTTGCGCCGCAGCGCGCTCCAGATCAGCGGCCAGAACTTCATGCGAGCGGCTCCGCGCTCAAGGTGCCCTTGTTCAGGTAGAGGGTGCGGCGGGCGCGGGCGGCGGCGTGCGGGTCGTGCGTGACCATGACGATGGTCTTGCCCTGCTCGCGGTTGAGCGCCTGGAGCAGCGCCAGGATTTCGTCCTCGGATTTGCGGTCGAGGTCGCCGGTGGGCTCGTCGCACAGCAGCAGCGTCGGGTCGGCCACGATGGCCCGCGCGATGGCCACGCGCTGCTCCTGGCCGCCGGAGAGCTGCCGGGGATAGTGCTGGGCGCGGTCGGCCAGCCCCACCACCGCCAGCGCCGCCTGCACGTGTTTCTTGCGCGCGGCGCGCGAGAGCGGCGCCAGCAGCAGCGGCAGCTCCACGTTCCGCTCCGCCGTCAGCACCGGCAGCAGGTTGTAGAGCTGGAAGATGAACCCGATGTGGCGCGAGCGCCAGCGGGCCAGCTCGCTCTCCGTCATGCGGTCAACGCGCTCGCCGCCGACTTCCACCGCGCCCTGCGTGGGGCGGTCGAGCCCCGCAATCAGGTTGAGCAGGGTGGACTTCCCCGAGCCCGACGGGCCCATCAGCGCCAGGAAATCGCCGCGAGGGACCTCCAGGTTCAGCGCCTGCAGGACGTCAATCCGCTCGCTGCCGCGGTGAAAGATTTTGTGCAGGTTTTCGACGCGCACCAGCGTCTGGTCGGTTCCCACGGAGCCTCCTTTAGCGGACAGTTACCCGGTTGCCGTCGGCCAGCTTCTCGGGGCCTTCTACCACCACCGGTTCGCCGGCGGCGAGCCCTGCCAGCACGTCCACGCGGTTGCCGTCGGCCGCGCCCAGGCGCACCGGGCGGCGCTCGACCCGGCCCTCGCGCACCACGTAGACCACGTCCTCCTCGCCTTCGCGGCGCACCGCCGCGCGCGGCACCACCAGGCGCGGCCGCAGCGCACTGGTTGCCTGCCACTCGGGGTCGAGGAAGCTCACCTTTACCCCCATATCGGGGAGGAGGCGCGGGTCGAGCCGCTCGAAGCCGATGCGCACCTTGACGGTGGCCTTCTGCCGGTCGGCCGAGGGGATGGTGGTGATGACGTGGGCGGGGACGCGCCAGTCGGGGTAGGCGTCGAGCACCGCCTCTACCCGCTGCGCGGGCTTCACCCGGGCGATGTAGCTTTCGTTGACGTCCACTTCGATTTCGAGCGACCCCATGTCCACGATGGTGCAGATGCCGGTGCGGGTGAAGCCGCCCCCGGCCGAAATCGGCGACACCATTTCGCCCGGCTGCGCGTCCTTCGAGACTACCACCCCGGCGAAGGGCGCGCGGATGATGGTGTCGTCAAGCTCGCGCTGCCGCACCGCCACCCGCCGCTCCGCCACCGCCGCTTCCTCCTGGCCCAGGGCCAGCCGCGCCTCGAGCGAATCCACCTCGGCCTGGGCTTTGTCGAGCTCCGCCTGGCTCGAGACGCCTTCGGCCGCCAGCCCTTGGGTGCGCTGTAGAGTGAGCTTGGCTTCCGCCAGCCGCACGCGAGTTTCTGCCAGCGCCTGCCGGGCAGCGGCGAGCTGTGCTTTGCTCAAGGCCAGGTTGACCTGGGGGGTGGCGTCGTCCAGCCGCGCCACCACCTGGCCTTCCTTGACCCTCATCCCTTCTTCGATGAGCACTTCGACAATCTTGCCGGTGACCTTGGCGGAGACGGTGGCCTGCCGCCGGGCGGTGACGTAGCCCGAGGCGTTCAGCACCGCGCCCCCCGCGGCTCCGCGGATCTCTTCGACGGCGGCGGTGCGCACCACGGCGGCGCGGGTCGTCTCCCACCACCACCAGCCGCCTCCGGCGGCGAGCGCCAGCGGCACGAGCACGAGCGCCCACAGCCAGCGGCCGGCGCCGCCCGGGCGCGAGTCCCGCTCGATGCGCAGCTCTTTCAGGAGTTCATTCTTTTCGGCCATCACGGTGTCCCGGACAGGGCGTGCAACCCTTCGATTATAACCGAGCTTGGCGGCGCCGAGCCGCCCCGAGCGGCTTGCCTTTTCCCGCCAGCGTGCTATAAAGGCCGCGTGGAAGAGGGTCGGGACGCCGCGGCTGACGCAGGGGAGAAGGCTGCGCCGCTGGCTGACCTCGAGCGCTGCTGTCCGCGCTGCGGGCGCACGCTCGCCGAGCGCCGTTGCAAGCTGGTCTGCGACCGCTGCGGCTTCTACTTGTCCTGTTCGGATTTTTAGGGGGAATAGGTTTTCCACCTTTGCAAAGCAGAGGTGGCACAGGCCTCTGGCCTGTGGATTGGCCGCACACCGGCGGGACGCCGGTGCCACAACAGCCACAGTATGATGACGGTTGAAGAACTCGGCCAGGCGTTGATCGCTCTGGGCTTCACCCCGGGCAAGATCAGCGCCGCCGCCAACAGCGACGCGTACATCTACCGCACCGCGCGCGTCCACCTGGCGGTGCCGCAGACGGCGCTGGCGCGCGCCCTGGAGCCGCCGCAGGACGTCGAGCCGGGCGCGCCCTGGGCGGTGGAGCTCAAGCTCGAGGCCCGCTGGCTCCACGCCGCCGACATCTTCCGCAAGAACGGCCTGCCCGCGCACCGGCTGGCCTTCGAGCAGTATCTGACGTGCCTCTCCAAGGTCGGCCTCTTCCCCTCGCGGGTCGACGGCTTCTACGAGTTCGAGGCGCCGGAGTTCCTGGACCTGGCCGTCAGCGTGAACACCAAGGCCGAAGCCGAAGACTTGACCGCGGAGATTCTCCGCCAGGTAGTGCCGCCCGTGGTGGACGCCCTGGTGCGCGCCGAGCTTTACCTGGTGTTTGCGGCCACGCTCGACGTGCTGCGCTACGAGCTGCGGCAGAAAGAGGAATCCGCCCGGATTCACTTGCCCGGCCGGGGCTAGCCGGCCCATTTTCCCGAAGGAGGGCACCAGCGATGCCTCTCACCATCAAGACCCGGGACGCCGGCGGGATCGCCATCATCGACCTGCAGGGCAGGCTCGTCCTCGGCGACGAGTGCAACCAGCTGCGCGAGCAGGTAAAGACTCTACTCGCCGCCAACCAGAAGAAGATCGTCTTGAACCTCGCCGAGGTCAGCTTCATCGACTCGGCCGGGGTGGGGACGCTGGTGGCCTCCTTCACCTCCGCCAAGGCGCAGGAGGGCGAGATGAAGATGGCCAACCTGACCAAGAAGTTCAAGGAGACCCTGCAGATCACCCGCCTGCTCACCGTCTTCGAGGTCTACGAGAGTGAAGCCGAGGCCGTCGCCAGCTTCCAGTGACACGCGCTTCTTGCGTGTCATCCCGAGCGGAGTGTAATAGTCCGTCATTCTGAGCGAAGCGAAGAATCTCAAACCGACGGCAAAGGCAAGATTGAGATTCTTCGGCCTTCGGCCTAAACCTGTCCCTGCTGGACGCCCTCCTCTCTACGTCAGCCACGTTGCACCGATGGTCGGATTACGGCTCGTCCAGCCGGTAAATGGTGATTCCCGAAAGCAGCCCGCCTTCTGTCGTCCTGAGCGAAGCGAAGGATCTCAACCTGTGGGCTCAAGCTGAATCGAGCTGGTAGATCGTAATTCCGGAAAGCAGCTTGGGGTAGAAGTCGGTGGACTTCTGCGGCAGCACCTCGCCGGCGAAGGCCACTTCGCGCACCTGCTCCACCCGAATCGGGTTCACGAGAAAAGCCACTGGTGCTTCGCCTTTCTCGACACTCGCGGTTGCTTCGTCCGCTCCGCGCAGGTAGCGCAGGTTGGACTCCTTGCGGATAGACTCTTCCGTCAAACCCAGGCAGCGCTCGAGCAGCAGCCGGTGCAGCACCACCAGGTCGAGCCCGCGCTGCCGCGGCGAAACCTCCGGCAACAGCCGGGCCAAGTCGGCGTTCAGCTTGAGCAGGAACAAGTAGTAGGCCGGCTCGCCCGCCGCGCACACCCCGAAGCTCGGCCGCTCGGCGCCGCGCTCGGCCAAGTCTTGCAGCAGGCGCCGCCGCGCGCCGTCTTTGTCCGCGCCGCCGGCCGGGTAGGCGTACCAGTCGAAGTAGGCGCCGGCTTTTTCGCGGAAGGCGGCGAAGCTGAAGTCCGGGAGGTTCGCCACCACGCGATGGGTGGGGAGGATGGTCACGCCCGGCTGGTCCATGTTGACGAAAGTCATCATCACCCGCTCGTGCGCAGCCTCGGGGTCGGCCTGCCCGCCGGAGCCTTGGCGCAGGCGGGCGCGGCACTCGTCGCGGTAGGCCATCGCGGTTTCGTAGCGGTGGTGGCCGTCGGCGATGATGAGCTTCTTCGGGGCCATGAGCTGTTGAACGCGACCAATGGTCTCGCGGTCGGTGACCGCCCACAACCGGTGCACGGCGCCGTATTCGTCTTCGACGGTCTGCGGCGGCTGCTTTCGCGCCACCGCCTCCAGGATATTGTCCACTGCACGCGCCGGATCAGTGTAAATCATGAAGAGCTGCCCGGTGTGCGCCCGCGTGTGGCGGAGCAGTTCCAGGCGGTCGGCCTTGGGGCCGGAGAGCGTCTGCTCGTGCCGGTGGATGACTCCGGCGGCGTAGTCTTCGATTTGCCCGAGCGCGATGAAGCCCTTGCGCGTGCGCCGCTCTTTCGTCCCGGGCACCGTGTACTCTTGGAAATAAGGGTAGAGGGCCGGCTGCGCTTCGCGGGCCAGCGCCCCGGCGCGGATGGTTTCCTCGAGCCAGCGCGCCGCCCGCGTGTAGACGTTCTCGCTGTTGTCACCCGGCTCGGGCTTCCCTTTTTCGAGCGGGATCAGGTTGTAGGGCCCGAGCTGGTAGTACCGCTCCTGCATGGCGGGCGTGATTTTGTCGTACGGTTGCGTGACCAGGTGCTTGAGCGGCGCCCCCGCCTTCTCCGTCTGGTAGCGGAAGGCGCGGAAGGGGTAGATGCGAGCCATCAGGAGTCTCCTCTACAACCGATGCAACCGAAGGAGGCGAGTCTACACGCGCCGCCGGCAGGCGGCAAGCCTCTCCCGGCGCGGCGGCTTCGTCTATAATGGGTGTTTCTCCTGTCGCCGATGACTCGCTCCGCTTTCGACTCCCACGCGCTGGCGCGCCTGCGCCTGTTCATCTTCGACCTCGACGGCACGCTCATCGATTCCAAGCTCGACTTGGCGCTCGCGGTCAACGCCACCCGCGCCGCCTTCCGCCTGGGCCCGCTGCCCCACGAGCAGATCTTCGGCTACATCGGCGACGGCGCGCCCCTGCTGGTGCGCCGCGCCCTCGACCACACCGAGGACGACGCTTTGGTCGAGCGGGCCCTCGGCTTCTTCCTGCGTTACTACCGCGAGCACATGCTCGACAACACCGTCGCCTATCCCGGCGTGCGCGAGGGCCTGGCCGCGCTGGAGGCTGGCGGCCGCGTGCTTACCGTCCTGACCAACAAGCCGGTGCGCATCAGCCGCGAGATCCTCGCCGGGCTCGGGCTCGGTCCGTATTTCCGGCTGGTTTACGGCGGCAACAGCTTCGAGCGCAAGAAGCCTGACCCCATGGGCGTCGAAGTCATCCTGCGCGAGACGCAGGCGAGGAAAGACGAAGCGCTGGTGGTGGGCGACTCCGAGATCGACGTCCTCACCGCCCGCAACGCCGGCACCCGGGTGTGCGGCGTGACCTACGGGCTCGGCAGTCAGCGGCTCGACGACTATCCGCCCGACCTGCGGGTCGACAGCCTGACCGAGCTCGCCGCCCTGGTCACCGAGAAAAAACCTGCAACCTAGGGGCGCCTCCGACATAGAAAGAGCCCGGTCGCCCGGGCTCTTTTTGTTTCTTATCCTTTGCTGTCATTCTGAGCGAAGCGAAGAATCGCAGCGTAAAAGAGGATGGCAGCGTTGGGGCTCGACACAGAGCATGCCGGGACTCTCGAGGTGGCTCTAGAGCGAGCCGGCGCGGCCCATCTCTTCCACGTTGACGCCCTTGCCCTGCGCCGCCTCTTCGGCGGCGAGCGCGGCCACGTCGATGTTGGCGAGCTTCGAGACCAGCTTGGCGATGCGCCGGGAGGAGATTTCGATCTGCTCGACGCTCCCCGGATTGAACTCCGTCTTGAGCGACACGAGATGCGCGGTGATGGCGTTCAGGGGGTTGTTGATGTTGTAGGTGAGCTCGCGCACGTGGCCCATCAGGAGGTCGCGCTCCTTCTGCAAGGCCTTGGAGGCGGCGCGGTTGCGCAGCCAGGCGAGCGCCATCCGTGCCGCGAGAGCGCTGGCCGTGAGCGGCCCAATCACCCACACGCCCCAGCCGCCCACCAGCCCGGCGCTCACGAACACGCCCTGCACGGTGACGGCGAGGAGGTAGGTGACCAGCCCCACGCCGCCCGCCCAGAGCAGCCGGTTCCGACCCGAGCGGTCCGGCTTCGCGTTGCTCGTTGCGTCCTTACCGTTCTCTGCCATGTGTCTGCCTCAATGCGGATAAAGATTCGCCCGAATGACTGGCTTATTCTACTCGAAATCGGCCACGGGCGTCAGCCGCGCCGGTAGAACTTGAGGCGTTTGCGCGGCATCCGAGCCGCGCGCCGAAATCCCGCCTGCCCTGAGTCCGTCGAAGGGAGCGGAGCGAGGGATCTACCCGCGCCGATAGAACTCGGCCACCTTCGCCGTCACGTACTGCTGCTGCTCCGCGGTCAGTTCCGGATAAATGGGCAGGGCCAGGACTTCGGCGGCGGCCCGCTCGGCCTCCGGGCAGTCGCCCGGCCGCCCGCCCCAGCCGCGGAAGCAGGCCTGGAGGTGCAGCGGCAGAGGATAGTAGACGTCCGTGCCCACGCCCTCGGCGGCGAGGAAGCGCTGGAGCGGGTCGCGGTCGCGCGCGCGGATGACGTACTGGTGGAAGACGTGCTTGCGGCCCTCGGCGCGGTAAGGGACGACGACCGGGTGCTGCTCGTCGGGGTAGGCCTGGCGGCGGTCGGCGAGCCCGGTCGCGAGGAAGGCCTGGTCGTAGCGGTCGGCGCGCTCCCGCCGCGCCGCGTTCCACTCCTCGAGATGCCCGAGCTTCACCCGCAGCACCGCGGCCTGCATTTCGTCCAGGCGGCTGTTCCAGCCAACGACGTCGTGGTGGTACTTGTCGTGCGTGCAGCCGTGCTGGCGCAGGGCGTGCAGTCGGTCGTAGAGCTGTGCGTCGGCGGTGGTGACCAGGCCGGCGTCGCCGTAGGCGCCCAGGTTTTTCGTGGGATAAAAGCTGAAGCAGGCGGTGCGCCCCAGGCTCCCCGCGCGCCGCCCGCGGACTTCCGCCCCCAGCGCCTGCGCCGCGTCTTCGATCACCGCCAGCTCAAACCTGGCGGCGATGTCATTGATGGCTTGCATGTCGGCCGGCTGGCCGTAGAGGTGGACGGGGATAAGGGCGCGGGTGCGCCGGCGCCGCTCCGGGTCGAGCGCGTTCAAGTGGGCTTCGAGCTTTTTCGGGTCGAGGTTGAAGGTGCGCGGCTCGATGTCGACGAACACCGCCCGCGCCCCGAGGCGGGCCACCGCTCCGGCCGTGGCAAAAAAAGTGAAGGGTACGGTGATGACTTCATCGCCCGGGCCGACTCCGAGGGTCACGAGCGAAAGCAGCAGCGCGTCCGAGCCCGAGGCGCAGCCGATGGCATGGGGCACGCCGCAGAGCGCCGCCAATTCCCGCTCCAGCGCTTCGCCTTCTTCCCCCAGGATGAACCGCTGGCTGGCGAGCACGCGCCCGAGCGCCGCGTGGATTTCGTCTTTGAGGCTCGCGTACTGCGTTTTCAGGTCCACTTGCGGCACCTGCAGGCGCGTGGTTGGTTTGGCCATAAAGCCGCCACTATAGCAAAAGCTTTCCGGTTGCCCAACCGCCGGGTTGCCAGTGGGGCCGCGCGCAGATAGCATGGGGCCGGCGATGCGGATTCTCCTGCTCACGGACGCGTTTCCGCCCGAGGTGCGCTCCTCCTCGCACCTGATGTACGAACTGGCGGAAGACCTGGCCGCGCGCGGGCACGCCGTCAGCGTCGTCACCTGCCGGCCACGCTACAACCTGGCCCCGGCAGCGGCGGCGGCGCCGGCGATCCCGGGCGTCTTGCGCGAACCAGCAGGCGGCTTCGAGGTCGTGCGTGTCGATGCCCCTGCCATCCACAACGTCGGCCACGTGCGGCGCGGCCTGGGGCAGTTGTGGCTGCCCGTGGCCTTCTATCGGGCGGCGCGCGCGCTGCCGCGCCCCGATGTCATCTACGTCTACTCGCCGCCGCTCACTTTGGGTCTGGCGGCGCACTGGCTCGGCCGGCGCTGGCGCGCGCCTTTCGTTTTCAACGTGCAGGATTTGTTTCCGCAGAATGCCATTGACCTGGGCGCGCTGCGCAATCCGCTGCTCATCGCCTTCTTTCGCGCCTTGGAGCGTCATGTCTACCGCCATGCGGCGGCCATCGCCCTGCACTCGGAAGGGAACGCCGCCTGGCTCCGCCGCGATGGCGTCGAGGCAGCGAAACTGCGCGTCATCCACAACTGGGTGGACACGGAGAGACACCGGCCAGAGGCCGGTGCCACGAGCAATCGCTTTCGGAAGGGTCTCGAAGGCCGCTTCGTGGTTTTGTTCGCCGGGGTGATGGGCTACGCGCAGGACATGGGGACCATTGTCGAAGCCGCCGCGCGCCTGGCGGATGAACCGCGCGTCGTTTTCCTGCTAGTCGGCGACGGCAACGAGCGCGCGGGGGTGGAGCGGCGCGTCGGCGAGCTCAAGCTCGCAAACGTCCGCCTGTTGCCTTTCGTTCCGCGGGAAGAGTATCCGGCGCTCGTGGCGGCCTGCGACGTCGGCCTGGTGACACTGAAGAAGACGATGAAGACGCCGGTTGTGCCCTCCAAGCTCCCGACCTACATGGCCTCGGCCCGCCCGGTCATCGTCAGCGTGAATCCCGAGAGCGACGCTGCCGCGCTCGTCCGCGCAGCCGACTGCGGCCTGCTGGTGCCGCCCGGTGAGCCCGAGGCGATGGCGGCCGGGATTCGCGCCTTGCTCAACGACCCCGCCCGCGCCGCCGCCCTGGGCGCGCGCGGCCGCGAGTATGCCCTCCAGCACTTGAGCCGCCGCCCCTGCATTGACGAGGTCGAGCGCTTGCTGGCGGCTTGTGCCGCCGGCCGCGCTTCGGAAGCAACATTCCAAGCGCCCCAGTCGTCGTAGAATGGGCGTCCGATTCTAAACGGGGAGGGTGCCATGAGAATGTTGAAGCGATGCCTGGTTCCGGCCTTTCTCTTCCTGCTGCTCACCGCGCCGCTCGCGGCGGAAGAGCTCTGGCAGCCCGTCGGCTCGCTCGACGACCTGGCGCGGAACTACGTCCTGCTGGTGCTGCGGATGGACAAGCATACGCCCGGGTTCAACGACTACTACTACGGCCCGCCGGAGTGGAAGCAGCGGGTGGACGCCGAAGAGAAGGTGCCGGTGGCGGAGTTGCGGCGTGAAACGCAGGCGCTGCTGGCCGCGCTCAAGCAGACCGGCGGCCGCCCGGAGCGCCGGCGTTGGTTGCGCCAGCAGTTGATTGCCCTCGACACTAACCTCCGCAAGCTCGAAGGCGAGAAGATTCCCGTTGCCGAGCAAGCCCGGCTGCTGTTCGACCTGCGGGTGACTCCGCCGACGGCGGAGGAGCTGGATGCAGCGCTGGCGGAGCTCGAGCGCCTCGTGCCCGGCGCCGGGCCGCTGGGCGCGCGCGTGGACACCTGGCGGAGCCGCTTCCGCCTGCGCGAGGACCAGTTGCCGGAAGCCTACCGGCTGGCGCTGGAGGCGACCCGTGCGGGCGCTCGAGACCTCATCCTGCTGCCGGCGGAGGAGAAGGTTGAGCTTGAATTCGTCAAGAACAAGTCCTGGGGCGCCTACAACTGGTTCCAGGGTCGGGCGCGCTCGCGCATCGAGGTGAACACCGACCTGCCGGGCTCGGCCTTGGCCACTTTTGATTTCGCCGCCCACGAGGCCTACCCCGGCCACCACACCGAGCTGGCGACGCGCGAGCAGCGGTTCTACCGCGAGCTCGGCTACACGGAGTGGTGCGTGAGCCCGCTCTTCACCCCCATGGGGACGATCTCCGAAGCCATCGCCCAGGTGGGCACGGACGTCGTGCTGACGCCGGAAGAGAAGCGCGCCTGGCACCGCGACGTCTTCTTCCCCGCGCTCGGTATCCGCGACGTGGACATCGAGCAATGGGAGAAGATTGACGCGGCGCTCGAGAAGCTCGGCCGCGCCCGCGAGCACGTCCCCTTTCTGCTCTACGACCAGGGCAAGTCGGACGAGGAGATCGTCGCCTTCCTCGAAAAGTACGCCTTGATGAGCCCCGACCGCGCCCGCAAGGCCATCCAGTTCGACCGCGAGTGGGGCGCCTACACCTTCAACTACACGGTGGGGCGGGAAATCCTGCGGCGGTACCTGGCGACCGGGAACGTCCGGGCGAAGTTCATCCAGCTCCTCACCACGCCCATCACGCCCTCGCTGGTCGAAGAATGGACCGGCGCCGGCGCCCAGCCCTGAAAAGAGCCGAAGGTCGAAAATCGAAAGTCGAAACTCGAAACTCGTCGCTGCTACCAAACAGCTTGAGAGCGGCGCGGGGAGTGCGCAAGCTAAAGCTGCGGCTGGCGGGGTTTGACTGTGCGGTAGCGACCGGAGGCCGAACTTCGAGCGGGGTCTATTTGGTTTTCATCACGTAGACACCGTCCCAGCCGGCTTCGGGGGGCGCCTGTGTGAACTCGCGGCAGCGGTTGAGGAAAACCTTGGTGGGCTTGTCCTCGGGGTAGCTCTCGAGGATGGTCTCGAAGATGTCGGTGGCGAACTCCCACTTCTGGGCGCGGTAGGCCTGCAGGCCGTTCTCGAAGAGCGTGAGCAGCTCCCCCCAGCGGTCGCCGTCCTGGCCGGCGAAGTCGAGCAGCTCATAGATGGCCACCGGCTCGCGCTTGCCCTTGACGCGGATCCAGTCGAGCTGGCGGAAGACGAAAGTAAAGAAGGAGCGGCGGACTTCGGAGAGGAACCGGGCGATCTTCTTGTCGCGGGTCTCCCATTTTTCGACATCCTGCACGGCGCGGGCGACGGCGTCTTCGCCGGCGTCGCCGAAGCCGAAGCGTTGGGTGAGGACCCTGGGCACGGCCAGGCGCTTGGTGGCGCCAACGTAGAGCGCCACCTGGCGAGCGCGGCGGGCGGCGGGCGAGCCGTTGCGGCCGGCGAGCTCGGCGGGGGCGATGCCGAACTGGCGGCTGACGCGGCGCTCGAGCAGGCCCAGCGTATCGCTGGCGAGCTTGTAGGTGAACTCGCTGATGATGACGCGGGTGCTGTACTCCTTGTTGACCCCTTCCAGGCGCGAGGCCAGGTTCACCGGGTCGCCCAGCACCGTGTAGTTGAAGCGCTTGCGCGAGCCCATGTTGCCCACCACCACGCGGCCGCTGTTGAGGCCGACGCCGATGTTGATGTCGGGCTTGCCCTCGGCTTTCCACTGCTGGCGGAGCTCATCCACGCGCTGGCCCATGTCTAGGGCGCCGGCGCAAGCGCGCAGGGCGTGGTCTTCCTGCTCGTAGGGGGCGCCCCAGAAGGCCATGATGGCGTCGCCCTCGAACTTGTCGAGCGTGCCCCAGTGCTTGAAGATGATGTCGGTCATCTCGTCGGTGTAGGCGTTCAAGAAGCCGGTGAGGTCGAGGGGCGTGAGCTTCTCGGAGAGCGCGGTGAAGCCGCGGATGTCGGTGAACATGATGGTGAGCTCGCGCTCTTCGCCGCCGAGCGTCAGGCGCGTCGGGTCATTTTCGAGCTCCCGCACCAGCGCCGGCGGGACATACTGGCTGAAGGCGCCGCGCACTTTGCGCTTCTCGCGCTCTTCGACCAGCGTGCGGTAGGCGGTGATGCCTCCGAAGTTGGCCGTCAGCACCGCCCCGGGCATCACGATGTTCAGCCACATCTGGAACCAGGCGAAGACGCCGTAGGTGACGAACAGAAAAAGGGCCAGCACCGCCAGAAAAAGAGGAAACATCCAGCGGGGGGCGACGCGGGCCAGGAAAAACCCTACGCCCATCCCGAAGAGGGCGACGAAGGTCAAGTCCACCATCTCTTCGCGCAGGCCGCGGCGGATGAAGCGCTGGCTGATCATAGTGTCGAGCACGTTGGCGTGGATCTCGACTCCGGGAAAGCCAGCGGCCTGCACGGGGACAGGGCGGAGGTCGAAGATGCCCTGGGCAGTCGCGCCCACCAGCACGATCTTCCCCTTAAAGGTGCCGGGCGGGAAGCGGCCGGCGGCCACGTCGGAGAAGGCGATGTGCCGGTAGGTCTGCGCCACGCCCTGGTAGTTGATGAGCATGCGTCCGGCCGGGTCGGTGGGCACGCGCAGGTCGCCGAACTGGAGGTATTCGACCCCAGCCTCGTTGTAGAAGAGGCCGAACTCCTGGTCGGGCACGCGGCGGTAGAGGCGCAGGATCTGGACATCGAGCGAGGGATAGAAATCCTCTTTGTACTTGATGACCAGGGTGGCGTGGCGGTAGATGGCGTCGGCGTCGGGGACGAAGGTGAAGTAGCCGAAGCTGTAGTTGACCGCGTCGGCGAAGACCTCCAGGTTGGGCTGGGGAAGGTAGGCTTCCAGGCCGGTGTAGATCTCGCCGAGCGGCGGCGGCCGGGTGCCGTCGGCGCGGGGCAGCGGGCGCACCTGACTGTAGGCCCCGAAGGCGAGCAGCTCTTCATAGGCCTGCTGGCGGGCGGCGTCGATGTGGCCGACTTCGTCGGGGTTGAAGAAGAAAAGCTGGCCGAGGACGACGCTGCCCATCTCGCGCAGGGCGCCGGCGAAGCGGGCGTCGGCGTCGGCCTCGCGCTCGAGCGCGTCCAGGCGGGCGAGGTAGGCCGGGTCGCGCTGGGAGGCGGGAGTGCGCTCGAGGTAGGTGGCGCGGATGCGGCGCACGAGCTCCAGGCCGGACTTCTCATCGGGCTTGGGGAAAGTGACGTCGAAGCCGACGACGGCGGCGCCGTCCTGTTTCAGGTTTTCGAGCATGCGGGCGTAGTGCACGCGGGAGAAGGGCCAGGCGCCCAGGTCGTCGAGCGTCTTCTGGTCGATGGCTACGATGAGGATGTCGGGGGAGGGGCGCAGCTGCCCGCGGATCTTGAAGCGGGTGTCGTAGGTCTTCAGCTCCACGCTGTCGATGAAGAGCGCCAGGGGGTCCTTCATCTCGGCGAGGTAGGTGTAGCCGTAGAGCCCCAGGCCGAGCACGGTGGCCAGCAGGCTGATGGCGAAACTCTGCCGGTGGGCGCGGAGGTCGTCGCGGAGTGCCCGCAGCCAGTCCATCATGGTTTGCGCGGGCGGACCGGGCTCAAGCCCGCAGGCCCGCCGCTGGCGGGCAGGTTACTCCTGCACCACGACACACTGCAAGACCTCGTCGGTCGAGGTCAGGCCGTCTTTGAGCAGCATCACGCCGTAGTCCTTGAGGGTGAGCATGCCTTCGCGGCGCGCGGTTTCGCGGATTTCGTCGGTGTTCCCCCGTTTCACCACCTGGGCGCGGACGCCGCCGGTCATGCGCAGCACTTCGTAGATGCCGATGCGGCCCTTGTAGCCCGAGCCGCCGCAGGTGGAGCAGCCCACCGGCTTGTAAAAAGTGATCTTGCCGTCGGCGGGCAGCCCCCAGTACTTCAGGGTGATCTCGTCGGCCGGATAAGCCTCCTTGCATTGCTGGCAGAGGCGGCGGGCCAGGCGCTGGGCGATGATGCCGATGGTCGAGGTCGAGACCAGGAAAGGCTCGATGCCCATTTCGTCCAGGCGGACGAAGCTGCTGGGGGCGTCGTTGGCGTGGAGGGTGGTCAGCACCAGGTGGCCGGTGAGGGCGGCTTCGACGGAAATCTTGGCGGTCTCCAGGTCGCGGGTCTCGCCCACGAGAATCACGTCGGGGTCCTGGCGCAGAAAGGCGCGCAGGACGCGGGCGAAGTCCAGGCCGATGTCCTTGTGGGTCTGCACCTGGTTGATGCCGGGCAGGTCGTACTCGATGGGGTCCTCGGCGGTGGAGATGTTGATGTCGGGAGCGTTGAGCTCGGCCAGGGCGGAGTAGAGGGTGGTGGTCTTGCCGGAGCCGGTGGGCCCGGTGACGTAGAGGATGCCGTAGGGCTGGGCGACCATGTCGCGCACCTTGGCGAGCGTCTCCGCATGCGAAATCAGCCGCTCCAGGCCCAGCATGGTGTTGGACTTGTCGAGGATGCGCATGCAGATCTTCTCGCCCCACTTGGAGGGGATGGTGGAGACGCGGAAGTCGATGGCGCGGTTCTCCAGGCGCACGGAGATGCGGCCGTCCTGGGGCAGGCGCTTCTCGGCGATGTCGAGCTTGGAGAGAATCTTCATGCGGGAGACCAGCCCCATCTGCGCCTTCTTGGGCAGCGTCTGCATCACCTGCAGGACGCCGTCAATGCGGAAGCGCACCACCATCTCTTTTTCCCGCGGCTCCAGGTGGATGTCGCTGGCGCCGCGCTTGACCGCCAGGGCCAGGATGGCGTTGGCCAGCCGCACCACCGGGGCGTCTTCGGCCGAGCTGCGCAGTTCGGTGGCCGAGGCGCTGGGCTCCTCCGTGATCTCTTCCATGTCGATGTCCTTCAGGTTCTCGGACTGGAAGGTGTCGAGGACGGCCTCGGTGTTGCCGCTCATGGCGGAGGCCACGGCGTCGTCCACGCCGGCCTCGCTCTTGGCGGCCGCCTGGGCGCGCTTTTCTTCTTCCTTCTTCATCATCGTCCGGTAGGCGCCGCCCATGAACTTCTGGAAGTCCTCGGCGGTGCAGACCACCGGCTCGATCATGGCGCCCTTGACGAAGCGGCGCACGTCGTCCAGGGCGATGATGTTGTCCGGGTTCACCATGGCCAGCGTCAGCCGGTTGTTGACGAAGGCCACCGGCAGGACTTTGTGCTGGAGGATGGCCTGCTCGGGCACGAGCCCCAGCACCCGCGGGTCGAGCTGCAGCCGGGCCAGGTTCATGTACTCGATGCCCACCTGCTCGCTGGCCTGCTGGAGGCGCTCGGCCAGGATGGTGGTGAGCGCGACCCCGATCTTGGGGTGCTCGAGCAGCAGGGCGCGGAAGTCGTCGTTCTTGAGGATGCCGACGGTGGTGGGCTCGGTCGAGACCACCGAGGCGGTGCGGGGCTGCCCGGTCAGCAGGGCCATCTCCCCGAAGCAGGCCCCGGGGCCGAGCTCGGTCAGCAGGAACTCGATGCCGGTGCCGACGTCCTTCTTGCGCACTTCGCACTTGCCGGCCGTGATGAAAAACATGGAGTCGCCCGCCGCCCCCTCGCGCACCACGTAGTGGCTGGGGGGGAAGTCGCGCCGCTTCAGCCGGCGGACGATGGCGTCGCATTCGTCGGTGGAGAGCAGGCTGAAGAGCTGGACGCGCTGCAAGAAGTGCTGGGTCTTGCCCGTCGGCGGCGTCTCCGTCTTGGTCACCATGTTTCCCGTGTCCTTGCGGTGAGGATGAGCGTCCCCCGAGGCGTTTTCCGTTTCTCTCCCCGACCCCGGCAGGGGCGCCATTATAGCCCCGAGTGGGCGCTGCGTCCAAGAGGAACTCTTGCCGGGCTTTCTTTCGGGGCGGGAAAAGGGGTATACTTCCGGGCCAGCGGTTGCCGTCCGTAGGGGAGAGAGAGTCATGGAAAAGCAGGTTTTCTATTTCAGCGACTCTCCTGTCGCCACGCTGGCCTCCGCTCTCTCCGACCCCTTCAGCCCCCGCGGTGTCCCGCGCAGCAAGCCGCCGCGCGACCTGGGCGGGGTCGCCCTGGTCTGGCTGGCCGACTGGGACAAGGACGCCAAGGACCTGGGCGCGCTGGCCCGCCGCTATCCCCAACTGCGCGTCGTCTACGTTCTCAAGGCCAACGCCAAGCTGGCGGACAAAGACCGCAACGCCTTCGCCTACCTGCCGCCCAAGCCGCTGCCGGCTTTGCTGGCGCACACGCTGACGACCGCCTTCGAGAACGCGGAGCTGGCGGCGCGGGTGGCCGCCGCCGAAGCCCAGCTCGAGCGCAGCACCCATGAGATCAACGAGCTCAACCGCATCGGCATCGCCCTCTCCGCCGAGAAGGACGTGCAGAAGCTGCTCGACCTCATCCTGCGCGCCAGCCGGGAAATCACCAGCTCCGACGCCGGCTCGCTCTACCTGGTCGAGGAGGTGTCGGAGACGGAGAAGCGCCTGCGCTTCAAGCTGACCCAGAACGACAGCGTCGAGGTGGGCTTCACCGAGTTCACCATGCCCATCAACCGCGCCTCCATCGCCGGCTACGTGGCCGACACCGGCGAGGTGCTCCACTTCGAAGACGTTTACGAGCTGCCCCCGGACTCCGGCTTCCAGCACAACCGGCGCTTCGATGAGGAGACCGGCTACCGCACCAAGTCCATGCTCACCATCCCCATGAAGAACCAGAAAGGGGAGACGCTGGGCGTGCTCCAGCTCATCAACTGCAAGCCGGACTTCCAGACCAAGCTGACCCCGGAGATCGCCGAGCGCGAGGTCACCGCCTACCAGCCGCGGCAGCGCGAGCTGGCCACCTCGCTCGCCTCCCAGGCCGCGGTCGCCTACGAGAACACCGTCCTCTACGAGAACATCCAGACCCTGTTCGAAGGCTTCGTGAAGGCGGCGGTGACCGCCATCGAGCAGCGCGACCCCACCACCTCCGGCCACTCCTTCCGCGTCTCCAAGCTCACCTGCGGCCTGGCCGAAACCGTGGACAAAGTGGACACCGGCCCCTACGCCGACCTGTGCTTCACCCGCGAGCAGATGAAGGAAATCCGCTACGCCGCTCTGCTGCACGACTTCGGCAAGGTCGGCGTGCGCGAGGAAGTGCTGGTCAAGGCCAAGAAGCTCTACCCGGCCCAGCTCGAGATCATCCGCCAGCGCTTCGACTACATCCGCAAGGCGCTCGAGGCCGACCACCTGCGGCGCAAGCTCGACCTCATCCAGCACGGCCAGTCGGCCGAAGCCCTGCGCGACCTCGACAACGAGTACCAGATGCGCCAGACGGAAATCGAAGACTACCTGCAATTCGTTCTGCAGGTGAACGAGCCCACCGTGCTGCCGGCGGGGAACTTCGAGAGGCTGCTCGAAATCGCCAAGCGCACCTATGCCGACATCCGCGGCGTGGACCGCACCTACGTCACCCCGGAAGAGGTCCGCTTCCTCTCCATCCCCAAGGGCAGCCTCGACCCGGAGGAGCGCCTGCAGATCGAGTCCCACGTCATCCACACTTTCAACTTCCTGGCGCAAATCCCCTGGACCAAAGAAATCAAGGCCATCCCCATGATCGCCCGCGGGCACCACGAGAAGCTAGACGGCTCCGGCTACCCCTACAAGCTGCGCGAGCCGCAGATCCCGCCCCAGACCAAGATGATGACCATCTCCGACATGTTCGACGCCCTCTCGGCCTCCGACCGGCCCTACAAGAAGGCCGTGCCCATCGAGAAGGCGCTCGACATCCTGGCCATGGACGTCAAGAAGGGCGCGCTCGACCCCGTGCTCTTCCAGCTCTTCGTCGACGCCAAGATCTTCCAGCTCACCGCCAAAGGCTAGAGCTAGCCCTTCCGGGCGTGCTACCATACCGACACTGTGAGTCTTGAGCTGATCCTGGTCGCGCTGCTGGCCATCGCCGCGGGGGTGGGCGTCGGCTTGCTGCTGGCCCGTCGCGCCGCGCCGCCGCCAGTTGCTGTCTCCGATCCGGCCTTGAACGCCAGCCTGCAAGGCTTGCAGCGGGAGCTGGGCGGGCTGCGCGAGAATGTGGCCAAGCTGCCTTCCGCCAGCGAGCTGCAAGCCCTGAAGGAGCGGCTGCAAGGGGTGGAAGGACGCGTGCCCACCGGCCTCGGGGAGAGCGTGGACCGGCTGAAGGAAACCCTGACGCGGCTCGAGACCGACTTCAAGTCGCGGCTGGCCGCACTGCAAAAGATCGAGAAGATCGAAGCGGTGCTCACCGGGGCGCAATCGCGCGGCGCGGCGGGCGAGGTGATGATCGCCGAAGCCCTGGCGCAGTTCCCGCCCGAGATGGCGGAGACGCAGTTCAAGGTCAACGGCAAGACGGTGGAGTTCGCCTTGGTGCTCCCCACCAAGAAGCGGCTGGCCATCGACTCCAAGTGGCCGGCCGTCAAAGAGCTGGAAGAATACTCCCAGGCCGCCGACCCCAAGGCGCGGGAAGAGCTGCTGGGCAAGGTCGAGAAAGCGGTGCTCAAGAAAGTCGAGGAGGTGACCAAATACATTGATCCGGCCACCACCATGAACCTGGCGGTGGCGGCCGTGCCCGACGCCGCCTATTTCGCCTGTCGCACCGCTCACCTCGACGCCTATAAGCAGCGCGTGCTGCTGATGCCCTACAGCCTGACCCTCCCCTTCCTGCTCGCTCTCTACAACCTCCACTTGCAGTTCGCCCGCTCGGTCGACATCGAGAACCTGGAAACCTACCTCTCGCAACTGGAGGCCTACCTGGGGCAGTTCGAAGAGAAGCTGGATAACTCCGTCGAGCGCGGCGCCACCATGGTGCTGAACGCCTACCAGGAACTGCGGCAGCGCATCGGGCAGATGCGCGGGACGCTGGCCACCCTCCAGCAGCTCCCCACCGAGTCACTCGCCGAGAAGCAGCAGAGCCTGCTGAAAGACTAGTACCGTTCCAACTTGTTTCGCCGAAAGGGTCTGTTGGCGCGGAGCGGGGGAACGTGCGTTGTTCAATCGGGCGGATAGCTTCAATAGTTGGAACGGCACTAGCCCGCCAAAGAAAACGCCCCCGCCCGGAAGCCCCGAAGTTTCGGGGCGGGACGGGGGCGTTCTAGCCCACAGGCGATGGAGAAAAAGCTACCAGTTCACCTTGACGCCGAACTGGAACTGCCGGGTATCGAGCGCCGCGGTGGGCTGCCCGGCGATGCAGCTCGCCGCCCCGCCCAGCGGGTTGCA
>Ga0073934_10004464_pt1 | contig 23265 bp, 17 predicted proteins | sample LarsenN4metaG_FD_76834 | JGI IMG/M metagenome (GOLD analysis project Ga0073934, IMG submission 76834) | Hot spring sediment bacterial and archeal communities from British Columbia, Canada, to study Microbial Dark Matter (Phase II) - Larsen... ...
CGTTGAACTCGCGCTTCAGGCGGTCGACGATGATCTCGAGGTGCAGCTCGCCCATGCCGGCGAGGATGGTCTGGCCGGTGTCCTGGTCGGTCTTGACGCGGAGGGTCGGATCCTCGGCGACAAGGCGCTGCAGGGCGTTGCCGAGCTTCTCCTGGTCACCCTTCGAGTTCGGCTCGATGGACATCGCGATGACGGGCTCGGGGAACGACGGCGGCTCGAGGCGGATGTCGAAATCCTCGTCACAGAGCGTGTCGCCGGTGATGACGTCCTTGACGCCGACGAGCGCGCAGATGTCGCCGGAGTAGGCCATGTCGATCTCCTCGCGGTCCATCGCGCGCATGAGCACGAGACGGGAGACGCGCTCGGAGCGGCGGGTGCGCGGGTTGTAAAGGGGCATGCCCTTCTTCACGGTGCCGGTGTAGACGCGGTAGAACACCAGCTTGCCGACGAACGGATCCGTCCAGAGCTTGAAGGCGAGGCCGGCGAGCTTGGCCTTGTCGTCCACGACGGCGCGGACCTCGTTGCCCGAGCTGTCCTGGCCCTTCATCGGGGGCAGATCGAGCGGGTTGGGCAGGTAGTTGACGACGCAGTCGAGGAGGCGCTGCACGCCCTTCTTCTTGAAGGCCGAGCCCGGGATGACGCCCGTGAACTTCATGGAGACGGTCGCCTTGCGGACCGCGAGGATGAGCTCGTCGGTCTTGATCTCCTCGCCGCCGAGATACTTCTCGGCGATGACGTCGTCGAAATCGGAGACGGCCTCGATGAGTTTCTCGCGCCACTGCTTGGCCTCGGCCATCATTTCGGCGGGGACCTCGGCGGTGATGGGGTTGAGGCCGAGCGGATCCTTGGTGTCGTCGAAGATGTAGGCGACCATCTGGACGAGGTCGATGAGGCCGCGGAAATTCTCCTCCTGCCCGATCGGGATGTAGAGCGGGTGCGCGTTGGCCTTCAGCTTGTCGCGCATCTCCTGCACGGCGCGGAAGAAATTGGCGCCGGTGCGGTCCATCTTGTTCACGAACGCCACGCGCGGCACGCCGTATTTGTTGGCCTGGCGCCAGACGGTCTCGGATTGGGGCTGCACGCCGGCGACGGCGCAGAACACGGCGACGGCGCCGTCGAGGACGCGCATGGAGCGCTCGACCTCGGCGGTGAAGTCGACGTGTCCGGGCGTGTCGATGATGTTGATGCGTTGCTTGATGCCCTTCCAGGGACCGAAGGAGGCATTCCAGGCACACGAGATGGCGGCGGCGGTGATGGTGATGCCGCGCTCGCGCTCCTGCTCCATCCAGTCGGTGACGGTGGTGCCCTCGTGCACCTCGCCCATCTTGTGGACGGCGCCGGAGTAGAAGAGGATGCGCTCGGTGGTGGTGGTCTTGCCGGCGTCGATGTGCGCGGCGATGCCGATGTTGCGGGTCCACTCGAGCGGGAACGGACGGTCCTTCGAGTTGGCCGCAGCGATCTTGGCCTTGTCGGTGACGACAGTAATGGTGGGTGTGGCGACGGCGGACATGGACTGGGTTCCTTACCAGCGAAGATGGGCGAAGGCGCGGTTGGCCTGGGCCATCTTGTGGGTGTCTTCCTTCTTCTTCACGACCGTGCCGGTGTTGTTGTAGGCGTCGACCAGCTCGGCGGCGAGGGCCTCGCGCATCGCGACACCCTTGCGGGAGCCGGCCGCGTCCACGATCCAACGGAGGGCGAGCGACTCCTGCCGCTCGAACGAAATTTCAACGGGCACCTGGTAGGTGGCGCCACCGACGCGGCGGCTCTTCACCTCGAGCTTCGGGCGGGCGTTTTCCAGCGCGCCCATCAGCATGTCGACCGGATCGCCCTTCTGGAGCTTTTCGCTCATCTTCTCGAACGCACCGTAGACGATGCGCTCGGCGATGGTCTTCTTGCCGCTCTTCATGACGACGTTGATCAGGTGCGTGACGAGGGCGCTGTTGTAGCGCGCGTCAGGCGACGGGGTGCGGCGGGTGGCTCTGCGACGACGGGACATGGTGGAAAGAACGGTGGTTTACTTGGCGGCCTTCGGGCGCTTGACGCCGTATTTGGAGCGGGAGCGGCGGCGTTTCTCGACGCCGGTGGCGTCCAGCGTGCCGCGGACGATGTGATAGCGGACGCCGGGGAGATCCTTCACACGGCCGCCGCGCACCAACACGATCGAGTGCTCCTGCAGATTGTGGCCCTCATCAGGGATGTAGGAGATGACCTCCTGGCCGTTCGTGAGACGCACCTTGGCCACCTTGCGGATGGCGGAATTGGGCTTCTTCGGGGTGCGGGTCATGACCTGCACGCAGACGCCGCGGCGGAACGGGTTGCCGGCCAGGGCCGGGGCCTTGGACTTGGCGAGCACCTTGCGGCGACCCTTTCTCACGAGTTGGTTGATGGTTGGCATGTGTTGGTTGGGAAAAGTGGCTGGAAAATGGGGAAAAGGCGCGGAACCTACCGGGACGAAAAGGCCCGGCAAGCACTTTTGCGCGCTTTTTGTGAGACGCGTTTTTCGAGGGTTTCCCCCCGAAAATCGCGGGCGTCAGGTGCCACCGCAGTTTTGCTGCAGGGCTGTATTTGACGAAAAGGACGGTTAGAAAAGCAGCCGGCTTCCGACCCCAGCAAGCGCGAAATGAAAAAATATCAGGGGTGTGAATAACTTTTCTAACCCCGCGATTGTAAAATAATGACCGCGCCTCTCACCGATCCAATCCGGGCAGCGGATTTACAATCCGGCCGATCCTCGCTGGCAGCCGGTGTTGGCCGAATTCTGCCAAAAAGAACGCCCGGCCGGTGAGGGCCGGGCGCAGAACACCGGGAGCTAAGCTCTACCGGCATTCTTTTGGCGGGAGGGAGGCCGAGAATCCTGATTTCAGAGGGAAAAACAAGGGCAAAGTTGCCGGGCGCCCTACCCTTTCGCCACGGTCTGGGCGGGCCTGAAATCGAACTGCCGCCAGACCCGCGTCATGACCGGCACGCCTTGCTTCTTGGGCGGCGCGTAGCGCCACTCGGTGATGGCGAGGAGCACTGCCGCGCTGAATGCCTCGTCGTCGGAGCGCACAATGAGCGGCATCCGCACCTTGCCCTCGGGATCGATGAAGTAATCAACCACCACCCTGCCCTCACGCTGCACTGCACCCAGTTTGTCGGGTGGCTCCGGCATGACCTCGACGACCGCCTCGGGCACCGCGTCGAGTTCCTGCACCTCGCAGACACGCTGCCAAAAGGCGTCGCGCCTCCGGTCCTTGGCCATGCGTCGGGCGGACTCCACATCGCCGGGGATGACGCGGATGATGCCTTCGCGCTTGAACTGGAAATGCAGCTCGGTGCGGGTGCTGATCGGTTGGCCGTGGAAGGTCGCGGGCTCGTATTTCCAGGTGGGGAGCGAATCGAGCGCCTCTTTGGCGAAGAGCGGATGGGAGTAGCCGGTCACCATCCAATCGCGCAGCTTCCCGTCCGCTTCCACCATGATCATCACCCTCGCCTCGCCCTCATCGACCTCCCGCAGGGCCATCAGGCTCGGAAACCCCAGCTCGGCCGGCCGCAAGATTTGCAGCGGTGTGTAGGGACCGCTGGCCTTGGGTTTCGCATGTCCGATAACAAGCAGCGCAGCCGCCATCAGCGGCATGAGGGCGATGCGGTGGGCGGGGCGGGCCGGGCGCATGGGGCAGGATTGTCGGGGTTGGGACAACTATAGCGCGAACGGGCGTTTTCGACAATGGCACCCGCCGCAAAGTTCCGGGCGATGGTCGACGATCCGGTGCCGATGGCCGCAAGACGCAAAAAAGCCGCGGATTGCTCCGCGGCTTGCAGGGTCGCCGGCAAGGCAGGTTCTGGATCAGCTCGCTTCGGCCGTGGCGCGGGCGGGCGATTCGTCCATGGGGATCTCGCCACCCAGCGGGAGCGTGACCTTGAGCTTCTTGTAAGCCGGCAGGCCGGTGCCCGCGGGGATGAGATGGCCCATGATGACGTTTTCCTTGAAGCCCTTCAACTGGTCGACCTTGCCCAGGGTCGAGGCGTCGGTGAGGACGCGGGTCGTCTCCTGGAACGAGGCAGCGGAGATGAAGGACTCGGTCTCGAGCGACGCCTTGGTGATGCCGAGGAGGATCGGCTCGGCCTCGGCGGGCTTGCCGCCCGCGGCCTCGAGACGCTTGTTCTCGCGCATGAAGGCCGTGCGGTCGATCTGCTCGCCCCAGAAGAACTCGCTGTCACCGGGGTCGGTGATGCGGACCTTGCGGAGCATCTGGCGGATGATGATCTCGATGTGCTTGTCGTTGATCGTGACGCCCTGGAGGCGGTAGACCTCCTGCACCTGGCCGATGAGGAACTCGTAGAGCGCCGTCGGCCCGAGGATATCGAGGATCTCGTGCGGATCGGACGAACCTTCGGTGAGGTGCTGGCCCTTGTGCACGATGTCGCCGGCCTGCACGATGATGTGCTTGCCGTGGGCGATGAGGTGTTCCTCCTCGGCCCCGGTCTCCTCGTTGCGGACCACGAGCTTCTTCTTGCCGCGGACGGAACCCTCGAAGGAGACGACGCCGTCGATGCGCGCCATCTCGGCGGCTTCCTTCGGGCGGCGGGCTTCGAAGAGCTCGGCGACGCGGGGCAGACCGCCGGTGATGTCCTTGGTGACGGAGGCCTGGCGGGGTGTCTTGGCGAGCAAGGCGCCGGCCTGGATGATGTCGCCCTCGGCGACGACGATCTGCGCGCCGGTCGGGATCGCGTAGGCGGCCACGGGCTTGTTGTGGTCGTCGCGGATCTCGATCTGCGGGTTGAGGTCCTCCTTGTGCTCGATGACCACGGCGGCCAGGCGGCCGGTGGCTTCGTCGAGTTCGCGCTTCACGGTGACACCGGGGATCATGTCCTTGAAGTGCAGCGTGCCGGCCTTCTCGGAGAGGACGGGGATGTTGTAGGGATCCCACTGGGCGATGGTCTGGCCCTTGGTGACCTTGGCGCCGTCGGCCACGGAAAGGACGGTGCCGACCACGATCGGGTAGGACTCGAGCTCGCGGTCGTTCTCGTCGAGGATCTGGAGGGAGCCGGTCTTGTTGAGGACGATGTTGAGGCCCTCGGTCTGCACCAAGCGCAGGCCGCGGTATTTGACGACGCCGGTGTTGCGCACCTTGATCTCGGGGTTCTTGGAACCGGCCGAGGCGACGCCACCGATGTGGAACGTGCGCATGGTGAGCTGTGTGCCGGGCTCGCCGATCGACTGCGCGGCGATGATGCCGACGGAGTCGCCGATCTTCGCCATCTTGTTCGTGGCGGGATTGATGCCGTAGGACTTCGCGTCGATGCCGTGCTCGCTCGTGGAGGTGAGCGGCGACATGACCTTCACGCGCTCGATGCCGACGTCCTCGATCTCGCGGGCGAGTTCCTCGGTGATGAGCTGGCCGGACTTGACGAGGATCTGCGAGGGATTGAGCGGGTTGCGGATGTCGTCGCACGCGCAGCGGCCGGTGATGCGTTCGGCGAGCGAGACCAGCATGGTCTCGCCCTCGAAGATGGCCTTCTTCCAGATGCCTTCGCGGGAACCGCAGTCCTCCTCGGCGATGATGACGTCCATGGCCACGTCGCAGAGCTTGCGGGTCATGTAACCGGCGTCGGCGGTCTTGAGCGCGGTGTCGGCGAGGCCCTTGCGGGCGCCGTGGGTCGAGATGAAGTATTCGAGCACCGTGAGGCCCTCGCGGAACGAGGACAGGATGGGGCGCTCGATGATCTCGCCGGAGGGCTTGGCCATGAGGCCGCGGAGGCCGCAGAGCTGGCGGACCTGCTGCTTGTTGCCGCGGGCGCCCGAGTCCATCATGATGTAGACGGGATTCACCTCGGACTTGCCGTCGTTGACCTCGAGCTTCGAGAAGACGGCCTTCGCGATCTGGTCGGTGGCGCCGGTCCAGATGTCGATGACCTTGTTCTTCCGCTCGGACTCGGTGATGATGCCCTTCTTGTATTGCGACTCGACCTCGTCGACCTTGGCGCGGGCGGCGCGCACGATGTCCCGCTTGTTCTCGGGGATGATCATGTCGTCGATGCCGATCGAGATGCCGGCCTGGAACGCGGTGGTGAAGCCGAGCTCCTTGAGCTTGTCGAGGGTCTCGACGGTGACGGGGGCGCCGGCGACCTTGTAGGTGTTGAGGATGAGGTCGCCCAGCTTGCCCTTCGGCACGGGGAAGTTCACGAAGCCGAGGCCGGCGGGCCAGATCTGGTTGAAGATCACGCGGCCCACGGTGGTGCGGAGGACCTTGCGCTCCTTGTTGCCGTAGACGGTATCGCGGCCGAAGTCGGGATTCGGCAGGTCGATCCAGTCGTGGAAACGCAGACCGCCGTCGGCCTTGGCGTAGAGCACCTCCTGCAGGCCGGCCATGAGCGGCACGCGCTCATGCTTTGTCGGCTTGTGGCGGGGCTCGATGGTGAGGTAGTAGGCGCCGAGGACGATGTCCTGCGAGGGCGTGAGGATGGGCTTGCCGCTGGAGGGCGAGAAGATGTTGCCCGTGGACATCATGAGGAGCTTGCACTCCATGATGGCCTCGAGGGAGAGCGGAACGTGGACGGCCATCTGGTCGCCGTCGAAGTCGGCGTTGTAGGCCGTGCAGACGAGCGGGTGGACGCGGATGGACGAGCCCTCGATGAGCACCGGTTCGAAGGCCTGGATCGAGAGACGGTGGAGCGTCGGCGCTCGGTTGAGCAGCACCGGGTGGCCCTTGGTGACTTCCTCGAGGATGTCCCAGACCTCGGGGGACTTCTTCTCGATCATCTTGCGGGCGCCGCGGACGGTGTGCACGAAGCCGAGTTCCTTGAGGCGGCGGATGATGAACGGCTCGAAGAGCACGAGCGCCATCTTCTTGGGGAGGCCGCACTGGTGGAGCTTCAGCTCGGGACCGATCACGATGACGGAACGGCCGGAGTAGTCGACGCGCTTGCCGAGCAGGTTCTGGCGGAAGCGGCCCTGCTTGCCCTTGAGCATGTCGGAGAGCGACTTCAGGGCGCGGTTGCCGGCGCCGGTGACAGGGCGGCCGTGGCGGCCGTTGTCGAAGAGGGCGTCGACGGCCTCCTGCAGCATGCGCTTTTCGTTGTGGATGATGACGTCGGGCGTCTTCAGCTGCATCAGGTTCCGCAGGCGGTTGTTGCGGTTGATGACGCGGCGGTAGAGGTCGTTGAGGTCGGAGGTCGCGAAGCGGCCGCCTTCGAGGGGGACGAGCGGGCGCAGGTCCGGCGGGATGACCGGCAACACCTCAAGCACCATCCACTCGGGGCGCGACTTGGAGCTGATGAAGCCGTTGATGACCTTGAGGCGCTTGGAGAGCTTCTTCTTGATCTGCTTCGAGCGCGTGGCGCGCATCGTCTCGTGCAACTCGGCCACGGTGGCCTCGAGGTCGAGCGTGGTGAGCGCGTCGCGCACGGCCTCGGCGCCCATCTTGGCGGTGAAGGCGTCGGCGCCGTATTCATCGACGGCCTGCTGGTATTCGGTCTCGGTGAGGAGCTGCTTGGGCTCGAGCGGGGTCTTGCCCGGGTTCGTCACCATGTAGTTCTCGTAGTAGATGACGCGCTCGAGCGAGCGGGCGGTCATGTCGAGCAGGAGGCCGAGGCGGCTCGGCATGCTCTTGAGGAACCAGATGTGGGCGACGGGCACGGCGAGCTCGATGTGGCCCATGCGCTCGCGGCGGACGCGGGCGATGGTGACCTCGACGCCGCAGCGGTCGCAGATGACGTCCTTGTATTTGATGCGCTTGTATTTGCCGCAGGCGCACTCGTAGTCGCGCACGGGGCCGAAGATCTTCTGGCAGAAGAGGCCGCCGGGCTCCGGCTTGAACGTGCGGTAGTTGATCGTCTCGGGGTTCTTGACCTCGCCCTTGGACCACGAGCGGATCGTGTCGGGCGCGGCGACGGTGATGGAAACGCTGTCGAACGGGCTCTCGTCGGAACCGAGGACCTGTTTGACTTCTTCGCGGGCGTGTTCGGTGCTCATTGCGATTTTTGCTCCCAGAATGGCTTGAAGGTTAGCGGCTGCCGCCGAGGGCCTCGCCGAGCGCGGTGCGCCGGTTGAGTTTGATGTCGAGGCCGAGGGCCTGCATTTCCTTGACCAGCACGTTGAACGACTCGGGCGTGCCGGCGCTCAGCGTGTTGTCGCCCTTGACGAGCGACTCGTAGATCTTGGTGCGGCCGTTGACGTCGTCGGACTTGACGGTGAGGAGCTCCTGGAGGGTGTGCGCCGCGCCGTAGGCCTCGAGCGCCCAGACCTCCATTTCGCCGAAGCGCTGGCCGCCATACTGGGCCTTGCCGCCCAGGGGCTGCTGCGTGACGAGCGAGTAAGGACCGACCGCGCGCGCGTGGATCTTGTGCGCGACGAGGTGGTTGAGCTTCATCATGTAGATGTAGCCCACGACGACTTCCTGATCGATCTTCTCGCCGGTGCGGCCGTCGAACAGCGTGGCCTTGCCGTTGGTGCCGACGCAGACCGGGTGGTGCTGCTTCTTGTCCTGGTCGATGACGTCCTTGAGGTATTCGCGGACCTTCTTCTCGGAGATGCCGTCGAAGACGGGCGTCGCGACCTTGAGGCCGAGCTTTTTGCAGGCCCAGCCGAGGTGCGTTTCGAGCACCTGACCGACGTTCATGCGCGAAGGCACGCCGAGGGGGTTGAGGCAGATCTCGACCGGGGTGCCGTCGGGGAGGAACGGCATGTCCTGCTCGGGCACGATCTTGGCGACGACGCCCTTGTTGCCGTGGCGGCCGGCCATCTTGTCACCGACCTCGAGCTTCTGCTTGGTGGCGATGTAGACCTTGACCTGCTTGATGACGCCGGGTCCGCCTTCCTCGCCCGTCTCGATGCTGGCGATCTTGCGCTCGCGGTCGCCCTCCAGCTCGTCGAACTTCGACTGGAACGAGCCGATGATCTCCATGATCTTGATCCGCACGGGGGACGGGTCGATCTGGATGTGCTTGGCGACGGCGGCGAGCTTGCGCAGCAGCGTCTTGGTGATCTTGCGGTTGGCGGGGATGATGATCTCGCCGCTCTGGCCGTTGACGACATCGAGCGGGATCTTCTCGCCGAGGAGGATGTTGGAGAGCGCTTCGGTGAGCTGCTCGCGCAGCTTGTCCATCTGCGTCTTGTAGTCCTCTTGGATCTGCTTCACCTGGCGGCGGCGGTCGGACGGGGAGAGCTTGTCCTGCTCGGCGTCGAGCCGGCTGGTGCTGATCTTCACGTCCATGATGATGCCGGCGGCGCCGGAGGGCACGACGAGCGAGGTGTCCTTCACGTCGGCGGCCTTCTCGCCGAAGATGGCGCGGAGGAGCTTCTCCTCGGGGGCGAGCTCCGTCTCGGACTTCGGGGTGATCTTGCCGACGAGGATGTCGCCGGGTTTCACCTCGGCGCCGACGCGGATGACGCCGTTGTGGTCGAGGTTCTTGAGGGCCTCTTCGCCGACATTCGGGATGTCGCGCGTGATCTCCTCGGGCCCGAGCTTGGTGTCGCGGGCGGTGACCTCGAATTCCTGGATGTGGATCGAGGTGAAGATGTCTTGCTTGAGGACCTTCTCGGAGATGAGGATGGCGTCCTCGAAGTTGTAGCCGTTCCACGGCATGAACGCGACGAGCACGTTGCGGCCGAGGGCGAGCTCGCCGTGGTCGGTGGACGGGCCGTCGGCGATGCACTCGCCCTTCTTCACCCGCTGGCCCTTCTTGACGATGGGCTTCTGGTTGAAGCAGGTGCTGGCGTTCGAGCGCATGAACTTGCGCAGCTCATACACGAACACATGGTCCTTCGGGTTGTGCTTCGGATGGCGGGGCAGATCGCCGTCCTTGGTGACGATGATGCGCTTGGCGTCGACGGAGGCGACGATGCCGGACTCCTCGGCGACCACGACGGTCTTGGAATCGCTGGCGAGGCGCTCCTCGAGGCCGGTGCCGACGAGCGGCGTCTCGGTCTGCAGGAGCGGCACGCCCTGGCGCTGCATGTTCGAGCCCATGAGCGCGCGGTTGGCGTCGTCGTGCTCGAGGAAGGGGATCAGGCCGGCGGCAACGGAGACCACCTGCTTGGGCGAGACGTCCATGAGGTCGACCTCGTCGGCGGAGACTTCGAGGAAGTTGCCGGAATTACGCGCGGTGACCTTGCCGATGAAGTGGCCCTTGTCATCCACCTCGGCGTTGGCCTGGGCGATGGTCTTGCCCTCCTCCTGGTCGGCGGTGAGGTAGACGACCTTGTCGAGGACGCGGCCCTTTTCGACGAGGCGGTAGGGCGCCTCGATGAAGCCGAACTCGTTGACGCGGGCGTAGGTCGAGAGCGAGTTGATGAGGCCGATGTTGGGGCCTTCGGGCGTCTCGATGGGGCAGATGCGGCCGTAATGCGAGGGGTGCACGTCGCGCACCTCGAAGCCGGCGCGCTCGCGGTTGAGGCCGCCGGGCCCGAGGGCGGAAAGGCGGCGCTTGTGGGTCAGTTCGGCCAGGGGGTTGATCTGGTCCATGAACTGCGAGAGCTGGCTGCGCGCGAAGAAGTCGCGGATCACGGTCGTCAGAGCCTTCGGGTTGATGAGCTTCTGCGGCGTGATCGAGTCGACGCTCTGATCATAGAGCGTCATGCGCTCGCGCACCAAGCGCTCGGTGCGGGCCAGGCCGACGCGGCACTGGTTGGCGAGGAGTTCGCCGACGGTGCGCACGCGGCGCGAACCGAGGTGGTCGATGTCGTCGACGATGCCGTCCTCCTTCTTGAGGCGGACGAGATACTTGGTGGCGGCGACGACGTCGGCGGACTCGAGGATGCGGACCTCGAGGTCGGTCTTGAGGTCGAGCTTCTGGTTGATCTTGTAGCGGCCGACGCGGCCGAGGTCGTAGCGCTTGGGATCGAAGAAGAGGCGCTTGAGCAGGGCCTTGGCGTTGGCGGTGGTCGGAGGCTCGCCGGGACGGAGCTTCTTGTAGATTTCCTTGAGGGCCTCCTCCTCGTTGCGGGTCGGGTCCTTCTTCAGCGCGCGGATGATGGCGCCCTCGTCGACGGTGGTGTCGATGACGCGCATCGACTTGATGTCGTGCTTCTCGAAGGTGCGGACGATCTGCTTGGTCAGGGGCTCGAAGGCGCGGGCCAACACGACGCCCTGCTGGGCGTCGACGACGTCCTCGACGAGGACGAGCGTGGAGACGTTCTCCATGTCGAGGGCCTTGGAAACCTTGAGGTCCTGGATCGTGTAGAACAGGTTCAGGATATCGAGGTCGTTGCTGTAGCCGATCGAGCGGAGCAGCGTCGTGATGAGGAATTTCCGGCGGCGGCGGCGGCGGTCGAGGTAGACGTAGAGCAGGTCGTTGTTGTCGAACTGCACCTCGAGCCAGGTGCCGCGGTCGGGGATGATGCGGAAGGAGTGGAGGAGCTTGCCGTTCGGGTGCGTGGCGACCTCGAAGCAGATGCCGGGCGAGCGGTGGAGCTGGGAGACGACGACGCGCTCGGCGCCGTTGATGATGAAGGAGCCGCGCTCGGTCACCATGGGGATGTCGCCCATGAAAATGTCCTCGTCCTTGATGAAGGCCTCCTCGCGGAGACGGAGCTTCACGTAGAGCGGCACGGCGTAGGTGATGCCCTCGCGGAGGCACTCGATCTCCGTGTTCTTGGGCTCGCCGATGTGGTAGGAGACGTATTCGAGCGTGAGGCGCTCGTCGTAGGACTTGATGGGGAAGACCTCGCGGAAGACGGCCTCGAGCCCGGTGGCCTTGCGCTGCTTCTCGGGTGTGTCCTTCTGCAGGAACTCGAGGTAGGAGCTGATCTGCAGCTCGATGAGGTCGGGCGGCGGGATGACTTCGCGAAGTTTGCCGAAGTTCTCGCGCTGGTGGTGATGGTTGCGGTCAGCCATGTGGATCTCCCGTTAAGTGATGCGAAGAAAAAAGTGGGCGCGGGCGCTCAACAGGAGCGGCCGGCCAGGGGGCGCGTGGGTGCGGTGACCTCGGCGCGCCAGGAAAGAACGTGGGAAAAGCCGGAGGCCGGGCCGCGCGCGTGCGCGACCCAGCCCGGCGAATTGCGTGATTGTGCGGCGAGCGGAGCCAAGCGGGTTACTTGAGCTCCACTTTGGCGCCGGCGGCCTCGAGCTTCTTCTTGATGTCCTCGGCCTCGGCCTTGGCGACGCCCTCCTTGACGGGCTTCGGCGCGCCTTCGACGAGGTCCTTGGCCTCCTTGAGGCCGAGGCCCGTGATGGCACGGACTTCCTTGATGACGCCGATCTTGTTCGCGCCGGCGTCCTTGAGGACGATGGTGAACTCGGTCTGCGCCTCGGCGGCGGGGGCGGCGGCAGCGGCGGCGCCGGGGGCGGCGGCCACGACGGCGGCGGCGGCGGAAACGCCCCACTTGGCCTCGAGGTCCTTGACGAGCGCGGCGAGTTCGAGAACGGGCTGCGCGGACAGCCACTCGATGACTTGGTCTTTGGTGATGTTGCTCATGATGGTCTCCTTGGAGTGCTAGCGGCGGCGGGGGCCGCGCGTTTAAGAGACGTATCTCCTAGCTGGACTCCTTTGGATGGGTTGGCTCCGGCTTGCGCCGGAAATTCGGTTAGGGTTGGTGATGGGTGGGCGTCAGGCCGCCGGGGCGGCGGGCTGCTCCTTCTTGACCTTGGCGTCGAGGACGCGGACGAACGCGGCGGCGTTCGAGGTGAGGAGGCTGAGGAACTGGGCGCGGAGGGCGTCGAGCGAAGGCAGGTCGGCGAGCTGCGAGAGCTCGGCGGCGCTGAACACCTTCTTGTCGAGCACGCCGACTTTGACGGCGAGCTTCTGCTTTTCCTCGATGAACTTCTTGAGGATCTTGGCGACCCCGGCGGGGTTCTTGCCGCCGACGACAACGGCGGTCTGGCCGCTGAGGGAAGCCTCGACCTCGGGGAGACCGAAGGCCTTGGCGGCGACGCGGAACGAGCTGTTCTTGACGACGTGGAACTCGGCCTTCTCGGGCGCGAGGCGCTTGCGCAGCTCCGAGGTGTCGCCGACGGTCAGCTTGGTGAAGTTGGTGAGGATGACGTAATCGGACTTCTTCAGGTGCCCGGTGACCTCATCGATCAGGAATTTCTTTTCGGCTCTCATGGTGGCGGGTGCTCCGGGTTAGAATTTGCTGAACTCGGTGGTGGCCAGGCGGACGCCGGGGCTCATCGAGGACGAGATGACGACCGACTTGATGTAGTGGCCCTTGAAGTTGGCGGGCTTGGCCTTGCCGACGGCCTCGAGGACGGCGGAGGCGTTCTCGGCGATCTGGGCCGGCGTGAACGAGCGCTTGCCGATGCCGACGCCGATGTTGGCGGTCTTGTCCATCTTGAACTCCACGCGGCCGGCCTTCACGGCCTTGATGCCGGCGGCGATGTCGTCGGTGACGGTGCCGGACTTCGGGTTGGGCATGAGGCCCTTGGGGCCGAGCACGCGGGCGAGCGTGCGGACCTGCTTCATCGCCTCGGTGGTCGCGATGGCGACGTCGAAGTCGAGCCAGCCCTCGTTGATCTTGGCCATCATGTCCTGGAGGCCCGCGAAGTCCGCGCCGGCGGCGAGGGCCTTCTGCGGGTCGTCGGTGAAGACGAGCACGCGGATCTTCTTGCCGGAGCCGTTGGGCAGCGGCGTGGTGCCGCGCACCATCTGGTCGCCCTGCGAGGGGTCGACGCCGAGGCGGAAGGAAAGCTCGACGGTCTCGTCGAACTTGGCCTTGGGGAATTTCGCCAGGATCTCGACCGCTTCCTTCAGCGGATATTCCTTGGCGAGGTCAGCGACCTGGACGGCGCTGCGGTATCGTTTGCTGTGTTCCATGTATTACTCCTTGCGGTGCGAACGTCCCGGGTGGGACTCCCGCGGTGAGTGGGTGGTGGTTGAAAATCAGTCGACGACCTCGATGCCCATGTTGCGGGCGGTGCCGGCGATCATGCGGATGGCGGCCTCGTCGCTGTTGGCGTTGAGGTCGGCCTTCTTGATTTTGATGATCTCGAGGATCTGCTTCTTGGTGACCTTGCCGACCTTGTCCTGGTTGGGCTTGCCGGAGCCGGAGGCGATGCCGGCGGCCTTCTTCAGGAGGACGGAGGCGGGGGGCGACTTGCAGATGAACGTGAAGGACTTGTCGGTGTAGACGGTGATGACCACGGGGATGATCATGCCGTTCTGGTCCTTGGTCTTCGCGTTGAACTCCTTGCAGAAGCCCATGATGTTGACGCCTTGCGCGCCGAGGGCGGGACCGACCGGGGGCGCGGGATTGGCGGCACCGGCGGGGAGCTGGAGACGGACGTAACCTTGAATCTTCTTGGCCATGGTGAGTGTTGCTGGGCAGTGGCGGGTTGGTGGAGGGCGGCGGATCAGCTTTCAGAGGCGCGCTGGACCTGCCAGTATTCGAGTTCGACGGGCGTAAACCGTCCGAAAATGGAAACCGAGACCTTGAGCTTGCCGCGGGCGGGGTCGATCTCGTCGACGCGGCCGGTGAGGTTGGCGAAGGCGCCGTCGGTGATCTTGACCTCCTCGCCGACGTCGAAGCTGACCTTCGGGATCTCCTTGCCGGTGGCGGCCTCGACGCGGGCCTTGATCTCGTCGATCTGCGACTGGCGGAGCGGAGCCGGATGATCGCCGCCGACAAAGCCGATGACGCCGGTGGCGTCTTTCACGAAGTAGAAGGGCTTGATGATGATCTTCCCCTCCTCGTCGTAGAGCTTGATCTGGATGAAGACGTAACCCGGATAGAGTTTGCGGACCTTCGTGCTCTTCTTGCCGCCCTTGACCTCCGAGACGACTTCCGTGGGCAGCAGGATCTCGAAGATGTGGTCGTCCAGCTCCTCGGCCTTTTTGAATTTTTCAAGGTAGGTCTTCACCTTGTTCTCCTGGCCGGAGAGGGTGTGGACGGCGAACCACTGGGTGCCGGTCGGCGTGGCGGTGGGATTGCTCATCGGGGGGCGCGGTCAGCGGGTCAGCCAGAGGGTCACGGCGTCGACCAGGTTGTAGAGGGCGAAGTCGCTGATGCTGGTGAAGAGGCCCAGCAGCACGCAGGCGACGATCACGACGATCGTCGAATCCTTGAGCTCGGACTTGGTCGGCCAGCTGGCCTTGAGCAATTCGCCCCAGAGCTCGGAGGTGAATGTGCGGACTTTGCTGAAGGGATTGGCCATGATGCGGAGGACTGGGCGGAGGTGGCAGGGGCGGAGGGACTCGAACCCCCAACCGACGGTTTTGGAGACCGCTACTCTACCAATTGAGCTACACCCCTGTGGTTATTTCTTTTAGACGACGCAGCCGGGACCCCAATTCAGGAGCCCCGGCAGCGTAGTGCTGAAGGATTTTGGAAGGTTATTCGATGATCTCGGTGATACGGCCGGCCCCGATGGTGCGGCCGCCCTCGCGGATGGCGAACTTCTGGAGTTTCTCCATGGCGATGGGCGCGATCAGCTCGATCTCGATGTTGGTGTTGTCGCCCGGCATGATCATCTCCACGCCCTTGGGCAGGTGGGCGACGCCGGTGACGTCCGTGGTGCGGAAGTAGAACTGCGGGCGGTAGCCGTCGAAGAACGGCGTGTGGCGGCCACCCTCGTCCTTCGAGAGGACGTAGATCTCGGCCTTGGCCTTCTTGTGCGGCGTGATGGACTTCGGGGCGGCGATGACCTGGCCGCGCTCGATGCCGTCCTTGTCGATGCCGCGGAGCAGGATGCCGACGTTGTCGCCGGCCTGGCCCTGGTCGAGCAGCTTGCGGAACATCTCGATGCCGGTGACGACGGTCGAGGTGGTGTCGCGCAGGCCGACGATCTCGACGGTGTCGTTGAGCTTGACGATGCCGCGCTCGATACGGCCGGTGGCGACGGTGCCGCGGCCGGTGATCGAGAACACGTCCTCGACGGACATGAGGAAGGGCTTGTCCATCTCGCGGACGGGCTCGGCGATCTCGGAGTCGATGGCCTCCATGAGGGCCTGGATGGCGGCGGCGCCTTCCGGCTTGCCCTCGAGGGCGGCCGTGGCGGAACCGCGGATGATCTTGGCGTTCTTGCCGTCGAACTGATACTTGGTGAGCAGGTCGCGGATCTCCTCCTCGACGAGGTCGAGCAGGTCCTTGTCGTCGATCAGGTCGACCTTGTTCAGGAAGACGACGATCTTCGGCACGCCGACCTGGCGGGCGAGCAGGATGTGCTCACGGGTCTGGGGCATCGGGCCGTCGGCGGCCGACACGACCAGGATCGCGCCGTCCATCTGGGCGGCGCCCGTGATCATGTTCTTCACGAAGTCGGCGTGGCCGGGGCAGTCGACGTGCGCGTAGTGGCGCTTGTCGGACTCATACTCCACGTGGGCGACCGAGATCGTGACGATCTTGGACGCATCGCGCACGGTGCCGCCCTTGGCGATGTCCGCGTAGGACTTCATCTCGGCCAGGCCTTTCTTGGACTGGACCGCGAGGATGGACGTGGTCAGCGTGGTCTTGCCGTGGTCGACGTGGCCGATGGTGCCAACGTTGACGTGCGGCTTTTTGCGTTCGAATGTTCCTTTAGCCATGTGGAGTTGGAGGTTTGTTAGGGAGGTTGAAGTGGTTGACCTTGATTAACGTCGGTAGGTCGCCGACGTCGCCCGTGGAGCCCAGAACCGGATTCGAACCGGCGACCTCGTCCTTACCAAGGACGTGCTCTGCCAACTGAGCTATCTGGGCAGACCAAGGCACTGGAAAAAACAAGGGGAACGGACAGGCAATGCCCCACAAAATACCCCGTCAACCAGAATATTGAGTTTTCTCCAAAAACCTAGGGGCCGACCGTTATCCGGTAGCTGCCCGGCGGCAGACGCGCCCCGATCCGGGCTGTTTTTACGAGGTAATTCCGGGTGAAATCATCCACCGCCTCCACTCCCGAACTTCGGATCAACAAGGGTGATCCCACAAGTCCCGCCGGCTCTGTCCGGACGATGAACTCCATCACTCCCTTTTCACCCTCGGGTGAGCCGGCATTTCCAATCTCGAATTTCAGGGCCAACCTTCCATCTGACAACGACTTGGCCTCGACACTGGCCCAGCGACCCGGCAGCGAATCGCCCGCTTGATCGATTTGGCCAAGGCCTGCAAAGGGCGTTTCATTGCCCTTCTCCACCAGCTCCGCTGCCGTCTCGGGAGGCGTCACCGGATCTGCGCCGAATCTCGGAATCGAATCACCATACTTGAGCACTTCCGCGAAATCACCGAAGGCCTGACCACCCGAACGGGCGGCTGGCTTCCGCACCGACCGGTAATTCACCGCTGTGGGGAAGAACAGCGGCGTGGCATCTTGAAATGTTGCCCGCTCTTTCAAGAGTCGCTCCACCACCGCGTCCCCCTGCCCCGTCAGATACATGAACGCCTCCGGCGGACGCGGAACGGCTCCCGATCCCGCCATCGCGCCCTGCGACCACCACAGCCAGGCCGCGATCACCGCCACCGCTCCGCCCATGCTGGCCCACACCCTCCGCTTCACCTCAATGCCGGAGATCTTCATGTCTCAACGCGGCCCAGCGCCCCCGCTCCTCGGCGGCTCCGTCGCCACCAGCACCCGCGCAAATCCCGCGGCGCCCGCCATGGCGCTCAGGTCGGCCGCCCCCTGCAGCGACACCTCGCGCTCCGCCACCAGGAGCAGCACGCTGCCCGGGTGCTTCTTGGCGAACTTTTCCAAAGCCTGCCGCAGGTCCGCCAGCCGGCTGTAGCGGCCGCCCTCGAACAGAATCGCCTGGTCGTTGCGGTAGCTGACCACCGCATGCGTCTCCGCCAGCATCTGCGCCCCCGCCGCCACCGGCAGAGATGACTCCGCGCCCCCCGGCGCCACGAGAAAACCCGGTGCCATCACGAAGCGTGACCCGATCACGCCGAACAGCAACGCCACCACGCCCGCGCTCACCCAGCAGAATGCGTCCAGGTTCCGCGGCGGCGGGCTCAATCGCGACTGCAGTTCGAGCGGACCGGTGATCATTTCTTCTCCGCGCCCCCGTTCGCCGTCCGTGTCACATGAGCCATCAGGTCGTTGGCCACCCATTCCATGTCGTGCACCAGCGCGCGCACGCGCCCGTGCAGGAAATGCCGCCCGAGATGCGCCGGGATCGCCACGACGAGTCCCGCCGCCGCCGCGAGCAACGCCTCCCACATGCCGGCCGACAACACGGCCGCCGTCGCATAGTTGCCGCCCTGCTGGAAAAGCCAGAAGGTCTTGCCCGCCCCCAGCAGCGCCCCCAGCAGCCCGAGCAGCGGCGCCACCTGCGCGATCGCGGCGAGCGCGTTGATGCGCCGCTCCAGCCGGGGCAACTCCGTGATCGCCGCGTCCTGCACCGCATGCCGCAGCGCGCGCTCGTCGGCGCCCGCATGGCGCAGGATCGTCTTCGCCACCACCGCCACCGGACCCGGCGTCTCCTCGCAGAGCGTCAGCGCCTCCATCAGGCGCCCCTTCGCCAGCAGATTCTTGATGCCGTTGACGAATTCCCCCGAGCGGATCTGGCCGCGGTGCAGGTAGAGCAACCGCTCCATGAAGATGACGACGACCGCGAGGCCGAGCACCCCCAGCAGCCACACCACCGGTCCGCCCCTCGCCAGGATGTTTTCCGTGAACACGCTCATGTCGCCGCGGGATGATGCGCTCCCGTTCCTGTGCGTAAATGCGAAACCTCGCTCACGACCGCGTCTCCGGCGCTGCGCGGTATTTCGCGAGTTTGGCCTCAGCCGTGGTCACGAACACCAGTTGGTGCTCGACCACCAGCTCGTAGGCCCGCTGCGCCTCGTCCAACCGGCCGGCCGCTTCGTTCAGTTCGCCGATGCGCATCAACGCCCGTGCCAGCCAGGTGCGCCCCGTGGCGCCCAGCTTCGCCGCCTCCTCCCGGTTGAGCAGGAAATCCGCCACCACCGACCACAGCACCGCCACCGCCTTGTCCGTCTGTTCGCGCTGGGCCAGCGCGAAGCCCCACTTGTAGCCCGCCTCGACCCGCAGGTCCGCCGGGGCCGACGGCAGGTCGCGCAGACGCTCGTAGATCGCCATCGCGCTGCCCGCGTTCACGACATTCGGGCCGCCCATCGCCGCCAGCGTGTCGCCGAGGGCCAGCTCCGCCACCAGCCGGTCCGGATGGTTCGGAAAATTGTTCAACAGGTGCTCATACACGAGTTGCGCGTTCGGGAAGTCGTTCAGCTTGCGGAACACGTCGCCCTGTTTCAGCCGCGCGGCGAACACCAGTTCGCTGCCCGGATAGCGCTGCACCAGATCCTCGAGCAGTTTGTTCGCCGCCTCCAGGTCGGCCTGCGCGCCGGCCTGCTCCGCATAATGCGCCGCCTGGAAAAGCGCCAGCGGGGCGAACTCGCTTTTCCTCGCCTCCTGGTCGGTCTGGGCCAGCTCCACCAGCAGCCGCCGGGCCGCGGCCAAATCGCCGCGCTGCGCCGCCCGCTCCGCCTGCGCCAGGTAGGAATTTTCCGCCGCCGCCGTGCCCCGATACTCCGAGCGCAACCGCTCCAGCAGTGCGGCCCCCTCCTCCTCGCGGCCGAGCTCCAGCAACGCCTGCGCCTTCAGCAGCAGCGTCGTGCTCGCGAGATCGCGGGCGAGGTTCGCGTCCAAACCGGCCGCGCCGGCCAGTGATTCGAGCAAGCGGTCCGCCTGTGCGAGCGCGCCGGCGGGATCGTTGTCCTTCACCGCCAGATCGGCCTGCAACCACCGCAGCCGCGCCTGCAGATCGGGTCGCACTCCTGTCAGGTCGCCGTCGAGCAGCCGTGCCACCCGCGCACGGGCGGTGCCGAGCTGCCCCGCCGCCTCGAGGGCCTTCGCCAGATTCCACTCCGCCTGCCAGCGGCTGTCGGTGTCGAAACCCGCGTTCGCGGCGGCGGCATCCAGCACTTCCGCCGCCTCGCCGAGGCGGTTGGCGCGGATGTCCGACAACACGCGCTGGAAGATCAACAGCCCCGCCGGCACGACCGCGGGCGCCTCCCGCAACGCCGCGTCGTAGGCATCGGCGGCGTTCTGGTAGTCCGCCGCACGGAAAAACGCCTCCGCCAGCAGGACGCCCAGTTCCGAGCGTTCCCGGCCCGGCGGCAGCAGTTGCCGCAGCTGGCCGGCCAGGTCCGCCGCCGCACGGTAGCGGTTGGTCTCCCACGCCGCGGCCAGGCGCACGCCGAAGGCCGCGCTGCGCAGGATTGAACCCGGGTATCGCTCCAGCAGATCACGGGCCTTGGCCTCCGCCTCCGCATAATTCCGGTCCGCCAGCGCCAGTTGCGCCTGCGCCAGCAGGAGGTCTTCCGCGATGCCGCCCGGCGCCTTGTCCTGCACGTCACCGATGAGGGCGCGCAACTGCTCGCGTTCGCCCGCGGTCTGCGCCCCGCGCAGCAGCATCTGCAGCGCCAGCCGCCGGTTGCCCTCGTTGCGGGCCGAGCGCACGACCTCGCCGAGCAGACGCCGGCCCGGCTCGCTGCGCTCGCCGGCGATCTGGCCGATGAGCAGCCGGAAAAGATCCGCCGTCTCGCGCTCCGCCGGCGGCAGCAGGGCGAGTTGACGCTGCAGCACGGCCAGGGCCTCCGCCTTGCGTCCGAGCCGGTCGAGGCCCGCCGCATAGGCGCGGGCGAAAGTGTAGCCCTGCCGTCGGCCCTGCAGGCGCTCCATGTTGCCCCGCAACGTCGCCAGCTGCGCCTCGGTCACCTGTCCTGCCCGCAACCGGGCCTGCTCGCGCGCCAGCTCGAAACGGGCGCGCTGCGCCCCCGACACGGCGGCATTGAACGCCTGCTCGTAGAACCCGGTGGCGCGGTCGCCCGCACCCTCCATGTCGGCCACCGCCCCCTGGAGGAAAAACCACCAACCCCGTTCCGCCGGCGGCAGGTCCTCCGCGCGGCCCGCCGCCAGCGCGGCCTTCGCTCCGTCGAGCCGTTGCGCCTGTGCGGCGAGCAGACCCGCGCGCAGATGATACGCGCTGGTCCGTGGCCCGACATAACCGCGCAACGCCGCCTCGGCCGCGGCCACTTCCCCCGCATCCATCAACGCGGTCACCAGGGCCAGCGTGATCCGGTCCCTCGCCTCCGCCGGCAGGGCCGGATCGCCCAGCAGATCCCGGTAGATGGCCGCCGCGGTTCCGGGAAACCCCGTCTGCTGCGCGGCCACCGCCTGCGCTTCGCGCACATAGCGTCCGCCCGGAGTCGCCGCGCTGGGGGCGTTCGCATCCGCAAACGGACTCGGCGACGCCGGTTGCGCCCATGACACCGACGCCGCCAGCTCCATGACCAGCAGGAATGAAAGGGTGCGGGGCAGCTTCATCGGGTGCCGCGCACTGTGCTCCTCGCCGAGTCGGCTGGCAAGTTCCAGCTGCGGGCCCGCTCCAAAGAGCACCCCGCGCTGTAACGGAAATCCTCTCGCACCCCGCCCGCGTATCGCGCAACCTGTCGGCCGTTTCACCCACCAACCCCGCCATGAGCACCGCTCTGATCATCCTCCTCGTCCTCGCCGGCCTCGCCGCTGTTGTCGTCATCTGGGCCATCGGCACCTACAACGGCCTCGTCACCCTGCGCAACCGCTTCAAGAACGCCTTCGCCCAGATCGACGTGCAGCTCAAGCGCCGCTACGACCTCATCCCCAACCTCGTCGAGACCGCCAAGGGCTACCTCAAGCACGAGCGCGAGACCCTCGAGGCCGTCATCGCCGCGCGCAACACCGCCTACGCCGCCTCGAAGGCCGCCGCCGCCAACCCGGCCGATGCCGCCGCCATGAAGAGCCTCATGGGGGCGGAGTCCGGCCTGATGGGCGCCCTCTCCCGGCTCATGGTTGTTTCCGAAGCCTATCCCGACCTCAAGGCCAACCAGAACATGATGCAGCTCACCGAGGAGCTCACCTCCACCGAGAACAAGATCTCCTTCGCCCGCCAGGCCTACAACGACGCCGTCATGGCCTACAACACCACCCGCGAGAAATTCCCCGCCAACCTCGCCGCCGGCATCTTCAACTTCGGCGAAGCCCAGCTCTTCTCGGTCGAGAACCCGGCCGAGCGCAACGCCCCGCAGGTGAAGTTTGCTTGAGCTGTCAGCGATCGGCTTTCAGCCCTCAGCTCGGAAAATGAGGGCGCTGACTGCTGACCGCTGAGAGCTGATTGCTCTCATGGACTTCTTCGAGGCCCAGGAACGCGCGCGGAAACGCACCGGCCGCCTCGTCCTGTTGTTCGCGCTCGCCGTCCTCGGCACCATCCTCGCGGGCTATGCGGCTGCCTTGCTCGTCATCCGCTCCGCGGGCGATTTCGAGCAGCGCACCCGACCGGCCAACGCCTACGCGGCGCCGGCCGCCTTTCGCGGCGTCCATGACCTGTGGCAGCCGCGCGTCTTCCTCGGTGTCGCCGGCAGCACGCTCGCCGTCGTCGGCCTCGCCTCCCTCTTCAAGTGGGCGCAGTTCCGGTCCGGCGGCTCGGTCGTGGCGGAGACCGTCGGCGGCCGCCCCATCGACCCGCGCACGACCGACCTCCGCGAACGCCGCCTGCTCAACGTCGTCGAGGAGATGGCCATCGCCTCCGGCGTGCCCATGCCCGCCGTCTACGTCATGGACGACGAGCCCGCCATCAACGCCTTCGCCGCCGGCCTGACCACCTCCGACGCCGTCGTCGCCGTCACCCGCGGCACGCTGGACAAGCTCAACCGCGACGAGCTGCAGGGTGTCGTCGCGCACGAGTTCAGCCACATCCTCAACGGCGACATGCGGCTCAATGTCCGCCTCGCCGCCATCCTCTTCGGCATCCTCGTCATCGGCCTGATCGGGCGCGGCATCCTGCGCAGCATGTTCCGCGGCCGCGTGCGCGTGGGCGGCTCCGGCAAGAACAAGGGCGGCGGCGTGGCGCTCATCTTCGCCGTCGGCCTCGCGCTCATGATCATCGGCTACGTCGGCTACTTCTTCGGCCGCCTGATCCAGGCCGCCGTGTCGCGCCAGCGCGAGTTCCTCGCCGACGCCTCCGCCGTGCAGTTCACGCGCAATCCGGGCGGCATCGGCGGAGCGCTCAAGAAGATCGGCGGCTACGCCATCGGCGCCCGCCTCAACACCGCAAAGGCCGCCGAGATCGGGCACTTCTTCTTTGGCCAGGCCTTCAAATCGAGCTTTGGCGGCCTCTGGGCCACGCACCCGCCCCTCGAGGAGCGCATCCGCGCCGTCGAGCCGCAATGGGACGGCAAGGTCTACGAACCGCCCGCCGTCGTGGACATCGAGCGCGAGACTTTTGCCACGGCCGGATTCTCCGGCGGGGGCCGCGAGCGGCTCACGCCCGACGAAACCCTCCGCCGGGTCCACGAGGCCGAGCCCGACCTGCCGCCCCCGATCCCGCAACAGCGGATAGCGTTCCAACCCACGGCGGTTGTCGCCCAGGTCGGCGCGCTCA
>Ga0073934_10004465_pt1 | contig 23262 bp, 25 predicted proteins | sample LarsenN4metaG_FD_76834 | JGI IMG/M metagenome (GOLD analysis project Ga0073934, IMG submission 76834) | Hot spring sediment bacterial and archeal communities from British Columbia, Canada, to study Microbial Dark Matter (Phase II) - Larsen... ...
CCATGACCGCCGCATCGGCTGCACCGGCGCGCCGGATGTCGATCACGTCGCGACCCGTGGGAGCGACTTGCCGATCTGCGGCTTCGCATCCGGCTCGCGCAGATAAAGGGGCACCGGTGGATCGGCCGAGGTAAGACCCACGTGTGCGAAGGCGGCGGCATCGGGTTCGGTGGCACGCGCTTCGACCACGACCCGCGGATCGAGTGCTGCGGCGAGCGAAACGGCAGCCGACCCCCGGAGCCGAATCGGCGTGGCGCCGACCTGTCGAACGGCCTCGGCGACGGTCAGAAGCCGCGGTGGCCCGTGCGGTGTCACGGCGTCGGCCGCGACGAGGAGGAAATGGACCTGACCGTTTCGCGCGTCGGCGGCCACAGCGATCCTCGTGGTGCTTGGACCGGCTTCGGCGGCGATCAGGGCAAGGCTGGTCGCCGTCAAGACCGGCTTGCCGCTGGCGAGCGCGAGGCCGCGGGCCGCAGCCACCCCCACTCGCACGCCCGTGAATGTTCCGGGCCCGACCGAAACGGCGATCGCGTCGCAGGCAGCCACCGTGAGCGCTACATCATCGAGCACCCCGGCGATCATCGGCATCAAGGCTTCGGCATGCCCCGTCGCCATCGGCTCGAACCGGCGGGCCAACACGCGGCCGCGACCTGCGATGCTCCGCTCGATGACGGTCGCCGAGCAGGCAGCCAGGCACGTATCGAAAGCGAGAATGATCATGGAACGCAGGATACTCTCGGGGCTGGCGGCTGGCGAGCCGTCTCAGACGATGCGAGCCATCTCGTCGAACGAGAAACGGGGGGAGCGCGGGAACAGGCCGCTATCGTCGCCGTAGCCGATGTTGATCAGGAAATTCGCCGTCACGGTCGAGCCGGCGAAGAACTCCTTCTCGACACCGGCTGCGTCGAAGCCCGACATCGGGCCCGTGTCGAGACCGAGGGCGCGGGCGGCAAGAATGATGTAGGCGCCCTGCAGCGTCGCATTGCGGAAGGCGGTGGTGCGGATCGCATCCGGCTTGCCGGCGAACCAGCTGCGCGCATCCGTATGCGGAAAGAGCTTCGGCAAGTGCTCATAGAACTCGAGGTCTTGTCCGACGATCGCCGTGACGGGCGCCGCCATCGTTTTCTCGAGGTTGCCGGCCGACAGGTGGGGCTTCAGCCGGGCCTTACCTTCCGGCGTCGTCACGAACACGATGCGAGCGGGCGAACAGTTGGCGCTGGTCGGTCCCATCTTGGCGAGGTCGACCAGCTCGCGGAGCAAGGCCTCGGGCACGGGCTTCGGCAGCCATTTATTGTGCGTGCGCGCCGTCCGGAACAGCTGGTCGAGCGCATGATCGTCGAGACGATCCGACATCGGTTGGGTCCCCCGTCAGTTTCCGGAGCGATACGAATGAGCGGGCCGGTCGGACCTCAGCCTGCAGCGGCAAGAAAAAAGGGCGCCGTGGAGGCGCCCTCGATCCGACAGGATCTCGAACGTCAGACGGCCTGGACTTCCTGGACGTCCGGGCAGAAGTGGCGCAGCAGGTTTTCGATGCCGTGCCGCAGCGTCGCCGTCGAACTCGGGCAGCCGGAGCAGGCGCCCCGCATCTTCAGATAAACGACGCCGTCCCGGAACCCGTTGAAGGTGATGTCGCCGCCGTCGTTGGCCACGGCCGGGCGAACGCGCGTCTCGAGCAGCTCGAGAATGGTCTTCACCGTCTCCGCGTCCTTCGGATCGTAATTGCTGCCGGCGGCATCGTTGGCGCCGTCGTCATCGATCACCGGCGCACCAGACGTGTAGTGCTCCATGATGGCGCCAAGGATGGCCGGCTTCAGATGCTGCCACTCGCCCTGCCGCTTGGTCACCGAGATGAAGTCGGAGCCGAGAAATACGCCTTCGACCCCGTCGATGTCGAACAGCCGCGCCGCCAGCGGCGATGCCGAAGCTTCGGACGGATCGCGGAAGTCGGCCGTCCCGTCGGAAAGCACCGGCTTGCCGGGAATGAACTTGAGGGTCGCGGGATTGGGGGTCGGCTCGGTCTGAATGAACATCTCTCACGTCTCCTGGCGGGACTGGGCTCGATACGCAGCCCGCGCCCCGGTGGGTCAGCTTCATTTAGAATTATTCTAGCTTCGAACCGCGCCGCCGTCAAAATCCGATTGCAGGAATCGGCTTGGCTCTGGTCAGCCGGATCGGCCGATCAGGCGAGCGCCTTGAGATCGTCGAGCGTCAGGCTGCCGGGCACGATGTTGATCGGGATCGGGAACGAGCCCGCGGCCTTGCCGGCCGCCAATGTCGAGACCAGTGGCCCGGGACCCTTCGCATCCACAGCGGCGCCGAGCACGAGGATGGCGATGTCCTCATCCTCGTCGATGAGCTTGACGATCTCGTCCGTCTTGCGGCCTTCGCGGATCACTTCCTCGATGTTCACGTCGTCGAAGCCGGCATTCGCCGCCTTGCGTCGGAACAGGCGGAACAGCGCTTTGGCCTTGTTGGTCTCTTCCTCGACCTGGGCGTCACGGACGCCCATCCAGTGCTGCTGGTCCTCGGGCTCGATGATGTAGAGGAGAACCATCGAGCCGGTCGCATGCTGCAAGCGACTCGCCGTGTAGAGCAGCGCCACCTCGGCCTCGGGACTGCCGTCCACGATGACGAGCATCTTCCGGCGGTGGCCTTCTTCGAAGCAACGTCGTTTGCGCGTTGGCATGATCGCAGGATGCCACGACCCCACGGGGTCAGGCAATCGCCTCTCAACTCACGATAAACCCGACGATTTCCTTGACGTCCCGCATGATCGGTTCGGCGATGGCGCGGGCGCGCTGGGCCCCGTCGGCGAGGACGCGGTCGATCTCGGCGGGGTCGGCGAGCAGGCGCGTCATCTCCGCATTGACCGGCGCGATGCGGCTGACGGCGAGATCGGCGAGCGCCTTCTTGAAGGTCGAGAACTGACCGCCGCCGAACTCACGCAGCACGGCCTCCTTGGTCGTATTGCCGAGTGCTGCGTAGATGCCGACGAGGTTGTCGGCCTCAGGACGTCCGGCGAGACCCGGCTCCTCGGTCGGCAGCGGCTCGGGATCGGTCTTCGCCTTCTGGAATTTGCGCGCGATGGTGTCGGCGTCGTCCGTCATGTTGACCCGCGACAGATCAGACGGGTCCGACTTCGACATCTTCTTGGTGCCGTCGCGCAGGCTCATCACGCGCGTCGCCGGCCCCTGGATGACGGGCTCGGGCAGCGGGAAGAACTGGCCGTCCGCGCGCCCCTTCGCCTGGATCGCCGCTGCGTAATCGTTGTTGAACTTCTGGGCGATGTCGCGGGCGAGTTCGAGATGCTGCTTCTGGTCTTCGCCGACGGGAACGTGCGTCGCGCGATAGACCAGGATGTCGGCCGCCATCAGGTTCGGATAGGCGTAAAGGCCGACGGACGCGTTCTCGCGGTCCTTGCCTGCCTTTTCCTTGAACTGCGTCATGCGGTTCAGCCAGCCGAGCCGCGCGATGCAGTTGAAAACCCAGGCGAGTTCGGCGTGCGCCGCCACCTGGCTCTGGTTGAAGATGATGCTGCGCTTGGTGTCGAGGCCGGAGGCGATGTAGGCCGCCGTCACGTCGCGGATCGACTTGCGCAGTTCCGCCGGGTCTTGCCAGATCGTGATCGCGTGCATGTCGACGACGCAATAGATGCAGTCGTAGCTCTTCTGCATCTCGACCCACCGGACCATCGCGCCCAGGTAGTTGCCGAGGTGCAGGTTGCCGGTCGGCTGCATGCCGGAAAAGACGCGGGGCTCGAAGGTCATGGCTCGCTCGTCGTTTGGAACGGCGGGCGTTATGCGCGCTCAGGCCGGTCGGCGCAAGCACGACGACCGGACCTGCGGCGACGCCGCTTGATTGAGGGAATGGCACCGATGCGCTGGGCGCTGGCCCTGATCGTCGCCCTGCTGGCACTGCCGGGACGGGCCGAAGAACGGCTCCGCGCCGACTGGGCCGAGGTCAAATGCGCCCGCTACACCAAGGCGTGGCACGAAGCGCTCCGCCGCTATGGTCGGACCGGGCTGAGCGAGGAGTTCCTGTCGCGGCACGACGCGTTCCTCGCTTCGGCCTGCACGGGGGAAGCGAACGTCTGCCCGCGGTCGCCCGAGGAGCTGGCACTCGCCAATGTCATGGTCATCCATGCCATGAATGCCGGGACGGCCAGCACCTTTCCGCCGTTTGCCTGTCGCGGGGATTGATCCGGCCTAAGCCGCCGACGGCTGGAAGACCAGCCGCACGAACTCGCGGTAGAGCATCACTTGCCGCGGGAGGATGGTCGGATCGCGCACCGTCTTGGCGAGGATGATGCCGCCATCGACCAGTCCAGACACCATGTCCGCCATGGCGTCGAGGTCGACCGGCGTGCGCGGCGGGTAGCGGGCGGCGATCCTGTCGAGGCGGTCGCGAAATCGCTTGCGCCACGCGAGCACGCCGTCGCGGGTCAGTTCGCGGACGTCGCGATTGAAAAGCTGCTCTTGGTAGCAATAGGAGGCGACGAGGCAGCCCGGATGGCCGGACGGCAGGTCCGCCATCATCTCTGCGAACATTTTAAGGCCGACGAGGAAGCCGTGCAGCGGATCCTCGTTGAGCGCGTCGGCCCGCATGAAGAGATCGTCAAGCAGGCGCTCTTCGCGATCGAGATAGCGTTCGAGCAGAGCCTTCGCGAGTTCGCCCTTGTCGCGGAAATGGTAGAAAAAGCCGCTCTTCGTGAGCCCGACGGCCGCGATCAACTCGTCGATCGACGTCGCCGCAAATCCCTTCTCGAGCACGGCTTGCTCGGCCAGATCGAGCAGCCGCTCCCGGGTCTCCGATCCTCGTCTCGGTTCGCGCATGGCCATTGGCCGAACTCCGGCTGCGGGGAAGTGCACCATCGGTCCACTTGACGGCCGCCCATAACGCCCGCCAACCGTACCTGCTCTCCCCATCGCAACTTAAGGCCTTGGGCTAAATAGATAATTTTAGCATCAGCCACTGCACCCCGGGTCGGCTATCGCGCCGCCGGCCGTGCCGTCATGTTCCCGGCCGCCGATCCCACCCAGGACGATCGGCCCACATCCCAGAGAGGAGCATGACATGAGCAAGTATAGAACCGCTTTGCCGCAACTCGGAAGTCGCCTGTTTCTGACGGACGGCGGCATGGAGACGACCTTCATCTTCCACGACGGTCTCACCCTGCCTGCCAATGCCGCTTTCGATCTGATGCGGACATCGGCCGGCCGCGCCCACGTCGAGACCTACTACCGGCGCTACATCGCCATCGCGCGCGAGAACGGCAACGGCCTGATCCTCGAAACGCCGACGTGGCGGGCGAGCCCCGATTGGGGCGACAAGCTCGGCTATAGCCGCGAGGCCTTGGCCGCGATCAATCGCGAGACGGTCGAGATGCTGGCGGGGCTGCGCGCGGAGAACGAAACGCCGACCACGCCGCTCGTCGTCAGCGGCTGCATCGGTCCGCGCGGCGACGGCTACGATCCAGGGCAGGTCATGACGTCGGCGGAGGCTGCCGACTACCACGGCTTCCAGGTGTCGATTTTCGCGGAAACGGACGTCGACATGATCGGCGCCATGACGATGACGAATGCGGCCGAGGCGGTCGGCGTCGCCGCCGCGGCCCGGCGAGCCGGCGTGCCGGTATCGATCTCGTTCACGGTCGAGACCGATGGCCGCCTGCCGACCGGTCAGGACCTCGGCGACGCGATCGAAGAGGTCGACACGGCAACGGGCCGATGGCCGGTCTACTACATGATCAACTGTGCCCACCCGTCCCACTTCGCATCGACTCTGGAAAAGGGCGGTGCGTGGCTCGGCCGGCTGCGCGGGCTCAGGGCCAATGCATCGAAAAAGAGCCATAAGGAACTCGATGAGTCGACGGAGCTCGATGCGGGTGATCCGGACGAGCTGGGCGCCGCCTACCGCGAGCTTCGCCGGCGGATGCCGCACTTGAGCGTCGTCGGTGGATGCTGCGGCACTGATCATCGCCACGTCCATGCCATCTCGCTCGCCTGCCGCCGCGCGGCGTGAGCGCTCACGCGGACGATGGCCGTTCCGCTCGGGCTCCGATCCTCTCGGCGAGGATTTCGGATACCAGCGGGACGGCCGGAGCGTCGCGGTCGAAGTATCGATAAGTGCTGCCGTCCTGCCCGCGCCGGGCGTAGGCGCTCCGCAGGACGTCCATAATGTCTTCCGGCTCCCGCTCGTACAGCGGTGACACCTGATACGTCGCCGGTTCCTCCGCAAACGCTGCAAATCGGGTCGTGGCGACGGGGACGCCGGCGGCGCGGACGCGCGCAAGGATACCGGAGGTTTCGCCACAGCTCGGGAACCGGAGGCAAAAGCAGAGATCACAGTCGGCAATCCGTCGGTCGAGGTCCTCCTCGGTGAGGAAGCCGGTCAACTCCACGAGATGCCGGATTTCCGCGTCCCGACAGATCGTCTCGATGGCGGCTGCGATCTGCGGCTCCGGTCGGCCGCCGAGCACGAGGCGAACCTGCGACCGTTCGGCCTCCGGAAGCTGCCGGGCGAAAGCAGCGAAACCTTCGACGATCGCCGTGGTCCGCTTGATCTCCGTGTGAAAGCCGAAGGTGCCAACGGTGAACGTCGCCGTCGGGTTGCCGGATATCCTGGCCTTCCGTTGAAAAAGTCGCGCCCGCATCGTCGGGTGACGCCCCACGCGGATCGCCGGCAGCCGCACGTCCGGTCGCGCCTCGAACCTCAGACGAGTCGCGGCATACTGCGAGTGGACCACCACGAGATCCGATTTGCTCAGCGCCAATCCCTGACCCGTGAAGAAATAGGTCGCGACCCGGCTCAGGTGCTCGAAGTTTTCGGTGAGCCACGCTGCCCGATTGCCGAACTCGAAGCTCGCGGCGTGCACGAGATCCGCCTTCGTGAACGGACTCTTCGGCGAATGACTGAGTTCGTGCGTGACGAACAACGACGTCAGATCGTGGATCACCGTCAGGCAGCGCCCGACACGATGGCGCGCCAAGCTTTCGAGCACGAAGTGGTGGAAGTGGTTGGAAGCCAGGAAGTAGATTACGGTGTCGGCTTCGCTCGTACACATCTCACGTACGTCGATGACCCGCGCACCCGGAGGCAAGCCACTGGTGCTGTCGGGATGCAGGTCGCGATCGACGAAGGTAACGTGCTCGTGGCCATCAGGACGGGTGGCGAACAATTCGATCACCAGCTCCCGCAGATAATCCGCCGTACCCGTCGGTTTCGGTGGTAGAGGCGAGACGAGATACATCATGCGTGCGGGCTCGCATGGAAGCCGCGTGCCGCGAGTTCGGACGAGAACCGCACGATCAGATCATGCCACGCGCAGGCAGCCCGAACATCGTCGTCGGGCCGCCCTCGCGCCAACGTTGCGGATGGCGAAGTTGCCAACGACCGGAAAGCTCGCTCGGCAGCCTCCGGAGTATCGGCGATGGTAACCCCTGGTCGGGTCGTGAAGCGCTCGAATCCGCGCATGGCGAACGTCGTCGCGATCACGGGCAGCCCGGACAGAAGCGCTTCGGCCGTCTTGAGGTTTGTGCCGCCGCCCGTCACGATCGGCAGGACAGCAGCGCGCGCCACCGCAAAGGCCGCGTTTCGTGTGGCGTCCGATACGTTGCCGACAGGAACGGTCACCAGCTCGTAAGCCGCGCGGCGGGGTGCCTCGGTCACGAAGTCGGCAATGCTGCCGACAAGCATTAATTTCACCCGCACGCCCTCCGCCGCCAAACGCAGCAGCGGCTCGATGACCAGCCGTTCTAGGCCGATCCAGTTCGGCTCGTGCTTCGAGCTGACGTAGATGAGGTGGATCGCGTCGGGCGCCAGCGAGAAGTTGACCATCAGCTGGTCGACGGCAAGCGGATCGATCTCGTCGAGTGGCGGGTCGGCGCCGTTAGCGAACACGATGACATCGCGGGCGCCGATCTCGCGGAAGTACTGGGCATCGGGCTCCGAACACGCGACGAGCAGCGCGCTTGCGCGCGCCAGATCGAGTTCCCACCGCTTGAGGTTCACGACAGCGTAACGGTCGCGAATACCCTTGTGCGCCAGAAGCTCCGCTCTCATCCGCCACTCGATGTTGTGAGCGCTGTAGACGACGGGCAGTCCGAGCTCCTCGGCAATCGGTTTCATCAGCGGCCATAGAAAAGGATGTTCCAGCCAGAGGTGCGATAGCCGCTGTGATCGCACTCTCTCGCCGACGCGTCTCAGAAGATGCGGATCAGCTTCCACGGCTGCCGAGAGGCGAATTTCGAAGTCATGGCGGATCTGGTCGACGAAGAGTGAAGCGCCGTCGCTCAGTGGAAAATCGTGCTCCGACTTATCCGGCCGATTGGGATAGACAGCGAAGAAATCGAAGGCGACGCCACACGCCGCGAGCGCCTTTTGGACGGCAGCGATGCGCCGCTGCCCGCCGGACACGACGTGGGTGATTGGATAGTAGCCCACTTGCAGGACGCGCATCGTCGCTCGTTGTCAGCGCTCGCTGTCGACCCGCGCGGGATGGACATGGCTCTGCAGCCGACCGAGGTTCTGGAGCATGTTGTCGAGACGGATCTCGTAGAACTCCGCATTCGCCTCGACCGTGCGACGCAGGCGCTGAACTTCGTATTGGAGCTGAGCGACCTCTTTCCTGAGTTCTGCGATTTCAGCCTTGCGCCGCCTGTTGCTGCGGGTGAGACGGTCCGCGGCCGCCTTGATGGGATTTAGAAAGAACTGCTTTGTCACGAAACCCTCGTTCCGCCCGCCCGTGCCCGTGCTAGGAAGTGTAGCCAAGCCGAGCCCGGGTTTGAATGGCGTGCAGGTTGCGAAACGGTCGCGCCTGCGAGCGTCTGAGGGTGGCGCGATCAGGCCCTATGACGAAGCGTGTTCGCACGCGCGACGAGGACCTTGTCGATGCGCCGGCCGTCGAGATCCACGACCTCGAAGCGCCACGTGCCGACTGTGACGTGCTCTCCGACTTTCGGCAGATGTTGGAGCTGCGCCAGCACGTAACCCGCGACGGTCTGATAGGAGCGGTCGACCGGCAGCACGATGCCGAGCCGCTCCGCCATCTCGTCGACCGGCATCGCGCCTGACAGGAGCCATGACCCGTCGTCACGCTCGACCGCATAGGGCTCGGAGTCTTCGATGTCGGAGCGGAAAACGCCGGCGATCGCTTCGAGCACGTCGGCCGGTGTGACGACGCCCTTGAAGTTCCCGTACTCGTCGTGAATGAGCGCCATCGGAACTTCGGCGTCGCGCAGCACGCCGAGCGCATCCAGCGCGTCGAGCGTCTCCGGCACGATCGGCGCCTTGCGAACGAGACCGCGCACGTGGCACCCGCGGCCGCCGAGGATCGAGGCGAGCAGTTCGCGCGTCTGAATGACGCCGATCATCGTGTCGGCCGAGCCGTCACCGACCGGCAGGCGTGAGTGCGGTGTCGAAATCAGTCGCGTGCGGATGTCGTCTTCGCTCGACATCGCGTCGATCCAGTCGACGTCAGTGCGCGGCGTCATGATCCCGCGTACCGCGCGGTCCCCGAGGCGCATCACTCCGGCGATCATGCGCCGCTCCTCGCCTTCGAGCACCCCTGCGGTCTCCGCTTCGGCGATCAGCGTTCGGATTTCTTCTTCCGTCACCTTGCTCTCGACGTCCGGGCGGATGCCGAGCATGCGGAAAACGAGTTTGCTCGACGCGTCGAGCAACGTCACTGCGGGCGAGGCGACGCGCGAAATCACGGTCATCATCGGCGCGACGGCGCAAGCGATGCTTTCCGCGTTCCGCAGCGCGATCTGCTTAGGCACCAGCTCGCCGACGATCAGCGATAGGTAGGTGACGACCAGCACGACGAGGCCGAACCCGAGCGGCTCGGCAAAGCGGGACGGCATGCCCCACTGTTCGAAGTACTCGTCGAGGATGGCGCCGAACGACGTCCCCGAGTAGGCGCCATTGATGATGCCGACGAGGGTGATGCCGATCTGCACGGCAGACAGGAACCGGCCGGGGTCCGCGGCGAGCGCAAGCGCGGCCCGGGCACCGGGCCGGCCCATCTCGATCATATTCCTGAGGCGCACCGGGCGGCTCGAGACCACCGCGAGCTCCGACGCAGCGAACACGCCGTTCAAGACAATGAGCAGCGCGACGATGGCAACCTCGAGCACGGGGTCTTGCAAGCCGGCTTCTCAGTTCGCCGGACTTCTCCTCTATCGCAGGGCGGTAATGCCAACAGACGCGGTGCGGCGGGTCAAGCAGAAAGCCCGAACATCCCCTGACGTCAACCACCCGTATCTGCAACCAGACCAGCCGCGGCGATGCCGGCGACCGCCGCCGCTTCATCGTTGTCCGACGTGTCGCCGGAAATGCCGATCGCGCCGACCACCCGACCATCTGCGTCCTTGATGAGAACGCCGCCAGGCACCGGAATGAGGCTGCCGCCGACCACGTGGCTCACCGCCGCGATGAAATAAGGCTGCTGTTCGACACGCTTGTGAATGGCGCGCGTGCCCATGCCGAGAGCGAGCGCGCCGTGCGCCTTGCCAATGGCGATCTCCGCCCGCTTGAGGCTCGTGCCGTCTTCCACGCGGGCGCACTTCAGGGCACCGCGCGCGTCGAGCACGACGACGGCAACGGGCTGCAAGGCCATGGCGCGGGCCTTGGCCAGGGCGGCGGTCACGATCGTCTCGGCGGCAGCGAGGGTCAGCATGAGTGAGGCGGTCCTTCTGGATGCGATTCGCCGCGCTCTATAGCCGACCCCGGGGCCGTTCGCTAAGGTGCCGGCAAATCGAGGTGTTCGATCGATGAGCGACGCACAGTCAGGTACCGGATCGGAACGCGTGAGTTTCGGGTTCCGTGAAGTCCCCGAGACCGAGCGGCAAGGGTTGGTGAACAACGTTTTCGCCACCGTGGCCGAGCGCTACGACCTGATGAACGACCTGATGTCCGGGGGCCTGCATCGGCTCTGGAAGGCCGATTTCGTCACGCAGCTGGCGCCGCCGAAGTCGCCGGCACCGTTCCGGCTGCTCGACGTCGCGGGCGGCACGGGCGATATCGCCATGCGTTTCATCGAGCGTGGCGGCACGGGGTGTGCTGCCGTCGTCTGCGACATCAGCCCCGAAATGCTCGACGTCGGCCGCCGTCGGATCGCCGATCGCGGCTTCGACGACCGCATCACCTGCGTCGAAGGTAACGCCGAGCAATTGCCGTTCCCCGACAAGGGCTTCGACGCGTACACGATCGCCTTCGGAATCCGCAACGTGACGCATATCGATCGCGCCCTCGCCGAGGCCTATCGGGTCCTCAAGCCGGGAGGACACTTTCTCTGCCTGGAGTTCTCGGCGGTCGACGTGCCGATCCTCGATAAGCTCTACGACTTCCACTCTTTCGAGGTGATCCCACGGCTCGGGGAACTCGCCGCCGGTGCCCGCGAACCCTACCAGTACCTCGTCGAGAGTATCCGCAACTTCCCGCGCCAACAGGTCTTCGCGGATATGATCAAGGCTGCCGGCTTCTCCCGCGTCGGCTTCCGCAATTTGACGGGTGGCGTCGCAGCCATTCACTCGGGTTGGCGCATCTGACCGATTCTTTATTCGTTAACCTATCGTCAGCATTCGCCTCTATCATGAGGTGAACGGCGAATCGGGCGAGGGGCGAATGAAACGGTTTCTGCACGTCGGCTGCGGCCCGAAGCACAAGGATCAGACGACACCGGGCTTCGCCGGTGCCGACTGGACCGAGGTTCGGCTCGACATCGACCCGAGTTGCAACCCCGATATCGTCGGCACCTTGCTCGACATGAAGGACGTGGCGGACGGCTCGATGGACGCCGTCTTCTCGTCCCACAATATCGAACACGTCTACCCGCACGAGGTGCCGACCGTCCTCGCCGAATTTCGGCGCGTGCTGGCGCCGGACGGCTTTGCCGTCATCACCTGCCCGGACCTCAAGTCGGTGGCGCGACTGATCGCCGACGACAAGCTTACCGAGCCCGCCTACCACACCGCCGCCGGCGTCCCGATCGCACCGCTCGACATCCTCTACGGCTGGGGTCGCGCCATCGCCAGCGGCAACGTCTACATGGCCCACCACGGCGGTTTCACGCTGAAGAGCCTCATGCAGGCGGTCGCGCGCGCCGGCTTCGGCGGCTGCTTCGGCCTCGCCCGGCCGGCCAACTTCGACCTCTGGGTCCTGGCCACCAAGCGTCAAATGAGCGACGAGGACGGCCGGGCGCTCGCGGCCGAGCATTTTCCCATGGGCCGGCCCTCGCCGGTCGCCGCCGCGAAGGCGAGTTAACCGCGTCCCATCAGCACCTTGACGTTGCTCGGGAGCGGGGCAATGTCGGCGTCCGATTCCCCAAGTGAGCCGCTCCCATGCTGACCGCCATTCCGAACCTGCTCCGCCTCGCGCGCGCAGGCGTCGTTCTGGCTCAGCACGGCGTGCGGTTCGTGCCGAAGGGCGTTCCGGTCCCCTTCGCGCTCCACCTCGCGCGCGTCGCCACGCTGCCCATCCGGCTGCTGTCATGGCCCTTCCGGGCCGGCCAGCCGCGCGAGCAGCGCGTCGCCCGCGCGATCACCAGCCTCGGCCCCTCCTACATCAAGCTCGGCCAGTTCCTGGCGACGCGCGCCGATTTGATCGGGCCGGACCTCGCCGCCGACCTGAAGCACCTGCAGGACCGGCTGCCGCCGTTTTCGATGGAGGAGGCGCGCCGCGCCGTCGAGGAAAGCCTCGGCGGGCGGCTCGAAGACCATTTCCGTTCGTTCGGTCCTCCGGTGGCCGCGGCCTCCATCGCCCAGGTCCATAAGGCGACCGTGATCGATGCCGACGGCACCGAGCGGCAGGTGGCGGTGAAAATCCTGCGGCCGGGCGTCGAGCAGCGCTTCATGGCCGACCTCGACAGCTACTATCTCGCGGCGCGGCTGATCGAGCGGGTCTACCCGCCGATCCGTCGCCTGAAGCCCGTGGCCGTCGTCGACAACCTCAAGAGCACGACCGATCTCGAACTCGACCTTCGCCTCGAAGCGGCCGCCATCTCCGAGATGGCCGACAACATCCGCGAGGACGAAGGCTTCCGTGTTCCGACGGTCGACTGGAAGCGGACGTCGAAGCGCGTCCTGACGATCGAATGGGTCGACGGCATTCCGCTCTCGGACGTCGCCCGCGTCGAAGCCGCCGGGCACGACTGCCGCGCGCTCGGCATGACGGTGCTGCGCTCGTTCCTCCGTCACGCCATGCGCGACGGCTTCTTCCATGCCGACATGCACCAGGGAAACCTGTTCGTCGACCAGAGCGGCTGCATCGTCGCCGTCGACTTCGGGATCATGGGCCGGCTGACCCACAAGGAGCGCCGCTTCCTCGCCGAGATCCTGCACGGTCTCATCACCCGCAACTATCGTCGCGCCGCAGAGGTGCATTTCGAAGCGGGCTACGTGCCGGCGCACCATAAGGTCGAAGTGTTCGCACAGGCGATGCGGGCGATCGGCGAGCCGATCCATGGCCGCACGGCCGACGAGATCTCGATGGCCGATCTGCTCGGCCAACTGTTCGCCTATACCGAAGTGTTCGACATGGAGACGCGACCCGAGTTGATCCTGCTGCAGAAGAGCATGGTCATCGTCGAGGGCGTCGCACGCACGCTCGATCCGACGCTCAACATGTGGACCGCCGCAGAGCCCATCGCGCGCGAATGGATCGACAGCAACTACGGTATCGCTGGCCGCGTGCGGGAAGCGGGTGCCGGCGCCGGCGACATTGCCCGCGTCCTCGCCGACGTCCCCTCGCTCATGCAGGACGCGACGCGCGCCGCGCATGCTTTCGCCGACATGGCCCGGGACGGTGTGCGTCTCGATGCGCCGACTATTTCGGCCATCGCGTCCGAACAGGCCGAGCACACGCGCTCCGGCCGCATCGCCGCCTGGATCATCGCCATCGCGCTCGCCGCGATCGCCTGGGCGATCCTCTTGCAGCCGGGGCACTGACCCGTCACGGCGCCGCGTTGATGGAAGGCGCCGTGCGATAGCCCATGCCGCTGATGACCTGATGGCTGACGAGCTTCGTCGTCGCCCAGCCACCCTCGGGATCGCGACCGCTCCACCACCGCTGCAGTTGATGGAAAAGGTCGAAACCGATCCAGCCGCCGTCGCGATGCTGCAGCGGCGCGCGGTAGTCCGCGAACGAGAACTTGTACTCGACGAAATAGGAAAGACGCGGCACGCGGATCTCGAAGCCGATCACCGCCTGCGCTGCCGGCCCGGTGTACTGGTATTCATAGGTGCGGACGCTGTCGCCCTTGAGTTGGACCTCCGTATGCGGAAGGGAAACGCCAGCGCCAAGACCGACGTACGGGCTGACGAACGCGGTGCGGAACGGCAGCCGGACGAGCCCGTTGAGCGTCAGCATGTTGTGGCCATGCGTGAACTCGATTTTGTGGAAGAAGTCGCCGAGCCGCGTGTCAGACGGCAGAGGCTGTCCGTCGCGCGTTCCCGAGAGTTTCGTCTGCTGATCGAACGGCGGGTAGACCTTCGAATGCGTGAAGTCGATCATCCCGCCGACGGCACTCCCCGTGAGCCAACGGGCCGCGCGAATGCCGTAGTAGATCGGATGATCGAATGGCCGACCTTCCCAGTCGATGCCGTGGACGGTGAAGTCGCTGCCCGGCTTCGTGATCCGCACGTCGCTCGCATAGGTATAGGGCGCGCCGCCGTAGGCACCAATGAAGGTTTCGCCGCCGGTGTATCTGACACGCGCTGCCAACTCGGCCCGGTCGGCCGCGTGGCGCTCGGTCTGATCGGGTTCGATCGCATCTTGCGCGACAAGTGTCGGCCCCGCCCAGGCGGCGAATGCCATCATCGCCGCGATCGCTCCGGCGACATCGGGGCGCGTCGGCCGTTGCCGCGTCCTCGCCGTCCATCCGGACCTGGAGCGTCGCGATGGGACCGCGTCCGCTGCCGTCGATGGTGCGCCCATGATCCCCTCGCGTGTGCCGCCGGCCCCCGCCGACTGCCACGGTCTGCCCGATGCCCGAGCACGACGGCTTGACTTCGATCAAGACGCGGCGACGCGCCCACCGGGCCGTCGCAGTGCAGTCACGAGGCAGCGATGATCGCGCGCTCGAACGCCGGGGCGTCGGGCCAGAACACCCGCGCCGTCTTGGCGATCCGCGCCGGATCGCCCGTCGTCATGAGCGTCACCCGCCGGCCGCTCGAGGGGCCCATGAACCAGGGCTTGCGCTCCAGATAGTCGTCGAGGCTGTCGGCGACGACATCCGGCTGCGAGAGGATGCGGCAGCTTTCGGGCAGCGCCTCGCGGAATAGGTGTTCGACGAGCGGGAAATGCGTGCAACCGAGGATCGCCTTGTGCGGCGTCGTACCGGCGGCAGCCAGAAGATCCCGAGCGGCCTCCTGCACCAGCCGCTTGATCTCGGCCGCCGGTGAATCGTGCTCGATGGCGCCTGCGAGATCGGGACACGCCTGCTGGACGACGCGGACACGCGGGCAGCGCTTGCGGATCTCTTCCACGTAGACGTGGGAAGCGATCGTCCGCGTCGTGCCGAAGACCGCGACGAGGTCGGTGTTGTATTTCTGCGGGTACTGAGGTTCGGTGACGGACCACGGCGTCTGCGTGGCAGCTTCGACCGTCGGCGCGACGATGCCGAGCACGTTGTGCTGGCGCCACGTGGAGCCCGGCAACCACTCACGCTGCAGCCGCCGCGCCGCGACGGCCGTTGCCGTATTGCAGCCGAGCAGCACGAGCTGGCAGCCGCTGTGAAACAGATGATCGACGGCTCGCTTAACGAGACCGACAATGTCTTCGGCGGGTCGATTGCCGTAAGGCGCGTGCGCGTGGTCCGCGAGGTAATGGAACGACAGGTCGGGGAAGCGCGCGACGAGCGCGCGCAACACCGTCAAGCCGCCGATGCCGGAATCGAAAACGCCGATCATCGGCGGAGCTTACAGGACCCTGAGCGTCACCGGCACTTCGTTTCGCAAACGCGCACGCCGGCGATCGAGACGCATTCCTGGCGGCAGATTGGCCCTGAACGGTAGGAGCGATACGTCGGCCCCCCGCGGTCGCAGAAAACCGGCTCGCAATACGGTCCGACGTGGCGATGCCATCCGCGGCTCGACGAATGGGCGCACGAGCGATGGCAGCCATGCACCTTCTCGACGAGCGACGCGGCGCTGTCGGCGCCTGGTGTCGGTGCGATCGGTGCGGCCGAGGCAATGCCGGCGAGGCAAAGACCGGCCGCCAAGGCGGCAAGGAACGTGAGACGCGTGCGCATATATTTCCCCCTTGATCGATTGTGCGTCAGCGATAGCGCAACCGTAGCGCGCTACGGTTGATCTACGCCAACGTTATCGAGAGAGAACGCGGATCGACCGTTGACTATTCCGCGGCCTGCACGGGCGGACGGCCTGCGGCTTCGGCGTCGGCCTCGAGTTCCTTCAAAGCCTCGAGGTTCGGCATCGCGACCGTTGAGTAACCGCAGTCGACGAAGTGAACTTCTCCGGTCACGGCGCCGGAGAGTGGCGACAGCAGGTAGAGTGCCGAACCGCCGACCTCGTCGAGCGTCGGCGTGCGGCGCAGCGGCGCGTGATCGCGCTGGTAATTGAAGATGACGCGCGCATCGGCGACGCCTGAACCCGCGAGCGTCCGCATCGGACCCGCGGAGAGCGCATTGACGCGAATGTTCTGCGGGCCGAAGTCGGCGGCGAGATAGCGCACGGAGGCTTCGAGCGCGGCCTTGGCAACGCCCATCACGTTGTAGGAGGGCACCCAACGGGTGGCGCCGGCGTAGGTCAGCGTCAGCAGCGAGCCGCCATTCGGCATCAGCTGCGCCGCCCGGCGCGCGATCTCCGTGAACGAGAAGCACGAGATCACCATGGTGTTGGTGAAGTTGTCGCGCGTGGTGTCGGCGTACTTGCCGGAGAGTTCGCGGCGGTCCGAGAACGCGAGCGCGTGAACGACGAAGTCGATCGTGCCCCACGCCTTCTTCATTTCGTCGAACACGGCGTCGACGCTCGCCGTGTCGACGACGTCGCACGGCATGATGATCGGCGAGTTGACCGACTTCGCCAGCGGAATGGCGCGGCGCCCGAACGCGTCGCCCTGGTAAGTGAAGGCGATCTCTGCACCTTGGCCGGCCAGCACCCGCGCGATCCCCCACGCGATCGATCGCTCGTTGGCCACGCCCATCACGAGCCCGCGCTTGCCCGCCATCAGCGGGCCCGGCTTTGCGATATCGGTTGCAGACATAGGTAATCCTACTGTTGCGCTATCGGGCTGGCTCATCACGTGGAACCACCCGAGCCGGGTCTTGAAGCGCCTCATCCCCTGCCTCCGTCTGGGTGGACCCACCCAGGACCGGAAACGGTGACAAGGACCTGTCAGTCCACTCGGCGGAATACGAGTGTCGCATTGGTGCCGCCGAAGCCGAAGCTGTTCGACATCACACAGTTAAGCGGCGCGTCGTCGAGCCGCTTCCGGGCGATCGGAATGTCCGAGAACGCCGGATCGAGTTCTTCGATATTCGCACTCTCGCACACGAACCGGTTGTTCATCATCAGCAGAGAGAAGATGGCCTCCTGCACCCCGATGGCCCCGAGCGAGTGCCCGGTCAGCGATTTCGTGGCAGCGATCGTCGGAATGTTTGAGCCGAACACCTCGCGGATGGCCTCGACCTCACGCTGGTCGCCGATCGGCGTCGCCGTGGCATGCGGGTTGATGTAGTCGACCTTGCCGACGCCCTTGCCGTCGAGGCCCTTCATCGCCTGGCGCATACAACGCGCGGCGCCCTCGCCCGACGGAGCGACCATGTCGAACCCATCCGAGGTGGCGCCGTAACCGGCGACTTCACCGTAAATCTTGGCGCCGCGCGCCTTCGCCCGCTCGTATTCCTCCAGCACGACGACACCGGCACCGCCCGCGATCACGAAGCCGTCGCGATCCTTGTCGTAGGCGCGGCTGGCCTTGGCCGGCGTATCGTTGAAGCGCGAGGACATGGCGCCCATCGCGTCGAACAGGACCGACAGCGTCCAGTCCAGTTCCTCACAGCCGCCCGCGAAGATGACGTCCTGCTTGCCCCACTGGATGAGCTCGGCCGCATTGCCGATGCAATGCGCCGACGTCGCACAGGCTGACGAGATCGAATAGTTGACGCCGTGGATCTGGAACGTGGTGGCGAGCACGGCGGACGGCCCTGAGCACATCGCCTTCGGCACTTCGAACGGGCCGACCTTCTTCGGCTCCTTCTCACGGGCCGTGATGGCGGCGCGCACGATCGCGCTGGTCGACGGCCCACCCGAGCCCATGATGATGCCCGTCCGCTCGTCCTTCACCTCGGCTTCCGACAGGCCGGAATCGCGAATCGCCTGGTCCATGGCGATGTAGTTCCAGCCGACGCCCGGCTCCATGAACCGCTTCGGTTTGCGGGGAACCATCGTTTCCCACTCGATCTGCGGCGCGCCGTGCACCTGGCAACGGAAGCCGAGTTCGGCGTAGCGGTCGGCGCGGCTGATGCCCGAGCGGGCTTCGCGCAGGGACGCCAGCACTTCCTGTGTGCTGTTGCCGATGCTCGACACGATGCCCATGCCGGTGACGACGACGCGTCTCATCTCCGAGACCCCTCAATCTGCTGCGCCGCGCGGCCCGCCGTGCCGCTGCGGCTCCCGAAAGTATTCTAACCGTTCTAGCTGCTCACGGTGCCGCCGCGGGCGACTGATCGGCGTCGAACAGCCCGACCCGAAGATCGGTAGCCGTATAGATCACCTGACCGTCGGCCTTCATCACGCCGTCTGCGATCCCGAGCTTGAGCTTGCGCAGGATCACCCGCTTCAGGTCGACAACATACTCCAGCCGTTGGATCCTCGGCAGCACCATTCCCGTAAACTTGACTTCGCCGACGCCGAGCGCACGGCCGCGGCCAGGCGCACCGAGCCAGCCAAGGAAAAAGCCCGTCAGCTGCCACAGCGCATCGAGCCCGAGGCAGCCCGGCATGACGGGGTCACCTTTGAAGTGACAGGCGAAGAACCATTCGCACTGGGGATTGCCGGCGACCTTCAGCTCGGCGACCACTTGCCCCTTGCCGTGCGCTCCGCCCTCTTCGGAGATGTGGCCGATGCGGTCGAACATCAGCATCGGCGGCAACGGCAATTGCGCGTTCCCCGCGCCGAACAGCTCGCCCCGCCCGCAAGCCAGCAGATCCTCGTATTCGAAACTCCCGCGCCGATCGCCCATGGTGCCGCTGGTGTTCCCCCGCCCTCTGAATTGGTGGTTGGTTTGGTACGCAAGGTTACGCGTAACCACAATCGAAAATCGGTGTCGACTGCAAGGGCATCCGTGGAGGTCCACACGACCGACGAAATGGGATGCAACGGAGGCTCCGTCGAGCGGGCCGTCGAGTATGGAGCGGAACGGCCAGTAACCGGGCCCTCCCACCAGCTCTGTTGCGGCGGAGCCGCCAAGCCCCTATAATTGACATGGAATTTCGCGGACGGAGACGATGGCGACGAGCCACATGGCCGGACGGCCCGGCACCAGCGAGCTATTGCGGCGATCGGGCCTGCGCCCGACGCGCCAACGCTTGGCGCTCGCGAAGCTGCTGTTTGCCGGCGAGGATCGGCACGTGACGGCGGAAATGCTGCATGCCGACGCCGTGGCCGCCGGGCAGCGTGTGTCTCTGGCGACCGTCTATAACACGCTCCATCAGTTCAAACGCGCCGGTCTCCTGCGCGAACTCGCGATCGACGGCTCGAGAACCGTGTTCGACACCAATACGTCGAATCACAATCACTTTTTCATCGAGCGCGACGGCCACCTGCTCGATATTCCAAGTGATTCCATCCGCGTCGACGGTCTGCCTGAGCCCCCCGAGGGCATGCGCATCAGCCACATCGACGTCGTCGTCCGGCTGGTCCCGAAGGACTGATCGTAGCGGCAGCCTGACGCGCGCTCTACCGCACGGTCTCACTCGGGTACACGCCCCACAGCTTGTTCTGCGGCACGTATCCCGAATGCTCGCCGACGACAACTCGGCACCAGTGACCGTCGCAGCTCGACACCGCGGCGATCACACCCGCCTCGACCTGAGCGATCGCGTCGGCCGTTTCGCGATTGTCATCGCGAAGCGGAAGCAGCGGCGGCGTCTGGCCCGGCTTGACGTCCCAGGGCAGCACGAGGGCGGTGCGTCGGCCCGACAGCAGAGATTGCAGGACCCAGCCCGTCGCGCCCTCGGCATCGCGCACCTGTCGCCAGCCCTCGAATTCCTTGATGACCTCGAGCGGCAGGCCGACCCGGCGATAGACCCACAGCGTCGGGTATTCCGTGCCGGGACCCGAGCGCATGTTGACGCGGTCGGACTTGAGGCTGACGAAGCGCGGCATCGGCAGCCCCGTCACCTCCCCTTTGGTTCCCGGCGCCTGAGCGATGGCGAAGCCGACGGGGAAGATCGCCAGCAGGACGAGAACGAACAGCAATCGATGAAGCACGGTCGACATCGGTCCTGGCATTCGCCGATTTGCTGAGCCGGATCAAGTCGAGCGCATCGGGCGAGTGACATGCTATCGGCCACTTTGTCAGGGTCGAGGCATCTGTTAGTGATCTCGCAGCTGCGACCAGACGCGCGTCGAGGATAGTCCTGACATGCCCAACTCCCAGAAGAAGCCGGTGGTGATTGTCACGCGGAAGCTCCCCGACACGGTGGAGACGCGGCTGAAGGAGTTGTTCGACGCCCGCCTCAACGTCGACGACAAGCCGATGTCTCAGGCGCAGCTCGTCGAAGCGGTGAAGGTTGCCGATGTCCTCGTCCCGACCGTCACCGATCGCATCGACAGGTCCGTGCTGGCGCAAGCAGGACCGCAGCTCAAGCTGATCGCCAACTTCGGCAACGGCGTCGACAACATCGATCTCGACACCGCCCGCAACCGCGCCATCACCGTCACGAACACGCCGGGCGTGCTGACGGAAGACACCGCCGACATGACGATGGCGCTGATCCTCGCGGTGCCGCGCCGGCTCGCCGAGGGCACGGCTTATCTGAAGGAGCCGCGCAATAACTGGACCGGCTGGTCGCCAACCTGGATGCTCGGTCAGCGGATTTGGGGCAAGCGGCTTGGCATCATCGGCATGGGCCGCATCGGCCAGGCGGTCGCGCGGCGCGCCCGAGCCTTCGGCCTGCAGATCCACTACCACAACCGCCGCAAGGTCTCCGAGCAGATCGAGCAGGAACTCGAGGCGACTTATTGGGACAGCCTCGATCAGATGCTGGCCCGCATGGACATCATCTCGGTGAACTGTCCGCACACGCCGGCGACCTATCACCTGTTGTCGGCGCGGCGTCTGAAATTGCTGAAGCCGACCGCCTATATCGTCAATACAGCGCGCGGCGAGGTGATCGACGAGAACGAACTCGGTCGCCTGATCGAGGCGGGCGCCATCGCCGGCGCCGGTCTCGACGTGTTCGAGCACGAGCCGGCGATCAATCCGAAGCTGCTCGCCTCGGATCGGGTGGTCGCGCTGCCGCACATGAGTTCGGCGACCATCGAAGGGCGCGTCGACATGGGCGAGAAGGTCATCATCAACATCAAGACCTTCCTCGACGGCCACAGCCCGCCCGACCGCGTGTTCCCCGGGATGTTCTGAGAACGGAGCGGCCACTCGAACGGCCGAGGCTCCGCCTCCTACGCTCCCGTTGGAAGGATCGATCGCACTGCAGGGACCTGATGCTCGCAGCGAGGCAGTCGCTTTGAGTGATCTCGACCGGCACGACTCGCGGCGCACTGCATCCTCGCCATGAGGGGCGAGGATGACAGTGCTTTGCTGCTTGTGTGAAAGCCCAGGCGTCGGTCACCAGCCGCACGGGAAGAACATGCCGTGCCGCCAGTAGCCATAGGCCTGCATCCGGTGGCTCCAGTAGCACGACGGCACGTAGGTGTACCCGGTGTAATACGGATACGGATAGACATGCGGCTTCACCACGAAGAAGTGGTGGTGCTTCTTAAAGTGCTTCGCGTCGGCCGTCGATGACGCGCCGCTGACGCCGATGGCGGCCGTAAGCGCGACCGCGGCCATGCCGATGCTCCGAACAAGTTTCATCATCGTCTCCATTCGAGGGGATGGCTGCTCTACAGCCGATGAATGGAGCGTGCCCGTTTGCCGTCTTCGGCGCTGTTCCGATGGAGACAGGGAAACGAAAAAGGCCGGCACTGAGGCCGGCCTTCCATCGTCGATTGGGCGTGTGGCGCGTCAGTCGCGCTCGCGACGGCGCGGACGGTCGCGGTCCCCGCGCTCACGGCGCTCCCGCGGCTGCTCGTCCTGGCCCTCTTCACCGGGCTGACGCGGCTCCTGCGGGATCTCCGCACCGGTCTCCTGGTCGACGATCTTCATCGACAGGCGAACCTTGCCGCGGTCGTCGAAGCCGAGCAGCTTGACGTAGACTTCCTGACCTTCCTTGACGACTTCGCTCGGATTGTTCGGACGGCCCTTGTTCGTCAGCTGGCTGACGTGCACGAGACCGTCGCGTGCGCCGAAGAAGTTCACGAAGGCGCCGAACTCCATGATCTTCACGACCTTGCCCTTGTAGATCTGGCCGACCTCGGGCTCCTGCGTGATGCCGCGGATGCGATTGAGCGCCTTCTCGATCGATTCTCGCTTCGACGCGGCGATCTTCACCGTGCCGTCGTCCTCGATGTCGATCTTGGCGCCGCTCTCCGCGACGATGTCGCGAATGACCGAGCCGCCCGAACCGATGACCTCGCGGATCTTGTCGGTCGGGATCTTGATCGTCTCGATGCGCGGGGCGTGCTCGCCGAGTTCCGTGCGGGCCGCTTGCAGACCGCCCTTGCTCATCTCGTTGAGGATATGCATGCGGCCAGCCTTCGCCTGCTCCAGCGCGACCTTCATGATCTCCTCGGTGATCCCGGTGATCTTGATGTCCATCTGGAGCGCGGTGACACCCGCCTCGGTACCGGCCACCTTGAAGTCCATGTCGCCGAGGTGGTCCTCGTCGCCGAGGATGTCCGAAAGCACGGCGAAGCCGTTCTCTTCCTTGATGAGGCCCATGGCGATACCGGCAATCGGCCGCGCCAGCGGCACGCCGGCGTCCATCAGCGCAAGCGAGGTGCCGCAGACGGTCGCCATCGACGAAGAGCCGTTGCTTTCGGTGATCTCCGACACGACGCGGATCGTGTAGGGGAATTCCTCAGCCTTCGGAATGAGCGGACGGACGGCGCGCCAGGCGAGCTTGCCGTGACCGATCTCGCGGCGTCCCGGCGAGCCCATGCGGCCCGTCTCGCCGAC
>Ga0073934_10004467_pt1 | contig 23249 bp, 21 predicted proteins | sample LarsenN4metaG_FD_76834 | JGI IMG/M metagenome (GOLD analysis project Ga0073934, IMG submission 76834) | Hot spring sediment bacterial and archeal communities from British Columbia, Canada, to study Microbial Dark Matter (Phase II) - Larsen... ...
CGCGCTCGTGCCGACGTGCTCGATCCCGATCGCGGTCCAGTTCATCCCGACCGCGTGCCGGCACCGGACCCCCAGGTTCACGAGCTGGGAGATCGTGCCGTCCGTGCCGATCAGGAAGTGGGCGCACACGCCCGGCCGCTCGCCGAGGTGCGGACGGTTCGCCGCGAAGTGGCTCCACGCCGCCTCGAAGGACGTGCCCGCCGTGTAGTGCTCGACCACCACCCGCGGATCGGTGAGCGCCCACGCCCGCTCCCCGTAGTGGCGGCGCGAATAGGCCGCCATCTGCGCCCGGCGACGGGGACCGAACGGGATCTTCCGCCACTCGATCGCCGGCCGGACGTCCCTCGGCTCCGGTGCCGCAGAGACGACCGGAACCTCGGTGAGCGTGACGCTCACGGCGAGCACGACCGCGAGCCGAACCCCGAGCCTCACGCCAGCGCTCGGAGACGGGCGATCGTGCGCTCCCTGCCCAGGAGCGCGAGCGACTCCGGCAGCGGCGGCGAGACGTTCGAGCCCGTGACGGCCGCCCGCACCGGTTGCCAGCCCTTCGTGCGGTTCAGCCCCGCGCTCCCGGCCAGCGCATCGAGCGCTTCCTGGATCGCGTCGGCCCTCCAGGGCTCGACCCCGGCCAGCCGCTCCGCGGCGGCCGAGAGGTAGCCCTCCGGCGCCCTGGCGATGATCGCCGCCGCCCGCTCGTTCGGGGTGACGTCGTCCGTGAACAGGAACCTCAGCAGCTCGACCACGTCCGTGAGGGTCTTCATCCGCTCCTTCACGAGCGGCATCGCCTCACGGAGGAGCGTGGGCTCGGGCGACAGCCCCGAGACGGAGAGGAAGTGCAGACAGCGCGCCGCGAGGTCGTCGTCGTCGAGCGACTGGATGTAGTGGTTGTTCATCCACTCGAGCTTCTGCGTGTCGAACGCGGCCGGGTTCCTGGACACGCGCGAGATGTCGAAGCGCTCGATCAGCTCTCTCACGGTGACGAAGTCCTGGTCGCCGAGGGACCATCCGAGCAGGGCGAGGTAGTTCACCATCGCCTCGGGCAGGAACCCGCGTTCCCGGAAGGCCTCCACCGACGTGGACCCGTGGCGCTTGGAGAGCGGCTGGCGATCCGGGCCCACGATCATCGGATGGTGGGCGTAGGCGGGGAAGGTCGTAGCGCCGAGCGCCTCCATCAGCGCCATCTGCCGAGGCGTCGAGGCCAGCAGGTCCTCACCGCGGATGATGTGGGTCATCCCCATCAGCATGTCGTCCACCCCGGCGGCGAGCAGGTAGGTCGGCGAGCCGTCCGAGCGCAGGAGCACGAAGTCGCGGAGCGAGCCCGCCGCGAAGTGGACGTCTCCCTTGAGGAGATCGGGAACGACGAAGTCCCGGTCCGGCATCCAGAAGCGCAGGGCCCACGGCCGTCCCTCGGCCTCGAACGCCGAGCGCTCCGCCTGGGTGAGGGTCCGGCAGCGCCCGTCGTAGCCGGGGGCTTCGCCGCGGGCGAGCGCGTCGGCGCGGCGAGCTTCGAGCTCCTCGGGGGTGCAGTAGCAGCGGTACGCTCGGCCCGCCTCGGTCAACCGTGCCGCCTGGTCACGGTAGATGTCCATCCGCTCGGACTGCCGGTACGGGGCGTGTGGACCGCCGACGTCCGGGCCCTCGTCCCAGTCGAGGCCGAGCCACCGAAGGGAGTCCATCACCGCGTGGAAGGCCTCCTCGGACACGCGGCTCGCGTCCGTGTCCTCCACCCGCAGGACGAACGAGCCTCCGTGGTGCCGGGCCGTGAGCCACGAGTACAGGGCCGTCCGGGCGTTGCCCACGTGGATCGCTCCCGATGGCGCGGGGGCGAACCGACATCGGACCTCGCTCATCGCACCTCCACGGGGTTCGCGAGCACCCCGATCCCGTCGATCTCGACCTCGACGCGGTCGCCCGGCTCCAGCCTCCCCACGCCCTCGGGCGTCCCGGTCAGGAGCACGTCACCGGGGAGCAGCGTCATGAAGGCCGTCACATGCTCGATCAGCGTGGCGACGCCGAACACCATGTCGGCGGTCGTGGCGAACTGCCGCGACTCGCCGTTCACCCGGGTCTCGATCCGCACATCGGTGGGGTCCACCTCGGTCTCGATCCACGGCCCGAGCGGGCAGGAGCCGTCGAAGCCCTTCGCGCGCGCCCACTGACCATCCTTCTTCTGGAGGTCGCGCAGCGTGACGTCGTTCGCGCACGCGTAGCCGAGGATGTAGCGGAACGCGTCCTCGGCGCGCACGTCCCGGGCGATCCGTCCGACCACGACCGCGAGCTCACCCTCGTAGTCCACACGACGGCTGATCGGCGGCAGCGGGATCGTGTCGCCGGGCCCGATCACGGAGGTCGAGGGCTTCAGGAACAGCAGTGGCTCCTCCGGAACCTCGCCGCCGAACTCCGCCGCGTGCGCCGCGAAGTTCTTCCCGACGCCGATCACCTTCGAGGGCAGGACGGGCGCGAGCAGCCGCACGTCGTCCAGCGGGACCTCGTCGCCGGTCGGCAGGGGGTCCTCGAAGAACGTCCCGCCCAGGACCCGCACGACATCGGCACCCTCCTCGACCACACCGGTCGAGATGCGGTCTCCGAACCGGAAGCGCACGAGCCTCACGCCGGCGAGGCTACCGCATCGGCCCAGGCGCGGAACCGATGCCGCAGACCGCCCCCGTGGGCCTACGAGACCGTGAGGACGCCCTCCATACCGGCCTCCCGGTGACCCGGGATCGAGCAGTAGAAGGCATACGTCCCGGCCGGGAGCGAGAACGTCCCCTCGGCCGTCTCGCCCCGATCGGCCACGATCGTCAGGTCTCCCTCGTCGATCCGGAGGTCGTGCTCGATCGAACCGACGTTGGTCACCCGGATCGCGGTGACCGTGTCCGCCGACGCGCTGAGCGCATCTGGCTCGAAGGCGAACTCGGAGGCCTCCACGTACAGGGTGGCCTCGACCGGTCCGGTCGGCCCGGTCCTGGCGGTCGGGCCTGCGGACCCGTCGTCGTTCCCCCCGCCGCAGGCGGCGATCGACAGGGTCGCGGCGAGGAACAGCCCGACCGCGCGGAGCCATCCGGTTCTCATCGCCTCTTCCTTCCGTGTGCGGGCCGTGGGCGGGCAAGGCTCGCCACGATACCGGGTGCGAGCTCGAACACCTACGGAGGCATCAACGATCGAGGACCGTGCCCACGCCCCAGGTCACGCCGATGCTCCGCCAGTACCCGGCGATCGGCTCGCGCGGTGCGAGGCTGCGCAGCTCCTCGACCGGGGAGTCCCCGAAGGAGACCTCGGCCTTTCCCGTCCAGACCGGGGAGCCCTCCCATCCCAAGCTCCGCATCGTCACGAGCTCGTCCATCGAGGGCGGTTCTCCCTCGACGATCGACGGGAAGTACCGGTGGTGCAGCATCGGCAGCGCGTTCACGAACCCGTTCGCGTCCGACGGCCCGGTGATCGTGAAGGTGGCCTCGATGATCCGCCGATCGTGCACGCTCACGCTCGCCCCGAACCGACCACCCGGCTCCAGACGCGGCCCTGCCCTGCCGTAGGCGACGGGCCGAGTCATCCAGATCGAGCCGAGCTTCTTCGGGTACCCCTGGTGCCACCCGCGCGCCAGGGCGAAGTCCTTGTCGACCCAGATCGCGATGCAGCGCGAGTAGTGCTCGCCGCGGTACCGGCAGCGCACCACCACGAAGCACTCCTTGTACTGCGACCGGACCGGATCCAGCAGCTCCTCGAAGGTGTCCGAGCACGACTGCCAGTCGGCGAAGATCACGGCGACGGCGTCGGGCTCGTCCTCGGCGGGCTCGAGCGGCTCGGGCAGCCAGCGTGCGACGGCTCCCGGCTCCGTCCGGTACTCGATCGTGAGCAGGTCGCCCGAGTAGTGCCAGGGCGGCCCGGGCACGATGGATGCCCGCCCCTCCGGGGAGAGCGGCGGCATGAATCCCCTCAGCTCGGCCATCGGCCTATGCTACGCGGCCCGAGGGCATCGACACCTCCCGGGCCCTCCCGATCTGCCCGTAGACTCCCGATGTGGAGACGCGCCGGATCCTGCTCGACAGCCTCCCGACGACCGTCGAACGACAGGGCGGGTTCCTCGTGTCGAGCGACGGGCGCAAGGTGCCGGTCGAGGCGGCGATCCACCTGCCGCCCTGCAAGCCGACGAAGATCGTCTGCGTTCACCTGAACTACCGGAGCCGCGTGGAGGAGTTCCTCGCCACCCTCGGCCCGGCACCCACCTACTTCCACAAGCCGGTCAGCGCCCTGAACGCGCACGAGGGGGACGTCGTGCGCCCGCCACGCTGCCGGTTCCTCAACTACGAGGGCGAGATCGCGATCGTGATCGGGCGGGAGTGCAAGGGCATCGCCGCCGCAGAGGCGCCGGCTCACATCGCCGGCTACACGATCGCGAACGACTTCGGGCTCCACGACTTCCGCGACACGGACGCCGGGTCGATGCTCCGCGTCAAGGGCTCGGACACGCTGTGTCCGCTGGGCCCCGGGCTGGTCGACGACTGGGACTTCCGCGGCAAGCGCATCCGCACCCTCGTGAACGGCGAGGTCCGCCAGGACGGCACGACCGACGAGATGCGCTGGGACATGCACTACCTCGTCGCGGACATCGCGCGCACGATCACGCTGGTTCCCGGCGACGTCATCCTGTCCGGCACGCCCGCCAACTCACGACCCGTCGAGCCGGGCGACGTGGTCGAGGTGGAGGTCGAGGGACTCGGCACCCTGCGGAACACCATCGTCGAGGGCGACCTGCCGGTACGCGAGGACGTGGGCGCGCAGCCGTCCGACTCCGAGGAGGTCGTCTCGACCGCGCTCGGCGGGGACTGGGAGCTCCGCGGGATCCGGCCCCCGAGGCGGAGCTGACGGCTCCTGCCGGCGGCCAACGTGGACTATCCTGCCGCGGAGTCGTTGCGGTACGGAAGAGGAGAGGCTCGGATGGACACCGAAGGCAAGCGCCTGCGGCTGCTCTGGTCGGACCTGCACGGGATCGAGCGCGGGAAGTACCTCTACGGCGACTGGGCCGAGCGGGCGAAGGCCAACTTCTGCATGTCGACCTACCCCCTGACGTTCGATCGAGAGATCCTGCCGATCCCCGGGTTCGCGTTCGACGTCGGCCTGCCCGATCTGGAGGCGCGCCTGGACGTTTCCTCGATCCGGCCGGGATGGGAGCCGAACACGCTCGTCGCCATCGGCGACACGTTCCACCGGCAGGAACCTGTTGCCATCGACCCGCGCCAGGTGCTCCGCCGGGCGATCGATCCATGGCTCGCGATGGGCCTCACGCCGCAGCTCGCGTTCGAGTTCGAGTTCTACCTGCTCCGCCCCGACGGCGATGGCGGATGGCGCTCGATCGATACGCCGGGCTCGCGCGTCTACGGGACGGGGATGGCCGTGGATCCCGACGGCGTCGTGAACGACATCGTCGACACCGCGGCCGCCTGTCGGCTCGACATCGAGGCCTGGTGCACGGAGTTCGACGACGCGCAGTTCGAGATCAACATCCGCTACCAGGAGGCCATCCCCGCGGCCGACGACGCGTTCCTGTTCCGGGTCCTCGCGCACGAGGTCGCGGCGCGGCACGGGCACCGAGCGACGTTCATCGGCCGCCCGTTCAACGATCGCGGTGGCTCGGGACTGCACGTGAACATCAGCTTCCGGGACGCGAACGGGGAGAACGCCCTGTACGACCCGTCCACGCCCGACCAGCTGTCGACGCTGGCCCACCAGTGCATCGCCGGGATGCTCGCGCACCACGAGGGCTCCGCGGCGATCTGCGCGCCCACGGTCAACGCGTACAAGCGCCTGCTCCCAGACATGATGAACGGCTACTGGGCGAACTGGGGCCACGACGACCGCACCGTCGCGGTCCGGATCGCCCCCGACCGGGGCCCGGCGACCCGCCTGGAGAACCGGGTGCCCGACGGCGCGTGCAACCCGTACCTCGCGGCGGCGGCGCTCCTGCACACGTGCCGGTTCGGCGTCGAGGGCGGGATGGTGAACCAGGACCCGCAGCCCGTCGGCGAGGACCCCAAGGCGTTCGTGCACGTCCCGGCCAACCTGGCCGACGCCCTCGAGGCGTTCGAGCGTGACGAGCGCCTGTGCGAGGCGCTCGGCCCCGAGCTGGTGACCGCCTTCACGATCCTGAAGCGGGCCGAGTGGGACCGGTACGTCAAGGCCGTGGAGGACCCATCGGTGACCGAGGCGACCGACTGGGAGCTCGCCTACTACACCCCGTTCTTCTAGGCCATGCCGACGTGGGCATGCTCGCGTCGGCGTTGGCGCCGACCGTGCGGGGGGGGTGACCTCGGGTCATCTGGAGCCCGCTCGCCCCAGCGGTCCCGGGACGAGTGGTCCATGTCTCGGCGGGCACCGCCCGCGAGCATGACCGTGATCGGGAAGGAGTGAGGGCATGAAGGTCCTGCTGGTCGGCGTCGGCGGCGTGGGCGAGGCGATCGCCGTCATCGCCAAGGAGCGTCCGTTCATCGAGCAGCTCGTCCTGTCGGACTACGACCTCGAGCGCGCGCACGAGGTCCAAAGCAAGCTCGGCGATGACTCGCGGTTCCCCGTGGAGTGGGTCGACGCCGCGGATCGCGAGCAGATCGTGCGGCTCATGCGCACGCATCGCGTCGACCTCGTCATGAACGCGGTCGACCCGATCTTCAACGAGCCGATCTTCGACGCCGCGTTCGAGGTCGGCGTGACCTACATGGACATGGCGCTCACCCTCTCGCAGCGGCACCCGACCGACCCCTATCACCTCCCCTCCGTGAAGCTCGGCGACTACCAGTTCGAGCGCTCGGAGCGATGGGCCGAGAAGGGTCTGCTCGCGCTCGTCGGGATGGGTGTGGAACCGGGTCTCGCCGACGTCTTCACCGCGCATGCGGCGAAGAACCTGTTCGACGAGATCCAGGAGATCGGCGTCCGCGACGGAGCCAACCTGGAGGTCGAGGGCTACCGGTTCGCCCCGAACTTCTCGATCTGGACGACGATCGAGGAGTGCCTGAACCCTCCCGTCGTATACGAGAAGGACAAGGGCTGGTTCACCACCGAGACGTTCAGCGAACCCGAGGTCTTCGAGTTCCCCGAGGGCATCGGCCCGGTCGAGTGCGTGAACGTGGAGCACGAGGAGGTGCTCCTGATCCCCCGGTGGATCGATGTGGGGCGCGTCACCTTCAAGTACGGCCTGGGCGACGAGTTCATCCAGGTCCTCAAGACGCTGGAGCTCCTGGGCCTGGACTCCAAGGAACCCGTGCAGGTGAAGGGCGTGACCGTGGCGCCCCGCGACGTGGTGGCGGCCGTCCTGCCCGACCCCGCCCATCTGGGCGACCGGATGCACGGCAAGACGTGCGCGGGCACCTGGATCAAGGGCACCAAGGACGGCGTGCCGCGCGAGGTCTACCTCTACCAGGTGGCCGACAACCAGGAGTGCATGTCCAGGTACGGCGTCCAGGCGGTGGTGTGGCAGACGGCCGTGAACCCGGTGATCGCGATGGAGCTCCTCTCCGAAGGGATCTGGAAGGGCGTCGGCGTGCTCGGCCCCGAGGCCTTCGACCCCGACCCGTTCCTCGAGCGGATGCCCGCGTACGACTTCCCGATGGGCATGCGGGAGATGACGCCGGAGGCCTGAGCGGCGCGAGGACCGAGGTCCAACCCCCACCGGACCTCGCCGAACGGGGCGCGCCACACGGTGCGCCCCGTTCTCCTTGCCCGGTCGGCTCGTTCGGTGCCACACTACCGCCCTGTCCGAGGGGAGGAGGCACACCCAGGTGAGCGTCGCGACGGCCGACACGCAGCTGTCCGGGATCGACCTCGTGAACCCCGACAACTACGTGGACGGGGTGCCGTTCGCCTGGTTCGACGAGCTGCGGCGCCGCGCGCCGGTGGTCTGGCACGAGGAACCTGCGCCCAACGCGGGCTTCTGGACCGTCACCACCTATGCGGATCTCGTCACCGTCCACATGGACTGGGAGACGTACTCCTCCGAGGTCGGGGCCGTCGCCCTGGAGGAGCTCGACGAGCGCCAGCTCGAGATCCGCAAGACGATGCTGGAGACCGATCCGCCCCGCCACCGCGAGCTCCGGAACATCTGCAACAAGCGCTTCTCCGCCCGCGCGGTCGGCCGGTACGAGGACTTCATCCGAGACGTCGCCCGTCGGGTGCTGGATCGGGCCCTGCCGATGGGCGAGCTCGACTTCGTGGCCGAGATCGCGAAGGAGCTCCCGATCCGGTTCCTGTGCGCGATCTTCGAGGTCCCCCAGGAAGACGCCCCGCAGCTGATCGCCTGGGGGGACCGGATGATCGGGAACCAGGACCCGGACTTCGCCGACGTGGTCGTCGACCAGGGCGACACGGAGGCCTTCCGCTACCTCCCGTTCCGTTCACCGGCTGCGCTCGAGGTCTTCGCGTACGCCGACCGGATGCGAGACCAGCGGCTCGAGGAGCCACAGGACGACATCATCAACGCGCTCACGGTGGCGCAGTCCGAAGGGAGCTTGAACGAGCAGGAGTTCCACAACTACTTCTCGCTGCTCATGATCGCCGGCAACGAGACGACCCGGCACACGATCAGCCACGGCATGCAGGCCCTGATCGAGCACCCGGACCAGCTCGATCTCCTGCGGCGCGATCCGTCGATCGTTCCGACCGCCGTGGAGGAGATCCTGCGATGGGCCACACCCGTCATGCACTTCCGGCGCACCGCAACGCGCGACACCGAGCTGCACGGCCAGCCGATCCGGCGGGGCGACAAGGTCGTCACCTGGTACATCAGCGCGAACCGCGACGAGGCCGTCTTCGCCGATCCCTACCGGTTCGACCTCACGCGCCAACCGAACGAGCACGTGACGTTCGGTCCCGGAGGGCCGCACTTCTGCCTGGGAGCACATCTCGCGCGGCTCGAGACCAAGATCCTGTTCCAGGAGCTGCTCCCCCGCCTGCGTTCGATCGAGCTCGCCGGCCCCATCGAGCGGATGCGCTCCAACTTCGTCAACGGCATCAAGCGGATGCCCGTACGCGTCCGGCTCGCGTGAGGCCGCCTGAAGCCGCCGGGTCCGCGGACGCGATAGTATCCGGGCGATGAGACCCCGCTCCCTGCTGCTGCTCGCGTGCGCGATGGCACTCGTCGCGGCGTGCGGCGGGGACGACGCAGGCGGAGACACCGGCGCGACAGGGAGCGGACCCACGGGAGCCACAGGGTCGGCTGACATCGCGCGCTTCACCGCGACGGTGCAGGACACCGAGGGTGGCAACACACTGTCGTTCAGCGGCACCAGCTGCGACGGGATCCTCGGGCCCTACGAGGTCCTCATCGCCGTTCAGGGCAACGCGACGGGCGAGACGACGACCACGCTCTCGTTCACCGAGGGCGAGACCACGACGATGACCTATCGTGTGGACGTCACCGGGGCCGACGGAGAGGGCAGCATCTCCGGCGAGTACGAGGTCGAGCTGAGCCCGCTCGAGGGCACGCAGATCATCCTGTTCACGGGCTCGACGACGGCCGAGGGACCCTCGGGCACCAGGTCGTTCGAGACCGACACCGGTAACCTCCCCGTCCAGACCGGCACGGGTGCCTGCCCGACGGCCCCGGCTGCCTAGGCCGGGCCCCGGCCCTCGATCCCCGATGGCGCCGCCACGGCCGGCGGCGCGGATGCTTCATGCCGACCGGATGACGACCATCGCCGCCGTGGCCGTCAGCCTGACAGCGGTGGCGTCAACCGCCGGCGGCCCCCGCCGGCGCCCCGAAGGAGGCACGCATGAGCGACAGGTCCGAACTCATCCTGGCCGGGTACCAGACGATCGAGGCCGCCGAGCGCGACTTCGACGGTCTCGTGAAGCTCGTCGAGCAGAAGCGGGTCCGGACCGAGGGCGTGATCCTCGTGCAGCGCGACGAGCAGGGTGAGGTCCGCGTGTCCGATACCGGCGACAAGCTCGGTCGCAAGGGTCTCGGCTGGGGCGGCGGGGTCGGCGTGCTGGTCGGGCTTGCCGCGCCGCCGCTCCTGGCTTCGATCGCCGTGGGCGCCGCGGCCGGCGGGCTGGTCGGCAGGTTCGCCAAGCACAAGCTCGACACCGGCCTGGAGTCCGGTCTCGGTGAGAAGCTCAAGCCGGGCACGGCCGCGATCCTGGCGATCGTGGACCCGGAGGACCGCCTCGCGGCCGAGCAGGCGCTCGCGGGCTCGCCGGCGAAGTCGGTCGCACCGATGGACGGCCTCGGGGACCTGAAGGAGGCGCTGTCCGAAGCTGCCGGCAAGTTCAACCCGGATCGGACCGTCCTGCCGCTCCCCGACCCGACCTTCGGCGGCACGGTCGGGCGGACCCTCGATGCGTCGGTGGCCGACTGGACGATCGCGATGCAGCCGAGGCCGCCGGAGGACGCGCCGAACGTCCTCGTGGTCCTGATCGACGACGCCGGGTTCGGCAACCCCGACACCTTCGGCGGTCCGATCGCCACGCCCGCCATGACGCGCGTCCGCGACATGGGTCTCACCTACAACCGCTTCCACGTCACGGCGATCTGCTCGCCGACCCGAGCGGCGATGCTCACCGGGCGCAACCAGCATCGGGTCGGCTTCGGCTCGATCGCGGAGTACCCGGGACCGTTCCCCGGCTACACCGCCGCCGTGCCGAAGAGCTGTGCCCCGATCCCCAGGATCCTCCGGGACAACGGGTACGTCACCGGTGGGTTCGGCAAGTGGCACCTCACGCCCGACAACGTGCAGGGGGCAGCCGGTCCGTTCGACCGGTGGCCGAGCGGCTGGGGCTTCGACCACTGGTGGGGGTTCCTCAGCGGCGCCGCGGGCCAGTACGACCCGATCATCACGCAGGACAACGGCGTGATCGGCGTGCCCGAGGGCAAGGACGGACAGGGCTACTACCTCCCGGACGACATCACGGACAAGGCCGTCGAGTGGCTCCATGCGGTTCGCGCCCAGGACCCGACGAAGCCGTGGTTCATGTACTACTCGACCGGCTGCGCCCACGCGCCGCACCACGTCGCGAAGGAGTGGGCCGACCGCTACGAGGGGCGGTTCGATGCCGGCTGGGATGTCTACCGGGAGGAGGCCTTCGAGCGACAGAAGGCGTTGGGGCTCGTTCCCCAGGACGCGGAGCTCACGCCGCGCCCAGACCTCTTCCCCGCGTGGGACTCCCTCTCGGACCAGGAGAAGAAGCTCTACGCGCGCCAGATGGAGGTGTTCGCGGGGTACTCGGAGAACGCCGACTGGAACGTCGGGCGTCTGCTCGACGCGATCGATGGGATGGGCGACCTCGAGGACACGCTGATCTTCTACATCTGGGGTGACAACGGCGCCAGCATGGAGGGAACGATCACCGGCTCGTTCAACGAGATGACGTTCCTGAACGGCGTCCTGCTCACGCCCGACGAGCAGCTCGGACTGATCGAAGAGCATGGCGGCATCGAGGCGCTCGGCGGCGTCGACACCGCGCCCCACTACGCTGCCGCCTGGGCGTGGGCCGGCAACACACCGTTCCAGTGGGGCAAGCAGACCGGCAGCCACCTCGGCGGCACGAGGGACCCGCTCGTCGTCGCCTGGCCCCGGCGCATCACGGACGCCGGCGGCATCCGGTCACAGTTCACCCACTGCATCGACGTCGGCCCGACGATCCTCGAGGCCGTCGGCCTGCCCGAGCCGACGTCCGTCGACGGCATCGCGCAGGAGCCGATGGACGGAACGAGCTTCGGGTACACCTTCGACGATCCGGACGCCGGTGAACGGCACACCGTCCAGTACTTCGAGTCGATGGGGAGCCGCGCGATCTACAAGGACGGCTGGTGGGCCTGCGCCCGACTGGACCGCATCCCGTGGGACTTCTCGCCCGAGACGATCAGGAAGCTCGCGCCCGGGGTCTACGACCCGGACAAGGACCGATGGGAGCTCTACTACCTCCCGGATGACTTCTCCCAGGCCCACGACCTCGCTGCTGCGAACCCCGAGAAGCTGGCAGAGCTCAAGGAGCTGTTCTGGCAGGAGGCGGAACGCAACCGCGCGCTCCCGCTGCTCGGCGGCATGGCGATCTTCTTCGGGATCCTGCCGCCGCTGCCGACGGTCACACGGTTCACCTACTTCGGCGACGTCCAGAACGTGCAGCGGGGGATGATCCCGCGGATCTACGGGCGCTCGTACGCGATCGAGGCCGACCTGACGGTGCCGGAGGGCGGCGCGGAGGGTGTGATCGTGGCCAACGCGGACGAGATCGGCGGCTTCGCCCTGTGGGTCGACGGGCAGGGGTTGCTGCACCACACCTACTCGTTCCTGGGCGTCGAGGTCTACCGACAGGTGTCGACCGAGAAGGTCCCGGCCGGCGAGGTGAGCGTCAAGATGCTGTTCGAAGCCGACGCGCCCAAGCCGGGCACCGGCGGGAGGGTCACGCTGTGGGCAGGCGATACCCAGATCGGCGAGGGCCGCCTCGACCGGACGGTCCCCATCGCCTTCTCGTCGTACTCGGGGATGGACATCAGCCGCGACAACGGCCTGGTGGTCGATAGCGCGTACGCGGACAAGGCACCGTACACGTTCAGCGGAACCGTGAAGAAGGTGGTGTTCGACCTGAAGCCCGCCGACGCGAGCGCGGAGCAGGAGCTGCACGAGCACGCCGCCATGCAGGCCATCGGGCACGGCGCCGCCGGGTAGGAGCCCCGGGCCGGGCGGGCGTCGGTCGACCCGGGAGCCGGGTTCAGGCCGAGGGATCCCCAGATCCCGGCGACGTCCCGTGGCACCGGTCCCACGTGCGCTCGGATCCACAGGGACAGGGATCGTTGCGACCACGCCGGGCGTCCTCGGCCGCGGAGATCCGCATGAGCTCCGCGGGTGCGCGTTCGACGCGCAGCAGATCGCACATCGCCCGCATCGTCGGTCCGATGTGGTGGAAGAACGCCTTGTAGCTCGGGCAGAGGTAGTGCAGCCCGGGATCACCGTCCGGCGTCAGCGTGAACCGGTCCTTCGGGCACCCGCCGTGACAGGCGAACCGGACGTCGCACTCGCGGCAGAACGGGGGGAGAGCATCCCGCTTCGCGAGACCGAACGCTTCCTGCTGAGGGAGCACGATCAGGTCGATCATGGGCGTCTCGCGGATGTTCCCGAGCTTGAACCGGGGCTCGACGAAGTGATCGCACGAGTACAGGTCGCCGGTGTGCTCCAGCGCGAGGGCGAGCCCGCACGTCTCCGAGTGGACGCACAGGCCGGGCGGCTCCCCGTACCAGTTGGCGAGCGCTACGTCGAACATCTGGACGTAGACCTCGCCGATGTCGCGCCGCTTCCAGTCCTCGAACACGTCGATCAGGAAGCGGCCGTACCCGCCCGGCGACACGGAGCGCTCCGTCACCAGGGTGCCCTCCTGCAGGTACAGAGGGCGATCCTTCACGCGCTCCCCCCACCCTGCGTTGGCGATGGGGAGGGTCTCCGCCGTGGCACGTTCGACGATGGGGATGAACTGCATGAACCGTGCGCCGCAGTCGTCCCGCAGGAACCGGTAGACCTCACGGCCGCGAGCCTCGTTCGCAGCGTGCACGGTCGTCAGGGCGTTCCACTCGACCGCGTTGCGCCGCAGGACCTCGAGGCCGGCCATCACCCGATCGAAGCTGCCCTTGCCGGCCTTGTCGACGCGGTAGGCGTCGTGGATCTCACGCGGTCCGTCGATCGACAGGCCGACGAGGAACCCGTGCTCGGCGAAGAAGCGGCCCCATGCGTCGTCCAGGAGCGTGCCGTTCGTCTGGATCGTATAGACGATCCGCTGTCCCGGGCGCTTCATGCCCTCGGCCAGGTCGACCGAGCGGCGGAAGAAGTCCAGTCCCATCATGGTCGGCTCCCCGCCCTGCCAGGCGACGACGACCTCGGGCGAGCGCGCGTGGGCCTCGAGCAGCTGACGCAGGTACAGCTCGAGGAGCTCGTCGGCCATCCGGAAGCGGCTGCCCGGATACAGCATCTCCTTGGACAGGAAGAAGCAGTAGGTGCAGTCGAGGTTGCAGACCGCGCCGGTCGGCTTGGCCAGCAGATGGAACGCCTCCGGCGCCCCCCGAGGGAGCACCGGCTCCGATGCTCGGGGCGCGCTCACGCCCATCCCATCACCATCATCCTGCCCGGACACGTGACCGGGACGGTGCTCGGGTGCGCGTCAGCGCCGGTCGCGCCGGTCGTCTCGTCGATCGTTACGCCGATCGTGACGGCGGTCGACGCCGTGAACGACGACCGCCGTCGTGCCGACGGCCACCGCGGTCCGCGCCACCGGCGCGCCGATCACGCCTCGCCGCGCCGCTCGTGCAGGTCGTAGTGGCATGTCACGCTCCTTCACTGATCGCGGCCTCTTCGGCCTCGATGGACGCCAGGATGGCCTGGATCGGGATCCTGCCGCTCGCGACGAGCTGGCCGCCGGCCCGGCGGGCGGCCGACGCGAACGGGGCCGCCCACAGGTTCTCCCAGACGAGCACCCCCGCCGTGCTGCCGTTCTCCATGGCCTCGGCGAGCTGGGCCACGTCCTCGGCCGCGAGGATCTCCGCGACGTGGGTCTCGAGCCCACGCAGCTCATCCAGGTTCTCGACGTCGTCGATCTCCATCGCCTCGAGGCTGCCGTCCTCGGCCTTGTGGAGGACCAGGAGATCGAGGATGCGGATGATCCCCTCGTCCATCAGCGTCGCGAGCTCCTCCGCCATCTCTCCGGTGAAGCTGCTCCTCCCGGCCGGGAACTCGACCACGAGGTAGTCGACGGGTCCCAGCTGGTCCGTCTCGTCCATGCTCATCGACGTCCCCCTCGCTCGCGTGGCACGGGACCGGTCGGTCCGATCCCGGTTCGACGTTCCCATCATCGCCCCGGAGGCGGTGGGCGCCGTCATCCTCCTGGGGTGATTCGGGTCGCTCGACCTGACCGTCATGCCCGGCCGTGGTCGGCGGCCTCGACCGTGCGCAGGACCGCCCGCAGCATCCCGGCGAGCGCCTCCTGCTCCGCCGGCGCGAGCCGCGAGGCGACGTTGACCTCCTCGGCGTTGAAGCGCGGGAAGAGCTCCTCGATCTTCCGCCGACCTCTCGCGGTGAGCGAGACGCGGACCATCCTGCCGTCGGCCTCGCTGGGTCGTCTGCGCACGTACCCGCGGGCCTCGAGCGTGGTCACGACCCCGGTCGACGTCGGCCGGCTGATCCCCACGGCAGCCGCGAGGTCCCGCGACTCCATCTCCCCCCAGACCCACAGGACCCACAGCACGACGAACGACGTCCACGACAGACGGTCGTCCGCCAGGACCTTGTTCTCCAGGTGCCGGCGCACGGCCGCGGAAGCTCGGAACAGGTTCGACACGGCGGCCATCGCGCGGAAGTCGAGCGGCAGATGGCCGAGCCGCTCGACCACCTTGCGCTCCGCGGGCAGGAGGTCGTCGCGCTCGTCCATCGCGCGCATCCTACCGACGACCGCCGCGGTCAGAACGCGAACCTCCTGGGCGGGTCCTCCATGGTCAGGACCTCGCGGTCGATCCCCCAGGTCGAGACGTCGGACGTCGTCGCGCCGTCGAAGACCAGCTCGACCAGCGATCGCCCGAGCACGCTCGCGAACTTCATCGCGTGGGCGGCCCCCTGGCCGACGGCGACGCGCGTGTGTCCCGGCACGAGGTCGATCACGAGGTCGCGGTCGGGCGTCATCGTGTACAGGCACGTCTTGCGCTCCAGGTACCTCCCGAACCCGTCGGGCAGATGCCCGCGCATGAAGGCATCGAGGCGCTGCGAGTACGCTTCATCCGGCTCGAACGACCGCGTGTCGCCCGTGACCTCGTGGCCGCCGACGTCCTGCCCGATCTTGGGGCCCTCGAGCCCGAACACCGGCAGCCCGTAGAAGGACGGGTCACCCATCCAGATCCACACGGGGAACCGATCGGGCCGGAACTCCGCGGCGGCGGGCGAGGCGTAGTAGTGCACCTGCTCCTGGGTCACCGTGAGGTGGATCGGTCGCCAGAGCGGTCCGAGGAGCTCGTTCGTCCAGGCGTCCGCCGCCAGGATCACACGCTCGGCCCGGAACGCCCCCCGCTCCGTCACCAGCTCGTACAGCCCACCGGCGTCCAGGATCTCGATCACCCGCGCGTGATCGACGAGGGTGGCGCCGTTGCGCTCGGCCAGTCGCCGGTGGGCGGCGTTCGCGCGGGCCGCGGCGACGATCCCCGCGTCCGCCTGGTGCATCACGCGCACGTCGTCCTCGAGCCTCCACTGCGGCCACCTGCGCATCGCCTCGCGCGCGTCCACCCACTCGTAGCCGATCCCGACCTCGTCCAGCGAGCGCTCGTAGTCCTCGGCCCCGATCGGGCCGCCCTCCGGGTACAGGTCGATCCCACCGGTCCGGATCACGAGCCGCTCCCCCGACTCCCGCTCGACCTCGGCCCATGCCGCGAACGCATCGCGCGCGAGTCGCACGTAGGCGGGCGTGTGGTAGCTCAGCCGGATCAGGCGGGAGTGGTCCTGCGACGCGCCGCGCTCGTGGCCGAGCTCGAACCGCTCCAGACCCACGACGCCGGGGCCGACCCGCCTGGAGGCCCAGAAGGCGGCGGCGCTCCCGATCCCTCCCAGCCCGACGACCGCGACGTCGAACCCTCGCCGCTCGGGCACCGGGCTCAGACCTCGGTCTCGGTGTGCCCGCGGTACTCGTAGCCCGACATCGGCTTGCCGGTCGGGCTCTTCCACACCCGTTCCTGCACCGGCACCTTGCCGAGCACCTTGGCCATGGCACGAACGTGCTCGGCCACCGAGCCGCAGCACGAGCCGATCACGTTCAGACCCGCCTCACTGGCCTTCGCTGCGAACGCGGCCATCTCCTGCCGCGAGAGCTGCATCGGCGAGAGGGCGTAGGGGAAGTTCGGCCAGGCGGTGAAGTCCGGCCGCTCGTCGGTCGTGCGGTACGCGACGGGCTGGGCAGCCACGTAGGTGTCCACCGCCGCGCGCATCTCGATCGCGATCGGCAGCTGCTGCTCGGGCCCGTTCAGGCAGTTCACACCCACGATGTCGGCGCCGGCGTCGGCGAGCCTGCGGGCGCACTCACCCGGCGTGTCGCCCTCGTAGGAGCGGGGCTCCGGCTGCTCGAAGGACATGGTCACCATGATGGGCAGCCCCGTCGTCCTCGCCCGCTCCACGAACAGCAGCGCCTCGCCCAGGTAGCTGAAGGTCTCCCCCACCCACAGGTCGACACCGCCCGCGTCGAGCATGTCCTGGAGCTGCCGGTCGAACAGCGACCGCACGTGTTCGGCGCTCGATGCGTCGGCGGGGTCGTAGGCCCATGTGAGCGACAGGTCGCCAGCGACCAGCGCGTCGCCCTCCGCCGCGACCGAGCGGGCGATCCGCACCGCGTTCCGGTTGATCTCGTCGACCTTGCCCTGCAGGCCCACGGTCGCGAGCTTGTCCTCGCTCGCGTAGAAGGTCATCGTCGTCAGGAACTCGGCGCCGGCGCGCAGGAACTCCCGGTGGAGCTGCTCGAGGGCCTCCGGGTGTTCGATGGCGACCTCGGGCGTGAACGGCCCGGCCTGCACGTAGCCGCGTTTCTCGAGCTCGAGCAGGTAGCCGCCGTCGCCGAGGACGGGTCCCTCCGCCAGCCGTTCGAGGACCCCCTTCGCCATGGCTCGGCACCACCTTCCCGTGAACGTGAGCCACGGAGTCTAGCCAGACACCGACCCCGCCCGGTGGGTGCATCGTGACCCCGAGTCACGCGCCGCGAGCTGGAGCGCCTCGCTGCCGGCCGGCAACCCCTCCACGCTCCGCCGTTTCATGCCGCCGGGGTGATGCGGAACCTCCCGCGCCGCGCTTCCATCAGTACGGTCGCAGGCGGGATGGCCCACGACGGCGGATCCCGGCCTCGCCGGGAGGAGATGCGCATGGGGGTACACGAGCACAAGCTCCGATGCTTCGCCGTGCACGACGAGGTGTTCATGGCATCGATCTTCGCCTCCGGTGAGAGCAACCTCTCGCTGTCGGAGCTGGATCCCAAGACCCATGCCCTCGTGCGACTCGGGGCGCTGCTCGCCCTGGGCGCGTCGCCCCCCTCCCTGCAGTCCGACGTGGAGGGCGCCCTCGCCGCCGGCGCGAGCATCGACGAGATCATCGGCACGCTGGTGGCGGTGACCCCCACGATCGGCTCGGCACGGGCGGTCGCACAGGCTCCAGCACTCGGGCGTGCCCTCGGCTACGACGTCGACGCCGCCCTGGAGGAGCTGACCGATGGGGCGAGCTCGTGAGGTGCGGGGCCCGGGTGGTTTCATCCCATCAGAGGGATGCGGGGATGCGGCCTCCCGGCTTGTATGAGGCACGTCGGAGCCGCTCGGATGGGCGGCTCCGACACCGGCTCCGCGTCCACGCACCGCAACAGGAGCACACACCGGAGGAGGAAGAAAGGGGGAGGGCATGTCCATGTCGGACAGGGAGCCCAGCGGCTGGGCCGTAGGGTGGACGTTCTTCGCGGCGTTCATGATGATCATGATCGGTGTCTTCCACGCGATCGCCGGGTTCGCGGCGATCCTGGAGGACGAGTTCCTCAGCGTCGTCCCGGCGGTCGGCACGGAGGCGCAGGGGGACGTGTACTTCCTGCAGTTCGACGCCACGACATGGGGCTGGATCCACCTGATCCTCGGCATCGTGATCCTGCTCGCCGGGTTCGGGCTGTTCAGCGGAGCTGTCTGGGCTCGGACCGTTGGGGTCATCCTTGCGGTGATCAGCGCCATCGTTGGGTTCGCGTGGATCCCGTGGTACCCGGTCTGGGGCATCATCATCATCGCCATCGCGATCTCCGTGATCTGGGCGCTGACCGCCCACGGTCGGGACGTCACCGGCTACGAGTAGAAGCGCCCCGGTGACGGTCGCTGCGGGGCCCGCCCAGGGCCCCGCAGCGGACCCTCCGAGACCCGCGTCGGTGGGTGCATGCAGGCCGACGTGTCGACGCGGTAGTGTCGGTTGAGCGACCGCAACGGAAGGAGATCGAGGTGACGATCGGGCCGGTGCAGCTGTTGGTGATCGGGTTCAACCAGCCCGAGTTCAGGGGAGAGGTCCTGGCCGAGCTCGACCGCCTGCGCGAGAACGACACGGTGCGCCTGATCGACGGGCTGGCCGTGTACAAGGACGCCCAGGGAGAGGTCGTGATCCTGGAGCGCTCGGACCTCAACCCCGAGCAGGCCGCCGAGTTCGGGGCGGTGGTGGGCGGCCTGATCGGCCTCGGCGTGGGCGGCGAGGAGGGCATGGTGGCCGGCGCGGAGGCCGGGGCCGAGGCCGCCGCCGAAGGGATCGACCTCTTCGACGAGTCCGAGGTCTGGGACGTGGTCGAGGAGATCCCCGAGGACTCCGCGGCCGCGATCCTGCTGCTCGAGCACCGCTGGGCGATACCGCTGCGCGATGCCCTGGTCCGCGCGGGCGGCTTCAAGGTGGCCGACGGGTTCATCAGCCCGCTGGACCTGGTGACGATCGGGCTGCTCGGCGCCGAAGAGGCACGGGCGCTGAGCGCCACTGAGGCCCGGTCCGCGTCGGAGTAGGCTCGGGCCCTCACGCCCTCCACGGAAAGGGGAGATGACATGTTCGGACCCTCACGCCGGGTCGCGCGGCGCACCGCCCGGCGCACCAGCCGCCGGCAGATGGCCATGCACGGCGCGACGACGCCCGAGCCCGAGTACAACGAGCCAGCGCCGGCTCCGGCCCCGGCAGCCGCCCAACCGGCCGAGCCGGACTACGCGGCCGAGATCGAGAGGCTCGGTCAGCTGAAGTCCGAGGGACTCATCAGCGAGGAAGAGTTCGAGGCGAAGAAGAAGCAGATCCTGGGGATCTGAGCCGGGTGGGCCACGCGGGGCGTCCATCGCCGTCGGGGCCCCGTCCGACTCGCACCTGATGATGGCACCCGCCCCCCGAGTTGGCTAGGGTCCCTCTCGAACGAAGGGGGCACGGGGTGAGCGGATCGCAACGAGAGACCGGCTCGAGGTGGTGGAAGCCGGCCCTGATCGCTCTGGGCACCACCGTTGCCGCGGCTGCGGCCGCTGCGATCGCGTGGGGCTGGGCGAGTCCCGTACCCGAGGGTCCGCCCGAGGAGCTCGAGGAGGGCGCAGCAGAGGGGACGAGCGCCGCGCCGGTCGACCGCCCTGAGCGTCAGCCCCCGCCGTGGGTGAAGCCCACCGTCCTGTGGACGATCGCGGTGTTCGTGGCGGTCGTCGTCGGCCTCTACCTGCTCGGGGTCCTCGGAGAGGTCGTGACATGGGTCCTGCTGGCGCTGTTCTTCTCGTTCGCCCTCGAGCCGGCCGTGAACCGGCTCTCGCGCCGGGGATGGCGCCGGGGCTCCGCGACCGGGCTGCTGCTCGCGGTGACGTTCGTGCTGCTGATCTTCATCGGGCTGATCTTCCTGGTGGCGGTGATCCGGGGGGCGTCCTCGATCGTCGCCAACGCCCCCGAGTGGTCCCAGACGGCCGCGGACTGGCTCTCCGACACCTTCGGGATCGAGGTGTCCACCGAGTCGCTGTCCGAGGGGGCGACGAGCACCGCCGCCTCGTTGGACGCCGCGGCCGAAGAGCCGATCGAGGTCCTCCTCGGCTTCAGCTCCTCCCTGGTGGGCGGCATCTTCGCGATGTTCACCGTCGGGATGTTCATCTTCTACATGGTGGCGGAGGGACCCAGGTTCAAGCGGGCCGTCCTGTCGTTCTTCTCCTCGGAGCGCCAGGAGGAGCTCGTGTCGATCTGGGAGGCCGCGATCGACAAGACGGGTGGCTACTTCTACTCCAAGCTCGCGCTCGCCGTGATCAACGGCGGCGCCTTCTTCGTCGTGCTGACGCTCCTCGGTGTCCCGGGCGCGGCCGCCCTCGCCACGTTCCAGGGAGTGGTCGCCGAGTTCATCCCGATCGTCGGCACCTACATCGCGGCGGTGGTACCGCTCGCCATCTCGCTCGTCACCGTCGGCAACCCCGAGACGCTGATCCTGCTCGTGTACGTCCTGATCTACCAGCAGGTCGAGAACTACCTCCTGGCACCGAAGCTGCAAGCGAAGGCGATGCAGCTGCACCCCGCCGTCGCGTTCGGGGCGGCGCTGGCCGGTGGGGCGATCGGCGGCCTGCTCTGGGCCTTCCTCGCCCTCCCCTTCGCAGCGACCGTCCAGGCCTCGGCGTCGCTCTACATCCAGCGACACGAGGTCGTGGAGACCGAGCTGACGGCCGAGCAGGAGCCGACCCCGAAGGAGGTGAAGGAGCGCCGCCCGCTCGGCAGCCGGATCGGACGGCTCGCACGCTCGAGCCGGGGGTGGCTCCGACGCAAGCGTCCGGAGGGGGCGGGGACCGCGGAGGCGGCCACCACCGACCAGCCACCCGCGTCGGACGCCACCCCCTGAGGGCCGCCGGCGATCAGGGGTCGTCGGTGGCCTGGCCCAACGCGCGCCTCAGCGCCGCGAGCTCCGCCTTGATCTCCCCGAGCTCCTGCGCGACCGTGGCCGATGCCTCCCCGGCTCCGTCCCCCTCCGGCGGCGGAACGAGGATGCTCGCCAGGATGCTCGCGAGCGCGCCGATGATCCCGACGCCAGCGAACATCACGAACACCCCCGTGATCCGGGCGAGCGTGGTCACCGGGTAGCGATCGCCGTAGCCGACCGTGGTGATGGTCACGATGCCCCACCACAGCGCGTCTCCCCCGTCGGTGATGTTCGCGTCGTTGGAGCGGCTCTCGAACTGCAGCACCAGGATGCTCGCCGTCACCAGCACGATCATGGCCGACAGCAACGTGATGACGATCGCGTACTGGCTGCGGTTGCGCAGCACATCCCGCGCCAGCGCCTTCCTTCCCGTGCCACGCATCAGTCGCGAGATCCGGGCGAGCCGACTCAGGCGCGCCAGCCGCAGGAGCGCCGTGAACCTGAAGAAGCCCCCGAGGTTCGGGACCGACCCAAGGAGGTCGAGCCACCCACGCTCACCGATGAAGTAGGAGCGCTTGGTCGGAGCCCGCCGCAGCCTCCTCGCGAAGTCGAACAGGAAGACGACGCACATCACGTTGTCGTAGAAGCTCAGGAGCTGCGCGGTGGCCTCGTTCACGGGCAGGACCAGGAGCACCATGACGGCCAACGACAGGATCGTCAGGACGAAGATGAAGAGCTCGTACGCGTTGCTGAACCGGTGCTGCTCGACCGCGGAGACCATGACGGTGTCACCCTAGCTCCTGCCCGGGCCTCGGTGCGGCATCCTCGCCCGAACCCGCCGGAGGGACGTCCTCGCGGCAGGCACGCCCCGCTGACCGCACCATCTCGCCCTCCGTGCCCGGCACACGGGTGTTCGGGCACGGACCCGGTTTCCCCCCGGTTTCCCCTAGGATTCGCGCATGGGAACGGAGGAGGCTCGCACGGTGACACGGACACGGAGGCGAACGGGGCCGACGTTCCCCCTCGTCGAGGAGAAGCTCTCGGCCCCCCCGCAGCGACCCGGGATCGTTCCCAGACGTCACCTCCTCGAGCGCCTCCTCGGGTCCCGCTCCGGCCGGGTGGTCGCCGTCACGGCGCCCGCCGGCTATGGCAAGACGACCCTGCTGTCGCAGTGGGCCGAGGCGGAGGACCGACCGGTCGTCTGGCTCACCCTCGACGAACGCGACAACGACCCCACGGTGCTCCTGACGTACCTGGCCGTCGGCGTGGATCGCATCCGGCCGATCGATCCCAAGGTCCTGCGAGCGCTCGGCTCACCCCCCGTCACGATCCTCACCACCGTCGTCCCTCGCCTGGCTGCCACCCTGCGCGCGCTCGAGCGACCGGCGGTGTTGGTGCTCGATGACCTCCATGAGCTCGCCGACCCGATCTGCCTGGACGCCATCTTCATGCTGGCCGATGCGCTCCCCGAGGGGTCGCAGCTCGCGTTCGGCAGCCGATCGGCGCCGCCGCAGGGACTGGCGCGGGTCCGGGCGGAGGGTGGGCTCCTCGAGATCGGCCCTTCGGACCTGGCGCTCGATGACACCGAGGCGGCCTCACTGCTTCGGGCGGCCGGGGCGGATCTCGCTGGAACCCGCGTGACGGAGATCGTGCGCCGGACGGAGGGATGGGCAGCCGGCCTGTACCTCGCAGCGCTCTCGCTGAGGTCGGACCCACACGGGCCGGCCGAGCGCTTCTCGGGTGAGGACCGGTTCGTGGTCGATTACCTGCGCTCGGAGGTCTTCACGACCCTGCCGGCACGGGATCTCCGCTTCCTGACCCGCACCTCGGTGCTCGATCTGATGTGCGGTCCGCTGTGCGACGCCGTGACCGGCGGCCGGGGCTCCTCGCGCCTCCTGGAGCGGCTC
>Ga0073934_10004468_pt1 | contig 23248 bp, 22 predicted proteins | sample LarsenN4metaG_FD_76834 | JGI IMG/M metagenome (GOLD analysis project Ga0073934, IMG submission 76834) | Hot spring sediment bacterial and archeal communities from British Columbia, Canada, to study Microbial Dark Matter (Phase II) - Larsen... ...
AGGTCGGCGCGGAAGCGGACGTCCAGCGTCTCCAGCGTCGTCGTCACGGCGCCGTCCCGTCCGCATCGGGGAAGCGCGCCTTCATCGCCTCGAACTCCGCCCGCGTCAGGCCGCCCCGCCCCTCTCGCGCTCCCGCCTCGCCGGCCGCCCCCGCCAGCGCCCGCTCCAGCAGGGCCAGCACGATGGCCGCGGCCCGCGCCAGGCCGATCTCGGCCACCAGCCGGTCCACGTCGTCTGGCGCCGCCCGCGCCGCCAGGGCCAGCGCCGCGCACACGTCGGTCGCCCGCCAGGTGCCGCGCGCGAAGCCGGCCACCAGCCCCGCCGCGCCCTGCCCGCTCGCCGCCTCCAGCGCGCGCACGCCGGCCGGGGTCAGCTCCAGCCGCATCAGGCCGCCGTGAAGGTGATCGCGCCCGCGCTCTCCAGGGTCAGGGCGTACTGCTCCTCGCCGTCGTGCGCGCCCGAGCGCTCGTAGGACGCCACCACGAACGACCCGTCGATGCGGTCGCCGCTCTCGAACACCAGGCCGAAGGCGTTGGCCGTTCCGGCGAAGGCATAGCCCCTCACCGTCTCCTCCACCGCCGCGTCCTGGAACACGCCCTCCGCCTGGATGCTCAGGCTGCGCGGCCCCACGCCGCCCAGCAGCTCGCGCCACTGGTTGGCGCTGTCCTTGTTGGTCACGTCGACCAGCTGCTGGTTGACGCGGAAGCTGGTGGCGCGCAGCCCCGCCAGCGTCGTGCCGCCCGCCGCCGTCCCCTGCTTCAGCAGGAACGCCCGCCCCTTCTGTGCCGCCATGCCTGTCTCCCTGCCGCCTCAGCCGCGAACGCGCCGCCGCCGCTTGCCGCTCACGCTTCCTGGGTGACGGCCCTGAACCGGGCCACGCCGTGGTACGTCGCGCCGTCCTCGTCCAGGACCACGTCCGCGCCCAGGAAGCGCAGGCCCACCAGCACGTGCCCCGACGCGCCCAGCGCCGGCCCCTCTCCATCCAGCAGTTCCAGCACCGCCGCCGCCCGCGCCAGGATGGCGCGCGCCTCGGCCCGGCCGCGCCCGCACGACCAGGCGTGCAGCGCCAGCGCGTGCTCGCCGCCCGCGAAGGTCTTGCCCGACCACGCCGCGGTGCCGATCGCGCCCATCGTCAGGTAGGGGAAGGGCTGGCCGGGCGGCACGTGGTCGAACACCCCCGTCACCAGGGCCATCAGCGCGGCGTCCCCGCTCAGCGCCGCATGGATCGCCTGCTGCAGCGGCCACGCCGCATCCGCGCCCGTCATGGCGTCCCTGCCTTCAGCGCGCCGCGCGCAGCACGGCCGCCGCCAGGCTCGCCCGCACCGCCGCGCGCGCCGCCTGCCACGCCGGCCCCAGGAAGGGCCGTTCGGGCTGTCGGGCCGTGCCCAGCTCCACGAAGGGCGCGTGCGCCGCGTCCGATCCCACCACCGCGCCCAGCCCGCCCTCCGCCGCGCGCGCCGCGATCGAGCGCCGCAGCGTTCCGCCCGCCACCGGCGCCAGGGCCCGCGCCGCATCCGCCAGCGCCCCCGCCTCGCGCGCCACGGCCAGGGCGGCCTCGCGCTCCGCGTCGCCCGCCAGGCGCGCCAGCCGCGCCCGGACGGGCCCGGCGTCCACGCTCACCGCGATGCGCCTCACGCCGCGCCCTCCTCGCACAGGATCTCCAGCCGCCGCCGCCGCCCGTCGGGGTCCGCGACGCCGCGCACGGCGAACACGCGCCCCTGCACCACCAGGCGCATGGCAGCGGTCACGCCGGCGCGCCAGCGGATCGTCGCGCGGTGCGTGGCGCGGGCCGCCACCTGCTCGGCCTGCAGCCGCTCGCGCGCGGCCAGCGGCGCCAGCGCCGCCCACACCGTCGCCACGTCGGCCCATCCGGCCGCCGTGCCGCCGCCCCCGTCGGCATTGCCCGTGGGTGCCTGCAGCCGCGCCCGGTGGCGCAGCCGCCCGATCCCCGGCGCCGCCGTCACAGCCGGGGCCGCCGCCAGGCGCGCCACGCGGCCGCCACCGCCCCGGGCAGCTCGCCCGCGCCCGGCCCGTCGCCCGGCCCGCGGCGCTCGAACAGCTCGGCCGTCAGCAGCAGGATGCCGTGGCGCAGGCCAGCCGGCACGTCGGCCGCCCGCGGCCCATAGCCAGCGGTGAACGTGATCTCCACGCCGTTGGCCGCCCGCCCCGGCCGCGGCCAGCCGGCGCGCGGCACGATGCGTCCGGGCACCGAGGCCGTGTCCACGAAGTACGCCTCCGGCGCCAGCGCCGCGGGCGTGCCGTCCAGGGCATAGGTCACGATGCCGGCCACCGCCGCCAGCGGGGCCAGCGGCACGTGCAGCGCCGCCGCGCCGGGCAGGGCGTCCAGCGTCCAGCGCCACGCCTGGCTGGTCAGCTCGCGCCCGGTGAAGTCCCGGCAGGCGGCGATCGCGGCGGCCAGCATGGTCTCGATGGCCGCGTCCTCCTCGGGCCCGTCCACCCGCAGGTGCGCCTTCGCCTCGCCCAGCCCCACCGCCGGCTCCGCCGCCGGCGTCACCAGCGTCAAGGCGCCGATCATCCGAAGACGCCCGCCACCACCCGGAACTGCCCCTCGCCCGCCCCCTTGCGCGCGCCCGAGCCCTCCCAGCGGTAGTGCCAGTCCCCCTCGGCGTCGGCGTCCACGTCCAGGTGATAGGCCCCGGTCCCGTCGCGGACGACCTCCGCGTCCGCGCCGTAGGTCTTCGTCGCGACCGCGCCCGCGGGCGTGCGCACCTTCACCGCCAGCCCGCCCGGATCCCCGGCCGCGCCGGCCGCGTCGCTGATCGCCACCGCCACGCGCACCTGCTGCCCCCGCACATAGGCGTTGATCGTCATGACAACCTCCCATCGCCTGCCGCACGCAGGGGCGGCCGGCGCGCGCGACTAGACGAACTGCAGGTTGAAGGTGAACTGGATCGAATCCCCGCTCGCCAGGCCCACGCCCGCGAAGTCGCCCTTCATCAGCAGGGCGCCCGCGCCGATGGTCGCGCTGTCGAACAGCCCCGCGTTCGTCACCGTGCCCGCGCCCGTGGCGGTGCGGGTGCCGACCACGCGGTAGGTGTCGTTGGCCTGGGCCGTCGTCTCGCGGCTGGAGGTGCCGGCCGTGCGCGTGCCCGAGGTCGCCGCCAGGTCGACGTCCTTCTCGGCGAACAGCGCCGTGTCGCCCGCCGCCGCCGTGCCCGCCCCGGTGCCCCAGCCGATGCGGCTGGGCTCGGCGCCGCCCGCCCCCTTCACGCGGTCGGTCACCACCGCCTTGCCGGCATGGGTGAAGACCGTCGCCCCCGTGCGGTCGGCCAGCAGGGCGCGGGCCGCGCGCCAGCCCATCCCCCGCCGCCCGCGCTCGCCCAGGTGGCGCGCCACGTAGGCCGCGCGCCGCCACGGGCTGCGGTGCCAGAAGCTGACCGTGCCCAGGTCCTCGCGCGCGCCGCCCGCGCGCAGCACGACGATGTCGATCCCCGCCGAGAGCGCCCCGGCCCGTCCGCTCGCGATCATCCCCCCTCCCCCGCTTGCCGCGGCCTCAGGCGGCCGCCCGGTCCGCCGCGGCGTAGGTTCCGGCCGCCGCGTCGCCGGCCGCATAGCCCGCCGCCGCCCCGTCCGCCGCGGCCCAGCCGCTCGCCGCCGCATCGCCCGCCGCATAGCGCGCCGGCCCGGCGCCCGGGCCGCCCGCGAGCTGCGCCAGCAGGCCCAGCACCCCGCCCGCCGCCGCGCCCAGCCCCTTGGCCACGCCGCGCCGCGCCAGGGCCGCCGCGGGCGCGGCGGCCGCCAGGCGCTTGCCCGCCGTCCGCGCCAGGGCGGCGCCCGCCCCGGCCGCGGCGGCCAGCGCCAGCGGCATCGCCTTGAGGACGCCCAGCGCCGCGGCGCCCGCGGCCGCGGCGGCCAGCCCCTTGCCCGCGCGCCGCGCCGCGCCGGCCGTGCCCGCCGCCGCCGCGTCCAGGGTGCGCGCGCTGGTCGCCGCGCCCGTCTTGAGGAAGAGGGTGCGGCGCGGGCGGAAGGGAGGCCGTGCCGGCATGCGGGGCCGCTAGAGCCTGACCGGCGGCGTCAGCCCCGGCCGCAGGCTGCCCGTCATGGCCAGGTGCGCGCCCAGGCCCGAGAAGTCGTGCCCGGGCGGGAAGCCCGGCAGCATCCACCACGCCCGCACGATGGCCTCCGGCATCACCAGCCACGGCGCGGCGCCGCCGGCGAGCTGCGCCACCGCCGCGTCGGGCAGGGCCGCCGCCCACACCGTGGGCAGCGCCAGGTGCCCGGCGAAGGGCGAGGTCACGCTCGCCTGCCGGCGCGCGCCCACGGTCTGGAAGTCCACGCTGGGGTCGGCGGCCACGTTCGTCGCGTTCGTCGCCTTCTCGCCGTCCATCCAGGCCGCCCGCGCGTTGCCCGCCTGGAACACGGCCGTGCAGGCCGTCCAGCGCCGCGCGGGGAAGGGGCTCGCCAGCGAGGCCGATCCCACCGTGCCGCCGTCCGTCGCCTTCGAGGCCGCCAGCAGGTCGCTCGTCCCCACCGCCATGTTGAAGCGCCCGTTGGCGCCGCCCCCGTCGGCCAGGTTGACCAGCGTGCTGGCCGCCCCGCTGCCGATGCCCTTGCAGAACGCCCAGGCGAAGAAGGTCAGCGGCTCGTTGGCCAGCGCCGTGTCCGCCCGCGACAGGTAGTCCGCGGTCGTGAACCCGGTATAGGCCAGCGGCTGCACCCGCCTGCCGATGCGGACCAGGAAGCCCACGCCGCCTCAGCCCGCCGCGATCCTGAGGCTCATGCTGTCGCCGTCCGCGCCCGATGCCGGGATCGCCTGCCCGCTGCGGTTCACCAGGACGAAGCCGACATAGGGCGCGGGGAAACTCACGTAGTCGCCCAGGCGGAAGTGGAACTCCGCCTCGGTGCGCGCGCCCGCCGGGCTGTTGTCGTAGATCGTGGGCAGGGCGCGGATGAACACGGCGTCCTTCACGAAGTCGGCATAGTCCGCGTCGGTGGCCGGGTCGATGTTGTCGGTCCACTCGGCGCCGTCCTGGCTCTCGACCATGTAGAGGTCGTAGGTGCCCGCCGTGGCGCTGCTGCTGATCGGCACGCACAGGCGGATCAGCCAGTCGATGGCCTTCTCGCCCGTGTTGTCGATCTCGCCGAAGGCCGTCGCCACGCCGCTGGCGTCGGCATGCAGCCGGGCCACGTTGGCCAGCGCCGTGCGCGTGCCGTAGGCGAGATCCCCCGCCGCCATCTCAGCCGCGCTCCGGCTGCTGCGCCTTGGTGGCGGGCGCGCCCGCCGCCGCCGCGCGGCGCGAGGGCGCCGGCTCGCGCATCGCCGCCGAGGCCGCCGCCGGCCGCCGCGCCTCCACCGCCGCCTGCCGCGCGACGGCGGGCCCGCCCGGCTCCGATCGGCCCGATCGGCCGGGGTCGGCACCGCGCGCGAGCGCGCCCTGCGGCGCGGCGCGGCCCGCGGATCGGGGCGCGAGGAACGTCCTCACCTTACGCCTGCGGCTGGTCGGCCGGCCGGCGGCCGGACGCGCCCAGGATCGCCACCGCCGCCAGCAGCGCGGCCGCGGCGTTGCCGCTGGGCGTGATGGTCAGCCGCACATAGCGCTTGCCGCCGCGATAGCCGATCTTGCGCACCTCGTTGTCGTCGTCGAACTGGAAGCCCGCCGCCGCCTCGGTGCCCAGCAGGTCGTCGTCGGGCACCGCCGCCGCGTCCGACAGGTTGGCGGCGTCGCCGTGCTCGACCAGCACCGCGAAGGTGGCGTCCGCGTCGGCGATCGCGCCCGTGGCGATCACGAACTCGCACGCCCGATAGCCCTGCAGGTCGACGATCTGCGACACCTGCGCCGTGTTGTCGGCGACCGACACCGGGCTCAGCGCCCGCTTGACCGTGATCCCGTGATGGAGATCCCGCATGGATGGTCCCTCGTTGGATGGATGAAGGGGCACACGGCACCGCCCCAACCGGGTACCGCGCCGTTCAACTCAGTCGCCCGCGACCTTCAGGGTTGGTGTGGCGGCTGAAGGTCGCGGGCGTAACAAACTCTCCCTACGCCAGCTTGAGGATCTTCACGGCCTCGAAGTTCACCACGTCGCCGCCCACCCGCTTGGTCGTGTAGAACTTGACGTAGGGCTTGGCGGTGAAGGGGTCGCGCAGCACGCGGATGCCGACGCGGTCCACGATCTGGTAGGCGCGCCTGAGGTCGCCGTACAGCACCGCCAGCGCGTTCGGCGCCGCGGTCGGCATGTCGGCCGCGGCCAGGATCGGCCGGCCCAGCAGGGTCTCCTGCTTCTCGCCGCCCAGGCCGGGCTGCCACAGATACTGGTTGGTCGTGTCCTTCAGCTTGCGGATGTCGCGCAGCACCAGGCGGTTGGCCAGCCACGCCGCCCCCGCCCCGTAGGCGTCCTTGAGCGAGCCCTGCAGGTCGACCAGGCCGTCCGCCGTCACCGCGCCGCTCGCGCCCGAGTTGATCTGCTCCACCTGGCCCCAGGCCGTGCCGGCCGGGTAGGTCAGCAGCCCCCTGGGCCGGCCCACGCCGTTGCCCGTCAGGAACGCGGTCGCCTCGGCGCGGGCGAACTTCTCGGCCACCTTGGCGGCCAGCCACGCCTCCAGGTCCACGCTCGCGTCGTCGATCAGGCGCTGCGTGGCGCGCGGCTCGGCATAGACCTCGTGCACCGGGATGACGATCTTGGCCAGGTCCGGCGCGTCGGTCTCGGCGCGCGCCTCGCTCTCGGCCACCCATCCGGCGCCCGCCTCGTCCTTGTCGACCAGCAGCTCCAGGCTGTCCGCGCCGATCGACTCCACCGCGGCCAGCGACCGCACCGGGCTCGTCTCGAACACCGTCCTGACGATCCGCTCGCTCATGGCCGGCGTCACCAGGAAGCCGCCCTCGGGGTCGCTTCCCGTGGTCAGCGCCTTCTGCTCGAAGCGGGCCAGCGCCGCCTCGTCGCCCCGGCGCAGATAGCGCAGCATGGCGCGCTTGTGCTCCAGGGCGTCCGCATCGCCCGCGCGGGCGCGCCCCTTGGCCGGGCGGTTGAGGCTGGCCCGCGCGCGGTCCAGGCCGGCCTTCACCCGGTCCAGCTCGTCCTGCAGCCGGTCGACCTTGGCCGCGGTCAGCGGGTCGGCCTGGCCGCGGTCCTGCTTCTGCGCCAGGGCCTCGTCGTTGGCCTGCTTGAACTGCTCGAAGGCGGCCGCCAGCGCGTCCACCGCCTGCTTCACCTCGCCCACCTGCATCCCGTCCTCCCCCTTGTCCCCGTTCGGGTGTCCCCCTTGCCGCCGCCGCGCCGTCACGGCCGCCCCCTGGTCGCCAGCGTCTCGGCCGCCCGCGCCAGGCTCGCCACCAGCCCGCGCTCCTCCGCCGTGCCGCCGCCGCCACTCACGCGGGCGCCGGGGCAGGCCGGGAACGTCACCAGGCTCACTTCCCAGAGGTCGAGCTCGACGAGCCGGCGTCCCCCCGTGTCGGGGTCCTGCTCGGCGCGCACCGTGTTGTAGCCGATGGACAGCCCGTCCACCGCGCCGGCGGCCAGCAGCAGCCGCGCCTCCTCGGCGCGCAGGATGCCCTCGACCAGCCGGCCCTCGACGTACAGCCCGCGCGCGTCCTCGACGATGCGCTCCCACACGCCGATGGGCTCGTGCGGGTCGTGCTGCCACAGCATGCGCACGCCGGCCGCGCCGCCGCGGGCGGCCAGCGAGCGGCGGAACGCCCCCTTGGCCACCACGTCGCGGTAAAGGTCGGGCAGCCCGAACAGGCTCGCGTATCCCGCCACGCGCGCCCGCGCGCCCGCGCGTCCCGCGGGCGTCCGCCCCGCAGCGTCCATGCTCCCACCATTCCGGTCGTTGTCGTGGACAGCGTCCCGCTGTCGGGCGCGGCTTCGCCGCGTGCCGTCTGATCTCTCCAGCCGCTCGTCCCGGCGGGCGGCGCGCGGTGCCCCGGCCTGGCCCCTGCGCCGCGGGCCGATGGCGGGCCGGCTCAGGCCGGGCCCGGCCCCGCGCCGGGGCCGCCGCGCCCGTTCAGGGTGTCGCCGCCCGCCACGGGCGCATAGCCGCAGGCCGCCCGCTTCTCGTTCAGCGTCAGGAAGTCCGCCCGCTGAACCTTGGCCCACAGCCGCTCGCGGCCCAGCGCCAGGGCGCTCACCTGGTCGAGGTCCGGCTCCAGGCGCAGCCCCTCGCCGAAGCGGGGGGCGAGCCAGGCGTTCAGCTCGGCCGCCAGCATCCCCGCCAGCGGAATCACCGTCTGCTCCCAGAAGGCGAGCCTGGCCTCGCGCAGGTTGGCATAGGTGTTGTCGCCCGGGATGCCCAGCATCTGCGGCGGCACGCCGAAGGCCAGCGCGATGTCGCGCGCCGCGGTGTGCTTGGTCGCCACGAAGTCCATGTCGCGCGGTGAAAGCGCCATCTCCTGCCAGGCCAGCCCGCCTTCCAGCAGCAGCGGCCGGCCCGCGCCGCGCGCGCCGGTGAACTGCTCGGCCAGGTCCAGCTTCAGCCGCTCCACCTGCTCGTCGGTCAGCCGTCCCTCGCCCTGCACCACCAGGGCGCCCGAGGGCCTGGCACCGTTCTGCAGCAGGGCCTGGTTCCAGGCGCCCGCCTGGTTGTGCTGGTCGATGGCATAGGCCGCCGGCTCCACCGCCGCCATGCCGTACCAGTCGTCCAGCGGGTGGAACGCCTTCAGGTGCAGGATGGCCGAGCGCCCGCTCACCTGGTCCACGGCGAAGTCGCGCGTCCTTCCGTCCACCGTGTAGCGGTAGGCCGCCGGCAGCCCGGTCGCCCCCGGCACGATGCGCATGCGGTCGGGGCGCAGGACGTACAGCTCCACCGGCGGCCTGCCCTTGGGCGCCACCGCCTCGACATAGGCGTTGCCCGCCACCAGCAGGTGCGCCACCGCTGCCTCGATCAGCGCCGGCCCCGCCTGCAGCGGATTGGGTCGCGCCAGCAGGTCCAGCAGCGGATGGTCGCTCACCTCCTGCTCGCGCCAGCCGCCATCGCCCGCGGCCCGCAGGGTCGGCGTGTCGGCCGCGGGCCGCGGGCGGGAAAAGAGCGCCCAGGGAACCCCGCCCACCGCCCGCGCGACCTCGGTCACGCAGCGGAAGGCGATGACGTTCTTGCGATACCCTTCCTCGGCGAACTGGTCGAAGCGACGCTGGCTCCACACCGGCTGCCCCAGGCTGGCATAGCTCACCAGCGCGCCCGCCGCCGATGCCTTGCCCTCGCGTCCGCGCCGCCCGCCCACGACCGCCCGCCACGCTGCGCTCAGGTCCATGCCTCAACCCCGGTTGTGCAGCTCTCGGCCAGACGCATCCCTCGCGCTCGCGGGCCGCCAGGGTGGCGCGGCCACGGCGGCGCCCCTTCGGCGACCCCTGCGCATGGCGGCGCGGCGGGGGCCCGCCCCGGTCCCCGCCCCGCACGCGCGGGCCAGGAACCGGGCGCCCTAGAGCCGCCGCACCCGCGGCCCCGTCGCGCGCGCCCGCGCCCACGCCAGGTACTGGCTCGTCATGTCGGCCTGGTCGTCGTGCGCCCCCTCGGGGAAGCTCGCCAGCTCGGCCTCGTAGTCGGCCAGCCACGGCGCCCGCTCGGGCAGGAACACGCGGCCCGCCTCGATCGTCGGGCTCACCCGCGCCATGCGCGTCGCCTTGTCGCCCTCGGGGCGCAGCGCGATGACCGGCACGCCCGGCTCGCGCGCCAGGTCCTGGGCCAGCGCCTGGCCGCTCGCCTGGTCCTCGATCAGCACCGCCGCCGGCCGCCACTTCGCCGCCAGCGCAAGCGCCGAGCGGCGCAGCTCGGGGTAGTCCATGCGCCGGCGCACCACGTCCAGCAGGAAGTGCCCGGCCGCCGTCTCGGCCCACACCCCGCACGCCGAGGGGTCGTTGTGCGCCCGGCCCTTCGAGGCCGTGTCCCACGACAGCACGATGCGCGCCCCCGCCGGGGCCGCCCGATAGCGCCGGAACCAGGCGACCGGCACCATGCCGCCGGCCAGCGGCACCGGCCGCTGCTGGTACTGCGCGGCGTAGGCATAGCTGCCCAGCTCCTGCCGCGCGCGGGCCAGCTCGGCCGGCCCCTCGCGCGCCGGCTGCAGGGGCTCGCCCGCCGCCCGCTCGAAGAACCGCCCCGGCGCCACCGGATGCCGCTCGGGTGCCTCGGCCTCCGCCGGCAGGCACAGATGCTCCCAGCCGCCCTTCTTCAGGAGGTGGCCGGTCAGGTCCTCGACGTGCAGGCGCTGCATCGCCACGACGATGGCGCCCCTGCGCTTGTCGTTCAGCCGCGTGGCGAAGGTCTGGTCGAACCAGTCCAGCGCCGCCCGCCGCTGCGCCTCGCTCAGCGCCTGCCGCGGGTTGTGCGGGTCGTCCACGATCAGCACGTCGGCGCCCTCGCCAGTCGCCGTGCCGCCCACCGTGGTGGCGATGCGGTGCCCGCGCGCCGTCGTCTGGATCTTGTGCTTCTCGTTCTGGTCGGGCGCCAGCGCCACGCCGGGGAACAGGCTCCGGTACCAGGCCGAGCCCAGCACCAGGCGGAAATCCAGCGCGTGCTTCACCGCCAGCCGCTCGGAGTAGCTGGCCGCCATGATCCGCGTCGCGGGGTCGCGCCCGATCAGCCAGGCCGGCCACGCCACCGAGACCAGGATCGACTTCATCGAGCGCGGCGGCAGGTTCACGATCAGCCGCGTCGTCTCGCCCCGCGCGCAGGCCTCCAGCCGTTCCGCGATGGCCCAGGCGTGCGGCGCCCTCAGATAGCGCGTGCCGGGATCGACCGTGCCGAACGTCCTGACCGCGAACGCCGCCAGGTCGCGGCCCAGCACGGCATCGTGCAGGTCAGCCGGCGGGGGCGTCCTCTGCGCGCGCCCCGCGCCCGCCCCATCCCGCGACGGGCCCGAGGACGACGCCGTGCCGCGCCAGGAAGTCCTCGACCGCGGCGCGGCCCGCGGCGTCGAGCGGCGCGCGGCGCCGGCCTTCCCCCTTTCCGGCATCCGCGGCGCTCCTGCGCTCCAGTTCGGCGACCCGCCCCGCCACCCGGACCAGCTTCTCCAGCAGGCCGGCCAGGGCGCGGCCCTCCTCGGCCGCCAGGCCCGACCGCTCGGCCTCGTCCAGCGCGCGCTCGATCAGGCGGCGCAGCCGCGCGTGCAGCCGGCGCTCCGGCCCGATCGTCGGCTCCGTCTCGCGGCGCGGCGGCCATCCCTCGGCCTTCGCGCGGGCATAGATCGCCTTGTGATGGACGCGGTGGCGGCGCTCGATCGAGCGGACGCTCTGCGCCGGGTCGGCATAGTCCCGCTCGATCGCCGCCCAGTCCGCGGGCCCCAGGTCGGCCGCCCGGCGCATGCCGCTCGCCCCGCGCGGGGCGCGGCCGCCCGCCGCCCCGCCGCCGCCCGCCGCGCCCTTCGCCGCCATCCTAGGATATTTCCTATCGTCGTCCGTGCAGACTGTGCAAGCGGCTTGTCGCCGTATCGTCGGGCATCCGGCGTGCGGTTCGGCCCGATGATAGGATGTTTCCTACAGACATCCGTGCAGCCTGTGCAAGGCCGGCCGCGCGGGAACCGCGCCCGGCGCCTTGCAACCCAGGGCTGAGGAGCGAACATTCAGATTCCCTGATACGCGCATCGGGAATTAGGCTTAGCCGGCGACGTTGTGATGGTGGTCACTGGTTGTCGGGCACCGTGGGGGTACCCTACTTCGAGCGCGGCCCACAACGCGCAACGTCCCGAAGGAGCGCTTTTCGCATGCCAACGTCCTCGCGCCGCGACCATCTCGTCGATACGGCCTCCAATCTGTTCGCCCGGGACGGCTTCCGCGCCGTCGGCATCGAACGGATCCTGCACGAGTCGGGCGTCGCCAAGATGACGCTCTACAAGCACTTCCGCTCCAAGGACGACCTCATCGTGGCGGTCCTGCGCCAGGTCGACGACCGCTGCCGCCGCGCCATCGTCGAGGGCTCCGCCGACCCGGCCTTCAGCCCGCGCGAGCGGGTGCTCTCGATCTTCGACGTGCTGCACGCCTGGCTCGCCGCGAGTTCGTTCCGCGGCTGCATGTTCGCACAGGCGTGCGCCGAGTATCCCGACGACGCCAGCGCCGTGCGCCGCGCCGCGCTCGAGCACAAGCGCTTCGTGCGCGACCACGTGGTCGGCCTGCTGCTCGACGCGGGGATCACCAATCCGGGCCCGCTCGCCGACCAGCTGATGATGCTGTTCGAGGGCGCGACCGTGCTCTCCAGCCTGCACAAGAGCGCCGCGCCCGCGCGCGACGCGCGCTCCACCGCCGACCGCCTCCTGGTGGGCGCCGGCATGGGCTCGGGCGTCGCCCAGCGCCGCGCCGCCGAGGCGCCCGCCCCCGCCGCGCCGCCCGCTCCGGCCCGCACCCCCTCGCCCTCCCACTAGGCGCCGGACGAACCGGGCCGAACCCCCGGGGTTCGGTTCGGTTCGCATCGCCGCGCGGGCGGACTCCCGCCGCCGGCCGCCGCCGCGCTAAGCTCCCTCCCGGTCGCAGGGAGGGGGAGGCGCATGCGCGACGAGGTTCCGCATCCGGGGCCGGATGCCGCCATGCCCGCCGCCCGCGCCGCGCCGGACGGCCCCGCCGGGCTTCCCGCCCGCGCCGACGTGGTGGTGATCGGCGCCGGCGTCGTGGGCGCCAGCGTCGCCTACCACCTGACGCAGCTCGGCTGCCGCGACGTGCTGCTGCTCGATCGCGCCAGGATCGGCTCGGGCACCACCTGGCATGCCGGCGGCAACATGGAGACCTACCGCTCGGACCCGCTGCTGGGCGAGATGGTCGCCTACACCGTCGACCTGTTCCCGCGCCTCGCGCGCGAGACCGGCGTCGCCTTCGGCTGGCGCCAGACCGGGCGCGTCCACTTCACCGCCGATCCCGGCGTCTTCGCCGGCTACCGCTCCGTGCCCGCGCGCAGCCGCGCGCGCGGCGTGGAGGTCGAGGTGCTGGGCCCGCGCGAGGTGGTGCAGAAGCTGCCGGTGGCCAGCGCCGAGGGCCTGCTGGGCGGCCTGTGGATCCCCAACGACGGCCGCGTCGATCCCACCAATCTCGCCATGGCCTATGCCCGCGGCGCGCGCAACGGCGGAGCGCGCGTCGTCGAGAACCTGGCGGTCACCCGCATCCTGACCGCCGATGGCGCCGTGAAGGGCGTCGAGACGGAGCAGGGTTCGGTCACCGCCGCCTCGGTCGTGCTGGCCGCCGGCCTGTGGTCCACCACGCTCGCGCGCACCTGCGGCGTGCGCCTGCCGCTGGTGGCGCTGCACCACTTCTACCTTCTGACCAAGCCCATGACGGAGGTCGGCCGCGACCTGCCGCTCTTCCTGTCCTACGACGAGGCGATCTGGGGGCGCGAGGACGTGGGCGGCCTGCTGGTCGGCGTCTTCGACCGCGATGCCATCCCGCTGGAGCCAAACGAGCTGCCGGCCGCGTTCGCGTTCTCGCTGCTGCCCGAGAACTGGTCCCAGATCGCGCCGAACATGCCGGTCGTCATGCGGCGATTCCCGCTGCTGGAGCGCGCCGAGATCCGCGCGCTGGTCAACGGGCCCGAGAGCTTCACGCCGGACGGCGAGATGCTGCTGGGCGAGGTGCCCGGCCTGCGCGGGCTGCACCTGTGCACCGGCATGAACTCGAACGGCATCGCGCTGGCCGCCGGGGCCGGGCGCGCCACGGCCGAGCGCCTCGTGCGCGGGCGCTCCGAGCTTGACGTGACGAAGCTCGACGTACGGCGCTTCATGCCCTTCCAGGGTGGCGACCGGTACCGCCACCTGCGCATGAGCGAGCTCTTCGAGATCGCGCCGGGCGCCGACAACCCGGCGCAGGACTTCACGCGCACCCGCATGATCCGGCGCGGCCCGGCGCACACCCTGCTGGCGGCGCGGGGCGCGGTCTTCAAGAGCAGCGCGGGCATGGAGCGGGCCGCATGGTTCGGCGACGGGCCGTGGCCCGACGCCGTCGCCCGCGAGGTCGCCGCCGCCCGCGGCGTCGCCGCCTTCGCCGACACCTCGGGCCACGCCAAGCTCTGGCTCGAGGGCCCCGATGCCGCGCAGGTCCTCGAGCGCGCCACGGGTGCCCACGGCGTCGCCGTGCCCGGCGCCGCGGCGCCCGCCCCCTTCCTCAACGCCTTCGGGGGTGTCGAGGCGCTGCCCGTCGTCCTGGCCCTGGGCCCCGACCGCTTCCTCCTGATGGCCGAGCCCGAGGACCACGTGCGGCTGGAGACCACGCTGCGCACGGCCATGACATCCGGCGACCGGGCCGTGCTGGTCGACGTGTCGGCCGGCTGGTCCGCCTTCGACCTCCACGGCCCCGCTGCCGCCCGCCTTGTCGACGACCTCGCAGGCGCTTCGGCTGTTCCGGCACCCGGCCGACTGCTGGGTGCCGACCTGGGCTTCGCGCCCGCGACCGTGGCCCGCCTCGAGGCCGCCGGCGTCCTGCGCGTCCTCGCTCCCGCCGACCACGGCGCGGCCCTGGCCGAGGACCTGCTGGCCCGGATCCCGCCGATCGGCACGCTCGCGGTCGAGACCCTGCGCGTGGAGCGGCGCTGCCCGCGCTTCGGGTACGAGGCGACGCCCGGCCTCCACGCCGCCGCCAGCGGCCTCGCGGGCGCGCTCGAGCTCGCCCGCGCCTTCGTGGGCCGCGATGCCGTGCTGGCCGCCCAGGCCGATCCGCCCGCACGCAGCGTCGCCGCCTGGACCGTCGCGTCCGCACCGCCCGGGTCGCTGGCCGAGGAACCCGTCATGGCCGGCGGCGTAGCGGTGGGGCACGTCACTTCCTCGGCCTATGTGCCCGTCGACGGCCGGCTTGCGCTGTTCGCCCTGACCGGCCCTGCAGCCAGCCCGCCCAGCGTCCTCGCCGGCGGCGCCTGGACGCCCCTCGCCGCGCGCTAGGCCCGTTCCCGGCCCGGCCCGCCCGTTGCGCACCGCACGGGTGCGCGGCGACAATGCCGCCCATGCCCGTCGACCTGGCACCCGCCCTGCCCCGCGCCTTCGCGGCGTTCCGCGCCGGACGACTGCCCGAGGCCGAGGCCCTGGCGCGCGCGGCGGTGGCCGCCGCGCCCGCCGACGCTCGCGCCATCCATCTTCTGGCCCTGGTCGTGAAGGCGGCCCGCCGCACCGACGAGGCCCTCGCCCTGCTGGCCGAGGCCGTGCGGCTCGATCCCGCCTATGCCGAGGCCCGCTTCAACCTGGCCAACACGCAGCGCGCGGCCGGCCGCGCCGACGAGGCGGCCGCCTCGTACCGGGCCCTCCTGGCATGCAAGCCCGATCACGCCGCCGCCCACCACCTGCTGGGCGCCACGCTGGCCGAGCAGGGCGATGCGGCCGCCGCCCGCGATCATCTCGAGCGCGCCATCGCGCTCGACCCCCGGCTGGGCGCCGCCCATACCGAGCTCGGCAATCTCCTGCAGCAGCAGGGCGACCACGCCGGCGCCGTGGCCAGCTATGGCCGCGCCCTTGCGCTGGCCCCCGGCGACGCGCGCGTGCTCAACAACCTCGCCTCCGCCGAGCTCAAGCGGGGCGGGGCCGCCGCGGCGCTCGCCGCTACCGACGCCGTGCTGACGCGCGAGCCCTTCAACCAGCGGGCGCTGGCCTATCGCACCGCCGCGCTCGCCGCCCTCGGGCGCGGTGCCGAGGCGCTGGCCTTCGCCGATCCCGAGGCGCTGGTCGCCGCCCTGCCGCTGGCCGCTCCCGCACCCTACGCCGACATGGCTGCGTTGAACGCCGCGCTCGAAGCCGAGATCCGCTCGCACCGCACCCTGACTGCCTCGTGGAATCCCGGCCAGCGCGCGGCGCGCGGCGGGGCGCTGGCGACCGATCTCTTCGTGGACCCGCCCCCTGCCCTGGGCGCCTTCCACGCCGCTCTGCGCGCCGCGATCGACCGATTCATCGCCGCGCTCCCTTCGGCCGTCCCGGCCGTCGCCGGCCTCCCGGGCAACGCGGCGCACCCCTTCCTCGCCCGCCGACCGCGCGCCTACGTGCTGGACGCCTGGGCCAACATCCTGCCCGCGGGCGGCCGCCAGGCCTCGCACATCCACAATCTGGGCTGGCTCTCGGGTGTCTACTATGTGGCCATGCCGCCCGGGCTGGGTGCCGGCGCGACCGCCGAGGACCGCGCCGGCTGGATCGAGTTCGGCCGCCCCGGCTATGGCCTGCCCGAGATCGACCCGCCCCGCCTCGCCTTCCGCCGCCCCGCCCCCGGCCTTGCCCTCGTCTTCCCGTCGTACCTGTGGCACGGCACGCTCGCCTTCACCGGCGACGGAGAGCGCATCAGCATCGCCTTCGACCTGCACGTGAAGGGGTGATCCCGCGGGCAGCCGCCGGCGCCCGCACGGCGCGATCGCGGGCGGCGGGCCCACGGCGCCCGCGGCATCGCCGACGCCTCACCGCCGTGACCCCGGGGCCCGCTTGCCAGCGCCGGCGATCGAGCCCAAGCTGCCCCGCGGGAGGCACGCCCTGCCGCCCTGGCGGGCCGGCCGATCGATCCACCCAAGGAAGGGGGCTTCGCATGGTGTCCATCCATCCCGCCGTCGACGGCGGCGTGAAACCAGGGGCCAAGGACTTCGCGGGCGGCACACTCGCGTGCCACTGCAAGTCGAATCCGGTCACGGTCAGCATCAAGGGCCAGAGCGCCCACAACCACGTCTGCGGCTGCACCAAGTGCTGGAAGCCCGCTGGCGCGCTGTTCTCGCAGGTCGCCGTCGTGCCGCGCGACAACCTCAAGGTCGCCTCTGGCGCTGACAAGCTGAAGATCGTCGACCCCTCGGCCGCCATCCAGCGCTACGCCTGCAAGGACTGCGGCGTGCACATGTACGGCCGCATCGAGAACAAGGGCCACCCGCTCTATGGCTTCGACTTCATCCACACCGAGCTGTCGAAGGAGCAGGGCTGGTCCGCACCCGAGTTCGCCGCCTTCGTCTCGTCGATCATCGAATCGGGCTTCAAGCCGGAGGGCATGGCCGGCGTGCGCGCTCGCCTGCGCGAACTGAAGCTGGAGCCCTACGACGCCCTGTCGCCGCCGCTGATGGACTTCATCGCCACCCACGTGGCCAAGGCCAAGGGCGTGCTGAAGGCCTGACGTCCGGGGATCGCGGGGCGCGGCCGCTGCGCCCCGCGGCGCCCTCAATAGTCGTAGCGCCAGTTCACGCCGACGCGGCCGTCGCCCTCGCCGCCAACGTCGCCCTCCACGACCACCTGCGGCAGCACGCGCACCTCGACGCCCACGGTGCGGCTTTCCGGCGTAAGGCCCTGCTGCACGCGCACGTAGACCTCGTCGCTCACGTACTTCCCGGCGCTGAGCGTGGAATCGCCGGTGTCCTCGTCGGTGCCGAAGCCCAGCGCATCCAGGCCGATACCCCGGCGCAGTTCGTCCATCATGCCGCCCGTGCGCCCGCCGCCGAGCTCGGTGGCCACCTGGGCAAGCTGGAAAGCCTGCGCAGCCGACAGCCCGCCCGCATCCTTGCCGAACAGCAGGCGCGACAGCACCTCGTCCTCGGGCAGCGCCGGCTCGGAGGTGAGGGCGAACTGGGGCGCCGAGGCGGTGCCCGTCACGCGCACGCGCGCCGTGACGTCGGGCACCTGGGCCACGGCGCTGAAGTTCAGGTTGGGGTCGATCGTGCCGCCGCCGACGAAGCCGACGACGCCCGTCTCGACCTTGAACTCCTTGTCGATGAACAGGAAGTCCCCGCGCAGCACGCGCAGCTCGCCGACGATGTCCGGCGCCTCCAGCGTGCCTTGGACGCGAAGGTCGCCCTGCCACTCCGAATTGAGGCCGCGCCCGCGCAGGAAGACGTGACCCGGAGCATGGACGCGGACGTCGAGCGACACGGGCAGGCCGGGCTCCGCGGGGTTCCGCTCGGCCTGGCGCTCGCGCCCCGGCGGCCGGTTGATCTCGGTCACGGGCAGCGTCACGATGCCGGCCGGCCTGCGTTCCGGGATGCGCAGCTCCGCCTCGTCCACGGTGATGGCGCCAAGGATGCTGGCACCCCCGGGGCTGCGCGCCAGGAGCACCGAGCCGCTCACATCCACCGTGGCGGCGGGGCGGCGCACCGCGCGGAAGCGCGTGAGGGTCGCCTCGATCCGCCCCGCCCGCCCGCCGCCGCGGATCAGCTCGATGGAGCCGGCGGCCTGCAACCGTCCGCGGCCGCCATCGGTAGCCGTCAGGCCGTCCAGGACGATGCGATCGCGGTCGCCGTGCAGGCGCGCTTCCACGGCTGCCAGCACCGTGCCCGCCTCGGCGCTGGCGAACGAGCCGCCGGTGACTTGCGCCGTGCCCCGCAGATCGGGTGCGCCGACGGTGCCGCCCAGCGTCATCGCGGCGTCCAGCCTGCCGCCCAGCGCATCGCCCCGCAGGTCCACGAGCCGGGGCAGCAGACCCACGTCGACGTGAACGTCCACGCTGCCCGACAGCGGGCCCGCAGGAGCCACCTCGAGGGCCAGGGGCTCGACCGACAGCGCGGCGGGCGCTGCGACGCTGGCCTCGACCGCCAGGTCGGGCGGACCGCCGAGGCTAGCCGCCAGGTTCGCCCGACCGTTCGCGACCTTTGCCTGCAGGGATCCGTGCACGCCCAGCGCCGTACCCTCGGCGAGGCCGGCCTCGCGCAAGTCCGAGAGGCGGATCTCGGCCAGCAGGCTGGGCGAGCCGGCGGGGCCGCTCAGGGAGACGTCCGCCGCCACCGTGCCATCCAGGTTGCCCACGCCGCCCAGGGCGGCTAGCGCTGCCACGGGCAGGGCATCCACCGTCACGCGGGCCATCACCTCGCCAGCCGCCAGGCGGCCCTGGCCGATGACGCGGCCCTCGCCGACGACGGCATCCAGGCCCGAGAAGGCCACGAGATTCGGGGCGTGCTCGAGGGTCAGCGGCGCGGCCAGCGACGCCGCGACCGTGCCGTAGCTTCCGTCCATCCGGTCCAGGCGCAGGCGGACACGCCCCCCCTCGATGGCGAGCTCGCCGGCCAGGTCGAGGGCGACGGGCGGCCCCGCCTCGCCGGCTGCCGAACCGGCGAGCCGAAGCAGCCCCCCGTCGCCCTCAGCCGCCAGGCGCGCGGAGGCCAGCAGGACCTCGCCGACCCGAACGTCGGCCAGGTCCAGCGCCGCCGTGCCGCCCGGCGCACCCAGGGCGTCGGTCATGCGCACGTCCAGCGTCAGCGCAGCGGCCGCGAGACGCGTTCCGCCGTCCAGGCCGGCAGCGAGGGCCGTCCCCCGGAGCGTGGCCATCACGCCCTGCCGCCCAGCGTCCGCCGCCAGCATGGCCTCGAGTGCGGCGGAGCCGCCCAGGGTCATACCGGCAAGCGGACCGATCGCCTCCAGGTCATCGACGTGGGCCGTGATCCGGCCATCCAGCAGCCCGCCCCGCAGCAGCGCGAGGTCGCCCGAGACGGAGGCGCCGGGCGCGGACACGGAGATGCCGTTCAGCCGGACGGCGCCGCCCCGCATGACCGCGATCCGCGACGCCGCGTCGGTCGGCCCCAAAGGCGACCGCATGTCGAGGGCAACACGCAGGGAAGGCTCGCGCGCCAGGCCTTGCGCCTGCACCGTCCCTTTGAGCGCATCGAGCGCCACGCCCTGCACCGCCACGCGTTCGCCGTGGAGGCGCGCCTCGACGGCGGGATCGCCCAGGGTGCCGGTCATGCGGCCCTCGGCACGCATGCCGCCGGCCAGTTCGATTCCCAGGCTTGGGCCCAGCGGGGCCAGACGCGCCACGGTCGCGCGCACCCGCAGATCGAGCGGCGAGGCGAGGCGCCCCGCACCCTCCAGCGTTGCGTGGCGACCCTCCAGCCGCGCCGCATCGAGCAGCACGGTGTCGCCCTGCACCAGGACGAGGCCCGAGGCCGCGACGCGTCCGCCCGTCAGCGCGTCAAGCACGGAATCCCCGAGCGAAGCGCCCGTCAGGTCCGCAGCGGCGACGATGGCGAGATCGGGCCCCGCAAGCGTTCCATCCACCCTCGCGTCGGCTTCCAGCAGGCCCGTGACCGCCTCGCCGTAGGCCGCGGCAAGGGGTGCCACCTCGGGCACCGTTGCGGTGACCTCCAGGCCCACCGTGGCGCCGATCGTCCCTCGCAAGGTCGCCGTCCCGCCTGCGCCCGCGATGGTCAGGGGCTCGAGCGACACTGCAGCGCCATCCAGGGCCAGCGTGCCCGTCACGATGGGCGCCGGGCCCAGGAGGGACGCTGCGCCCGCCTCGCCCACCGCCAGGCCGGCCAGCCGCGCCGCCACGTCGACCGTCAGCCGGGGCTGCAGGATGTCGCCCCGGGCACGCAGATCCGCCTCCAGCGAGCCGGCCACGGTCGTGCCGATCGGCTCTGCCAGCGGCGACAGATCGCGCAGGGCCACGCTAGCGGTCGCGTCGGTCGCAGCGCCGAAGAGATCCAGGACGCCCGAGGCCTGCAGCGCGAGCTGGCCTGCTTCCGCGTGCGCCTGGCCCACGGTCACGCGCCCGGTTGCGAGATCCGCCTCGGCCGTCAACGACCAGCTTGCCGACGGCCCCACCAGTGCCGCCAGGTGGGGATCGCCGCCAGGATCGAGACCCTCGACGGTGCCCGATCCGCTTCCCTTCACCGCCGTCACGATGCCGCCGTCGTCGAGATCGGCCGCGAGGTTCAGCGTCGATGACACGTGACGCGCCCGCGCCCCCGCGATCGCGCCGCCCTCGATCGTCAGGCCGACGCGGGCGCTCGGCCGACGGACCGTGCCCCCGAAGGAGGCAAGAGCCCGCACCGTGCCAAGCTGGACCGGGGCGATCATGGCGTGCCAACGGGAGAGGCCTTGGACGAGGACATCCGCCTTGCCGTCGACACGATCGGCAATGGGGTCGATCGTGGCCTGCATCGTCATCGTGGCTTCCGGCATCACAACGGACAGGCCCTCGACCCGCACGATGCCGCCCGGCGCCCAATGGAGGGTGCCCGCCAAGTGCACCTGCTCCGGCACGAGGTGTGCGGTCGTGCCATCGAAGAATCCCTGCGGCCGTGCGTCTCCCTGCACCGAAAGCGAGAGCCCATCGGCCAAGACCAGCCTGACCTCGGCCTCCGCCGCTCCGTCCCCCGCGGCGGCGTGCAGGCGGCCCTGCCATGCCGTGGCCGGGCCTTCGCCGGTGAGGTCCAATGCCACGGCCGGCAGTCCCGGAATCGCCAGCGCCCGCGCCAACAGCCCTCCCTCGGGTTCGCGCAGCGACAGGGAGAGCGTAAGCGGCTCGCCCGCGGCACCCAGCGCCAGGGCGACGTGCGCCTCGCCCGCGGTGCCGTCGATGCGCGAGGCATCCAGGCGCAGGCGGGCGCTTCCGGCCTCCAGCGCCCCGCTCCCCGCGACGGTCATCGCGGCTGCAGCACCCGCGACCCCCGGTTCCAGGACCAGGCGCTCGACGCGCACGCCTTCCACCTCAACGGCGATCGGCAGGCTGGGCAGGTCGAGGGAAAGGGCGGGCGGACCGGCCACCTTCTCCGCGGCAGGCGCAGGAATGCGCAGGAGGGTGGCCTCGCTTACCACCAGGCGCGTCAGGTGCGCCCGGCCCGAAAGCATGGCCAGGGGCCGCCACGCCACCTCCACGGCATCGATGTCCAGCCACGGCCCTTCGGCGTCGGCCACGCGCACCGCGCGCGCGCGCACCGTGAAGGGCAGCGTGCCTTCCAGCGCCCCGATGGAGACGACGATCTGGCCCGGCGTACCCGCGGCCTCGGCGATCCAGGCCGCGAGCCATCGCTTGGCGGGCGCCGTCTGGGCCAGCCCCCACGCGCCAGTCAGCAGGACCAGCAGGGCGAGCACGGCAAGCCCGCCCCCACGCGCCAGGCGCCAAACCCTGCGTGTGCCTGCCCGCGTCAAAACGCCTGCCCCAGGCCGACATAGAACTGGAACGCATCGTCGGTATCGCGCGGGTTGAGGGGGAAGGCGATGTCGGCGCGGATCGGACCGAAGGTCGTGTAGTAGCGTACGCCGAACCCCGCACCCACCTGAAAGCGCTTGCCGGGATCGGGATAGGCGTCGTCGAACACGTTGCCGGCCTCCAGGAAGGCCACGCCGCCCCAGTCGTCGGTCACGCGCCAGCGCAATTCGGTGCCGCCCTCGGCCAGAGCCCGGCCGCCGACGGGATCGCTGTCGGCGTCGAGCGGTCCCAGCTCCTCGAAGGCGTAGGCGCGCACCGAGCCCGAACCTCCGGCATAGAACCGCTTGGTGGCCGGCACGCCCAGCGTGTCCTCGCCCAGGATCGAGCCCAGCCGGCCCCATACCGCCGTCACCACCCTTTGTGCCTCGTCCAGCGGTATGTAGACGCTGTTGCCCAAGGTCAGCACCAGGAAGTTCGCGTCGCCAGACACGGTGGAGATGTAGGGCGTCGCACCCAGCGTCAGGCGGTTCCCGTGGGTCGGATCCAGCAGGTCGTTGGTGCCGTCCACGATCAGGCCGAGGGGGATGCCCACGAGGTCGAAGGTCGAATCGGTGGCGCCCTCGTCGATCTCGATGTGCTCGAACGACAGGCCCGCGCTTCCCGTCACGATGTCGGTAAACGCGTACTCGATGCCGCCGGCGCCCCCCACCACGTAGCTGTCGTAGGCATCGAGCTCCTCGTAGGTCGCGCCCGCGCTGGTGACGTAGGTGAGCCGGGGGTCGCGCAGGCTGCGCTCACGGAGCTGGCCGGTCAGCCCGTTGCGCTCGGTGCCCACCTCCAGGGTCAACACGAGGTTCTCGCCCCTGCCCATCAGGTTGCGGTGTTCCCAGGTCGCCTTGCCGGCCGGGCCCTCGCTCGTGGCATAGGAAAGGCCGACGCTCACCGATCGCCGCTTAGCCTCCACCACCTCCACGGTGATCGGCAGGTTGCCGCCAGCCTCGACCCCGGCCGCCTGCACCATGCGCACCGAGGCGAACAGGCCGGTCTCGATCAGGGCCTTGCGCCCCGCCTCCACCTTGCGCGCGTCGAAGCGCTCGCCGTCGCGCCAGGGCAGGCGTGTCTGCACCACGCGCGGATCCAGCGTCTCCAGCCCCTCGATCCTGAGGCCGCCGAACGTGGCCGCCGGCCCCGTGTCCAGCCTGAGCGCGACGCTCATCGTCTGGGTGGCATGGTCGACGATCACCTTGCGATCCAGGACGCGGGCCAGGGGATAACCCTGGCCGGCCAGCGCGGCCAGCACACGCTGCTCGCTGTCCAGCACGCTGGCCGCTTCCGCCACATCGCCACGCTTGAGGCCCAGCGCACCTGCGTCGAGGACGATGCGGCCATCCTCCAGGGCGGGATTGGCCGCGGTGATGTCGTAGCGGTCCAGCCGGTAAGGCGGGCCCGGGTCCACGCCCAGGGCGACCCGCACCGGCCGGGCCTGCTCGTCCACGTCGAAGCTGACGACCGCTGCGTAGTA
>Ga0073934_10004469_pt1 | contig 23241 bp, 22 predicted proteins | sample LarsenN4metaG_FD_76834 | JGI IMG/M metagenome (GOLD analysis project Ga0073934, IMG submission 76834) | Hot spring sediment bacterial and archeal communities from British Columbia, Canada, to study Microbial Dark Matter (Phase II) - Larsen... ...
CCTTCGGTCAGGAAGGCATGGTCACGCTCGAGGGCGAACAGCGCCTCATTTAATGAGGACGGCAGCGGTTTGATCTTCGAACGTTGTTCTTCATCCCAGGCGAAAATGTTCGCATCAATGGGACCAAACCCCGCTTCGGTGGGATCGATCTTGTTGCGGATGCCATCCAAGCCTGCCATGAGTTGTGCGGCGAGCATGAGATAGACATTGCCTGTTGCATCTGGCGGACGGAATTCCATGCGTGCTGTATCGGGCTGGGTGGCATATTTGGGGATGCGCACGGCGGAACTGCGGTTGCCTAATGAGAAGAACGCATTGACCGGTGCTTCGTATCCCGGCACCAAACGGCGATACGAATTTGTGGAAGGGTTCGTGATCGCCAACAACGCCGCGCCGTGTGTGAGCAAACCACCGATATAGTAAAGAGCCTCTTTGCTCAAGCATCCATAACCATTTGCATCGTAAAAAACATTTTTATTCTGCTTGAACAAATGCTGGTGAAAGTGCATGCCGCTGCCTGCCTCACCGAACAACGGCTTGGGCATGAAGGTGGCAGTCTGTCCGTTTTCATGGGCGGTCATCTTGGTCACATATTTGATGATCATTGTTGCATCGCCCGCCTGAACGAGCCCCATCATCGGCGTTTCGATCTCGCACTGACCGGGGCCGCCGACTTCATGGTGATGATATTTCACCGGCACGCCCATTTTTTCCATGTGCTGGGTCATGCGCGTGCGTACTTTGTAAAGCTGGTCTTTTGGCGGAATGGCGTGATAACCGCCGTGCAGTGGAATGTAATGTCCATGCCCGCCGTTATGGCTGTTCCAATCGGCTTCGCCGCTTTCGATGGTGTAGCTCGAACGATTGACCCCGTTCTCAAAGCTGACGCTGTCGAAAATATAGAACTCGAATTCAGGCCCCCAGCGGCTTTCATCTGCAATGCCCGTGGACTTCATATAGTCCTCCGCGCGGATGGCGATATTACGTGGGTCGTTCGTAAAAATTTCGTGCGTGTCTGCTTCCAATGTGCGGCAGATGAAACTCATCGTCGGTGATTCCCAGAACGGGTCCATGAACGCGGTGCTGAGATCGGGCACCAGCACCATGTCGCCTGCCTTCACAGATTTCAATCCCACCGACGAGCCGTCGAAACCGATGCCTTCCTCCATCAGTTTTGATTCGAACTGACTGGCTGGAATGGTCAGGTGATGCCAGCGCCCCCACAGGTCACAAAACTTCAGGTCAATGACTTCGATCCCCTTTTCAACAACAGACTGTCTGGCTTGCTCGAATGTTTTGAACATGGTTTCTCCATTGAAGAAATTGTGCAAGTCAAAGGTAGCATGAAACAATGGGCGGGATAAGTGTTTTTTATCCCGTTGCCGTTAGTGTCAGTCATGCTTATTCGCGAGTAAAATCACAGCATGCGAAGCAATCAAAAAAGCATTGCTGTTTTTTTCTTTCTCGTTCTCCTCGCCTGTCAAATCCCGTCTGCCGCGCTTCCCGCCCCAACACAGACACCATCTCTCGCTCCCACCATCACCGCAACTGCAACATTCGCCCCAACCCAGACCCCCAGCGTGACGCCCACACCGGCTCCTCTCGCCCGCCGCGTGTTGATCCTGTCCATTGATGGCTTTCGCCCCGAGATCATTTCGCTTGCGCCGATGCCCAACCTTATGAACTTGATGCAGAGCAGCGCCTATACATTGACCGCGCAAACGATCTATCCGAGCGCAACGCTGCCGGCCCATGCCTCCATGCTGACGGGATACTGCCCGTCGATGCACGGCGTGGACTGGAACGATTACATGCCCGAAAATGGATATGCCATCGGCACCGATCTCTTTGACATCGCTCATGCGGCGGGATTTTTCACGTCGATGTTTGTCGGTAAGAAGAAATTGCAGCAGGTGACCGGGCCTGAAAGTCTCGATCAGTTTGTCTATGTCAACGATCGTGAATCGGTTCTGGTGGATCAATTGATCGAAGAATTCCCCCAGGATTTTGGACTGCTTTTCGTTCACTTCCCCCTGGTCGATGGCATGGGGCACGAATATGGCTGGCTCTCATGGCAGCAGCTTAGTGTCGCCTTTCGCGCCGATGAAGCGTTCGGTCGATTGCTCGCCGAATTGGATGCGCGCGGTCTGCGCGGCGAAACGCTGATCATCGTCACTGCCGATCACGGTGGGCACGACGTCACGCACGGCTCGAGACGCCCCGAAGATATGACCATTCCCTGGATCGCGTCGGGTCCGGGAATTCAGCCGAAAGCGTTAACAGCCGTTGTCCACACGATGGATACAGCCGCCACTGCCGCTTTTGCTCTTGGGCTGGATGCTCCCGACGATTGGAACGGTGTCCCAATTTACGAAGCGTTTGGATTGCCAGTGATACAGGAATCTGTACAATGTGAATAATTTGGGGACGACAGCGTTGGTCTCTGCAAGATTAACCTAACTGACTGATTATCCCTGCGATCAAACAGATCTGCCCAAGATGGTAGGTGATGAGATTGAGGATGTGTCCATTCTTCATGGGGGAGACAAACTTGTTCCATGCCAGCACAATGTCTGACATAAAGAATAGGAATGCGCCCACACTGACGAAGAAGGATGCACTGGTCGTCCATGTTGGGTCAAAGATCGTGGACATCCCCGCATACAACATAAGCGAGATGGTCAAACTATACACGATGGTTGGAATCACCAGGGCGTTTTGCCCGCGGGCACGCATGGAACCGACGATCCGCGTGAGTATGCGTGTGCCATTAATGAAGATCAGGACGAGTAGAACGAACGACCATGCTGTGATGTTACGCAGTTGTTCCTGAAAACCGAGCAGATAAAGGATGTGCGTCAGGAGGAATGCGTTCAAGCCGATCAGGAACATGCGGTCCGATTTGCCAAGCAGCACCACGTCGCCCACCAGTGAAGACAGGATCCCCAGCCCAAACCAAAGGGCATTTCCTTGAAGCCCAGTATTTGTATACAACCAGATAAACAGGAATATCATTACAGCCGGTTTCGCAGGGAACTGGAGTCTCTTGATCTGTTTCTGTACGGCAAACGTTTCAATGGCAGCAGCACAGATGGCAAGGATAAGCCAGATGACCATGACACCCTCCATTTGTTTTATGTCGTTGCCCCGCTGAAAGAAGCGGGGCAACGATGTGAATGTTATTATTTTTTCTTCTTCTTTTTACCTTTGATCTTATATCCGAGGCGCATCATTGAGTTTTCATCGTTGCGCCAGTCTTTCAACACTTTCACCCGTAACTCCAAATAGACAGGACGCCCGCCCATTTCCTCGATCTCTTTGCGGGCGGCGGAACCGATGGTTTTCATCATTTGTCCGCCCTCGCCGATCAGGATGCCTTTTTGCGACGCCCGTTCCACGAAGACCGTGGCAGCAATATAAAGCATGCCGTTCTCGCGTTCGGCAAACTCATCCACGCGCACGCCAACGCCATGCGGAACTTCGTCGCGCAGGTTCAACAGGCAGGCCTCGCGGATCAGGTCTGCGGCAATGTCGCGTTCATAGGAATCGGTGATCTGTTCCTCATCATATTCCGGCGCGCGGAAGGGACTGAGCGACACGAGCAGTTCGATCAAGTCACTGAGATTCTGGTTCTGCGCGGCAGAGATGGAAACGATCTTCGCATCTTTCTTGACCAGTGCCTGGTACGCTTCGAGCCGCGCCACCAACGCCTCAGCGGAGATCAGGTCCATTTTGTTGGCGGCCAGCACAAGGTGAGTCCGACGCGGGGCGTGGCTTAAAAGGGAGGCGATCTGTTTGTCCTCATCGGTCGGTCTAACGGAGACATCCACCAGCCACAGGATCACGTCAACACCTTCCAGTGATTCCTGTGCTTCCTGATTTAAGAACTCGCCCAGTTTATGTTTGGCGGTATGAATACCGGGGGTGTCGGCGAAGACCAGTTGATAAGAGTCGGTCGTTAGGATCCCAAGCTGGCGTTTGCGAGTGGTCTGCGGTTTGGGAGAAACGGCGGCAACTTTTTGACCGAGAAGCGCATTGACCAGCGTGGACTTGCCCACATTTGGGCGTCCAATAATGGCGATATAACCTGAACGGAAGTCGTTCATTGCATCCTTTCGTAAATACGGATCGTGGGGTTGACGAATGTGACGTTGACCTGTGGAAGATAAGGCGGCAGGGAATAGGAAAACTCAGCGATCAGTTGATAATGATCAGACTTTCCGGTGGCGAGTTTTTTGAAGAAGTCACATTCATTTTGCAGGGACGAGCATGTGTACTGGTTGTTAAACCTGGAGGCTGTGAAACTGTCGATCACCAGGTAATCTGTGCCTCTCTCCAATAGCCCTGCTTCTGCCTGATTGAAGGTATAGCTCTTGTCGGTCGGGACGGTTTGTCCGGGAGCCTTGATGAAGAAAATTGGATAGTTGTGTTCCCGGTCGAAATGCTCCAGCGGAATGCTTGGCGAATATGAGGTAGCTTCGAGCGATGTGCCGGCGGGAAGTGCGGCGATGAACTCGGAAGCTGGAATGCGAGAGTCGTGAACGAACATCAGCATGGTGCTGATCACGCGCCCAAAGGATAAAAGCAGGGTAAGCGAAAGGACCGTTCCCACTGCCTGTGCATACACAGGCTTGTCTGTGCGTACAGCCAGCCCGTAGATGTCACGGATGAAAAGCGCGCTCAGGATACCGAGCAGAGGCATTAATGGCAGAAAGAACCGGATCGGATAGTTGTACGAAACTGCGATCGGCAGATCAATGATAAATATGGAGAGCAATAGGAGGATGCGATCGCTTTCATTCTTTAATGTGCCTGATCTCCAGTTGATAAAAATTTTATAGCCAGCCCAAACCAGAGATAATGTGAAAAGCACGAAAAGCGGGAGCCCGACACCAGCAAGGACGGTATTGTATTGTCCCAGAAACCCCTTGATGCTGTCTGGTTGCGCACCATAACTTGAGTTATAGAGCAGGGCAGGGATCAACCTCTTCATATAGAAGGCCATCCAGGTCAATGCTTTCGGCGTGCCCGTTGCATAGCCAAGATAGGTCAGTGCTGAACCAATGAAAAATGTTTCGAGCACGCGCAGCGGACGCTTGAAGATGGATCCCCTAACGGTCCACAAATAGAAGGCAAACGGGAGCATGGCAAGGCTGACAGCACTATATTTACTGGAGACCGCCAGACCGGCGGAATAGAACGTGGCATATAGCCAGCCGCGATGTCGCTTTGTTTTGTAGAGGACAAGAAAAAAGATGGTCAGTGTGGTGAAAAAGGTCACTGATGTGTCATTATGGGCGAAGTGCCCATTATGGATCATTTCACTGTTGACCAGTACCAACAATCCGCTGAGTCCGGCGATGTAGACGTTGTAGCCCATTCGCCTTGGAATATAGTAACTGAGGACGATCGTTAGTCCGACCAGCACAGCAGATAGAGTGCGCGCCGCGATCAACACTTCCCTGTCGGTTTGTCCGAACGCCATCACCAGTTTTCCCAGCCCCAGCATTAAATAGATCGGCAAGTGGGGATGGTTGTAATTGTTGGTGTCGAAGTCAAAATTCGAAGATAGAGCTTTGATGGCAACATAAACGATCTCATCAGGATGCCAGATGTCAGGCGCACCCCATGCGATTCCGGGTAATGTCACGGCAAGGAAGATGATGAATAAAGCCAGCGGGATCAGGAATTCATAGTTGGAGAGGGTGCTTGAGTTTGGTTCGGCAGGATGTGTAGCGGATGGTTGATTGTTTTTTACTTGAACTGATTCTGACATTAGATCTCTTGGTTAGAGGAAGTGTAGCAGGGTGGGTAGGATGCTTTCTGTCCAGCAGTTGATGGCAGGTTTTCCCACCAGTTTATCATCTTCACGCCATCACCGCACCTTCCAATCGCAACAGCCATTCCTTTGTTTTCAATCCCTCGCCGCCGCCGTAGCCGTGGAGTTTGCCGTCCCTGCCAATGACGCGGTGACAGGGAATGACGAGCGGCATGGGGTTGGTGGCGTTGGCACGCCCCACTGCGCGCGATGCATTGGGCCGTCCGATCTCGACGGCGATGTCGTGATAGGTGGATGTTTCTCCATACGGGATGCGAAAGACCGCCTGCAGGGCATCGCGCTGAAACGGGCGGAACAGCGACCAGTCAATGGGGATGGTGAACGCGGTCCGTTTTCCGTCGATGTATTCGCGCAGTTCTTTTGCATAGGGAGCGATCTTCTTCGTGTTAGGCTGGATCGGACGCTTCAACTTCTGAAGGTACGAATCAAATTGCAGTTGAGAGTCCGCCCATTCAACGGCGACCAGCCCCAGGTCTGAGGCAGCGATACGTAAGTCCCCAAGTGCAGTCCCGTTGAGTTCACCGACATAGATTGGCAAAGCAGGTGTCTTCATTTGCATCCCTGTAAGTATCGGACAATCGTAGGGTAATCGTAGGTTACACGTCAAGTAGGTTTTGGTCCATTATGATAAATTAGGGGCAGTAAGGTGATTTCTCTTCTCCTCCTTTCGCAAGAGAGCCGCGGTCGGCGTCCGCGGTTCTCGCACTTTAAAGGGCCGAATATAAGCATTATAATAATCGCGTTATCTCTTCCTGAGAGGATGCCATGACAGTACAAATCACAATTATCGGCTTGGGGCAGATCGGTTCTTCGATCGGGTTGGCGCTTAAGGCGCATGGTGTGGATGTTCGTATTGTCGGTCACGACAAGGATGGGCAGACCGCAAAAGAAGCCCAGAAGATCGGCGCGGTGGATGATATCAAGTACAACCTGCCGGCTTCGGTGCGTGATGCGAAGATCGTCATCCTGGCATTGCCATTTGCCGGGATGCGCGAGACGCTGGAAGTGATCGCTCCCGACCTTCAGGAGGGCGCTTTGATCCTTGATACGGCTCCTTCCAAAGGGACAGTGGCCGCGTGGGTGAAGGAACTTTTGCCTGCGGGACGGTTCTACGTGGGACTAACCCCGGCCATCAATCCGGAGTATTTGCATGGGACCGAGTTTGGCGTGCGCGCCGCTCGTGCAGACCTGTTTGAAAAAGGGCTCATGGTGGTTGATGCGCCCGTGGGAACTCCCGGCAATATATTCAACCTCACAATGGACCTTGTGTCTCTCTTTGGCGCGGCGCCTCTGTTGATGGATACAGCCGAAGCCGATGGTCTTTTTGCCGCAACACACATTCTCCCCCAGCTGACGGCAGCCGCCTTGCTCGATACTACTGTGGATAAACCCGGCTGGCACGAGGCCCGAAAACTGGCCGGTCGCCCTTATGCTTCTGTGACGGGTGGAGTGGCTTATCATGATGATGTGGACTCCCTGCGTGATACAGTCCTTGAAAACCGTGAGAATGTGGTGCGGCTTCTCAACGCCTACATTACCTCACTGATCCATTTGCGCGACGAGATCGAAGATAATGACCGCCAGGCTCTTACCGAACGACTGGAACACGCCCTCACCGGCCGTATCCGCTGGTTCGATGAACGTCTTGCGGCAGAATGGTTGAACAGGGACACGCAGCCGATCGACATCCCTTCCTTTGGCGAACGCATGAACCAGACGTTTTTCGGTTCCTTGATCACCGACCGCAACAAGCCTCGTTAGGGAGGAGCCTTTGCGTTCAAAAAAAGGCACAAGTGATGTGTGCTATTGCTACATCGTCGAGTGTGCAGACGGGACGTATTACACCGGCTGGGCCGTAGACCCGGAAAAGCGGCTGGCAGTCCATAATAAAGGGCGTGGCGCGAAATATACAAAGATGCGCCTGCCGGTCAAACTGGTCTATGTGGAAGAACAGTCAGACCGTGTGACGGCCATGAAACGGGAACGCGCCATCAAAAAGATGACGCGTGAGAGAAAACAAAAGTTATTTATCTGAGGGCGGGATCATCCCGCCCTCAGATTATTTAATCGGTGAACAACGGCAGGTGCCCTAACGAGATAATATTTGCCCATTGGGCCTGATCCCCTTCGGTGAAGATGGCCGTCTCAGCGACGATGACCGAACCGGCTTTATCGAGGATCGCCTTCATCCCCTGCAGTGTGGACCCCGTGCTGATGACATCGTCCACGATGACCACTTTTTTGCCCTTCATCATTTCGACATCTTTTTCGTCGAGGATGAGGGTCTGCGGCTGACCCGTAGTGATGGACAGGGTCTCAGCTTTGAGTGCGTTCCCCATGTAGGGCTTGTAGGATTTGCGCAGGACGACGTACGGTTTTTTCGTCTCGACCGACAGCGCATATGCCAGCGGGATCGACTTGGCCTCTGCGGTCACCAATACATCGTATTCGGTATCCTTCAGTTTGACAGCCAGCGCTTTTGCAGATGCCTGTACCAGTTCAGTGTCGCCCAAAATGTTGAGGATCGCGATCTTCAAACCGGGCTTGATCTCGAATAAGCGCAGGTCACGCTTCAGCCCTGCAATTTCGACGGAATAATATTCATTGGACATACGGCCTCGCTCAACTGTTGTCCCTTCCAAAAGGCTTTACAGTTTCAGGGTGGATTTTGCGTGGGTAGTTTATCACAATTCAATTTATAATGTTTACACAGGCCAATAGATCGCCGTTTACTGATTACCGACCACTGACTACCGTCATGCTCCCTGACCTTCAATTAAACGATCACCTTCGGCTTCGAAAACAGCACCCCTGCGGCTCATATGAATGGACCGTCACCCGCCTTGGCGCGGATATTGGTCTTGAGTGCAAGGGCTGCGGACGCCGCGTCATGCTGACCCGGCGCGAACTGGCAAAGCGACTCAAAATAAATCTCACCGAGCACAAAAACGATGAAAACTCCAACTCCTAAGAAACCTCATATCGTCTTTTACTTCTCCGATACGGGCGGCGGACATCGTTCCGCGGCGGAGGCGATCATCGAAGCGATCAACATTAAATATAAGAAGCAAGTTACCACCGAGATGGTCGACTTTTTCAAAGACTATGCCCCTATTCCATTTAATCGTGCGGCCGACATGTATCCATACATGGTCAAGGCGCCGCAGTTATGGAGCGCCAGCTTTCACGCCACCGATGGACGTACACAGGCACGCCTCATCACCACCACCATGTGGCCGATCGCCCGCCAGGCAGCCAAGGCACTGGTCCAAAGCCACCCGGCAGATCTGATCGTGACCGTCCACCCATTTGCAAATACATTTGCGTTGAAGGCGTTGGGCGCACATCGCCCGCCATTCATCAATGTGGTTACTGACATGGTCACCACGCACGCGCTCCGGTTCGATAACCGCGCCGACCTGATCCTCGTTCCCACTGAGACCGCACGTCAACGCGCCATCAAATATCACATGCCTCCGGAGAAATTACGTGTGGTCGGACTGCCCGTTGCCGACCGGTACTGTCAGCCTATCGGACGCAAAAGCATAATGCGCAAGAAGCTCGGCTGGCCCGTGGACAAACCGGTCGTATTGATGGTCGGCGGCGGAGAGGGGATGGGTCCGTTGGCCAAGACTGCCATGGAAGTGGACGCCTCAGGACTGGATATTACGCTGGTCATCGTTTGTGGGCGTAACCAGCGCCTGAAGGAGAGTCTCGAATCCCATCGCTGGGAAAACCCGGCGTTCATCTATGGATTTACCCGCGATATGCCCGATTTCATGCGTGCCGCTGACTACATTGTGACCAAGGCCGGCCCCGGCACGGTTGCCGAGGCGCTCAACGCGCAGCTTCCGATCATCCTGTATTCCAAATTGCCCGGGCAGGAGGATGGCAACGTGACCTTTGTGGAGGAGGAAGGCGCCGGAGTGTGGGCGCCCAAACCTGCAGAAGTGGTGCGCGCCCTCACGCGTTGGATCTCGCGCCCCGAAGAACGCAAACGAGTGATCGAGAACTGTCGGCGCGCCGGGCGGCCTGAGTCCGCAAAAACGATCGCAGGAATTATCGGAGAGACGTTGAGGTTGGAGGCGGAATAGGGAGATGGAAAAGTGAACAGTAGATGCAGGACTCACCCCAAAAGGAATGCTGCTGGGGTGAGTTTGTTTTTAAGGACGTGGGTCTTTGCGCTAAACGTAAGTGCAGGTAAAACCGCAGGTATTCTGCTTTTGTTCCGCGTTCATCAGCATCTCATTGGTTCTGTATGTTTGTATGCAGGCTGGTCTACTTTTGTACCGGGTATACAGCTTGCACAGGATGTGGAATTTCGATGCCTTTTGCTTTCAGGGCAGATTTTACCTTTATCAAGACAACATCCTTGGCATGAACAGGATCGTTCTTTGTGCTGTCCACCCAGAAGTTGGCGTTTAATTCCATTGCAGAGTTGGTCAGGTTGTTAAAGACGACGACCGGTGTCGGTTCGCTGATATAGCCATCCACATTCTCGATGGCAGTGATGAAGATCTGCCGGGCGGTGTCGGGCTTGACGGTGTGCGGCAGGTTGAGCACCACATCAACACGGCGATGGGCAGCGCGAGAGTAATTGATGATGGGGTTGGCCAGTACCTCTGCGTTGGGCAGGATGATGATGCGTCCATCAGTGGCACGCATTTCAGTGGACCGCAGGTCGATCTCCAGCACTGTCCCGTCGAAGCCTTTCACGCCAATGACATCACCTACATGGAAAGGCTGCTGCAGTAACAGGATGATGCCCGAAGCAAAGTTCTTCATGACGTCCTGAAGCGCAAAACCAATGGTGAAGCCGAGAATGCCAAGCCCGGTCAGGAAGGCTGTTACATCAAAGAAGCGCTGCAGGGCGGTGATGGTCCCGGCAACGACGATCGTCCATAAGGTTAATTGTGTCAGCAGGTGGGTGACCCCGATGGGCGCCTTCCGTCGGTTCAGTACGCGGCGCAGCAGGTTGCTTATGATCCTGGCAAGGTAAAGGCTGACAATAAAGATCGCCAGCGCGGTCAAAAGATTGGGGATTCCCAGAATGAAAGCATCCACGAATGTATCCAGATAATCTTGCATGGTCTCTCCTTGAAAATCAGACGTCGGTCATTTTTTTGTGTCACCTGAAAAGAATCGATAAAACAAGTGACCGGCCGCTGCTGTTTTCATAATCTTAACCGAAATTCCGGCCGTACTCTGGATTAAGGTAGAATCTTTTCGCTGAAAACAGTATTCCCTGCCGGGGTCGGAAGACCTTCTCAGGGTTTTACCCAATAATCGCCTGATATAATCTTTTCGATGTCAACCGTGGATATTCATACAATGGACTTCTCCAGCCATAGCCCCGAACAGACGCGCCATGTTGGCATGCGTTTGGGCGGAGCGTTGCAGGCCGGTGATGTGATCTGCCTGCAGGGCGACCTTGGGGCCGGAAAAACAACCTTCGTGCAGGGAATCGCAGAAGGTTGGGGTTCGTTGGATGCTGTTTCGAGCCCGACGTTCATTATCGTCAACCAATATCGCGGCGCTGATGACCGTCAGCTCCATCACATGGATGCCTATCGGCTCGACTCCACGCCCGAGGCGGAGGAACTGGACCTCGACGCAATGCTCGCCCGCGGGGCGCTCCTCATCGAATGGCCCGAGCGAATACGGGAACTCATCCCCGCTGAACATTTGTGGATCCAGTTCGAGTATAGGGATGAGGAAGAGCGCCAGATGAAATTCCGATCGCACGGCCAGCGCTACGACGATCTGCTGTCCGTCCTGCGCGATGCCCTAGGAGATAAATAATGCTGCTGGCCGTGGATACTTCCACCGCACAGGTGGGTCTCGCCGTTTATGATGGTGCACAGGTCATCGCAGAATACGCATGGCGCAGCACTCAACGTCACACGGTGGAACTGGCACCGGCAACCGCCGACCTGTTGAATCGTTCCGGATTGAAAATGGAAAACATTCGAGCCCTGGGTGTGGCGTTGGGTCCCGGTTCTTTCACCAGCCTGCGCGTGGGGCTCTCGTTCGTAAAAGGGCTCGCGCTGGCGCGACAACTTCCCCTGATCGGTATTTCCACGCTCGATATTCTGGCCGCCGGCCAACCTGCTTCGCGGACTCCGCTGGTCACAGCCATCCAGGCGGGGCGCGGCCGGCTTGCTATCAGCCTGTATAAAAATTCGAAGAACCGCTGGCAGGCCAAGGCTTCGCCAAGAGTCGTGACCGTTGATGAGTTGACCAATGAGGTCACGAGTCCGTCCACCCTTTGCGGCGAGTTCACGGCGGCAGACCGTCAACGTCTGCTGACGAATGAAAACATACGCTTGACATCCCCCGCGCAGTCGGTGCGGCGTCCGGCGGTGCTTGCTGAATTGGCCTGGTTGCGCCTGCAGAACGGTGACGTGGACGATGACGCAACACTGGCACCGATCTATCTGCATACGGCAGAACCCATTGCATCATGAACCTGTATATTCGCAGAATGACGCTGGATGATGTTCCAGCGGTCGTTGAGTTGGATCAGATCTCCTTCAGCCTGCCCTGGCCAGAACGGTCGTTCCGATTCGAGCTGTCTGAAAATACCGCCTCACGCTGTTGGGTGGCAGAGACAGATGAACGTGTGGTGGGTATGCTGGTGGCATGGTTGTTCGTGGACGAAGTGCATATCGCCACGATCGCCGTACATCCCGAACATCGCCGGCAGGGGATCGCACGGAAACTCCTTTCGCATGTGCTGCAATCTGCCATGTGGGAGGGCGCACAGAGTTCTTTTTTAGAAGTGCGTGCAAGTAATATCCCTGCCCAGGACATGTACCGTAAATTTGGTTACGAGGAAGTGGGACGCCGCAAGCGTTACTACAAGGATAACGATGAGGATGCGATCCTCATGAATTTGGACTACATCAATGCAGACCGTTTGAAGGAGCTTGCGTAAGCGGTCGTTCAATCAAGGAGAAACATGACTACCAAGGAAACTCTCATCAAGAAGTTGAGAGACAAAACAGCACGTATCGGAATTTTGGGACTTGGCTATGTGGGCTTGCCCCTGGCCGTTGTCTTTGGCGAAGCAGGATTTAAAGTGACGGGTGTCGATCCTGACTCACGAAAAGTGGATTCGCTGAACAAAGGCGTTTCCTACATCCCGGATGTGAAGACCGAATCCATCGACAAGCTGGTGAAGTCCGGTCTGCTCACCTCTACAACAGATTTTTCCGTCTTGAAGGATCTGGATGCGGTCAGTATTTGTGTTCCGACCCCGCTGCGCCAGACCGGCGACCCTGATATGTCGTTCATTGTCTCGGCCACTGATGAACTGGCCAAGTACATGCACAAGGGGATGGTCGTCGTGCTCGAGTCCACCACGTATCCTGGCACGACGCGCGAAGTGTTGCTGCCCAAGCTGGGCGTAGAGCGCGCGCTCACGGTCGGCGAAGATTGGTTCCTGGCGTTCTCCCCCGAACGCGTAGATCCCGGCCGCGAAGACTGGACGACCATCAATACGCCCAAGGTGATGGGTGGCATCACTGATGCATGCAGCGAAGTGGCCACCGCCTGGTATGAAGGCGCGATCCAGAGCGTGCATTCGGTCAGCTCGGCGGAAGCGGCCGAGATGGCCAAACTGCTTGAGAATACGTTCCGCATGATCAATATTGGTCTCGTCAATGAACTGGCGATCATGTGTGAACGGTTGGGTGTGGATGTGTGGGAAGTGATCGACGCCGCGGCGACCAAACCGTTCGGTTTTATGAAATTCACCCCGGGCCCCGGTTTGGGCGGTCACTGCATCCCGATCGACCCGTTGTATCTCTCATGGAAGATGAAGTCGTTCCATTACAATGCGCGCTTTATTGAACTGGCCTCTGAGATCAATACCAATATGCCGCGTTACGTGGTCAACCGTGTCATGGAAGGGTTGAACGACCGGGCAAAAGCTCTGCACGGCTCGAAGGTGCTTGTGCTGGGTGCGGCCTATAAACCCGATATTGACGATGTCCGCGAATCGCCGGCCTTGGACGTGATCGCCCTGCTGCGCCGCAAGGGCGCCATTGTGGAATATCACGACCCATATATTCCGCACATCCATCACGAAGCAGAAGGCTGGCAGATGGAAAGCATCACCGACCTGATGCCGGCGGTGAAGGATGCAGACGCGGTGGTGATCGTCACCAATCACAAGGTGTACGATTATCAAGCGATCGTCGAGTCGGCGAAATTCATATTCGACAGCCGCAATGCCACTCGCGCGGTCGGCAAAAACCTTGAGAATGTAGTCCGTTTGTAAAAGGAAATTTGCAGTAGCGACTTTGTCCGCGATCGAACAAGTACAACTGAAGTCGCTGCTGTATGTACCAGGAGGAAGTTGGATGGCAAATTATCTCGTCACAGGTGCAGCGGGGTTCATTGGAGCACGCACGTCTGAGCTGCTCATTGCAGATGGCCACACAGTTGTCGGCATCGATAACCTGAATGATGCCTATGATGTCCGCATGAAGGATTACCGCCTGAAGAAATTACAGGCAATGCCCGGCTTTATATTTCACAAGCTGGATATTTCCGACAAGTCCGCCATTGATGTCTTCAAGGGACAGAAATTCGCTGGCGTGATCAACCTGGCCGCGCGCGCTGGTGTACGCGCCAGTGTGGATGACCCATGGGCATTCGTCAACAGCAATGTCACCGGGACGTTGAACATGCTTGAAATCTGCCGCCAGACCGAAACGCCGAAATTTGTCGTTGCCTCCACCTCCAGCATTTACGGATCGAATCCTCCCTACCCGACACCGGAGACGGCCTCAAGCAGCGAACCGCTCCAGCCCTATTCCGCCAGCAAGAAGGGCGCCGAAGCGATGTGTCATGCCTACCATCATTTGTATGGGATCGACGTCAGCGTGGTGCGTTATTTCACTGTGTATGGTCCCGCCGGCCGCCCGGACCTGGCCCTCTTCCGCTTCGTGCAGTGGATCACGGAGGGACGTCCGGTACGCGTGAACGGCGATGGCGAGCAATCGCGTGGGTTTACATATATCGATGATATCGCGCGCGGCACCATTCTGGCTTTGAAACCATTGAACTACGAAGTCATCAACCTTGGCGGGCATGAGGTCATCACGATCAACCAACTGATCAAGGTGATCGAAGAAGTGGTTGGGAAAAAAGCCGTGGTGCAGTATGGTCCCGCCAACCCGGCGGATATGTTCACCAACTGGGCAGATGTGAGCAAAGCCGGCGCGCTGCTTGGCTGGGAGCCGCAATATGGTATGCGCGCAGGCATCGAGAAACTGGTCGAGTGGTATAACGCGGAACGTGACTGGGCGAGCGAAATACTGACCCAGTAAGGATTCCCTCCTCATGCAAAATGTCCGTGATGTTGTGCGAAGGTTCATCTCACTACCATGGCTGCCGGCCTTTCTTTCCCTGGCGGGTGTTGCGGCATATCTTGTTCGGGCGTTTGAGATCGCGCGGACGCGTACATCCTTTCTTGATGAAGGGCTCTATCTGTACAAGGGATATTTATTTGCCACAGGACAGCAAATTCCTTTCGCCGATTATGGCGTGTGGACCAACCATGCGATCCTCTCTTTTTTGATCCCCGGTTATATTCAAAAATGGTTTGGTCCCGGACTCGAAACGGGACGCTACTTTATGATCGCCCTCAGCATGTTGACCCTGCTGGGGTTATGGGTCTTTGCAAGACGCTGGGGGAATATCTGGTGGGCAACCGGTCTGGTGTGGGCAATGGCGCTCAACCCCGCAGAGATTAAGGTTCACACGTTGGCCATTTCCGAGGGGACGGTGGCGGCCCTGCTGGTCTGGATCGTGGTGTTGGTAGTGGGAGAGAAGCGTCCATTGTGGCAGGTGCTGTTGGGTGCGGCGCTCACAGCTCCATTGGTGTTGACGCGTGAGAACATGGCGTTTGTGCCGCCGATCCTGTTTGTTTATATTTTCTGGCAGCATGGCTGGAAGACGGGTCTTCTCTCGATGGCCTGTTCTGGCGCATTGTTCCTTTTCGGAAACGCGTTTTACTTCCCCGATAATCTCAAATTCTGGGCGATGCGGGTTCCCAAATTCATGTCGCCTCAATTTCTGCTTGATCGGCGCATGCCAGGAACGGGCGGAGTATCGATCCCGGAGCCTGAGGATGCGAACCTGTACAGGATGGTGCTGTATTTTTTGTTAACCTTCCGGCTGCATTTTGTGTCGCTGGTCAGCGCAGTGACAGTGTGGCTGCTGCTGCCGTTTCGCGTTCGTCCCATCAATGAACGTATGCGTGCGGTATTTTTTCTGAGCGTGTTACTGCTGGTCCTTTATTATGCCCATCTGCACGCCTCCTTTTTTGGCGAGTTCTGTGTTTCCTGCATCCTTTTATATGTAGGCTTTTTTGATTTCATCGGGTTGATGTTGTTGGTGATCGCAATTCCCGTTCTGGTAAAAGAAATATCCACCCCGCGGCGGGTTGTGATCTTTAGCGTGATCGCCCTGTTGACCGTTGGCATCGGTTTTAGTTCCCATGAGGATCTGAGCGCTGAATTTTCCAAGCGGATGATCGAACGTCTCGATGGGACCTATTTGTGGGGTGCGTTGATCCATTACATCGACATGCCGGTGCTGCCCCTCTTCCGTATGACGTTCGTGCTGCTGGTCAGCCTGCTGGTGGTATTGGTTGGCGGAGTTATTCTCTGGGGCATCCATCGCCGGTTAAACGGAACGCGCCTCGCGGGCGGGCAGATCGGGCTTGTCGCCTTGAACCTGTTCCTCATCCTGGGACTCATCCTGTCACCGACAAAGGTGTTGGGTGCGGGCAATGATTTCTTCGAATGCGGCGGTACGGATGTGTTTTTTTCATATCACCGGGCGGCGAACGATCTAAGTGAGGTGATCGAACCCGGCTCAAAAGTCTATTGGGAGGGTCGCCTGCTTGCGATCTTCCTGTATCTGCCTGATGTTCAGATCTATGCTCCTCAGATGAACCATGTCCATTCCTATTTTGTCGGCGGCGATCCAGATACTCTTTTGCGTTATTCGCGCTGGAACGATACCCTTGCGCAACAATGGCTGAAGGAAGCAGATTACATTTTGGTGCAGGGAACTGAAAAAGTGTACCTGACCGATGCCATGCTGGAATCAGGGGAATATGTAAAGGTCATGCAGGCGCCCAAGGCAGAAAAGTGCCGCCTGCAATCGATCATCACGGTCTATCAACGCGCTGATAACGCCAAGTAATTTCCATGTCTCTATTGCAAAAAATACGCTCCGGCCTGCGTGAAGATCCCATGATCCGGCGTGTGCTGCGGAACAGCGGGTATCTCTTCAGCAGCAACACGATCTCGGCTGTGCTGGGCTTTGTGCAGGGAATTTATGTCACGCGCCTGCTTGGTGATGATCGTTTTGGTGCGATGACGGCCATCATTGTTTTTGTGTCCAACGTAAATCGCTTCCTGTCGTTTCGCATGAGTGAAGTGGTGGTCAGGTATGTGGGCAGTGCTCTTGAAAATCAGGATGAAAAACGCGCCGCGGCTCTCGCAAAAGGGATTGGGCTGGCCGAAGCGACTGTGTCGGTGCTGGCTTATCTTGTTCTGCTTTTACTTTCCACCTGGGGCGCGATCACCTTTGCAGAAGATGCATCCCTGGCATCTCTGTTCCGGTTCTATGGATTATTCCTGCTGGCGAATCTGATCTATGAGACATCGGTGGGCATCCTGCAAACCACCGATAAATTCAAACAGGTGGCGCAGGCGAATTTTTATCAAAGCATTGTGCTTACGGTTCTGATCATGGCGGCTTTTTATGTTTTTCATTGGGGGATTGCCGGTGTCCTGGCCGCATACCTGATCGGAAAAACAATTGCCGGGCTGTGGGTGGCCGCCTCTGCACTGCGTGAATTGAACAAGCGGCTGGGTCACGGCTGGATGCAGGTCTCGCTGGCTCAGGTGTCTGACTGGAAGGATATCTTTCGCTTCGCGTTGAGCACAAATATCAACGGAACGGTAAATTTGTTCGCCCGTGACAATCTGCCGTTGTACCTGGCGGCATTCCTCCCCAACGCGCAGGTCGGCTATTTTCGTCTCGCCACCAGCCTGATCAACATGGTCATGCTTCCCATCGAGCCGTTTATCTGGCCGACCTATGCCGAGATCACACGCACCATTGCGCAGCGTCAATGGCAGGCAACGCGCAAATTGTTGAAACAGGTCAGTTCCATCGCCGGCGCATGGACTCTGCTTGCCGGTGGCGGTTTGGTTGCACTGGGTTGGTGGTTCATTCCGTTCGTGTACGGTGAAAAATTCGCCCCGGCCTATGGTTGTGTGCTGATCCTTCTGGTTGGATACGGCGTTGCCAATATTTTTAATTGGAACAGGCCGCTTCTGCTTGCGCTGGGGCACCCCACCTATCCGCTCATGGTGGCGGCGGTAACCGGCGCAGTGGAGGTCTTGTTGATCTTTCTATTTGTGCCGGGCCGTACGTACCTTGTTGGCGCGGCCATTTTTTCAGCCTATTTGTTCGTTTCCATTTTGTGGAACGTTTTTCGCGGTATTTCCATCCTTAAGCACAAAGAGTCAACTGCATGAACATCGTAGCCATTGCCGGGTCCACCATCCCCTCCGATACTGCCAACAGCATTCAGGTCATGAAGGCTTGTAACGCACTCGTGCAGATCGGGCATCATGTGACGTTGCTTGTTCCGGGCAACACATCATCAAAAACTGAAAATTTGAAATCCCGTTACGGCTTGCAAACCGATTTCCCAATTGAATGGCTATCCTCCTCGAGCCGCCGCATGTTCACGTGGGATTCCGTCCAGCGTGCGCGTGCGCTCAAGGCAGATGTCATCTATTCATGGTTTCCGCAATCCTCTGTTTTTGCTTTGCTGTATAAAATCCCAACTGTCTTTGAAATTCACATTCAGCCCACTGGCACATTCGGTCCGTTATGGCATCAGGCGTTCGCAAAATTTCCAGGCCGTAAACGGCTTGCATCCATCACTCGTGCGTTGGTGCATGTTTTGAGCCTCGATTTTCACCTGCGGATGGATGCAGACGACGTGGTCATTGCTCCGAACGGTGTGGAACTCGAACGCTTCGCCTCCCTGCCTGACCCGATGATGGCCCGCCGTCAATTGAATTTTCGCGCGGACCCAACCGTGATGTGCACGGGGCACTTGTATGCCGGTCGTGGCGTCGAATTGTTCCTCTCACTTGCCCGGTCAAACCCACAAGCGCAGTTCGTCTGGGTGGGTGGGCGAACCGATGACATTACCGCCTGGAAAAAACGTGCCGAGTCCGACAACATCACCTTTACCGGTTTCATCCCGAACGATGAACTTCCGCTGTATCAGGCTGCGGCAGATATTTTGCTGATGCCCTACGGGCGTTCGATCATGGGCTCCAGTGGGACAGCTGATTCAGCCAGCGTTGCCAGCCCGATGAAAATGTTCGAATACATGGCCGCCGGGCGTGCCATTGTTACCTCAGACCTGCCCGTGATCCGCGAAGTGTTGAATGAGCAGAGCGCCATCTTTTGCCGTCCGGATGATGTGAATGACTGGAACACTGCCATCGCGAAATTGCTGACAGACCCGCAACTGAGAGAAAGATTAGGCGCTCAGGCACAGCAGGATGCCAGGGTTATACTTGGATGGCTCGCGCACAGCGCATCATGAATCGATTTCCATGAACGTAAAACGGTTTTCTCAACACGATCTTCTCTATATCGTTCCGCTATCTCTCCTTCTTGGCGCAGGGATGTCTTCCATTCAAACCGGAAGCTGGTGGATCAGTTTTGCTTCTTTCTCCTTTGTCTTTCTTCTTTCCTTTGTTCTGTTAAAAATATCTCACACATGGTCGAATGGCGGGAGAACCCTTGGCGTGATCATCGCGCTGGCTTTCTTTTTGCGCCTTGCGGTTGGTATTGTGCTGCACACTGGGCTGCCGATCTATGGCCATGATGATGAAGATGACCGCGCTGGGTATGTGTTCACAGATGCTCATATCCGTGAAAACCAGTCCTGGAAGCTGGCATCTTCTGATCGTCCCATTCTGGATGCGTTCAACAAGAAGTATTCCTCCGATCAATACGGTGGATTGCTGGCGTTCAATGCCATGATCTATCGTTATCTTTCACCAGATGCCAGGCGTCCCTTGTTGTTGTTCTTGTTTTCAGCGTTCATTGCAGCATTGGGCCCCCCGTTTTTATGGAAGGCGGTAAGTCAGGTCTTTGGCGAAAAGGTGGCCTGGGCAGCCGCATGGATCTTTGCGCTCTACCCCGAGAGCATTTTGCTTGGGGCGTATGGTATGCGCGAACCCTATCTGTTGACATTCAGTGCCATGACGTTGTGGGGTTTTGTTCATGTGTCTTATCGCACGGAGCGCCGTTGGAGCGATTGGATATGGCTCATGCTCGGCCTGCTCGGATTGATGCTGGTCTCTTCCCCGGCGGCACTGATCACGATGGTGATCCTGGCGGGCTGGTTCTATTTTGCCAATGAAAAACATCAGATCTCGTGGACAACCCTCGTGCTCGTGGCTGTCCTGTTCGCCTTGGGAATTGTCTTTCTGTCATCGTCACTGAACCGTTCGGGACAATTCGATTCAAGTTCGCCTCTGCGGGTGGTCAATGGCTGGATGAAGTCTGCCATACGGTTGGAAGCGTATAAGCTCGAGGGCGAGTCGGGGTGGGTGCAAAAAATCCTGGGTGATACCTATGGAAGCGGGGAGTACAAACCCTCCTGGTATCGTTTGCCGTTCATTTCTGGATACGGCATGTTGCAGCCCGTGCTGCCCGCTGCCTTGATCTACCCAACCAAGCCGATCTGGCAGGCGATCGGCATCCTGCGCGCTGCAGGTTGGTATTTGCTCTTTCCGATGCTGATCCTCTCCTTTGTCGCCGCGGCCGGACAGAGGTCCGGAAAGATGCGCAGCCTCCTGCTGTGGCTTGCGCTTCTCACTTGGATCTGGATCCTGGTTGCCGCATTACGAGGCGGCGGTGATCTTTGGGATAATCCTCGCTACCGTACCATTCTGCTGGTGTGGCAGTCCATCCTGGCGGGGTATGTCTGGGTTTGGTGGCGGGAGACGCGCAATGCCTGGTTTGTGCGTGTGTTTGCGTGTGATTTTGTTTTCGTTTTGATATTTACACAGTGGTATGCAAGCCGTTATATGAATTTTGGTTTTCAACTGCCGTTTGCAGTCATGGTTGGATTGATCCTGGGGTTGTGGGGAATGATCCTTGGCGTTGGCTGGTGGCGGGACAAACAGCGCGCTTGACACTGACCCGTGTGAGTTTATAATTCAGTCGTTGAATTTTGAACCAAGGAGAATCAATGCCTACTGCTCTCATAACAGGAATTACCGGCCAGGATGGATCGTATCTGGCCGAGTTGCTGCTCTCAAAAGGATATCGTGTCATCGGCGTTGCGCGCCGTTCGAGCACGGTCACAAATGAACGTATTGAACACCTGTTGGATGACATCACCGTTGTTCAGGGAGACCTGCATGATCAGGGATCACTGCTTTCACTGCTCGAAGAGTACGAACCCACTGAAGTGTACAATCTTGCGGCTCAATCTTTTGTGCCTACATCGTGGAATCAACCGGCGTTGACGGGTGATATTACTGCCCTCGGTGTGACGCGCATCCTTGAAGCGATCCGCTTTGTTAATCCGAGGATCCGTTTTTATCAGGCATCATCCAGCGAAATGTTTGGACGCGTGTTGGAAGTGCCGCAGCGGGAGGAAACGCCATTCTATCCGCGCAGCCCGTATGGTGTGGCGAAGGTGTACGGGCATTGGATAACGGTCAATTATCGCGAGTCTTTCGGGTTGTTTGCCTCGTCTGGGATCTTGTTCAATCACGAAAGTCCGCGCCGCGGCCTTGAATTTGTGACCCGCAAAATTTCAGACGGCGTAGCTCGTATCAAGCTCGGACGCGCGAAGGAACTGCGCCTTGGAAACCTTGAAGCACAACGTGACTGGGGGTTTGCCGGTGATTACGTGGATGCCATGTGGCGCATGCTGCAGCAGGATCAACCTGATAGCTACGTCATTGGTATGGGTGAGACCCATTCGGTGCGCGAATTTTGTGAGATCGCTTTCGGCCATGTGGGACTGGACTATAAGGATTTTGTCATCCAGGACGAGCGCTTCTACCGCCCTGCCGAAGTGGACCTGTTGATCTCTGACCCATCCAAGGCACGTGTAAAACTGGGCTGGGAGCCCTCGGTCACCTTCAAGGAACTCGTAACCATGATGGTGGATGCAGATATCGAACGGGTGAAGAAAAAATAGAGATTTTCATGAGAGCCTGTTCTGCACGTGAAGATGTGTTCCATGTGTTTCGGAGACCCCAATGAAGCTTTCGCTCATCATCCCTGTCTATAATGAGGAGGAGAACCTGCCTCTCCTGATGGATGCCATTTATGCGGCCATCGAACCGTTGAACCAGGAATGGGAGGTCATTTTTGTTGATGACGGCAGCAGAGATCGAAGCGTGGAGATCCTGAAATCCATGACCGAGAAGGATCCGGATCACATACGTGCAGTAGTGTTTCGACGAAACTTCGGACAGACGGCCGCCATCGCTGCGGGCATTGATCATTCACATGGTGAAACGATCGTCCTGCTGGATGCCGACATGCAGAACGACCCGGCAGATATTCCGATGCTGCTGACCAAACTGGATGAAGGCTATGATCTGGTTAGCGGCTGGCGCCGGGATCGCAAGGATAACCGCCTGACGCGCACGATCCCGTCAAACATGGCCAATGGATTGATCTCCTGGGTGACGGGCGTCCACCTTCATGATTATGGATGCACGCTCAAGGCGTATCGACGCGAAGCCCTGGAGGGATTCCGTTTGTATGGCGAGATGCACCGCTTCATCCCGGTATTCGCTCATTCGGTTGGCGCGAAGATCACCGAACTGCCCGTCCGTCATCACCAGCGAAAATTCGGCAAGGCAAAATATGGGCTGGAAAGAACGCTCAAGGTTGTTCTTGACCTCTTCACTGTGAAGTTCCTGCTGGACTATTCAAACAAGCCCATCCGTTTGTTCGGGGGGACGGGAATGTTGTTGATCACTGCCAGCGGATTTCTTCTGCTGTATCTGTTCATCCGGCGCTATCTGGACCATGTGCCCGTGCTGGGATCACCGTTATTCCAGTTGGGTGTGATGTTCTTTATCCTCGGGTTTCAATCCATTCTGATGGGTTTGATCGCTGAACTTTTGGCCCGAACGTATCACGAGTCGCAGAGCAAACCGACTTACACGATCCGCACGATCCTGGGAAAGAAGTAGGAATATTTCATGGGTTGCCGAACGTTCGGCAATCCTTCCTGCAGATGATCGCAGGAACAGACCTGGCAGCCGCTGTGCTGGTTTGATCATGTAAAAAATGGGGCAGGAACG
>Ga0073934_10004470_pt1 | contig 23233 bp, 24 predicted proteins | sample LarsenN4metaG_FD_76834 | JGI IMG/M metagenome (GOLD analysis project Ga0073934, IMG submission 76834) | Hot spring sediment bacterial and archeal communities from British Columbia, Canada, to study Microbial Dark Matter (Phase II) - Larsen... ...
GGCTGGCGCGCACGAAGGCCTCGCCCTCCAGCGTCCCCGACGCCATGCGCGCTTCCAGCTCCGCAAAGCGGTGCGCGATCTGGTCAAGGCGTTCGGGGGGGATTTGCATGGCTGTTTTCTAACTCACCGTCCCGGCCACTGAGCCGGGACCCCGCTTCTATTGGAGCGGCGGAAAAAGGAAAGCGGGGCCCCGGGTCAAGCCCGGGGCGGGGGCTAGGCTTGCCCAGATAGCATCGACACCGTTCCTCCCACGCTCACAGTTTGGTTCCAGAGCGCTTCAGTAACCCCGAACATATTCTGCATCATCTTTTGAGGCTTCTGCCTCAGAGCTTCAATCAGACGAGGCTCTGGGTCAGCTATGTGCTTGATGGTCAATCTTGCAACTTCACCGTCGGCTTCACTTGGCTCAATGGTAACAATGACGTTTGGGTTCGTTTTCATCGCCTTGTCGAAGCGTTTACGAACGCTCCCAGTATCGTAGATGAGTGCTGGAGCCTCGCTCAATCTAAGTGCTTTCGCAAAGATTTGCGCGATGTTGATGTAGCGAATGAACTCACTTTCGACGACAATAGCGACCACCGGTTGTGTGGCTGGTGGAGTGACCAGCATCGCCAGCCGCTCGATCCCCGCAGCCCAGCCTACCGCAGGCGTCGGCGCGCCGCCGAGGCTTTCTATCAGCCCGTCGTAGCGCCCGCCGCCCAGAACCGTGCTCTGCGAACCCAAAGCCGCGGCCGAAGCACTTCCCTCGTCAGGGATGAATTCAAACGCGGTGTGGCGGTAGTAGTCGAGCCCGCGCACGAGGCTTTCCGCCCGCACCCAGTTCACCCCCGCTGCATCCAGCCCGCTGGTGACGGCGGAGAAGAAGGCGCTGGCCTCCTCCGACAAAAACGCATCGATCTTCGGCGCATCCGCCAGAAACGGCTTGTCCCTCGGGTCCTTCGAGTCGAGGATTCGCAGCGGGTTCTTCTCCAGCCGCTCCTGCGATTCCTCGGAGAGCTGATCCTTCACCGCGCGGAAGTATTCGATCAATGCCGCCCGCCAGGCCTCGCGGCTCTCCGCATCGCCCAGCGTGTTGAGGTGCAGGGTCACATCGTGGATGCCCAGCTCCTTGAGCAGCTGATCCGCCATCGCCAGCAGCTCGACATCGGCCTGCGGCTCGCCCGCGCCGATCACCTCGGCGTCGATCTGGTGGAACTGGCGGTAGCGGCCCTTCTGCGGGCGCTCGTAGCGGAACAGCGGGCCGTGGGTCGCGACCTTCAAAGGCGCATATTGCTGCCAGCCGTTGGTGAGGAAGGCGCGCGCGATGCCCGCCGTGAATTCGGGGCGCAGGGTCAGCGATTCCCCGCCGCGGTCCTCGAAGGAATACATCTCCTTCGACACCACATCGGTCGTCTCGCCCAGCGAACGCGCGAACACCTCGGTCTTCTCGAACACCGGCATTTCGACCCGGCGGAAGCGGTAGAGGCGGCGGACGCGCTCGAAGGTTTCGACCACGAAGGCGAAAGCCTCGGCATCGGCGCCGAAAATGTCCTGGGTGCCGCGGATGGCCTGAGGGGTCTTCTTGCTCATGGGGCGGGCAGTTAAGGCCACACGGGGTCTTTCGCAATCCTGCGGCACGGATTAAGGGGCGGCGCGTTACCTCTCCCGAAGCACATCACAAAGAGATCATCCATGCGCATCGACAAGATCCCGACCGGCAAGAACCCGCCGAACGATCTCAACGTCATCATCGAAGTGCCGACCGGGGGCGAACCGGTGAAGTACGAGTTCGACAAGGAGAGCGGCGCGCTGTTCGTCGATCGCATCTTGCACACGCCGATGCGCTATCCGGCCAATTACGGCTTCGTGCCGCATACGCTATCGCCCGATGGCGATCCGCTCGATGCGCTGGTGATCTCGCGCTCGCCGTTCATTCCGGGCTGCGTGGTGCGCGCGCGCCCGATCGGGGTGCTCAATCTCGAGGACGAACAGGGCGGCGATGAGAAGCTGGTCTGCGTGCCGGTGAACGAGACCTTCCCCTATTACGCCGACGTGGTCGAGACCAACGACCTGCCCTCGATCATCTGGCAGCAGATCGAGCACTTCTTCACCCACTACAAGGATCTCGAAGCCGAAAAGTGGGTGCGTGTGGGCAAGTGGGGCGATGCCGCCGAAGCGCGCAAGATCACGATCGAGGCGATCGAGCGGTATCAGGCGTCGAATTAACAGGCCGGCTGAGGCCGGCGCGAAACTCACAAAACGCTTAGCAGCGCCTTGAACAGCAGGGTGAGGGCGAAGGGCAGGCCGATCGCCAGCAGCCACAGCCCGATGGTGTCGCGGCGGAAGGCCTGCGCATAGGCCTCATCGGCGGCCTGGGCATCGTCGAGCCCGATCCAGCGCCGCTCGAACCAGCGCAGCGCCGGGATGATGCCCGCCACCAGCACGATCAGCGCAAGATAGGGCAGAAGGCCCGAAGTCCCCTCGCTCAGCGCCTTGACGGTCACGAAAATCTGCAAGCCCGTATAAGCGAGCAGGCTATAGGCGACATGGTCGCTCATCGCCTTGCGCCAGTCGCGACCGCGCGCCTTGGTGGCTGCCTGGGGCTGCTGCTGCCCGGTTGCTTTTCCCATTTGTGCCGCTCCCCTACGGTCTTGTGATCGGCGTGGAGTATCGCAAAGCCGACGCAAGGTTGCAACATGGTGAGTAAAATCGTCATATTGTTGCACAGATCGCCACAGGGGCGCCGCAAGCACCGGGAATCGTGGGGTGTTTGGCTCCGACCTCGCAAAGGTCATTCGCCCGGGCCACGACTAAGCAAAAATCCTGCCAAACCCGCCTCGGGACTTTCCTGTAGCTTCAGGACTGCTAAAGACCGCGTGAGATGCACGAGTCCTCCCTCATCGCGCCGGCGGTCGACGCCGCTGCTACCAGCCAGCCGCTGGGCAGCGGGCTCGACGTGATCTCGATCGCCAAAAGCTACGACAAGCGCGCGGTGCTGACCGATATCTCGTTCAGCGTGGCCAAGGGCGAGGTATTCGGCCTGCTCGGCCCCAACGGGGCGGGCAAGACCACCTGCTTCTATTCGATCATGGGGCTGGTGAAGCCCGATTCCGGCCGCATCCTGATGGACGGCGAGGACGTGACCAAGCTGCCGATGTATCGCCGCGCGATCATCGGCCTCGGCTACCTCCCGCAGGAGACCAGCATCTTTCGCGGCATGACGGTGGAGCAGAACATCACCTGCGTGCTCGAACTGGTCGAGCCCGATGCCGCCACCCGCGCCGCCGAACTCGAACGCCTGCTCGACGAATTCGGGCTGACGCGGCTGCGCGAGTCCCCGGCCATGGCGCTGTCGGGCGGCGAGCGGCGGCGCTGCGAGATCGCCCGGGCGCTGGCGGCCAAGCCCTCGATCATGCTGCTCGACGAGCCTTTCGCCGGGATCGACCCGCTCTCGATCAGCGACATCCGCGATCTGGTGAAGGACCTCAAGGCCCGCGGCATCGGGGTGCTGATCACCGATCACAACGTGCGCGAGACGCTCGACATCGTCGATCGCGCCTGCATCATCTACGGCGGGCAGGTGCTGTTCGCCGGGTCCCCGCAGGAACTGGTCGCCGACGAGAACGTGCGGCGGCTCTATCTCGGCGAGAGCTTCACGCTCTAGGCGGGCAAGCAGGCATGGCGCTCGGCCCCCGCCTCGATATCCGGCAGACGCAATCGCTGGTGATGACCCCGCAATTGCAGCAGGCGATCAAGCTGCTGGCGGCCTCCAATCTCGAAATCGAGGCCTTCATCGCCGAGGCGCTGGAGGCCAATCCGCTGCTCGACACGGCGGCGCCTGCGGAGGGCGAGCCCGAACGCGGCGAGCTGGAGACGCCGCTGCCCGAAGATGCCGCGTCGGATGAACTGATGCTGCGCGGCGGCGGCGAAGGCGATGCGCCGCTCGATCTGGCCTCGGTCGACCGTGACTGGGACACCGGCGACGGCGCAGCACCGGGTGTCCGCGATGCCGAGTGGGGCGCGGCCAGCGGCTCCGGCGGCGATTTCGACGATCTTCCCGATTGGGAGCAGCTGCGGGCCGCCGAGGTGACGCTGGCCGAGCACCTCGAAGCCCAGATCGGGGCGCTCGCGCCCGATCCGCTCGCCGCCTTCATCGCGCGCCATATCATCGGGATGCTCGATGATGCCGGCTACCTCGGTTCGCCGCTCGAGGACATTGCCGAGGACCTCGGGATCGAAATGGAGGCCGCCGAGGAAGCACTGGCGCTGGTGCAGTCGCTCGACCCCTCGGGTGTGGGCGCGCGCAACCTTGCCGAATGCATCGCCATCCAGGCGCGCGAGGCCGATCGCTACGATCCCTGCATGGCGGCGCTGATCGCCAATCTCGAGCTGGTCGCGCGCGGCGAGGTGGAGAAGCTGAAGCGCCTGTGCCGGGTCGACGACGAGGACCTCGCCGACATGCTGCGCGAATTGCGCAGCTACAATCCCAAGCCCGGCCTCGCCTTTGCGCCCTCTGCCACGGGCACGGTGGTGCCGGACATCCTGCTCACCGCCAACGCCGCCGGCGGATGGGACATCGCGCTCAATGAGGAAACCCTGCCCAAGCTGATCGTCAATCGCGGCTATTTCCTCCAGTTGAGCAAGGGCGCGGCAGACAAGAGCTCGCAGGGCTGGCTCAAGGAAAAGCTGGCGGATGCGCACTGGCTGATTCGCGCGCTCGACCAGCGGCAGAAGACGATCCTCAAGACCGCCGCCGAAATCGTGCGCCAGCAGGACGGGTTCTTCCGCCGCGGCGTCGCCGAACTGCGCCCCCTGACCCTGCGCGAGGTGGCCGAGAAGATCGCGATGCACGAAAGCACCGTCTCCCGCGTCACCAGCAACAAATACCTGTGGTGCGAGCGCGGCACCTTCGAACTCAAGTATTTCTTCACCAGCGGGGTGGGCCGTATCGGGGAGGGAACCGGTGGCGAGGGCGCGTCGTCCGAGGCGATCAAGGCCCGGATCAAGGCGCTGATCGAGGCCGAGACGGTGAAGAACATCCTGTCCGACCAGCAGCTTGCCGAGATGCTGAAACAGGAAGGCTTCGACCTCGCCCGGCGCACCGTCGCCAAATACCGCGAGGCGATCGGGCTGGGATCGAGCGCCGAGCGGCGGCGGGCCAAGAAGCTCGCCGGGCTGCGTTAGGAGTTTCCCCGGTGGCGCGGGACAGCCTGTGAAGGCCTGTCCGGACCGCGCGAACCTGTCCGCCGAGGTGTGACTCGAAAGACTCACTTCAAAACGTTAACGCCTTAAACCTCTTATTAACCTTTTTTGGTGAGAAGCGGCGTGGTTAATTCACGGCAACCTCTCCTAAGCGGGGGTTACCAGGGGCAAACAGGGGGCCAGCAATGCGTGTGCTGCTGATCGAAGATGAACCGACCACCGCCAAGGCGATCGAGCTGATGCTCACCACCGAGGGCTTCAACGTCTATTCGACCGACCTCGGCGAAGAGGGTTTGGACCTCGGCAAGCTGTATGACTACGATATCATCCTGCTCGACCTCAACCTCCCCGACATGCACGGCTACGATGTGCTCAAGAAGCTGCGGGTCGCCAAGGTGCAGACCCCGGTGCTGATCCTTTCGGGCATTTCGGAAATGGATTCCAAGGTGCGCAGCTTCGGCTTCGGCGCCGACGACTATGTCACCAAGCCGTTCCACCGCGAGGAACTGGTCGCCCGCATCCACGCCGTGGTGCGCCGTTCCAAGGGCCATTCGCAGTCGGTCATCCGCACCGGCAAGCTGGCGGTCAACCTCGATGCCAAGACGGTCGAGGTCGATGGCGCCCGCGTGCACCTCACCGGCAAGGAATATGCGATGCTCGAGCTGCTCTCGCTTCGCAAGGGCACCACGCTGACCAAGGAAATGTTCCTCAACCACCTCTATGGCGGGATGGACGAGCCCGAACTCAAGATCATCGACGTGTTCATCTGCAAGCTGCGCAAGAAGCTGTCGCTGGCCTGCGGGGGCGAGAACTACATCGAGACCGTGTGGGGCCGCGGCTATGTGCTGCGCGACGCCGACGACGCGGTGGAAGCGGCCTAATCTAAATTCAGTCTCCTGCTGATAACGTGAGATGCGCCCGGGGTGGAAACACCGCGGGCGTTTCTCTATGGGCCGCGCATGACGGCGTTCAAGGAAGGCGATCCCACCACCATCGCGCGGCTTTACGGCCGCAGCGTCGGCAAGAAGTTGCGCAAGCACCAGCAATCGCTGGTCGACAACCTGCTGCCGCAGATCGCCGTGCCTGCCGAGGGGCCGATTACCAGTTCCGCGCTGTTCGGCGATGATCGCCCCTTGCATTTCGAGATCGGCTTTGGCGGCGGCGAACACCTCGCTTATCGCGCCGACCTGCTGCCCGATCACGGCTTCATCGGGGCCGAGCCGTTCCTCAACGGCGTGGCGCAGGCACTCACTCATATCGAGGACGGACGGCTCGCCAATATCCGGCTGCACCATGGTGACGCGCTCGAGGTGCTCCAGCGTATCCCCGATGGCGCGCTGACGATGCTCTACCTGCTCCACCCCGATCCATGGCCCAAGGCGCGCCACGCCAAGCGGCGGATGATGAACGACGGGCCGGTGCGGCTGTTCGCGCAGAAGCTGAAACCCGGCGGCGAATTCCGCTTCGGCACCGACCACGCGGTCTATTTGCGCCACGCGCTGATGGTGATGCAGCGCCACACCGACCTGTTCGAGTGGGTGGTGGAGAAACCCGCCGACTGGCAGGTGCGCCCCTCCGGCTGGCCCGAGACGCGCTACGAGCACAAGGCGCGCACGGTCTACGGGCACGAAGTGTGGTATTTCCGCTTCAGACGACGGTGAGGTTCTGCCGCGCCCGCCACCATGGCATAAACGCGAATATCACCTGACCCGCGAGCCCAAGTGCGGCATGCGGCTGGCGCAGGTCTGCGAGCCATTGCGCCGGGGTCTGCCCCATCATCCCCACCGCCAGCGCGCATTCGGCAGCCATGAGCAGCGCGAAGGCGAGAAGGCCGGTCGCCAGCGCCTCGCCGCCGGTCGTGATCGCAAACCGCTTGACCAGCCAGCCGCTCGCCAACCAGCTCGCTGCCAACATCACCGGCAATTCGATGGCGGTCGCAGGCAACAGGCCCACCAGCGGCACCAGCCACAGCACCCGCACCGTGCCGAGCACGAACCCCAGCGCGAACACCACCGCCCAATAGGCAACGGCCGCGCCGGCGATCCTCACCCCACGACCCCCGCGCCCGCCAGCACCGCCAGCGTCAGCACGTCGGGCACGGCGGCCGTCATCGGCACGATCTGCACCGGCTTTTCCATCCCGATCAGCATCGGTCCGATCGTGGCGTTGCTGCCGAGTTCGCGCAGCAGCTTGGCCGAGAGGTTGGCCGATTGCAGCCCCGGCATGATCAGCACATTGGCCGGCCCGGAAAGGCGGCTGAAGGGATAGAGCGCCATGACCCGGGGATTGAGCGCCGCGTCGGGGGCCATCTCGCCTTCATACTCGAAGCCCGGATCCTCACGATCGAGGATCGCCACCGCCTCGCGGATATTGCCGAGCCACTGGCCCGAAGGATTGCCGAAGGTCGAATAGGACAGGAACGCCACCCGCGGCTCGTGGCCCATGCGCCGCGCGACCGCCGCGGTTTCCTTGGCGATATGGGCAAGCTCCTCGGCATTGGGACGTTCATTGATGGTGGTGTCGGCCAGGAAGGTGGTGTGGTTCTTGCCGATCATCATGTGGATGCCGAAGGGCAGCGCGCCTTCCTTGTGATCGAGCACCAGGTTCACCTCGCGCACGGTCTGCGCGAAAGTGCGGGTCATGCCGGTGATGATCCCGTCGCCATGGCCGAGCGCGACCAGCAGCGAGGCGAAGACGTTGCGGTCCTGGTTCACCATCCGCCGCACGTCCCGCAGCGTGTAGCCCCGGCGCTGGAGCCGCTTGTAGAGATAGTCGACCATCGCCGGCACGTGCTCGCTATCGGCCGAGTTCTGGATCTCGAAACTGCCTGGGTCGGAGACCGACAGCTGGTGGAGCTTGTCGAGCACCGCCTTGGTCCGGCCCACCAGGATCGGCGTGCCGTAGCCGAAATCGCGGTACTGGATCGCCGCGCGCAGCACGACTTCCTCCTCCGCCTCGGCGAAGACCATGCGCTTGGGGTTGCTCTTGGCGATCTCGTAAACCCCGGTCAGCACCGAGGTGGTCGGGTTGAGGCGCGAGCGCAGCTGCATCCGGTAGGCGTCGAAGTCGTCGATGCGCGCCCTGGCCACGCCCGAATCCATCGCCGCCTTGGCCACGGCTGACGAGACAACCTCGATCAGTCGCGGATCGAAGGGGGCGGGGATGATGTAGTTGGTGCCGAACTTGTGGTTCTTGCCATAGGCGCTGGCGACCTCTTCCGGCACCTGCTGGCGCGCGAGTTCGGCGATCGCCTGCGCGGCGGCGACCTTCATCTCCTCGTTGATGGTGGTCGCCTGCACGTCGAGCGCGCCGCGGAAGATGAAGGGGAAGCCGAGGACGTTGTTGACCTGATTGGGGAAGTCGCTGCGCCCGGTGGCGACGATGGCGTCGGGGCGCACCGCCTTGGCTTCGTCGGGCATGATCTCGGGCACGGGGTTCGCCATCGCGAAGATGATCGGCTTGTCGGCCATCTTCTTGACCCAGTCGGGCTGGAGCGCGCCAGCGGCCGAAAGGCCGAGGAAGATGTCGGCGCCGACCAGCGCCTCCTCGAGGCTGGTCGCCGTGGTTTCGACCGCATGGGCGCTCTTCCACTGATCCATGCCCTCGCGCCCCGGCGTGATCGGGCCGGAGCGGTCGCACATGATCACGTTCTCGTGCCGCACGCCCATCGCCTTGATGAGCGCGGTGCAGGCAATGGCGGCCGCGCCCGCGCCGTTGACCACCACCTTGACGTCCTTGATGTCGCGCCCGGTGAGGTGACAGGCATTGAGCAGACCCGCTGCTGTGATGATCGCGGTGCCGTGCTGGTCGTCATGCATCACCGGGATCTTCATCCGCTCGCGCAGCGCGGCCTCGATGATGAAGCATTCGGGCGCCTTGATGTCCTCAAGGTTGATGCCCCCGAAGGTCGGCTCCATCAGCGCCACCGCGTTGACGAAGGCCTCCGGGTCTTCGGTGTCGAGCTCGATGTCGATCGAATCGACATCGGCGAAGCGCTTGAACAGCACCGCCTTGCCTTCCATCACCGGCTTGGAGGCGAGCGCGCCCAGATTGCCGAGGCCGAGGATCGCGGTGCCGTTGGAAATCACCGCGACGAGGTTCGCCTTGGCGGTGTAGCGCGCCGCGAGCGCCGGGTCGGCAGCAATCGCTTCGACCGGCGCTGCGACCCCGGGCGAATAGGCAAGGGAGAGGTCGCGCTGCGAGGTCATCGGCTTGGTCGCGACGATCTCGAGCTTACCGGGGCGGATCGTCTCGTGATAGAACAGCGCCTCGCGGGTGGTGAATCCGCCCTTGTTTTCCTCGGTCATGGTGCTCGATCCCCTCTTGCAGTCCCTAACGTAAACCGAGCCCCGCTTAGCGAGGCGCGGGCCGCTGCGATAGGCCGGAAATGATGCGACTTCGGGGAAAGCGGCCAGCCTCGACATTTCCGAATCGGGCCGCATGGGGCTAGTCCGGAACCATGGCCGCGCTGCACGATCCCAAACCCACACCGATGATGGCGCAGTACCTCGCGCTGCGCGAGGAAGCGGGCGACGCGCTGCTGTTCTACCGCATGGGCGATTTCTTCGAACTGTTCTTCGAAGACGCGCGGATCGCCGCGCAGATCCTCGACATCGCGCTCACCACCCGCGGCGAACATCACGGCCAGCCGATCCCGATGTGCGGGGTGCCGGTGCATTCGGCCGAGAGTTATCTCGCGCGGCTGATCAAGGCCGGGTGCCGGGTGGCGATCGCCGAACAGGTCGAAACCCCCGACGAGGCCAAGGCGCGGGCGAAGCGCGAGGGCACGCCCTCGTCCAAGGCGCTGGTCGGGCGCGCGATCGTGCGGCTGGTGACGGCAGGCACGCTGACCGAGGAAGCGCTGCTCGAGCCGCGCCGCGCCAACGTGCTGGTAGCCCTGGCGGAGCTGCGCGGTGCTATCGGGATCGCCGCCTGCGATGTCTCGACCGGGGCGATGATGCTGGAGGAATGCGCCGCCGACATGCTCGGGGCGACGCTGGCGCGCCTGTCGCCCAGCGAGGTCGTGGTGCCCGAGGACTGGCCGCTCGAGAGGTTTGGGGGCCCAGACGAGGCGATTTTCCGCCCCCGCAGCACCTTCGCCAGCGATGCCGGGGCCGAGCGGCTGCGCAGCATTCACGGCGTGGCGACGCTCGATGCCTTCGGGGCCTTCAGCCGCGCAATGCTGGCCGCGGCGGGTGGGCTGATTGCCTATCTCGATCACGTCGGACGCGGCCATCTTCCCCTGCTGCTGCCACCGGTGCTGCGCGAGGCACAATCGGGCATGGCGATGGACGCGGCAACGCGGGCGAGCCTCGAGATCCTCGAAACCGCGAGCGGCGGGCGCGCCGGCAGCCTGATCGGCGCGGTCGACCGCTGCGTCACCGGGGCCGGTTCGCGCCTGCTGGCCGAGGATCTGTCGGCGCCCCTGCTCGATATTGCCGCCATCGAGGCGCGGCTCGCGCTGGTGCAGTTCTGGCGTGACCGGCCGATCGAGCGGGCGCAATTGCGCGATGTTCTGCGCGGCATTCCCGATCTCGGCCGCGCGCTCGGACGGGTGGTGGCGGGGCGGGGCAGCCCGCGCGATCTCGGCCAGCTGCGCGACGGCCTCACCGAAGCGGCACGGCTGCATCACTGGCTGGCGGGCACGCCTGACCGCCCCGTGCTGCTCGACGATGTGCTCGCGCGCCTCGCCGGCCACGGTGCGCTGACCGACTGGCTTTCGCGCGCGCTCGTCCCCTCGCCCCCGACCGAGCGCAGCGGCGGCGGGTTCATCGCCGACGGCTACGATGCCGCATTGGACGAATTGCGCGCGACCTCGGGCGATGCCCGCCGCGCGATTGCGGCGATGGAGGCGCGCTATCGCGCCGAGACCGGGATTGCCACGCTCAAGATCCGTCACAACGGCGTGCTCGGCTATTTCATCGAAGTGAGCGCGCGCCATGCCGACCGGCTGATGGCGCCCGACAGCGGCTTTACCCACCGCCAGACGATGAAGGACGCGGTGCGGTTCAACTCGCTCAAGCTGCACGAGGAAGCCGCGCGGATCGCCGAGGCCGGCGGCCATGCGCTCGCCGCGGAAGAGGCCCATTTCGAGGAACTGGTCGCCGAAGTCGTCGCTGCGCGCGAGGCCATCGCCGCGACGGCTGCCGCGCTGGCCCGGATCGATGTCGCCGCTGCCCATGCCGAACGCGCCGCCGAGGGCGACTGGTGCCGCCCCGAACTGGCCGAGGATGCGGGGCTGGCGATCACCGCCGGACGACATCCGGTGGTCGAGGCCGCGCTCGCGCGGGCCGGGGAACGCTTCGTTGCCAACGACTGCGAACTCACCGCCGACAATCGCCTGTGGCTGATCGGCGGGCCGAACATGGGCGGCAAATCGACCTTCCTCAGGCAGAATGCGCTGATCGTGCTGCTGGCGCAGGCGGGCTGCTTCGTCCCTGCCCGGTCCGCGCGGATCGGAGTGGTCGACCGGTTGTTCAGCCGGGTCGGCGCCGCGGACAATCTCGCGCGGGGCCGCTCGACCTTCATGGTCGAGATGGTCGAAACCGCCGCGATCCTCGCGCAGGCGACGCAGCGCAGCTTCGTGATCCTCGACGAGGTGGGCCGCGGCACCTCGACCTATGATGGCCTCGCGCTCGCCTGGGCGGTGGCCGAGGCGGTGCATTCGCAGATCGGCTGCCGCTGCCTGTTCGCGACCCACTATCACGAACTCGCGCGGCTGGCGGAAACCTGCGAGGCATTGAGCCTCCATCACGTCCGCGCGCGCGAATGGCAGGGCGATCTGGTGCTGCTCCACGAACTCGCCCGGGGGCCGGCGGATCGGTCCTACGGCCTCGCGGTAGCGCGGCTCGCCGGTGTCCCGGCAGCGGTCGTAGAACGCGCGCGAATGGTGCTCGAAAAGCTCGAGGCGACGCGTGAAGCGACCGGGGGAATCGCAGCCGGGCTCGGCGATCTGCCGCTGTTCGCCGCCATGCGCCCCGAACCCGCCCCCGCCTCGCCCGAACAGCAGCTGGCCGAGCGACTGCGCCACACCGATCTCGACGCGCTCACCCCGCGCGAAGCGCTCGACCTGCTTTACGAATGGAAGCGCGCTCTGCCCAAGGCGCAAGGCTGACATCCACCAAAGCTTAACCACGCGGGTGCTAGGCTCACCGCCATGTCCACGAACCCGTTTGCCAACAGCAAGGCCGCGCTTGTCTTCGCCGGGTTGACGATCGTCAGCGCCCTGATCATCGCTAGCCCGCAGGGAGGCGGGCGCCTGATCGACAACACCGCAGCTCGTGCCGCGCCGGAACGCGAAACCGTTGTCGAAGAGGCACGCGCCGCGCCGGAGAAGCGCAGCGACGTGACCGAGCCGCTCGACCCGGCTGCGGGATGGGGCGGAACGGCCGCACCGGTCTTCGGGGACTATCGGAACGAAGACCCTGTTCCGGAGCCGGAAGAGGAGATCGCCGAGGAGTCGGCGCCCGCCGCACCAGCGCGCAGTTACCCGCTCTCGACGGACACAGTTCCCGAGCAATTGCCGGTCGAAAGGCGCGGCACCGTGGTTCCGAGTGAGGACGATGCGCGCGAGGAAGCGGCGTCGCGCGCGATCCCGGTCGTGACCTCGCGGACAGTGCGGATCGAACCGCAATAGAGCGGGGATACCTGCCTCAGCGCGTGGGAACGGGCGCCTCGCCGGTGTAGTCGTAGAAACCCCGCCCGGTCTTGCGGCCGAGCCAGCCGGCCTCGACATATTTGACCAGCAGCGGCGCGGGGCGATACTTGCTGTCGCGGGTGGTCTTGTAGAGCACCTTGATGATGTCGAGGCAGGTGTCGAGCCCGACGAAATCCGCAAGTTGCAGCGGGCCCATCGGGTGATTGAGGCCGAGGCGGCAGCCCTTGTCGATATCCTCGATCCCCGCGGTCGACTGGCCGAGCACGAACACCGCCTCGTTGATCATGGGGAGCAGGATGCGGTTGACGACGAAACCGGGCTCGTCCTGGCTGAGCACCACTTCCTTGCCGAGCCCCTTAGCGAAGGCGGTCACCCGGTCGGTGGTGTCCTGCGCGGTGGCAAGCCCCGGAATAACCTCGATCAGGCCCATGACCGGCACCGGATTGAAGAAGTGCAGGCCAATGAAGCGCGCCGGATCGGGCGAGTGGTTGGCCATCCGGGTGATCGGGATCGAGGAGGTGTTCGACGCCATGATCGCATCGGCGTGGAGCACCTTGCCGGCCTTGTCGAAGATCGCGTTCTTGATTTCCTCGCGTTCGGTCGCCGCCTCGATGATGAGGTCTGCCTCGGCAAAGCGGGTGTAATCGCCCACCGGGGTGATGCGCGCGAGCAGGGTTTCCGCCTCGTGCGCCTCGATCTTGCCGCGGCCCATCAGCTTGGTCAGAGCCTTCTCGACATTGGCCTTGCCCGCTTCGGCGCGGGGCAGGTCGATATCGGCGAGCATGACGCTCATGCCATGGGCGGCGACTGTCTGGGCGATGCCGGTGCCCATCTGACCGGCGCCGATGACGGCGATGTTGCGCATGAGGCCTGTCCTTCGCAAGTGCAGCACAGCTCACGCCCTAGCGGGGAACGCCGGCGCTGACTAGCGGTTAGCGCCGGGAACCCACTTCACGTCCTTGTGACCATCATCATTGGCCACGCGCGCCAGCACGAACAGCAGGTCGGACAGGCGGTTGATATAGGCGAGCGCGGCCGGATTGACCGGAACTTCGGCGGCCAGCGCAACCATCGCCCGTTCCGCGCCGCGGGTCGCGGCGCGAGCGACATGGACGCGCGCCGCCGCTTCGCTGCCACCGGGCAGGACGAAACTGGTGAGCGGTTCGAGGCGTTCGTTCAGCGCATCGATCTGCGTCTCGATCCACTCGGCCTGCATGGGCACGATCCGCAGCACCATGTCGGACGGGGCGAAATCATCGCCGGCCGCCGGCGTGGCAAGATCGGCCCCCAGATCGAACAGATCGTTCTGCACCCGCGTCAGCAGCGCTTTGTGGCCCTCATCACTCAGCGCGCAGATCGCCAGGCCGATCGCGCTGTTGGCCTCGTCCACCAGTCCCATGGCATTGATGCGGCTCGAGAATTTCGGGCAGCGCGATCCGTCGACAAGGCCGGTCGTCCCGTCGTCCCCGGTGCGGGTGTAGATGCGGTTCAGCCTGACCATGGCGCTCAGCGCGAAACGGCAAGGATGATCGCCACCACCACGATCGCCAAGGCCTGGTATTTGATACGCGCGAACATCGCCTTGTTCTGGGCAAGCTGCATATCGGTCGCGGTGTCCCCCTCGCCCGTTTCAAGGTCGATCTTGGTGGACTTGAGAAAGGCGATGATCCCGCGGATCAGCGAAAAGGCGGTGAGCCCCATGAGAACGAGCAGCACGGCGACGAGAAAATAGGTCATGCGGCCTAAATGGACGCTTCGCGCTCAGGTTCCAAGCCGCAAATGCTGCAAGCGCAGTTGTTCGGCAAGCACTCTGCCGTCTTCACCGGCGAGCCGCCGCTCGGCCAACGCGGGCGAGCCGCGGCGTTTGGCGAGTTTCCGACCGCTTTCGTCGGCCAGCAAGGCATGGTGATGCCAGCGCGGCACCGGCAGGCCGAGCAACGCCTGCAGGGTGCGGTGGACATGGCTCGCTGCGAACAGGTCCGCCCCGCGTGTCACCAGCGTCACGCCGTCCGCGGCATCATCCAGCGTGACGGCGAGGTGATAGCTGGCGGGCAGGTCCTTCCTCACCAGCACCACGTCGCCGATCCGCGACAGATCGACCCCGATCGGCCCGGCGAGATCATCCTCCCACACCAGCGGGCCGGTTTCGGCCAGCGCCCTGCCTGCGTCCAGCCGCCACGCCGCCGGACGCGCCGGATCGGGTGCGCGATGCCGGCAGGTGCCCGGGTAGATCAGGCCTTCGAGGCCCTGGACCGCTCCACCCTCCTCGATTTCCTTGCGCGTGCAGATGCAGGGATAGATCAGGCCCCGTGCCTTGAGCGCCTCTGCTGCCGCCGCATAGGTTTCCAGCCGCGTCGATTGCGCGGGCACCTCGTCCCATTCCAGCCCCAGCCATTCCAGATCACGGCGGAATTCGTCGGCGAATTCGGGGCGCGAACGGGGGCCGTCGATATCCTCGATCCGGAGCAGGAACCGGCCTCCTCCCGCTTTTGCCAGATCATGCGCGACGATCGCGCTCAGCGCGTGGCCCAGGTGCAGCCGCCCGTTGGGACTGGGCGCGAAACGGGTCACGAGAGGTGAGCGTCGGTCCATCGCTGCGCCCATGCCACAGGACATTTCCTTACGCTATCCACAGGCTCTCCACAGGCTGTCCCTGTGGATAGGCACCTTGTAACGGGTTTGACTCTTTCCCCTGCCACGGCAGGATGCATTCCATCAGGGAGGAACGCAAACCCGTGTTCAACGCCGAACTGATCGAGAAAGCAGCCCGGTTCCGCGGTGTCGACGAAGACCCGACGCGCAACCTTTCGGCTTGCCCGGCGCTGGTGCTCAACGCCGATTACACCCCCCTGTCCTACTACCCGCTGAGCCTGTGGCCGTGGCAGACCGCGATCAAGGCGGTGTTCCTCGACCGGGTGGACATCGTCGCGAGCTATGAACGCGAGGTGCATTCGCCCAGCCTCGACATGAAGATCCCGAGCGTCATCGCGCTCCGGCAATATGTGAAGCAGAGCGAGTTTCCCGCCTTCACCCGCTTCAACGTGTTTCTGCGCGACCGCTTCCAGTGCCAGTATTGCGGCAGCCACGAGCATCTCACCTTCGACCACGTGATCCCCCGCCGGATGGGCGGGCGCACCACCTGGGAGAACATCATCACCGCCTGTGCGCCGTGCAACATGAAGAAGGGCGGGCGCACCCCCAGGCAGGCCGGGATGCCGGTGCACCAGGCCCCGATCCGACCCACCAGCTGGCAGTTGCAACAGCACGGCAGGCTGTTCCCGCCCAATTACCTCCACGAAACCTGGCGCGACTGGCTTTATTGGGACATCGAGCTGGAGGCCTAAGGCGCTGGCCTATTCGGCCTTGCCGGGCTTCACCATCGCGTCCCACTGTTCCCAGGGGATGGCGCGCCCGGGATAGGCGACAGCCTTGAACGGCCATTCTTGCGCGACCCACTGGCGGGTCCAGGCGTAAAGCTCGGCATCGAAGCCCGCATCATATTCGGCCTTGGTGACCCACAGGCGCACCACTGCGTCATGGTCCGGCACGCTGCTGGGCGAGACATAGACGCAGCCCCGCTCGCGTGTTCCGTCGGGCGTCAGGACCGCATAGGCGAAAGACTCGCGGCGCTGGAACCGCCCCTGCTCGTTGCGCATGTCGGTCATCGCCTCGGCGGCGGTGATATCTTCGCGCGGCCAGCCGGTGCTGCGGGTGAAGGTCTGCCGGAGATGCAGGATCGACGACATGTAGGCGGCATAGTCGATATCGACCAGTTCCGGCCCGAGCGGCACCAGCTTGAAGCCCGGCGTTTCGACGAGCGTGGGAACGACAAATTCGGCGGGCGCGAAGGCTGGTGTCGATGCGGCGGCTTCGGGTTGCTGAGCGGCGGCTGGCGGAGCGACGAATGCGATCAATGCCAGTGCCGCAAAGGCTGCGCGCGCGATCATTCCATGCCCCCTCATTCTGCGAGGCCGGGTTCGGCCCATGGCCGTGATTACGTCACCGCAGCCCGCTGCGTGAATTCGTCACTTTGCCACTCCCCGCTCGCCAGCACTTCGGCCAAGTGACGCGCCGCGGCGGCGATATCGGCGAAGCTCAGATAGGCGGGCGCAAAGCCCAGCCGCAGCACATCGGGATCGCGGAAATCGCCGATCACGCCGCGCGCGATCAGGGCCTGACAAATCGCGTAGGCATCGGGGTGGCGGAACGACAGCTGGCTGCCGCGCGCGCCGCTGTCGGCGGGGCTCACGCAGTCGAGTGCCAGCCCGTGCGCGGCGAGGCATTCGAGGAAGAATTCCGAGAGCGCCCGCGATTTCTCGTAGAGCCGCCCCACCCCGATCTCGGCGATCAGTTCGACCCCGACTTCGAGCGCCGCCAGCCCCAGCACCGGCGAGGTGCCGCACAGCAATTGTTCGATCCCCGGCGCGGCCTGGTAGTCATCCGAGAAGGCGAAGGGCGCAGCATGACCGAACCATCCGGTGAGCGGCTGGGCGAGATCGGCATGGTGCCGCGCGGCGACGAAGGCGAAGGCCGGCGCGCCCGGCCCGCCGCACAGGTACTTGTAACCGCAGCCGACCGCGAAATCCGCCTGCGCCGCGGTGAGGTCCACCGGCACCGCCCCGGTCGAATGCGACAGGTCCCACAGCACCAGCGCGCCCGCCTCGTGCGCGGCGCGGGTCAGCGCCGCCATGTCGTGCATCGCGCCGGTCTTGTAATGGACGTGGGTGAGCAGCAGCAGCGCGACATCGCGGTCGAGCGCTTCCGCCAGGCGCTCGCGCTCTGCCAGCCGACGGGTCGCCAGCCCTTGCCGCTCAAGCCCGGCGATCATGTAGAGATCGGTGGGGAAATTGCCCGGCTCGGACAGGATCACCTTGCGCCCCGGACGCATCTGGAGCGCCGCGGCGATCAGCTTGAACAGGTTCACGCTGGTCGAATCGCAGGCGATCACCTCACCGGGCGCGGCGCCGATCAGCGGGGCGATCTTGCCACCCACGCGGCGCGCCATGTCGAACCATCCGGCGCTGTTCCACGATCGGATCAGCCCCTCGCCCCATTCGTGCTCGATCACGCGGCGCAGGACCTCGGGCGTTGCCTTCGGCAGCGCCCCGAGCGAGTTGCCGTCGAGGTAGATGAGCCCGTCAGGCAGGGTGAAGCGCGCGCGACAGGCGGCGAGCGCATCGGCGGCATCATATTCGCCGGCGCGCTGTTCCGGGGTCATATCGCGGTCCTGACGCTGAGGAGTTCGGGGAAGAACGCCTGCTTGAGCACGCCTTCGAGATAGGGCACGCCGGGGGTGCCGCCGGTCCCGCGCTTGAAGCCGATGATCCGCTCGACGGTCTTGAGGTGTCCGAAGCGCCAGCGCTGGAAGTGGTATTCGAGGTCGACCAGCTTTTCGGCCAGTTCGTAGAGATCCCAATGGCTTTGCGGGTCGCGGTAGATCGCCGCCCAGGCCGCCTCGACACTGGCATTGTGAAGATAGGGCGCGGCCGGATCACGATCGGCGGCGGCGGGATCGATCGCAAAGCCGCGCCGCGCGAGCAGCCGGATCGCCGCATCGTAGAGGCTCGCCCGTCCGCGCTCCGCCTCGAGCCGTTCGGACCAGTCGGCGTTGTCGCCGTGAAGCCTGACGTGCCGCACATCGCGCCCGCCGAGCATAAATTCCATCATCCGGTACTGCGCCGACTGGAACCCGCTCGATGCGCCCAGATGCGGGCGGATCGCGGAGTAATCGTGCGGGGTCATGGTCGAGAGCACGTCCCAGCTCTGGATCAGCTGCTGCTGCGCGCGCGCCACCCGGGCGAGCATCTTGAAGGCCGGGCGCAGGTCGTCCGCCTCGATGCAGGCGCGCGCGGCGGTAAGTTCATGCAGGCACAGCTTGAGCCACAGCTCGCTCGCCTGGTGAACGATGATGAAAAGCAGCTCGTCATGCGCATCCGAAGACGGGTGCTGCGCCGCAAGGATGCGGTCCAGATCGAGATAGCTTGCGTAGGTAACCTTGTCCGCCATGGCGCCGCTCCTAGCGTGCGGCGGGCGAAGAGGAAACTACCCCTCGATCACCCGGGCTTCGGGATGGTGCTTGTCGATGTGCTTGAGGATGATCCTCAGGTTCTTGGTGTTCGAACGGAACAGAAGGTCGGCGGCGTCCCCTACCACCGGGATCGCGCCGATCGCGGTGTCGAACAGAACGTTGAGGCCCATGCGGGTCAGCTGCCACCTGGACATGCCGAGGTTGCGCGCCTCCCATACGATATAGGCGCCCATCGCGGTGGTCACGATCTCGCCCAGCACCGGCACGAGGCCGATGATGACGTCGAGACCGATGGGCATGTTGATGCCGGGGATGACGAGGCTGCGCTCGAGCAGCTGTTCCATCGCCGTGACGCGCGCACGGACCGATGCGGCGTCGGTGCCGGTCGGCAGTTGCAGGTCGATCACGCGCGGGGCGGGGCGGCGGGGCATGTGGGCGTTCATCCCCTTTATGTGGTGGGCTGGGACAGCGCGAACAAGGGGTGCAGGCCCCACTGGTTGGCGAGGTAGTTGTCGATCGAGCCGCGCACCAGCGACCAGCGCACCGGCGCACCGAGCGGGATGAACACCTCGCGTTCCATCAGCGCGGCATGGGCATCGGCCAGAAGCAGCTCACGGGCCGCAAGATCGCGCTCGGCCAGCGACTGACGCACCAATGCATCCGCCTCGGGCGAACACAGGCCGGCGTTGAGCGAGCAGTGGAACTGGTTGAGATACCACCGCGGCGAGGAAAAGCGGGCGATATTGTCGCGCAGTTCGAGATCCGCGCCCTGGCCCGGCGCCACCCGCTCCACGCTCACGCCGATACCCGCCCAGGCCCGGGCCAGTTGTCGGTACAGCAAATCGCTGCCCGGGCCTTCGGGCAAGCCGACCCGGACCCGCGCCTCCCGCCCCGATCCGGCGGTCCAGGCCCGGATCCGCGCCGCGGCCGTGGCGCGTCGCTGCTCAAGCGTAAGCCCCTCCCAGCGCTGCGGGGGGTAGCGTGGCTCGGAGAATGCCTCCGGCGGCACGATCCATGTGCTCTCCTGCCAGCCGCCCAGGCCGAAAGGCTGGATCAGGGCGGCGCGATCGATCGCCATGGACAGTGCCTCGCGCCGCGCCGGATCGGCCAACAGCCCCGTCTCCTTGCGGATGACCAGACCCAAGAGGCCCCTGACCGGATCGACCTGGATGGTTCCGCGCGACAGCGGCCCGGCTTCGGCCAGCGGGAAGTCGATGATGCTTCCCCCCAACACCAGATCGACATCCCCGCGCGAAAAGGCCTCGACCGCCTCCCGGGCCGAGCGCGCCTCGACCGTGAGCGGACGGGCCAGGGCTTCCCAGTCTTCGCGCGCCGGCAATCCGCGCGCCTCGGGCGGCAGTGCCGAGAGGCGGGCGATCATCGCCTCGTCATCGCGCGAGAGCACCATCGGGCCGGCGCCGCTGCCGCTCTTGACGAAACCGAGCTCGGGCTGGGCGAGCAGGCGCAGGAAATCGGGCATGGGGCCGGACAAGCGCACCTCCACCACGCGCCCGGTCATCGCGCGGATGTCGGCCACCTTGGCGAGGTCGAGCCCGAGGGCGGTGCCCTCGAGCCGCCGGATCGATTCGCGCAGCAAGCGCCGGATATCGGTGGCGGTGATCGGCTCGCCATCAGGCCAGGTGCTGTCGCGCAGGCGGAAGATATAGCTGAGGCCGTCATCGGTAACGATCCAGCGCTCGGCCAGCGCGGGCACCACCTGTCCGGCGGGATCGAGCGCCACCAGCCCTTCGAAGGTGGCGGCGCGCACATGCTGGGCGGCGGGGGACAGCCGCACGCCTTGCTGATACAGGCTTTCGGGCGTGCCGATGATCGCCACCCTGATCGGACCGCTGCCATCGGACGGACCGCACGCGCCGAGCAGCAGCAGGAACAGGACGAGCCAGAATCGCATCGCCCCCTGCCTAGCAGCTTGCGCGGCAGCGGTCAGCTTGTCTGCGGCGAAAGTGCCCGGCCGCGACCGGGCGGGCGGCACACAATCAGATTCTGCGCAGCTTGGTGGCGTCGGGCGGCGGCGGGGCGCGGTGCGTCCACATGGGCTTCAGGACAGTGGCCGGGGGCAGATCGTCAGTCTGCAGCGGACGGCGCGCCTTCTGGGAATCGACGTCCTCGTCGAAGGCGATACCGAAGCGGTTGTCCTGAACCCAGGCCACCGATCCGGGGATGCGGCCGAGATTGCGCAGCTCCACCTCGACCCTGAGGCCGCGTTTGACGATGAGAGCGCCCTCGGCCATCATGCCGCCGTCGGAAAGATTGCGCACACGCACCCGGTGTGCCTCGGCATCCTGCTCAACGCGGATGTCGGCGAGCAGGAACAGACTGTCGCGAGCGACGCTCCGTGTCTCAACCCCTGTCATTTCAGGTTCGCCTCCATGGCCATGCTTGTTGCCCCAAGTCAGTCCGCAGCAATAGTCGGACAGGGCATTTAGCACCACCATTCGCTAAGCAAATGCGGTTAACCGGAGGTAAAAAAAGGGCTCAGGGCCGCTGCGATCGCAACCCCCGTCCCACGCTGGGACATGGTCCGCCGGGACGGTTTACGTCTAGTCGTCGCGCGAAATCTTTTCGCGGCGTTCGTGGGCTTCCTGCGCCTCGACCGTCATCGTGGCGACCGGCCGGGCGATGAGGCGGCGCAAGCCGATCGGATCGCCGGTCACCTCGCAATAGCCGTATTCGCCTTCGTCGAGACGGCGCAGCGCCGCATCGATCTTGGCGACCAGCTTGCGCTGCCTGTCACGCGTGCGCAGCTCGATGCCCCAGTCGGTCTCGCTCGAGGCGCGATCGGTCAGGTCGGCTTCGCGGATCGGCCCGTCGGCGAGCGATTGCAGCGTCTGGCCCGCAGCGGAGTGGATCGAGCGTTTCCACTCGATCAGCAGCATCCGGAAATAGGCCTGCTGCCGTTCGTTCATATATTCCTCGTCCTCGCTTGGAACGTAGTCCTCGGCGAGCAGGCGCTTGGCCTTTTCGAGAATGTCGATTTCGTCAGACGCCGCAGATGCCATTTGGCCCTCTAATCCCCAAGAGCGGCTTGCGGGATCTCAGCGTCCTGACGCCTGAATCTTTTCATTGGCTCACTTGGTCCCGCAAGGTGAAGCTATGGGCGCGCTATAGGCAAGCCCCCCAGCGCATACAAGCGCTTTGGCACTTGCCGCCGGCAAACCCGGCATGTGGGGCGCGAAAGCAACAAAGCCGCGCCGGGATTAACCAATTATTGACCATGTTAGTCGAGTTCTCTGACGACCGAAGGCCGCAGGGGGCGGCTGGGTGACGACGGGGACTTTGCCATGCAACTCATCACGATCGCGGGTCGGGAAACGGAGATTTCACGCGCAACCGACGCAGTGGCCGATCTTGGCCTTGCGCGTTGGCTCGTGGCCGCAGCAGAAGGCGATGCGAATGCCTGCTTCGATTTGGGCGTGGCCTTTTCGACCGGCAGCAACGGGGCCGAATGCGATCTCATCGAAGCGCACAAGTGGTTCAATCTCGCCGCCGCGCGCGGACACGAGGAAGCGGCCCATTGCCGGGCCGACATCTCCGACGACATGACCGCCCGCGAAATCGCCGAAGCCCAGCGCCGGGCGCGGCAATGGCTGGCCGAGGAACGCCAGCGCGCCGCCTGAGGCGCCGTTCAACCGTCCTTTCGGAACGGGGTGCGCGCGCCGAGATAGAGCTGGTCGGCAGCGATGCCCGCACGCTCGCGTTCGAGGAAATCGGCAACCGCGGCGCGGAAACCCGGATCGGTGATCCAGTGCGCCGACCACGTCTTGACCGGTTCGTAGCCGCGCGCGAGCTTGTGACCGCCCTGCGCGCCCGCCTCGACCCTTGCGAGGCCGCGCGCGATGGCGATATCGATCGCCTGATAATAACACAGTTCGAAGTGCAGGAAGCGCACCTCGCGGGTGCAGCCCCAATAGCGACCATAGAGCGCATCCTTACCGACGAAATTGAGCGCGCCGGCAATCGGTGTCTCGCCGTCATAGGCGAGGATCAGCACGATCCGATCGCCCATGCGTTCGCCCAGCAGGCTGAAGGCTGCGCGCGTGAGATAGGGGCTCCCCCATTTGCGCGCACCTGTATCCTGATAAAACACCCAGAAGGCGTTCCAGTGCTCCTCGGTGATGTCGCTGCCGGTGAGGTGGCGAATGGTCAGCCCCGCCACCGCAGCGGCGCGCTCCTTGCGCAGGTCCTTGCGCTTTCTTGAGGACAGCGCGCCGAGGAAATCGTCGAAACTGCCATAATCGCGGTTGAACCAGTGGAACTGGATGTCCGAGCGGGGCATCCATCCGCCCGCTTCGAACAGCGCAAGCTGCTCGGGCGCGATGAAGGTCGCATGGGCCGATGACATGCCA
>Ga0073934_10004473_pt1 | contig 23210 bp, 18 predicted proteins | sample LarsenN4metaG_FD_76834 | JGI IMG/M metagenome (GOLD analysis project Ga0073934, IMG submission 76834) | Hot spring sediment bacterial and archeal communities from British Columbia, Canada, to study Microbial Dark Matter (Phase II) - Larsen... ...
CAGGGCTTTCCGGCTGCACGGATCGCCCACCCCGGACATGTCACCGCGGCGGCAGGCACTTCTGCCTCTTCGATCGCGGCGAACCATTCCGGCGGCTGCTTCACATCGCGAATCAGTTCGATTGCCAGTGTCGGCGGCGGCGCCAGGTCGCGTGCCAGCAGGAGCAGAGCGGACCAAGTCGCCGATGCGGCCGAGTTGGAAATGAAAGTTTCCAGCAATGCGCGAAGGAGAATGACGCGATCCAGAACCGGTCCTTTCAATTCCGGCAACGCCTCCTGCAGCGTCTGACGCCAGCCGGCCGCATGCTCGGCAATGGTCCGGCGCAGCGCACCATTCAACTCCATGGCCCACGGCACTTCCAGTGACTGCAAATGTTCGGCGAATTGCAGCAGCCGGGCGGGAACCCAGTTTGCTTTGAGTTTTTCCAGCCGCTCGTCAACTCGATCCTCGACGTTGGCGATCGCTGAAAACCCGTGTGCTGGTCCGGGCGGGACTTTGGCGGCGATTTCGAGCGCTTCGCGGCAGGATCTCAGCAGTTCGGCAATGTCCGTCAATAGCGGGGTCGCCGGTTGTTCGCTGATCCGCTGGGCCATTTGGCCGCACGAGCGACTCAGCGACTCAAAATCGACTTGCGGCGCGGAATGCGTGTGTTGCCATTTCCGCCAGGCCCCCAGAGAATCGAGTTGTTGCAACCAGTTCAAAAGCGGGTCGGTTTCCTTCGTCCGCATGGAACCGATGACGTCGCGCCGTAATTCCAGGGCCTTTTGCAGAAGGGACGCGTCCTGTTTGCCGTAATCCTCGAGTCGCGAAAGCAATTCATGCCAGAGCGCTGCCAATTCCTGGCCGGAATCATCTGTTTCCTTGAGTTCGGTTGATTCGGGCACGGCAAGTACACGCTATCGCGAGGGTTACAGATCGCCGCGTTGAGCAGGCGAGCGATACATGCTGGCGTCGGTCACGTCGGTCAGTTCGCCGACCGCTCCATTGAACAAATCACGCACGGTGAATTCGCGCTGCTGGGCGTCGTAGGACACTTCCAGATCGCCCTGGATTCCATCGGGAAAATGGAACGCCAAAAACGGCGTGAATCCATCGTCGCCCGGGAAGCGGCGTTCGAGAACGAATTTCTCAAGCCGCCGCGCCTGCGGGCCGGCCGAACCGCGAATCGAGAGAATTGGAATTGTCCGGCGTTCCAGCTTGTCGTATCGCGTATGCTCTCGATACAGAAACGGGTTCGTATTGGTTCGAAGATCCTTGTAAGCGACGTCGAACGGCAAACAATTGCTCAGATCGCTATCGAATTCAATTCGAACCGTGCCCATCGCGCTGATGGTCGATAATGCGAGCACAGCCCCTTTGGCGACCGCATGTTTCAGATTATTTTCGTCCAGCGTAAACCGGCCATCGTCAATAAACGGAACATGCAGCTTCTTGCGCAACATCTCCTGAATCAGCGGATAGCGGGAAGCGTTGCCCGACGCCACCACCCAGTGCACTTCTTCCTCGCGGTCGTCCGGCCGATTGTTCACCAAATGATCGCGAATCAGGTTATTGCAGTTGCGGATGCTCTTGTCGACCATCGTCTCGATCAGCGCGTCGATTTCCCAGCGCTGAACGTTCAGCTTTTCCAACTGGCCGACGAGTTGCTGAGTTTGAACGTCGCTTAGCCCTTTCAAGAGGGTCGCCGACAATCGGTTCAAGTTGCGATCGATGCGCAGGAACGATGCCGTCTCGTTTTTTTCCAGCCGAAGCTTCATCATTTCGGCCCAGCGCCACAGGTCGAATGCACAATCGCGCCGCTGATTCGACGCGTCATCCATTTGGTTGAAGTCAAAGGTCGTCGGCACTAATTCATCGCGCGGATCGAATTCTCGACACTTAGCGAGGCACTCTTCGATGGCGCGCGCCTGCGCTGCCAGTTTTCCTCGCTCGCTGCCTTGTCCGGAGGGCGGCATCGGCCAGTTCAGTTTCAGCGGGCGGCCGCGCGCTTCAGCAATTTTAACCGCCAACTTCGCCTTCAAGACGCGAGCGACGGCGCGCGTGATGTCGTCGCCGCCAAAACCGCGCAGGCCGCTGCGAGCCAGGACCTTGATCCGCAATACGTCGGAGGCATCCGGGTCGATCCCGGCATGTACAAGTGCGATGTCGGTCGTGCCGCCGCCGCAATCGTAGAGCAGCATGTTCAAGCCATTCGGATACAGGTAACAGAATCGCGGAAGCCCGCCCGGCTCTTCGAAAATCCGCCGATACAGAAAGAAAAATGCCGCCGCGGAGGCTTCATCGACCATGAGCCGAATGATCGGATCCTCGTCCGGTTCCTGGCCCATGCGGCGGGCATGGACAATTCTTTGCAGCGTGAAGCAGTCTTTTGTCAGCAGTGGTTCGCTTTCATCCGCCTCGGACTCGGCCATTTCGAGTGACTGCGATCGCGACTGCATGCGGAGCCAGGCGCGTTGCACGACTTCGCGAAGTTGCTCCAACTCGCGCGGCGAATAGGTAGTCGGATAAGTGATCGCCAACGCGCGCGGCCAGGCCTGTGCCGCTTCGCGAAATCGCTGCAGCAAACGGCAGACGAGCAGTTCCGCGGGCAAGCGATTCAAGATTTCGATTTGTTCCGACTGTTCTGTCTTCTGATATGTATGGCGGTGCAGGCAAACGAGCTTCTGCGTCTTCTCCCAGTCTTTGCCGGCGATGAGTCGCTTGGCGCCAAGCACCAGCCCCGTCGTCCCGCCCCCGGCGTTATCCTGCGGGCTGGCTAGCCTGCCGGCGACCCAGTTCACCGTTTGCGGATAATCGTCCTTGAGCACGCTTGGAAAACGACGCATTCCTGGCGGGGGCGGCTCGAAACTGCGAAATCGATCGATGCGTACGTGCGACACGACCGGATCGACGTGCTGCCGCCACTCCCCTCGAGGAGCATCGGCGTGGACCAACCGGATTGCGCTGGTGCGATAAAACGCATCCGAAAGCGAAAGTCCAACCAGCGTGCTCGCCGTATTGCCCAGGTCCAGTGCGGCAAAGCCGTCATACGCAGGAATAGCACGAGCCGGCTTGAGCGATAACGTCAGTGTGCCTTCCTGGTTGAAATACACGCCGAGATGCTTGGCATCGAAGAACATCACGCTGACCGGCAGCAGGAACTCCTCGCGCTCCACGGCCCCTTCCTGCGCCAACACGGCTTGGCGAAAACCTTCGTGGTCGGTGTCGATGCGGATCGACATCGTAATCGGCGCTTCTCGTGAAACGCTGGCCACTTGATAACTGTGGCTTTGCAAGAATTTCGCCGGCGCTACATGGTTTGGATCGGCGCCATGTTGCCGGCATACGGCGGTCAGTCCCTCGTGATTGTCCTTGAATTCGACGCCGGGTTCGCCGTGTCGAAGTTGCAGAGCCAGCCAGGCGAGCGAACGGGGCCAATACACCATCAAGCCGTATTGCTTTGCTTCGAACGGCCGCCTGGGCCGAAGATCGCTCTGGCTGACGTGCGTGCGCTCGATGGCGCCCACGCGCTGAAAAACATCGGGAATCGAGATCGACAGATAGTTGATCGCTGGCATAAAGTCGGACTGCTCGGTCGTTTGGTACGCAACACCAGGGTTATGCTTGGACGGCCTCTTCCGGTTTCCAGATCAATAGGGACAACTCGCGTTCGATAGTGCGCAGCCGCCGGCGCATCTGCACGCGCACCGAGTGCATCGCTTGCTGAGTCGCGGTTCGCAGTTTTTCCTTCATCAAGTCGAGATAGGCAGCGCCGTCGAAACCGGCGTACACTTCCTCGCCGGTCAGTCCGGAAAACAAGTCCCCGGACTGAAACGTGGGAAAATCCCTGGTGCGCCAGGACTTTGGATCGCGATCTTCGCGCCGGCATTGCTGCCAGGCTTCATAAACGCCGCCGGCGCACTTGGCGATGGGAACCGCCGGCAATCCTTCGAGTTTTTCCGCAACCTCGCCGTACAGACGATCGATCACGTCCGCGTTCATCAGGTCATCGAGGGTCTGATCCAAAGTCTCCGCATGCAAACGGAATTGCTTCGACAGATCATCCACGGTCATGTTGAGGATGACGCGAACCCGCTGTTCGCTCGGCGCCAGTTTCTCATAAAGCTTCTGCTCGAGATGATCGGCGAGCGGCCGGAAGAACTCTGTCCGCGTGCCGAGTTCCAACAACATCTCCAGGACCGTATCGTGGCAGGTGATGGCCTGTTCTCGAAGCTGCCGGCCTCCTTTGACTTTTCGCTGCTCCGTTTCCACGCGGTGCGTCAACTCTTCCTGCAACGACCGCAGTTGTTTTCGCGCGCCTTGGGCAATCTGCGACGATACCGAATCGCTGACCGTTTCCAGGATCAGCTTCCGCAGGTGGCTGATGCCGCCGTCATTGAGCAGGTTCTGGAATGCGTTCGCCAGAACGCGGTCGGACTTGCACTTGGGAGGTATCGGGTCGGCCGACGGCACGCCGAACATTGCGGCCGCGGTTTCGATCGCAACCCGATCGTCCTGCACGCGAGGCAACTCATAAATCTTGCGCGACGTGAAGACGATCTGTTCCGCCGGTATCTGATAATCGTGGATGAATTCGTGAATCAGGTCAAAAACGGTTTTTCCCTGGGCGTCGCCGAACAGCGGTTCCTTCGTAAGCATGTCGAACTTATTGACCACAATCCAAACACGGCCTTCGAGCTTGCCGAAATGGGCTTTGAGGATTTCGAGGATTTCGACCACGTCCTTGCTGCGAAGCTGCGCGGCCATCAGGAAGATCAAGGCGCCGTCGAGATGCGGCAAAAACTCCTTCGTCATGATCGTATCGACCGAACGCTTGCTGCCGAGCCCGGGGCAATCAATTGCTTCCAACTTGTATGGAATATTCGGGTTCGGCGTGCCGACCTCGGCGTCCCAGAGCAAAAGGTTCTCCGAAGGCGGCCCCGAGGGGTCCGAAATATGGTTGAGGTAAAATGCTCGTTTCTCGAACGGGGCCTCGGCCTCCTTCGGTTGGCCCGCTTTAACGATCAGACGGCTGCCATGCGCCTCGTAAGCGCGCAGAAAATCGCGCAGATAGGGAATATCGTCCGGCAACACCGATTGTTCGCCCGACCGCGTGCGTCGAGCGCGCGCCGTTTCGAATTGCTCGTCTTCGGCATCGGCCGCATTGCCGGATTGCACTGCCGCTAGCTGCTGCGGATTCGAGAGGTAACCGATGATGTCGGCATTCGACTTGGTCCCGACGTTCAAGATGTGCAGCGCCTTGCAAAGCTTTTCGCGGCGATCCTTGTATTGATCCTCCGTCATGTAGCGCAATGTGAATCGGTTTCGATCGCCGTCGATGCGGCGAAAGCGCGTGATGACGCTGGTCGTCGCATCGCCGATGCCGCTTTGGGCAATCGTCTCCTGCAACACATTGTTGAACGTCGTGGACTTGCCGGCCTGGGAGGTGCCGAGAAAGCCGACGCGGTAGCGCGGGCGGGTCAATTGCCCGCGAACACGCTGAATATCGTCGATGACGCCCTGAATATCCGCACGATTGAGCAGATAGGCAAAGTCGCTGCCGGCCAGGTCCTGAACCTGCTTTACCAGTTCATTGAACTGCTCGGTTAGCTCCGAAACCTTCAACGTGGGCGTGTCGCGCAGGAGCGGACAGTCGGCGGCAGTTAACGGCAGCAAATTGGGTGCGGTCATGGCAAAGTACGCTTCAAGACGTCGAAATCGAGGAGCCCACGTCGGCTCCTCGAACATGTCGAACCTTTCCCTTGGTGACTACTTCTTTGGCTCCGATCCGATCCGTTCCTTGATGGCGGTCGGCCATTCTTTCAGGATCTGATCCACGACATAACCTCGCTCTTTCGAATCCGGGTGCACGACTTGGATCGCGGCACGGGTGACACCGTTATCGAATTCCCAAACCAGCAATCGATAGGCGGCTGGATATTTTTCCAGCAAGCCCTTGAAATCGCGGAGCGGAATCACGCGTCGGAAGCCTCGGCCCGTCACATGTTCCGACAATTCGAGCCACCGTGCCGGCGTCTCCGGGCCGACAACGTGCTCCGTTCCCGAATGAATTGCGTTTTCGCGAACGACCTGGGAAATCTTGAGTTCGTCCTTAATGGCCCGTAGCTCTTTCAACTTGTCTTCCGCCTGCTGTTTCGTCAGCGGGAATAGCATCCAGACGCGCGCGGTGTTTCGATTGAGGGCGCCGGACACGTTGACGACGAGACTATTGCCGCTGAAATGATCGCCTTCCACCGATGCGGCATTCGAATCCATGTTGGCAAACACGAATACAAGATCGCTGCCGAGGCGAACACTGTCGAGCGGATTCGCCACCTGGCGCGGATCCTGAATGATGGTGAACAACCGGTTCTGGTCGCCTCGGAAATTGTGCATGGTGACGACATAGCAGCGATCAAGCGCCGGCCATTTTCCTTCCAGCTTCTGTGGATCGCCGCCAAGTTCGACAACCTCCGCTTCATAGGCCACCGGGTCATCGTTCGCTTCCAGTTTCACGGCATATGATCCCGGAACGATCAGTTTGACATCGCCCTTTTCCTGCGGCCCGACCGGGACATACTCCTTCTTTCCCGCGTTTCGGTAGGTAATCGTGAGTTTTTTCAGTACATGCGACTGCGACTGCAAGTGAAACGCCCACATTCCCTGGTCGCGGACCGGGAGCCGGCGAATTACGGAATGTTCCGCGTTGGCGCCCTCCACCGCCTTGGCCGTACGTGAAGTCAACGCTTCGAGTTCGTCGAAGATAAACGGCGACACCTGGCGTATCTCGGGTTTTCCATCGATGGTTGCCTGGGAAATGTTCAGCCCCTGCGTCAATGTGTTCTTCAACTGCTCGGCGCTCAGATGCGCCCCGGCTCGCACCATGATGTAGAGCGTCTTTTCTCCCGGACGGCCCAGCGGGATGACCGGCGTCGACTCAGGTTGTTGCGCGATCACCGCACCGGCCAACAGGATCAGCGCGGCGAGCCCAGCTCCGTGACGCGCAGCGACGAGACATCGAGACATTGCTTTTCCCTTTCGTCAAGCGATGGTGTGTATGGCGGACTTTTCTGACGCAATGTATCCAGTTCCAGGTTCAAATCGCTCAGTTCCTTGGCGACGCTGAAGCGCTGACTGACATCTTTTTGCACGCGCTCATCGGCGGCTTTGTATCGTCCGACCCATTCCGTCACATATTGCCCGCGGAGATACTCGATCCAGTGCCACTCGCGTTCCCGCAAAGCCGGGTCGTTGAGCAAGTGAATTCGGTACATCCTGCCAAGGATCTCGGCTCGTTTCTTCGGATCCTTCGTGGCCTCGTACTCCTTCATCAAGGCAACCAATTCGGATTCCGTTGGAATCGTGCCGGATGGCTTGCTTCGCCATGGGACGTCTTTGTCCGGGCGCTTCTGCTGGCCGCCGTTCGGCGTTGTTTTCTTCGTCTGGGTAGCTGCCGGCGTGCCCTTGCCGGTCTGCGTTGCAACGGCGACGGAAGTTCCCTGAGTCGTCGTCGGAGTAGTCGTGGCAAGCCAGCCATACTTCCAGGCACCGAAAAGTCCCAGTGGGATGCCGCCGCAGAGCAAGAACAGAAACAACAGCAACAAGACCAGCGGCGCCTTGCTCTTCTTGGGCGGTGCTTCTTTCGGCGTACTCCAAAGCGTGCCGAGCGGCGTCTTTTGCAGCGCGGTGCGAAATTGTGATGCGGTTTGAATTTCGCCATTCATCACGGCACGCAACATTGCCCATGCCGGCGCTGGAGTCGGAGGGACGCGGGGAACATCGCGCTCTGGCTGACCGGAATGAAGCGACGTGAATAACCGCGCGAGCGTTTTCAGATCGGATGTCTCCGGCGCCACTTCGACGCCCACATCGTTCTCGCAAACAAATTGCTGATAGACCGGCTCCTGATCCCATAATCTCGCGTTGCGGTGGATGCCGCGATCTTCTTCCAACCAGCTCGGCCGACCCGGGTTATCTTTCCAGGGCGGCGAACCATGCCCGCCGCGCCATGTGAACCCCACATCCGGCAGCACAAGTTCGCGGCCGTCGGTATTGGGGACAATCAGAACATTCGCCGCATGCAACAACCCCAGGCGCCAACCATGCTCGTGCAACTGCTCGGTCAGACGCAACAATGTGTCGGCGACATTGTCCAGCAAGCGCAGTTTGTTTGGCGCGATTTGCGGACCACGCAGGTCGGCTGCAAGGTCGGCGATGGTGCGCACGTCCGCCGGGTCGCCTTCGGTCCAGGGCATTTCGTACCGGCCGGGCTGTTCCAGTGCGGGCATCCAGACATGCCGGTCCAGCGGCGGAGCATCGTAGTGGACGCCGGCGCCGACCAGCCGAATGACTCCGGGCCTTCCCGTAAGATCGCTTAGCTCCCCCGGCGTATTGACACTGCCCGCGTGGCCCCATGGCAGTTTCTTTGGCCCGGCCGGCGCCGCCGGCGCCGCCGCGATCGGTGCGCCAGGCTTGGCTCCTGCCTTGGCGGGCGGAGTCGCTGGTGAAGCGGGCTTGGGAGCAGCCGGCTTTTTCGGCGGGACGGAACGAGGTGTAGGGTCTTCTTCGTCCTCAAAGGGCCTTGCCATAGGTGAACCTGTATCGGTCGTAATTGATCCTACGCCATTGTGAAACTGTCACGTCCGGATTGCAAGGACAAATGCCTCAGCCAAACCAACCGCGTTTTCGAAGGTCGCGCGACTGTTCGCCGCGGTTTTCGCGGCAATCGTTATTCCGCAACCTCAGCTTACCCACACTTGCCGCCACGAATAGTCCGTGGCTCTGATTTCGATGGCAAACGTTGTCTTCGCATGCCGGCGCGGCTTGCCCTTCGACCTGAATCCCGCATCCGCCATTCATGCTGCACTGGTTTCGCTGGGCAATGCCGGCTGCATTGGCGACATACGAAAGACCATGCTGGCCATTTTTCTGACAGGAGTTTTCGCGAAGTTCGGGCGATGCGATGTCTGCCAAGGCGATTCCGCAATGGGCGTTGCCGGTGCACAAGTTCTTGTGGGCGACGCCGGCGCCGGCATCCGAATAAGCGATCCCCGAAGCCTGATTGTCCTGGCAGCGATTTTCGTCGAGAACGGGCTTCGCGTCGTTCTTCACCTGGATGCCGCTCAAGCCGTTTTCCTGGCAGTCGTTCGCATGCGCCAGCGGCGCCGAATTGTCGGCACATGAAATGCCCGAGCGTTGATTCTTCTGGCAGATATTTGCTTCGAGCTGAACCGACGTGCTCTCGCTGGCGCGAATTCCATGGGCGCGATTGCCGTTGCAGACGTTGCGAGTGATCAGGCACTTCTCGGAACTAGTGCAGTGGATGCCGGACCCTTGATTCCCGCGTGCCTGACAGCCTTCGATGCGCGCACGCACGCGATCGCGAATGGAGACGCCGCAGCCCTGGTTATCGAGGAATTCGCACTCATGAATGACGGCCGACACGTCACGCGCCAGGATGAGGCCGTCGCCGGTGCCGTTTTTGTCCGGGAACGCGATGCCGCCTGAGAAACCGCAGCGCTTCAGCACGGCTTCTCCACGGACAATACGAAGGACATCCGCAGGGTTCGAACCTTCGTGACGGAATTGAATATCGGTCGCTTCGAACCGGCCGCCCTGGCAGCCAAACGCCAGGTCGTATCCCTCGGCTCGACCGACGATCATCGTTTTGCGAATTCCGCGCCCCTGCAGCTTGATGCTGTGGCGAATCTGTAGCTGTCCTTGCAAATGGTACGTCGTTTCATTCAGTTGGATCGTCGATCCGGGAGGGGAATCTCGCAGCGCCTCTTCCAGGGAGAAGAAGAGTTGTTTTCCGTCGGGCGTATCCACCCAGACGGGCGGCGCCAGCGAACGCCATAACCAAAAGAGCGGCGCCAGGACCCCGCGCGGCATGAGTCCGACTTCGAGACTGCCCCCGGAATCCGCCGTACCTTGCGCGGAGATCACCGAGAAGCGTACCGCCGCAAACGCTTTGACGGCTCGATTGACAAACTGATGGTAGCCGGAACGCGCAAGAAATTCGCGAAGATCGTCCGATACGGTTTCCAGTCGGAGCCACGAGTCGCCGCGCGGATCGAGTTCATGTTCGAGCAAGAACTGCTGGGCGCTTTCAGGAAGCGGTGGGAGTTTTTCGCTCTTGAGCAACAGGTCGCCCTTGGTAAGGACAACGACCAGCTCCTGCTTCGAAGGCTGCGCCGACATTTCGGCCAAGGCCTGCAGGTAGACCGTAAGAAAGTCGTTGAGTTCTTCGGGAGCATTCAGGTCTTCGAGGCTGATCAGCCAGACAACCGACGGGCTGCGGCGCACGTAGCGGCCGTAGGCCATGATGCCGTTCACGTCGCGAAATGCTTCGCCGGACGTATCAAACATCATCAAATGGCAGCCGCCGACGCGTGGAATGCTGTCGAGCCGCATGACATGGGCGCGGGGAAACACGCTTCGCGTCGCCTCGGGCAGCTTGCCGCCGGCCAGATCGACCAGGCGCTGGCGGATTTCCCGCATGCTTTCTTCGTCGAGCGGCCCGCTGTAAAAGTTCTGCCAGCGTTCCCCAAGCCTTTCGAATTCGTGAAACAGGCTGGAAACAAAAACCGATTTTCCGTGCCCGCGAAGCCCGACGATGCTGAATGGAATCGAGTGGTACTGATCGTATTCCTGGACGTAAAGCAGCGGCACGCCGGCCTCGCGGCAGGTGGCGTCCGGACAGACCAACACCGGCCGGCCGCTGGCATCCTTCTCTTCGAGAAAGGAAACGACATCATTCAGACAGAACGGACAACGCATTTTGCCATCCACTTCAGACCAGCCATTGCTCCGCGTCCAAGCGCCTATTCCGCCGTCGCCGCCTCGACCGGCATCGCTGCCGGAAGCTGCTGCATGAGATAGTGCATGACCCAAACGTGCCGCTCCGGCGCCAACGCGTACTGCGGCGACTCGGCATCCGTCTCGCCTTCGCCCAGGGGCCCCTGCCCCAAAAGCGCCCGCAGCAAGTTTTGGCATTCTGCATCCTCCGCACGATCGAGCGGCGACACCGACAGGCCGCACCATGCACCGCGTTCGGACGGCCCGCTTCCTGCTTCGACCAACAGCGGCATCGATCTCAGCGCCCAATCGGCAAACCAGTAATACAAGTCGTCCGGAATCGCGCAAAGCGATTTCGCCAATTTCGACCACCATCCCGCCCAGCGGTAGTAGATCAGCACCAAACGCTTATGGGCATTAACGCCTTCCGCCTCAACGTTTTTCGTTTTAGCCAGGAAATCCTTGAGGGACGGGACCTCGATTTCGGGCTGAATGGCATGTTTTGGCCGAGTTTGATACGCCGCGAGCAGCCAGCGAAGCAACAAAACCGGGTCGATCGGTTCGGCCAGTTTCTTGAACGTCGCCAGGCCGCCGCCGCGAAGCCAGGAAAATGCGTGCGAGTAAATTAACGGCGCCAGGGCTTCGCCTACGTCGGTCTGCAAACGCGGCCACAAGAGCCGTTCGAGTTTCGGAATGCCGTTGTCGGAGCAAACAATCTGTTCGAACAGTATCGGCTCGACGCCCTGTAGTCGTTCCGGTTGTAATACACCACCGTCCAATGCGCTCCCTAGCTGGTAGGCAGCCTCGTTCCGTTCCAACCCGGGCGGCGATTCGTTCAATTTGAGTTCGTTGGTCAGCCATTGCTCGAACGATGACGCGGAGTTCAGTGCCGGCGCAACCGGAAACGCCTGCTTGCCCAGGTCATAGACCAGCAGATTCGGATAACGCCGTAAAAGCGTCGCCGGCAGGCCGGCAATCGAAAAGGGCAGTTGCGTGAGCGTCTTTCCTGTCGAAAGCGTATCGAAACTGCACTTGCCCCGTAATGAAATGGGCAGCCAGGCGAATAACTGTCGCAAAAATGAAAGCAATCGCAGCGGCGACGCAGTCACGCCGAGGATCAGCGGTTTCTCGCCCTGGCAGGTGCGTAGCAACACCGGCAATACGCCGGCCAGTTTTTCACGCGATAGCACGGGTGATTCAGGCGAACGCGTCTTGCCATCCAGCAGCGCGACTGGGATCACTCCCTTTGACATGTCGCCGTTATTCTGGCCGTCATCGAGTGAATTGTGAAACGTGAACTGGTCGAGGACGGCAAACGGATCGTTATCGAGCTTCCAAAACGCCTCGCGGTCCATGACCAGCGCGTGAGAATAAAACCGGCCGCCGCGCTTGAATTCGTCGGTCTGATTGAGCGGCACGGTTCTGGCAATCACCGATCGACCGGAGGAGAGTGAGAAAAAGACGTGTCGGGCCGGCAACTCATCCTTGGCGACGGCGCCGTCTTTTCGTTCCTCGTAGTCGCTGAGCCGGCTTTGGATCTCCGTCTCTTCGCGTTCATCCAGGAAGTCTGGAGTCTTGAGCCAAATCTGGTATCCGTCCCGGCCGGTAGCCGAGAGCTTTTTCTCAACATTTGTGTAGATGACCTGTGCGGCAGTGAGGGCCATAGTCGGGAGCCCGCGTGTCAAATCGTTTCGAAGGACGAGGGGAATCTTATCACCAGAGCAATCAAACTACAGCAGTGATCCCGAAAAGGCAAAGTTGATCGACACGGAAGGCGATTCATTGAAGCAGCCGCACCAGTCGGAATCCGAAAAACTTGTGCCGACCATTGCGAAGCGGCTGCACCGGCCGGTCTCGCTGTGGATTCATGATCATCGAATAAAAGTGCGGACGCGGAACGCCAAGGCCTCCAAACGTCTTTGGCCCGTTGATGACCCACTCGAGCATTCCGCCGCGGAGGAGTGCAAGCTGGCCCCAATTCTGGGGCGAAAGTTGCAGCACGAGTTCCAACATTCGGCCTGCCGTGCGATGCAGGTTGCGATCGGATCGAAGCGATGTAACGTCGTCCTGCGTCAACGGCGAAGCGGCAAGCGCTCGATCGACGCTGCGCCAAGCATCCGTGGTCGGCAGGTTGAATCCCATCCCCAGCCATTTCGCAAATGCCTGCGCTTCCGCCGGCTGAATGCCGCCAATCATTGCCGATTCATACGTTTGCGAGTCGAGATTCATCAAGGAAGCACGCGGCCAGACGGCAAGCAGTTGCTCGTACCAGGTGTCGCCCGGTCCGTTCGGTTCCGCAAGATAGCGCTCGAATTGCGGCTTGCACACCGGCCACAGGTGCACTGCCAGCCGCAACTCCGAAAGTTCGAGCACCGGGAAGCCGGTGCGATCACATGACCATTGCATGAATCTTGTTTACCACCGGTTGCATCGGACCAAACTTGTCGTTGGTCACACGCCATGTGTTGTTTCGAGGATCAAAGCGAACCAACGCAGCCGCACCATCCGATTGGCGAACCGCGACGAGGTCGTCGGCGAGTTTGAGTGCGCCGCACGGATGTGCTCTGCCCTGGCCCTGCCAGGGTTCACTGTTGACCAGGCAGAAGCCCTGTTTTCCCATTTCTTCCATCACCGGAAAGACCGGCGGCGCCGATCCGTCCATACAGCGCCATTGACCCGCCGCATGGTCCTGATTGCAATGCGGACAGCGATACTTGCCCTGTCGCAAGCATTGCCGCAGCAGGTTGTCCTCCTTGCCCGGCAGATTCTTCCAATCCGGCAGCCGCAAGGGTTCCGCGTTCGCCAACGGCAATTCTCGCCGAATACCATTCGACAATACCACATGCGCCTTCGCTGCATCCGGCTCAGGAGAAAGTAATCCGAGCGTCAGCGATCCGGTGGTCTTGGCGCCGACGAGTTTGCCCTGTTCCCAACGAAAAGCGGAATCATCCCAATAAAACGGCATCGCTCCCGGTCCGGATATTTCGATCCGCAAGGCAGGATTGCTGAGCTTCTCCACCATCTGTTCGACCGTGTACGATTCTTCGGAGTATTTGCCGGCAGTCATTTCCGCCGGCCCGTACCGGCACCAAATTGCGTGTTCAGCGAGGTTGTGCCCATGCCAGTCGGGCAAATCGAAGATCATGCCGTTGCCAACAATGACAATGGCGATGTCGGTCTCGGCTTGCAATGCCTCAAACACCGGTGAAATGAAACTGCCCCGACCCGCATTCGCCTGAAACCATCGATCCGCGTTGGCCAAGAATTCCGAAGCATCATGAATTTGCGGATTGCCCAGGAAAAAGATGCGCGGCCAACTTTCTGCCGGCATGATCTCCAACACGCCCTCGGTCAGACTGCGCAGCACCGGCCAAAACGCCTTGGCGCTTTCACTCGTATCGAGCACGAGCACCGGCCGTGGACCGGGCTCCAAGGTCAAACTGTACCACTGTTCGAACACGGTGAATTCCGGCATGAACACAATGTCCGAGCATTGTATCAGACCGGGCGAGTTGTGTTATGCCGGACCAATGGCCAGAATAGAGTACATTGATGACAATCGCACCATGACGCCTCACGTGTCCAAACCTCGATTGGAAATCCGCGAGACCCCCCAGAAGGGCCGAGGCCTCTTTGCCGGCCAGCGCATTCGCCGAGGTCATCTCATTATCGAGATGCACGGCAATCGCTACTCGAGCGCCGACCTTCCTCCCGAATTGTTCGCAACGCAAATCGGTCCAGACCTTTGGCTGGCATCGGACGGCTCCTCGCTCGACGACTTGATCAACCATAGCTGCGAGCCGAATGCCGGATTCGTGACGGGCGAAGCGATCCTGTTCGCGTTGCGCGATATCGAGCCCGGCGAAGAGATCACCTGGGACTATTCCACGTCGATTGATGAGCCGGGTTGGCGCTTGAAGTGCCTGTGCCGTTCGTCCCGTTGTCGGCAGGTGGTCCTTCCATGGCGTGAACTATCTGCCGAAGAGCGTAACCGGCTGCGGCCGATCGCGCTGCACTACCTGCGGCAAGCCCGTTCGAAAAGCAGGTAATTGTCTTGAATCGATTTCCTCTTTCGTGAGAATCAACTGCTATCCCGGCGGACCAGAGCCCCAGCGGCCAAACGAGTGACCGAAAACAGCGATCCCCGAATCTACTTTGCGGCCGAGCGAACGCTACTGGCGTGGATTCGAACCGGCTTGACCGTATTGGGACTGGGCTTCGTGGTTGCACGCTTCGGTTTGTTTCTGCGAATGGTCCGGCATGAAACCGTCAACATTCAGCCGCTCACCACATCCGTGGTCATCGGCGTCGGATTGGTATTGATTGGCGCCATCGCGATGGCCGTGGCAGGCTGGCAGCACATTCGCTTCTCGCGGACGCTTCCGCCGTCCCTGCGGCCGACCTCGCATGGAACCGTCTGGCCCGTCGTGTTCGCCCTGCTGATGGCGTTTTGCGGCATGGTGCTGGCGGGTTATTTGCTGCGAGGGACGGTCGAACCGCAGTCGATGCAGCCGCCGTAGTCTCAGCCAGATTCGGGAGGAATGCATGGCGAAGAATCCTGTGCTCGAATGCCTGCTGCAAATGATCGACCAGGCTTTTGACAAGAAGTCCTGGCATGGAACGAATCTGCGTGGCTCGATTCGCGGTCTGACCGCTGCCCAGGCGGCTTGGCGGCCGCGACCTGACCGGCACTCGATCGCCGACATCGTCCTGCATACGGCTTATTGGAAATACGCGGTGAGCCGCCGCTACACCGGCGAAAAGCGCGGTTCGTTCACCGTGGAAGGAAGCAACTGGTTCACGATCCCCGATCCACTTTCGGAAGCGACGTGGAAGTCGTACATCCGCTTGCTCGAAGCGGAACATCGTCGTTTTCGCGCCGAAGTCGCCAAATTGTCGGACCGCGACCTGGATATTAAACCGGCGAAGAGCAAGATCACGCATCGGCAAATCATTCAAGGAATGGCGTTCCACGACGTCTACCATGCAGGGCAGATTCAAGTCTTGAAACGAATGCAACTCGGGGGATAAGGGGTGAGTTCGACGCGTGTGCATTCCGGTCTCGATGTATTGGTTCGCGATCGCTTTCAGTTGTTTCGCGGCAAACGCATCGGGCTGATCACGCACCCGGCTGCGGTGGACCGGGAAATGCGGCACGTCGGCGATTTGCTTTTGCACGCACCCAATCTGGAACTCGTCGCGCTTTTCGGTCCGGAGCATGGTCTTTTCGGAACCGCCCAGGACCTGATCAGCGTCCGCGGCTCTGAGGTTGCCAAGGAACGGATTCGAATCGTCAGTCTGTACGGCGATACCTTCGACAGTTTGAAACCGGCGCCGGCCCAACTCACGGGCGTCGATGCGCTCGTCATCGACCTCCAAGACGTCGGCAGTCGTTTCTACACGTTTCAGGCGACGATGCTGTTGTGCATGCAGGCGGCGTCGGAAATCGGCCTTCCGGTCTGGGTCCTGGATCGGCCGAACCCGCTGGGCGGCGATGCGGTCGAAGGCCCGACCATCGCCCCGGGTTACGAAAGCTTCGTCGGCATCCATCCGATCGCCGTCCGCCACGGCATGACGATCGGCGAACTGGCGAGACTGTATCATGCCGAACTCGAATTGCGCTGCGAGTTAAGCGTCGTCGCGTGTGAAGGCTGGCGTCGCAGCATGTGGTTCGACGAAACGGGGCTGCCCTGGGTGATGCCCTCGCCGAACATGCCCACGCTCGACACGGCTGCTGTCTACCCCGGGCAATGTTTGCTCGAAGGAACGAACCTTTCGGAAGGTCGCGGCACGACGCGGCCGTTCGAACTGTGCGGCGCACCCGGCATTGACCCGCGTGCCGTCGTCGATCGACTCAATTCGGAACAATGGCCCGGCGTTCGGTTTCGTCCAGTTTGGTTTCAACCGACTTTTCAAAAACATGCCGGGGCGATTTGCGGCGGGGTGCAGTTCCATGTTCTGGATCGTCCGTCCTTTCAGCCGGTCCGGACCGGCGCGGCGGTCTTGATTGCTTTGCGCGAAGCGGCACGTTCCACATTCGACTGGCGGCAAACAACCTATGAATTTGTCTCCGATCGGCTGGCGATCGATCTGCTCTTCGGCAGTCCGCGTGAGCGATTGGCGATCGAGGCCGGCATCGATGCGCGAGGTGTTTCCAACTCTTGGGCGGAAGAGGAACGTCAATTTCGCAACCGCCGGCAAAACTATCTGATTTATGATTGAATGAAACGCCGCCGCTGGACGGTATGATTCGCCACTCATACTGGTAACGTAGGGCCAGCGCCGATTCGCACGCACACCACAGAACGTCACCATGAGCACGCAGCATTGGATCGGCGTCGATCTCGGCGGCACGAAGATTCTGGCCGGCATTTTTGACGATGATTTCCGGCTGCTGGCGCGAGCCAAACAATTGACCGACGCGGAAAGCGGCGCCGAAGCCGTTTTTCGCCAGATTCAAGCTGCCGTTCAAGATCTATTTCGACAGACGAATGTCGATCCTTCGAGCGTTCGCGGCATGGGCCTGGGCATCCCCGGACAAGTCGATCCACGCATCGGCAAGGTCCGTTACGCGCCCAATCTCGACTGGAAAGACCTGGAACTTTCGAAAGTCATCCCGCCCGATTGGAAATGGCCTGTCGTATTTGAAAACGACGTGCGCATGGGCACGTATGGCGAGTTCCGCCACGGCGCGGCCTCCGGCACACGGAACGCCCTCGGCATCTTTGTCGGCACCGGAGTTGGCGGCGGGATCATCGTCAACGGCGAACTCTACAGCGGGTTCAACTTTAATGCGGGCGAGATTGGGCACATCGTCCTCCATTGGCGGCGCGGTTCGACGCTCGAGTCGATCGCCGGCCGCCGTTACCAAATGAAACGTGCCAAGAAACTCCTCGACGACGCACCGAAGCGCGTTCGTCGCGAGTGGAAAGGCATCGACCTCAAACAGGTGAAAAGTTCGCAACTCGCCGAGATGTATCAGGACGACGATCCGGTTGCCGTCACTCTCGTCGATGACGCCGCCAAGGCACTCGGCGCCGCCGTCGGCAGCATGGTCAACTTTCTCAACCCCGAAGTCATCGTGATCGGCGGCGGCGTTGCGACGGCGCTCGGCGACTCCTTCCTCGAACGCATCTGGGAAATCGCCCAGCGCTATATTCTTCCCGGCGCCAGCGACGGGGTGCGCTGCGTACCCGCTGCGTTGAAAGATGACTCCGGCATCTACGGCGCCGCCGCGTATGCGAAGGCCCAAGGCAACGGCAAGAAGTAGGACCGATTACGTTTCGCGTTCGCTGCGTGCTTTCGGCGGTTCGCCTTTTCCCAGCGTCCGTATCAACACGAGCGCCAAAAATCCCAGCAACATCGGCACGACTGCCCAGCGTACCCACGGCACCCAGATCGATATCGCAAAAATCAGAACGACGATCCAAAGCATCGCACAACCGATCAGCGTGATCGTGCCCTTGGAACCGGCATCGGCGCTGACTTCCTGATAATCCAACGTTTCCGTACGACGCTTTTCGATGCTTCGCCGCAATGCTTCGTCGAGTTCGTGCCAGCGAATCGCGTCCTGCCAGCTGAATCGCGGTGGCCGGCCCGCCAACTGCGAATCCAGTTCTTCCGCCAGTACGCCCCACGGGGCAAATTCAAGCGTTTCCATTGGCCCCGCATCGCAATTCCAACTCAGCCGCTGCCAATCCTTCGAGCATTGAAACTGTTGGGTCTGATTCGCAGATTCGATGCGGATGCGCTCTTCATGGATGCCCGGACCGGTGCTGATTTGAAAAAGTCCGCCCTCTCGAAATCGACCCGTCACGACCAAGGCGCCTTTGCCATCCCATTTTTCCGACTCGGCCAGGCCCGTAATCTCCGCGATTTCACCACCGAGCCGGCGTAACACTTCCCAGCGCGGGAAATCCGTCGTCCGGTCGGGCAGCGGGCATTCCCATTGAACTCGAGTCAGCGGCGACTTAACTTCCGCACGCCATTGTTGAACGCGCTCGATCATCGGATGAAGAGCCATCGGCGCCAGCGGCAACAAAAGGCGCTTCGTTTCCGACTGCATCAACGTCGCTTCGTACACTCGATCGATATTGGCGGCACAGGGCAGCACGCAAAGCACATCGCGCTCGGCCTGGATGGCTCGCCGAAGATGCTCTCCCCGATCCGAAAGTTTGCTCGCGATGATGACCAACTCCACGGCGGGATCGGCGAGAATCTCTTCCAAATCGTGATGGCGAACTGCGATCGGTGCGAAATCCGGCGCCGGTTGATCGAGGACGGCGATCAGCAAATGCCGGCCGCCTTGCACGAGTGCCCGCGCGGCGGCGACTCCATTCGGATGATCCCCGACCAATGCAAAGCGCATGCGCCCTTCCGCGATGATTGACGAGACGAACAGAACTTACAGGATGGAAGTATGGACTGGCGCTGGTCATGTCCGAACTCCTCGCCGAGGCCGCGATGAATCCCGATTGGAAAAGCCGTTATGAAGTCGCGGTTGCGGCCGCCCAAAAAGCCGGTCACCATGCCCTGTCGTATTTCGATTGCGGAACCGCCGTTGACTGGAAGGACGACCGCAGTCCGGTAACCGTGGCCGATCGCGAAGCCGAGCAAATCCTCCGGCAGGAACTGCTCGGGCCGTTCCCGATGGACGGCTTCCTCGGCGAAGAGTCAGGCGACTCGCCGGGAACGAGCGGCTTTCGCTGGATCATCGACCCCGTCGATGGCACACGCAATTTCGTCCGCGACATTCCGCTTTGGGCCACCCTGGTCGGGCTCGAATACCGCGGTGAGATCATCGCCGGCGTCGCGTTCCTGCCCGCAATGGGAGCCTGCACGTACCGCGCGCTCCGCGGCGACGGCTGCTGGAAAAACGATCGGCGAATCCATGTTTCGAAAACGCCCCAGATCGAAGAATCGACTCTCTTTTACTCCAGCCGTGCCTGGTTCCTGAAAGCCGGAAAGGATCGAGAGTTCTATACGCTCGCCGCGCAGACGCAACGCCAACGCGGTTTTGGCGATTTCTATGGCTTCGTCCTCGTCGCCCAGGGATCAGGCGAACTGATGGTCGATCACGGCTTGCAGTCGTGGGACATCGCCGCTTTGAGCGTCATTGTCGAAGAAGCCGGAGGGAAGTTCACGAACTGGTCAGGCAAGCGATCGTTTTCCGGCCCGGACGTGATCGCTTCCAATGGCGTCGTCCACGATGCGGCCCTGCGCTTCCTTGGCGGCAAAACCGCATGACGTTACAGATTCGGCCCTTTGGGCGGCCAGGGACTTGGCGGGTCGATGGTCACCTCCGGCGGTCCGGTGGGCGGGGCGAACGAAGGCGGCGCCACTGTATTGCTGGACGTTGGCGGAATCGTCACCGGCGGCACCGTCGGTGGCCCGGTTGGCCCGCGCGGCGGCGCAAGGAACGGATCAGCGACCGGCCCATCCGGCACGGGTTCCAGGCGCACCTCCGCCGGCGCCACCGTGTCGAGAAAACCCGCCAAGGGCGCAGTGCTGCACCCAGCGCAAGCAAGTGCGCCCAATAGAACCACCCAGCGCATAGCATCCTCCGGACGGCGGTCTCATACCAATTTTTCCTCTCCTGTCGAGGTGAGTTTTCCTTGGTGGTCAGTTGTCAGTAGCCAGTAGTAACAAATGAAGCCGCGTGCTGCCTTGCATCGAATGATCTCAACTTGTCTACTGACTACTGGCTAACTCAAACTGAGCACTTTTATTCACGTTGATGTGTAAACTCGCAGGAATTCATGCAAAAACAACCGGGCAACCGAGAACCGAGAATGAATAACCGAGAACGGCCTTAATTCTCGGTTCTCGGTTCTCCGTTTTCGGTTTCCCGGTTGGTATTTGGTTCAACTCACGAAATCTGCTCACTTTGAGTGACTAAGTCAGTTGCTTCCGAAACCGCCAGGTGCTCAGGCCCAGCATGGTGATCGCCATCGCCCAGAGCACGAGGTAGTGCGGCCAGAGTTCGCGCCAGCCGGCGCCGCGGAGGATGACGCCGCGAGCCGCATCGATGAGCCAGGTCGTCGGAATCACCTGCGCTACCCATTGGAAGACCAGCGGCATCGAATCGACTGGAAAAACATAACCCGACAGAAACACCGACGGCATCACGGTGCCGATCACGAGTTGCCCGGCCGACTCTCGTGACGTTGAGCGGGCCGAGATGAACAAGCCGGTGCCGAGCATGGTCAGCACGAATGGAAAAACGATCATCAAGAGCGTGAAGAAGCTGCCGTGGATCGGAACCTGGAACACGACCCGCATGAACAGCGCGATCATGGTGAATTCGATAAACGTGAGCACGATATAGGGCGCCATTTTGCCGAGCATGACCTCGCGCGCTTTTACCGGCGTCATGAATAGCTGTTCCATCGTGCCGAACTCTTTTTCCTTCACAATCGAATTCGTTGTCAGCATGGTTGCCATCATCTGGCACATGACCACCATGAGGCCCGGGATAAAGAAATTCGGCGAGCGCGTGTCGGGGTTGAACAACACGCGCGGTCGAATGTCGATCGGCAACGGCCGCTCGCGCAGCACTTGGCGCAACGATTCGCGAAGGGCGATCGCGTTGCCGACATTGACGGCCTCGCCGGCGACGCTCGATTCAGTGCCATCGACGAGGATCAGAATCTGCGCCTGTTGCCCGGCCTGCAATCGCCGCGAATAGTCCTCTGGGATCTTGATGCCGACTTTCGCTTTTCCCGCAACGATCCACTCGTGCAACTCCGCATCGGTTTTGACGTGCCCGCGAATGTCAAAGTCCTCGGAGTTGACAAAGCTTCGCAAGAGCACTTCCGACTCTTGCGTCATCGCGGCGTCGTAGACGACCGTGCGAATGTGACGAATGTTCGTGTCGATCGCGAAACCGAGCAGAAACAATTCGATGATCGGCAGCGCCAGCGCAAAGAACAGCGTCGCCGGATCGCGGCGAATATGGACCACTTCCTTCCTCGCTACGGAAAAGATCCGCTGCATCGATTCCCGGAACATGGTCAGCCCCCGCAAGTGCATGGCCCACGGAACACACAGAAAAACACGGAAAAAATCCAATTCACCGGTTTGCTCTCAATGTTTCTTTGTCTTGTTCCGTGTCATTTTTTGTTTTCCGTGGATACTTCTCTCAATCTCCCTGTGCCCGTGCCAGTGTGACGAACACATCCTCCAGGCTGGGCTCGGTTTCTCGCACTTCGTATCCTTGCATCCCCAACGTCATGGGGGAGTATGGTTCGTCCACGAGCGCGTGGATCGCCTGGCCGAAGATCGTGACTTCGCGGACTCCGGGTTGATGCCGAAGCCGGCCGAACAGTCCAGCCGTGTCGTGGCCGGTGATCTCGAGGCGAACCGTACCTGGCGGCGTGATGTTGGGCAGTTGTTTCAGTTCGTTTGGCGTGCCGAACGCGAGGAGATTGCCCAGGTGAATGTAACCCACGCGATTGCAACGCTCGGCTTCGTCCATGTAGTGCGTCGTGACGAACAGCGTGACACCGCCGGCCGCCAGACGAAAGAGCAGGTCCCACAGATCGCGTCGCGCCACCGGATCGATGCCCGCCGTCGGTTCGTCGAGGAATATCAAGCGCGGTTCGTGCAACAAGGCGCACACCAGCGCCAGCCGCTGCTTCCAGCCGCCGGAAAGCTTGTCGGCCCGGCGCTTCAAATACGGAGCGATGCCTGTGAGCGCGATCAGTTCCTCCTCGCGTTCCTTCTGTTTTTCCGGCGACAGGCCGTAAATGCCGGCATAAAAGTCCATGTTTTCGGTAACAGTCAAATCGCCGTACAACGAGAACTTTTGCGACATGTAACCGATCGACCGGCGAATCAACTCGGCTTCTTTCGCGACATCGTGGCCCAAAACGGTTGCCTTGCCCTCGGCAAACGGCAATAGGCCGCACAGCCCGCGAATCAACGTCGTCTTGCCGGAACCGTTGGGACCGAGCAGGCCGAACACTTCGCCCTCGGACACATGCATCGACACCCGATTCACCGCCGTGAACGTGCCGAAGCGGATCGTCCCGCCCTGTACGTCGATGGCAAGACCCATTTGGAGTTCCGTGTTTTCGGTTCGAACGTCTACTCCACCGGCACATACACCTCGGCCGCCATACCGGGCTTGAAGACGAGTCCATCGTCTTCGACTTGCACTTTGACGCCGAAGACCTGATGGGCGCGTTCATCGGCGGTGGCGACATTTCGCGGCGTAAACTCGCTGATCGTCGCGATCTGGATGATCTTGCCCGGAAAGCGCCGATCCGGATAGGCATCACAAGTGACTTCAACCGCCTGGCCATGGCGGAGTTTGCCAAGTTGCGTGGAAGGCACAAACACTTTGACCCAGCGATCGTCGAGGTGCATCGCCCGCACGATCGGCGTATTTGGCGGCACCAGGTCGCCCTTGCGTACGCCCAGCACTTCCACGA